>Ga0209720_1000209_pt1 | contig 63590 bp, 61 predicted proteins | sample AD_JPNMR3_MetaG_FD_184426 | JGI IMG/M metagenome (GOLD analysis project Ga0209720, IMG submission 184426) | Active sludge microbial communities of municipal wastewater-treating anaerobic digesters from Japan - AD_JPNMR3_MetaG (SPAdes) (version 2) | ecosystem: Engineered > Bioreactor > Anaerobic... | reverse complement strand
ATAATTCATATTGGATGCCTCCTGTGTTTTTGATTTGTGGTTACTTGGTCGCAACTCACATTTCAAATTTTACAGTCAGGCATCTATTTTTTCAAAGGTCATTTTGCTTCTTTATAGGAATGCTCCAATATATAAATTTTATTAATAATTAATAATCAATTATTGCTTCGTATGGAGTTGATACAACATGCAGCGGTTGGGTTTAAAAGGGTGCAAGTATTTATGGTGAAAGTATTTGTAAAGAAGCATTGAGTATGAATTTTGTTATATATCTGAAATATACATTCGTAGAAAGAAATAAATTTCTGACTTAAAACAGTATAAGCTAGGAAAAATTGGATTGTATTATTGCAACTTGCGAAGGATGGAATATTATAGTATCTTAATTATGTGGCATTACTTCAACGCAAACTATTAAAATCATATATACATGGGAAAAGGTGAAAAGTATATGAACAGATTGGGCTCGGAGATTGCAAGACTGCGTAAGGAACTTGGAATTACTCAAAAGCAGCTTGCCAAATTGGTAGGTGTTTCTGAAGGATTTATTGTGGATGTGGAATCGGGCAGGAGGATACTAAATGAAGAACTTGTAAAAAAGTTTTCCAGAGTATTGCGTGGCGAAGTGGTAAAACTGGATCTATATGAAGCTGATCAAAACAAGCCGGAACCGGACGAAAATGTGGTGAAGGTTGTTGAAAAGCCTGTACAGGATATATGGAATGATGCCCTCTCGGGAATTCTTATGACGGTACCTGTATATCGATATAAAATGGACAAAGCGGTTGATACAAGGCAGCTTCCCATAATACACAACAAAGTTGAAGGCTTTCCGAAAGACAAGGTGTTCTACCTGATTATTGAAGATAACGATATGTCCGGTTTTAGGATAATCAAGGACGATATTGCCTTGGTTTACAGTACCCGTGACATTGAAAAGGATGGAATTTATTTTGTTGATTATAAAGGAAAGAGGACGGTAAGACAGATAAAAGACATCGGAAACGGGAAAATATTGCTTGTCAGCAATAGCGGAAGATTGATAACGGATACAATATATAGAAAGGATTTGAATGTACTGGGAAGATTGATTCGGCTTGAGATTATGCTGTAAAAACAAAGAATGAAGTAAATGTTAGCAGCTTGTTTTCAAAGTTTTCATGTTTAAACATGCCCATGCCAAGCAAATAATATAACAAAATATTAGTGAATGGGATGGGACAAAAAGAATGCTTAAGAACAGACGCTTATTGATGGCTATAGTTGTTTTTTTGCTTGTTTTTACAGCAACTTATGCATTTATATATTACAGCGACAGTCTAAACCAAGAAAACGGGAAAAACAATCAAAATATTCAGATAAAGCACTCTTTGACAAATGAAAATAAAAGCAACGAAAACAGCAACACTGAAAATAGCGGCAATGAAGAAAGTCTGCCCACTCCGGTGCCTCAGAAAAAAGCAGTAAAAGTAAAAGGATTGTATATTACCGGGACTTCTGCAGGAAACAAAAAATTTTTGGAGAACCTTGTAAATCTTATCAATACAACGGAGCTCAACGCAGTGGTCCTGGATGTAAAAGAGGACGGAAAAGTTAATTATGCTTCCGATGTGGAAAGTGTAAAGAAAATCGGTGCATATCATGAGTTGTACAATGTCGATGAAGTAATAAAGCTTCTGCATGACAACAATATATATGTAATTGGAAGAATTGTATGTTTCAGGGATAATCATTTGGCTGGAAAGAGGGTGGATTTGGCTATAAAACGCAAGGATGGGTCGATATGGAGGGAAAACGGAAGTATAGCATGGACAAACCCTTATAACAAGGAGGTTTGGAAATACAATATTGATATAGCAAAGGAGGCAGTAAAAAAAGGCTTTGACGAAATTCAGTTTGACTATGTAAGGTTTCCCACAGCAGGGAAAAATGAAGTTGATTACGGAGAAAATCCCATGCCCAAGGCTGATGCAATTTCAAGTTTTCTTCGGGAGGCAACAAATGAATTGAATAAAATGGGTGTACCGGTTTCGGCAGATATATTTGCCATTGTTTGTGAGACTCCCGGTGACACGGAAGGCATAGGACAGGTTTTGGAAAGGGTGGGAATGGATGTGGACTATATATCCCCTATGATATATCCTTCCCATTATGCCAATGCATCCCGGGGAATGATGGGAAACGGGCAGGGACAGTCCATTAACGGCATACTTTTTACGGCACCGGATTTAAAGCCGTATGAAGTTGTCTATAATGTTCTTTTAAAAACAAAGAACAGAATATCAAAGGTGGAGGGATACAGAGCAAAAGTAAGACCCTATCTTCAGGACTTTACGGCTTCATATCTTCCCAAAGGCTATTACCAGCATTACGGACCTGAACAGGTAAGGCAGCAAATAAAGGCGGTCTATGATGCCGGGTATGAAGAATGGATATTCTGGAATGCGGCAAATACGTACACACAGTCAGCATTTGCCAAAGAATAATTTTATAATAAATAAAACTTTTATTGTTATTTTTACGTCTTAATAGTATTATTGAATATGTACCAAATGAAATAACCCATACAAAAACACAATATCCTTGCAAAAATTTTATATGGTATTTATTTGATAATGACAACAGATATATTTATGTTATAATCTAATAATAGCATAATTATATCCGAACAAAACAAACCAAAAACAAAAATCACAACGGGGGGTCAATATGTCAGCCAAAAATGCACAACTAGCTTTTAGGTTAAGGAATTTTTTAGTAGTTTTATTTGTCTTGGTATTTGTTTTTTCTTTTACGGCATGCAAGGGTACGGATGTTGAAGTAAACAATCCTGTACCTACAGCGGAAGGAACCGACAACGGACAGGCAAACAATGAAGGCAATACGGACAGCGATGTTCCAAATCCTTCGGAACCGAATGAAGAAGCAAGCCCGGAGCCCAATAATTCCGGTGAAGATGCTCAACCTGCAAAGAAGGATATCAAGGTAAAAGCATTGTATCTTACAGGATGGACTGTGGGAAGTGATGATAGGGTTCAGCATTATATTGATCTTGCAAACAGTACGGAAATTAATGCCTATGTTGTAGACATCAAGGATGACGACGGATATGTCGGTTATGAATCGAATATACCGGCTGTAAGAGAGATTGGCGGATGGAAGAGTAAGTACAATGCTGACAAAGTATTAAAAGCATTTCATGATAATAATATTCATGTTATCGGAAGATTGGTCTGCTTCAAGGACCCTGTTTTATCTTCCAAGAAGCCGGAGTTGGCGGTAAAAAGTGTCAACGGAGGCTCATGGCGCGACAATCACAATCTTACATGGCTGGACCCCTATAACAAGGATTCATGGCCTTATTTGATTGAGATAGCCAAGGAAGCGGTTGAAAAAGGTTTTGACGAAATCCAGTTTGACTATATCAGATTTCCCAACGACGGAAGTAAAAAGTCTATGGCCTTTAATACCGGCGGCAAGGAAAAGTACGAAGTAATAAACGAGTTTTTGGCTTATGCCAGAGAGCAGCTTCCGGGCGTTGTTCTGTCCGCGGACGTATTCGGAATAATACTGGAGAGCCCTGCAGATACTGAAGATATTGGACAATATCTTGAAACAATAGTAAAAGATGTAGATTATATTTCGCCTATGGTATATCCTTCTCACTACGCTGTAGGGCAGAAGGTTAACGGTGTTCAGTTTATGAAGCCTGACCTGGATCCTTATGGAGTGGTATATCAAAGTCTTGCTAAGTGCAAGGACAGACTCGCACAGGTTGAAGGCAAAAAAGCCGATGTAAGGGCTTACGTTCAAGACTTTACGGCATCGTGGCTTGGCAAGGGCTACTACCAGACTTATGGACCTGAGCAGGTAAGACAGCAAATTCAGGCTATTTATGATGCCGGCTACGAAGAATGGATATTCTGGGATGCGAACAATACGTATTCGGAAGAAGCATTTTTGAAAGAATAAACCTTTTAATTTAAATAATATTGTGTTATTATTGTAGATGGCAAATGAAGTTTTCATTTGCTGTCTACTTTTTTTGCCGTTTTCTTTTTTCTTGCTTCAATATCTCAACTATACATTGAATAACTTCTCATAAAATTAATTTTTTCAGCTTGACTTGTATTGGATAAATGATACAATATACTGTATGATGCTATAAGTCATCACACAAAATGTAGTGAATTGGTGAGGAGGCTAATATAAAATGAATTTAACCGAAAACGCAATTAAAGTCCTGGAAAAAAGGTATCTTGCAAAAGATGAAAACGGAAATCTTTTGGAAAATCCAGATGGAATGTTCAGGAGAGTTGCAAGGGCTGTTGCATTCGCCGATAAAGAATATGTATCGGAAGACGAGCTAAAAGACATTGAGCAGGAATTTTATGAGATGATGGCAAATCTGGATTTTCTGCCGAATTCGCCCACTCTTATGAATGCAGGAAGACCTTTGGGACAATTAAGTGCATGTTTCGTTCTGCCTATAGAAGATACAATGGAAGGAATATTCGAAACCATAAAAAATGCTGCTCTTATACATAAAAGCGGTGGAGGCACCGGTTTTAGTTTTTCACGCTTAAGACCGAAAGGCGCTTCGGTAAATTCCACCGGAGGGGTTGCCAGCGGTCCTGTGAGCTTTATGAAGGTGTTTAATGCCGCCACAGAAGCCGTAAAACAGGGTGGAACAAGAAGAGGTGCCAATATGGGCATACTTCGTGTGGACCATCCCGACATCATAGACTTTATAACATGCAAAAAGAACAATTCCGATATTACAAACTTTAATATCAGCGTGGGTATAACGGAAGAATTTATGAACGCCGTTGAAAAAAATGAGGATTACAACTTGGTGGAGCCCCATACTGGTAAAGTAGTCGGTAAACAAAATGCAAAAGAGATATTTGATTTAATTGTTGATATGGCGTGGAACAACGGTGAACCGGGAATAATCTTTTTAGACAGATTAAATAAGGACAATGTTACTCCCGAAATAGGTGAAATTGAAAGCACCAACCCGTGCGGAGAGCAGCCGTTGCTTCCTTATGAGGCATGTAATTTAGGCTCAATCAATTTAAGCAATATGTTAAAGTACGTTAAAGGAAAGCCGGAAGTTGATTTTTTCAAACTAAGGAGCACGGTTTGGAAGGCAGTGCACTTCCTTGACAATGTGATAGATGTAAATAAGTATCCTTTGCCCGAAATTGACGAAATGACAAGGGGAACAAGGAAAATAGGCTTGGGAGTTATGGGATGGGCAGATATGCTTTGCAAACTGGATATTCCGTACAATTCTCAAATTTCCATAGACCTTGCGGAAAAAATAATGCATTTTATACAGGATGAGTCCAGAAAGGCTTCAATGGAGCTGGCAGAAAAGAAAGGCGTGTTCCCTTACTATGACAGGAGCATTTACAAGAACCTTGGGGTGAGGGTGAGAAATGCCACTACCACAACCATAGCGCCTACAGGTACATTGAGCATTATTGCAGGCGTATCCAGCGGAATTGAGCCGTTGTTTGCCATTTCTTACATCAGAAATGTAATGGATAATGACGAACTGATAGAAGTAAATCCGGTATTTAAGCAGACAGCTCAAGAAGAGGGATTTTATTCCGACGAATTGATGAGAAGGATAGCAAAGAAGGGCTCAATAAAGGGGTTTGGCGAAATACCGGAGAGGGTTCAGAACGTGTTTGTTACATCCCATGACATTGCTCCGGACTGGCATGTGAGAATGCAGGCTGCTTTCCAGAAGTATACCGACAATGCCGTGTCAAAAACCGTTAATCTGAGAAACGAAGCAACCCGCAAAGATGTGGCCGACGCTTTCTGGCTTGCATACAAGACAAATTGCAAAGGTATAACAATATACAGGGACGGCAGCAGGGACATGCAGGTGCTTAATATCGGAAAAGTGAAAGGCAAGGAAGAAAATGAGTCCAAAGACAAAGAGCCAACCAAGTCGGTATCGGGCATAGCTCCGAGACCGAGGTCGGAGATTGCAACAGGTTTTACCGAGAAGGTCAAAATAGGTTGCGGTAATTTATACATTACAGTAAATTATGATGACTACGGTATTTGCGAGGTGTTTACAAATACCGGACGGGCAGGGGGATGTCCTTCCCAGTCGGAAGCAACGGCAAGGCTTGTGTCTATTGCCCTTCGTTCCGGAGTTGACCACAAATACATTGTTGAGCAGCTCAAAGGTATAAGGTGTCCGTCGACAATAAGGCAGAAGGGTTTAAAGGTTCTTTCCTGTCCGGATGCTATCGGCAGACTCATAGAAAAAGTTGCAAAAATACAGAATGGGCAAAAGGATTTGGCTGGTGAAATTTCTATCACAGAGGAACAGAAATTTCAGCGCCCCACAGCAAATACCTATCATAAATTAAATGATACATTGGAAGACGAAGCGGATTTTAAAGTTGCCGAGCTGGAAAATGATATGGACGAGAGAAATACTGCGGTTTGTCCCGAGTGCGGCAGAAAGGTTGAACACGAAGGCGGCTGCGTAGTGTGCAGAAGCTGCGGATATTCAAAGTGCGGATGATAATTTGAGGTTTTAGTCTGGCAAGGAGTGCTGCAAACTTAATTGGTTTTGCGGCACTCCTTTTTAAAGCAATATTTTCGAAGCAACGGAAAAACAGAATAAACAGGATTTTCAGGTTGACTTCTACTCAATGAAAACATAACATTGTGATTAGAGAAATATTATTTTTTATTTTGGGGGTTAAAAGTTCTTATGAAAAAACATTACAGAAAACTTGTCTGCATTCTATTGTCATTTCTTATAATAGTTTGCACTTTTACGCTAAATAGCGCAAAAACGGAGCCTTGGAGCGCCTATCAGAAGTTTATACCCAACGAGACACCGGTTGCAAAAAGGCATCTTAGGGGAGCTTGGATTAGCACTGTTGTAAACCTTGACTGGCCGTCCGTCGACACCAGAAAAATTGCGGATACTTCGGAAAGAATAAGAAAAAGCAAGGAAGAACTTGTAGAGATTTTAGACAGTGCAGTGGATATGAATCTAAATGCTGTTTTCTTCCAGGTTAGTCCAGAGGGAGATGCATTTTACAAATCGGATATAGTACCTTGGTCACGCTATCTGACAGGAACCTTTGGAAAAGACCCCGGCTTTGACCCATTGGAATTTGCCGTTGAAGAGGCCCATAAGCGTAACCTGGAGATTCATGCATGGTTCAATCCCTACAGAGTATCGATGAATACAAATGACTCTACCGTTTCATCTTTAATGATTGAAAAGAGTGTTTACAAGGAGCATCCTGAGTGGATTAAGACAGCCATGAGCAGGTTTGTTGTCGACCCGGGAATACCTGAAGCAAGGCAATGGGTGATTAACCGTGTTATGGAAGTGGTAAAGAAATATGACGTGGATGGAGTGCATTTTGACGATTATTTCTACTACGAGCAATATGAGGGTGAGATGAAGGATCAGGATACCTATAACAAATATAATAAAGGCCAGTTTTCTAATATAGGTGATTTTAGAAGGAATAACACATATTTGCTGGTAAAAGAGCTTTCCCAAAAGATAAGAGCAACTAAACCGTGGGTTAAATTTGGCATTAGCCCATCCGGTATATGGGGAAATAAAAGCGACGGTCATAGTGACGGTTCCAACACCAACTCAAGCTTTACAAATTACGACAAATGCTTTGCCGACACAAAAAAATGGGTTGAAGAGGAGCTTATTGATTATATTGCTCCCCAGATTTATTTTACTTTTGCCAATTCCAGGGCACCTTACGGTGAACTTGCTTCGTGGTGGGCGAATGTATGCAAGGGAAAAAATGTGCATCTTTATATAGGTCAGGCGTTTTATAAGATAAACGATGATACCGATTCCTATTTTACAGGCCAAAATGCAGTGCCTGAATTGACAAGGCAATTGAAATTCAATGTTGTAAAACCCGAGATAATGGGTACTGTTTTGTTCCGTTTTATGAATTTTAAGGATTCCGGCAAACAGCAGGCGGTAAAAGCCATAAAAGATGACTTGTGGTCGCAGAAAGCCCTGATTCCGGTAATGCCATGGAAGGACAGCTCTGCTCCTGGCGCACCGGTACTTGGTAAGTTGGAGATCCTTTCCAACGGAGTGGAGGTTTCATGGACGGATAATGACCCCGATACGGCTTATTATGCAATTTACCGCTTTAACTTAGGAGAAAGTATGGACATTATATCAGATAGTAGTGCATACAAGCTTATCGCCACTTTGAGGAAAAATAGTGACGGTGTGCAGAAATTCGTGGATTATGGGGTTTCGGATGCTGACGGCGTATATTATGTTGTCACTGCCTTAGACAGGCTTCACAATGAGAGTGAAGGCCTTGCGATTAGCACCAACCAGTCCCAATATTTCCCGGATGTTGGTATGAAATACTCCTGGGCCGTTGATGCAATTGATATGCTTTATAATAAGGGAGTTGTAAAAGGGGACGAAAGCGGAATGTTCAACCCGGGAGTGAACACAAAGAGAGCGGATTTTACCATCATGATTGTCAAGGCCCTTAACTTGGAGGCTGATTTTGAAGACAATTTCGGTGATGTTAAAGAAGATGCTTATTACTATGAGGCGGTGGGAATTGCCAAAGCGCTGGGCATCGTAAAGGGAGACGGAAGTATTTTTAATCCCAATGCCAATATTACCAGAGAAGATATGATGGTTATAGTGGTAAATGCTCTTAAAGTAGCCGAGGCAAAGATTGATAAAGCCGATGAAAAATTCCTTGAAAATTACGCTGATGCCAACGCTATAAACGGCTATGCAAGGCAAGCGGTGGCTATCCTCACGAAGGAAGGGATTGTTAACGGATTTGACGGAAAAATACATCCGAAGAGCCTGGCTACAAGGGCTGAAATTGCAGTAGTAATTTCAAAACTCTTGACCAATATTGAGTATTTATAAAATTCACACAATAATACAAATTTTTGGCATATATGGCATTTTGCAAAAGCACTGCCTTTAAAACAGCAGCTATAACCTTATTGTATTGGTGGCAATTAATATATTTGCAAAATCAATACAAGTAGTGTTCGTTAATTATTTTACGCAGCGTGGTTATACTAGTTTTAAAGGAGGTGTTAAAGTGAAATTTCGCAAAATTGTTATTGCAACGGCTCTAATGGCGGCACTGTCTTCTGTTTCCGTTTTTGCAGCACCTAATTCTGTTGCGTTGAAGGAAAGCACTATTGCACAGCAGAAGAATCAGATTGAGCAAAAAAGGGAAGGAGAAAGGAGCAAACACAAATCAAACGAAAATGGCTCCGAAACTCAAATAGATCCCATACAAAAGCTTAGGGACAAGAAGGCAAAAGTTAAAGAGCTTTTGGACGCAGGAAAGATTACAAAGGAAGAAGCCGATGATCTCAATGCAAAAATAGATGCAAGGATTAAGGAAATTGAGGAATTTAACAAGCTTACAGTGGAGCAAAAACGTGAGAAGCTTAAAAAAGGATTCAAAGAAAAAATTGATAAAAAGGTGAAGGAAGGTAAGATTTCTAAAAAGGATGCAGACGAAATCATCAAAAGGTTTAACGAGAAAATTGATGAGTGGGATGGAACGGGTTATCCCGGATTTATGTATAAATCCTATATAAAAAAGCATAAATGTAAATAAAAGCTCGGGACATCGAGTCCCTTCGCTTTTGCCTCTTTCATTTCATTCCAAGAGGCCAAATAAAAAATGAAGAATTCGACCTGTCATAGGTCGAATTCTTTATAGGGTGAGCTGAGTATTCGCTACCTAAAAGCAAAATTTCTTTTTATGTTAACATAGCGGCCAAGGGACTTCCTTCTCTTATGATATATTGTATCTCATACACTGATATGGGGAACATAGGAAAACCAAAAGCATAAGCAGTTATTTCATATAGCTGGAAATATATTACCAATGCTTTGTCGGCTATGTAGTAATCCTGATCGGCTTGTATTTGTTTGAATTCACCGAGGATTGGAATCTCTCTTTCCTTTATCTGCTTCTGAATTATTTTCGACAATACGCCAACATAATCGCTTCCTGGCTTGAAGAGTTCCTCCAGCTTGTATTCTTTGCCTGTGTTTATATCGAAGGTTAGTGACTTTATTATGGTCAGCCCGTGGGCAGCAGGATATGCAATGGTATAATTTCCTATTGAAAGGCTTAACACACCGCGCTCATTTGTCTTTATTTCATACCAGCCCTGTATGGTCATTTGAGGAGCTTTATATCCTTGCTCCAATAACTTGTTTGTCTGCTCATAGATAAGTTGGTTTACTGTTTTCATTATCCTGGAGTTTATTGTATTCTGAACGGCGAGGGTCTTAAAACCTGTTACGAAGGGATAGTCAATAATCACGTCCTGATAGGGAGAGACAATTCTTCTTGTAAATATGTAAACAGGATTTTGAATATCGCTCATTTTTTACTCACTTCTTTTATATTTTACTGATATAATAATATTCATAAGTAACGAATTTGTTACTTGTTAAATTAAAAAAACTACTGTATGCTAATTGGTGTTCAAACTGCCAACGGGCGAAAGATGTTTCATTATATGAAGTAAGAGCGCTATTATTCGATAATATACACAAAAGAAGCAGGTTTGTACGAAGTAATCTACTGAAGGGAGAATGATCTAGTTGGAGGTCAGAAAAATCAATACTGGTATCAAAGCCAAAAAACTGGATGAGACAGTCTATGATGGCTTTATTTCTACCCTTAAACAGATAAAAGAAGGCAATCAGCAGCTTAGAGAAGAGTTTATATCCGAATACAGACCGTTCATTTTGAAAGTTACGTCAAATGCTGTGGGAAAATATATTGATACCCGCAACAGTGACGAGTTTAGCATTGCCATGTCTGCATTCAATGAAGCAATTGATAAATTTGATATCGGAAAAGGTTATAATTTTTTCCTCTTTTCAGAGCAAGTAATTAAAAGACGGCTGATTGATTATTCGAGAAGTAATAGGGACAACAAGGAATATCCTTTTTCATTTTTTGATGACGAGTACTTTTATAATGATGAAAAACTTTTATCCAGTTCATATATCGGATTTGAAGATATCGAGGCAAGGGAGGATATTGAAGAATTAAAAAACAAGCTGAAAGAATTCGGTATAAGCTTTTTTGATTTGGTATTAAACGTGCCGAAACACAAAGACTCAAGACAGCTATGTATAAGGATTGCCAAGATGCTTGCAGAGGACGAGCAAATGTATAAGGCATTGATGAAGAATAAAAGCATACCCAGAAATGAATTGAAGAAGAAAGCCAAAGTTCACGGAAGGACCATAGGTAACAATAGAAAGTATATAATAGCTCTTTGCTTGATTTTTAAAAGCAACCTCAATCTATCAAAGAGATATTTGGAATATACTATGGACGGAGGAAAGTGAGGTAGTATGAATAGAATAGGTATAGTATATGAAATTCAGGGTAAAAAGGCAGTTGTTTTGACAACCGAAAGTGAATTTGTAATCATTTGCAGGCGCAAAGATATGAAGGTTGGGCAGCAGGTGAGCTTTGAAAATGGGGATATATATAATGTCAAAGGAAGAAGATTTTTATATACCGCTGCTGCTGTTTCAAGTGTTGCGGCAGTTTTGGTTGTAATGTTTTTATATTTCCAATTTGCCTTTCTAAGAAACACAAGCAATATTTACGGATACATAAATGTTGATATAAACCCAAGTGTCGAGTTGGTAATTGATGGAAAATATAGAGTTTTGGAAATTACACCTCTAAATGCAGATGGAGCCCGGTTGACCGAAGGACTGGATTTTACGGATAAAAATGCTGAGACTGTTGTTTTTGAGCTTGTTAAAAGGTCCGTAAGTTTTGGTTTTTTCAAAGCTTCCGATGAAAGAAAAATTGTTCTTGTCAGTGGGGCTCTTAATGATAAACGAAGCGAATACAAATCAGGAAGAGAAGATGAGGAGGATAAATTGGCAAGATTGCTTGCCGGTATCAAAGCCGAGGTGGACAGAATTGACGATATTGAGGGACGTACCGTAACGGCAACGCCCGAAGAAAGAAAAGAAGCACAAAAGTGTGGACTTTCAATGGGAAAATACTGTTTATACCTTGAAGCTGAGGATCTGGACAACAGCATTACCATTGATGAAGTGTATGAGATGAGCATTTCGGATATGATAGAAAAATTGGAGCAGATGAAGCTGGCCTCAGAAGATATGTCGACCGCTGAGAAACCACAGGCCACGCCTGCGCCTTCTGAAGAAACTGAGCAGGTATCACCGTACACAGAGCCCGGATTTTCAAAAAGCTCTCCATATCCTGAAGATACAAAAGTACCGGCAGCTGCGGAGACTACAAGCGTACCCGATGAAAAGACACCGCAGCCTTCGGTTACAGTTGAAAGTCCAAAGGATACCGAAGTGACAACAAAAGGACTTAGGTTACAGCATTATAGCGAGAAAGCATATGATTCCCAGGGAGTTGACTTTAGCTTTAGGATGTATAACACAGGAAATGAGACAATTGACTTAAAAGACGTTAAAGTAAGGTATTATTTCAAGGAAGATATTCCGGTTGACGGTATGAACTGGGCAGTGTATTTTTACAGTTTGGGAGAGATAAAGGACGTTCAGTGCAGATTTTATAGCCTTGCAGGAAAAACACAAGCAAACAAGTACCTTGAAATCACATTTAAGACGGGAACCCTTCTTCCAAACGATGTAGTGTATGTCAGGGGAGAATTTTACAAGAATGACTGGGCCAAATTTGAACAGCGGGACGATTATTCCTACAATCCGGCAAATTCCTATGCCGATTGGAAGAAGATGACGGCATACATTTCAAATAAACTGGTATGGGGAATTGAACCCGATTGATTAAAACACCGTTTTTAAAAAATATATTTGGTTGGAATGGTTATTTTAGATGCAGTATTGTGTTATAATATGTAGGAGTTAATAGTCATAATAAACGAAGGAGAGATGGAGTACATATGAGTCTTTTTAATGAGTGGCATGAGCTTTGTGAAAAAGAGAGGTCGGAAGAAGAATCCAATAAATTCTGGAATACTTATCTTGAAAAAGAAATGAAAGTATATGAGTTTATTTTGGAGCATCATGAAGAAGTTGTAGAGGGAAATCTTAAAGAGCTTGCAGAAAAGTTTGATATGGAGCCCGTTGTCTTTGCCGGATTTATGGACGGTATTGAGACCAGTTTAAAGGAGCCTGTCAAACTTGAGGAACTTAGCGAAGATTCAAATATCCGTCTGGAAGTTGATTTTGAAAAACTGTATTACAATATGCTGGATGCAAAAGCTTATTGGCTGTATAACCTTCCCCAGTGGGACAACATATTGAGCGAGGAGAGAAGAAAAGAAATATTGAAAGACTACAACAAAGCTCATATTGCTGTAAGCAACAAGATTGGAAGAAACGAACCGTGCATTTGCGGAAGCGGTAAAAAATACAAAAAGTGCTGCGGTGCATAAATTGTGCCAAGTACAAAATGTTTTATAAAAGCAAGACGGAGGAAATTGGTGTATGGCAGAGTGTATCTGCAACGGATGCAGAAATTTAAAAAGATTAATTGATGACGAGGGTAAAGAAACATATGAATGCAGTTTTGGCTTTCCCTCCGACAAATGTGAAGAATGTGATGAAGAAGAATGTGATATAGTCTGCGATAATTACGAAGAAGACAGCGATGAAGCAGACTATATACTTGTAACTTGCAAGGACTGCGGCAGGGAGCTCAAAAAAATGTACAACGACAGCAATGAACCTGAAGGTGAGGTATTTTGCATTGACTGCTATCTAAAAAGGCAGCTTTAGGACAAGCTTTACAAGTCTTGTGCCGATAGCTGATACTCAAGGCTTCTGCTTACCCGTACACCAATCATTGTGGCAACACACACTTTTATGATGTCCCCGGGTACAAAAGCCAGAGTTGATAAGGCATGACTTGAGGAAAACAGACTTCCGGTCATTTCAAAGCAGAGCCACGGAATGCCTATGGCATATACTGCAAGGATGCCGCCGACAATACATGAAATTCCTGTTCTTAAGACATTTTGACCGTTTCCTTTGAGCAGGGAAATTACTACGGCACCTACAAGAAAACCGATAATAAATCCGCCGGTGGGACCTAATAAATAAGCTATTCCTGCTCCACCTTTTTGAAATACCGGAAGACCTGCCAGACCTAAGGCAATATAGGTTGCCATGCTAAGTCCTGCCTGCTTTGGTGTGAGAACGATACCTGCCAGCATAACACCCAAGGTTTGTCCCGTAATTGGAGCGGGAAGGATGGGAACCGTTATGCTTATCCAGCCAAGCACTGCCATTAAGGCTGTGAAAATTGCAGCATACATCATGTCTCTAAGATATTTGTTTCGCGTCATGATACCCCTCCAATTGAATTTAAAATTTAACAATAATATACATCAATTTAGATATTATTATATTGCGGGTTGATTGTCAACACTTTTTTAATTTTAGGTTGACAATTAAATTAGTGCTAAGATACTGCTTAATACTAAATAAGGAGGCTTTATAAGGCCTCCTTTTAAACATGTCTTGGAATTTATCATTTTTCAAAACCGTGTTTGAAAGCATCTTTGGTTATGATTATATCCGACACATTGAGTTCGTTTAAGTATGAAGTAATCTTATCGGCATAAAGGTTCAGATTCAACTGCTTTCCGTTATTGAAATCATATACTTCCCTTAAATCGTTAAAGTATATAAAATCCTTTGTTATTACCGAGCCGTCCCTTAAGATGACATAACCTTCATTTTCGTCATAGTTTAGAAGATCTTTTCCTAAAGCATAAGGCGCGTCAAAATCCATAAGGTTTGCAACGGTAGGAAGTATGTCGATCTGACCGCCTATGGTGCTTATAACTTCGGGCTTTGACTGGTTGGGGTAATGTATTATAAGGGGTACTTTTTGAAGCTTCATCCATTCGGGTTCGCTGTATTCCATGTCAAGAAGCTTCATAAGCCCATCGGCTTCCATTTTCTTTACGGCAGCATGGTCCCCGTAGAATACCAGAAGACTGTTGTCGTATAATCCCCGCTCCTTAAGGTCCTCTATAAATTCACCTATGCATTTGTCAAGATAATTGGCGGCCTTAAGGTAATTGCCTATGTAGGTTCCCTGGAATTCACCGACGTCAAAATCATAGTCTTCAAAGTAGTTGAACGGGTGATGGCTTGACAGAGTTATATAAAAGCTGTAAAAAGGCTTTGATGTGTCTATTTTATCCAAAGACTGCCTGAAGAAGGATGAATCGCTGAGAGCCTGGCCTTCCCACCCTGCAAAATCGTCCAACACAAAATCATCTTGGTTGAAAAATCTGTCAAAGCCTAGGGTCATGTGCATTTCGTCTCTATTCCAGAAGGTTTTCTCAAAACCGTGCAATGAGTAAGTGTTGTATCCCTTATCCTTTAGAATATTGGCCAGGGAATGGTAAGTGTTTTCGGGGTACAGATGGTAAGCTGCCCCCTCTTTTGCAGGATACAATGAGTTGTTGGTCAAAAATTCCGCATCGGAAGTATTGCCCCCCGCCACCTGATAAAATACATTATCAAAATAGAGGCTGTCGCCAATAAGCCTGTTTAGGTTTGGAGTTACTTCTTTGCCGTTTATTTTCAGGTTTATTACAAATTGCTGAAGAGCCTCCATCTGTACGACAATCAGGTTTTTATCCTTGGCAATTCCCTTTAACTTGCTTCCCAAGTCATTTTTCTCACTCTCTTTTATTTCGTAAAAGGCTTTGATGGAGTTTTTGTCTTCTTGGGTGAAGTTGTCGTCTTCCAGTAGATTTTCTTCAATCAAAAGCTTTGTGTTGTAGTAATGGGAGAAAAATACCCCAAGGCTTTTGGCTGAGTAGTTGTTGTTATATGCAAAGGAATTTAAGTTTGAAGTTTGGAAAACCGACAAAAAGGTAACCATGCCCACAACCAAAAGAGCCACAGAACGGTATGCCCTGCGGGAAATATGTATCTTCCGTGCGTTTTTGCTAAGCAGAACAACTCCTGTCAGCATAAAAGGCAAATCAATAAGATATATCAAATCCTTAAGCATAAATTGACTCAGTATGCTCTCGTTTACAGAGCTCACCATTTTGATATTAAGCTGGAAGAATACAGGTATGGTAATTAAGTTGTAGTAATACCTGAAAAAGTTGGTATCTGCTATCAGCAAAATCGTCAAAAGAAGATTTATTGTAAAGAGTGCAATAAATCTGAATTTGTTGAGAATAAGAGCTATAAAAGCCGATATTATCAGCAAAATTGCAAAAGACGAAAGGAACATGGTTATATTTACCGCAGAAAAATAAGGGTCCGTATTCAGTTTTGTTGTAAACTGAAAATAAAGGCACTTTAGCATAAGGAATAAAATAAACAGTACCCAATAAATAGTCTCTGCAAGATGAAAACGTTGATTTATGAAGTTTTTTAGTCGCGTCATTGCCATTTACCTCTCTTATTACTGGTTAGAATATAATTTACATTTTGTGATAATTTTTGTAATTAAGTTTTATAAATAACTATTTAAAATTTACCATTATATTATACACGATTTTATTTTATAATAAAACATTAAAAAAATTTTAAAGAAATTCTAAATTAATTATAAACAATTATTTTCTATATATTTATATAATAATTATTATTTTTGTTATGTTTAAAATATTTAACAAGTGGTATTAATAAATATATCATTAGTAAATATATGAATTGGAGGAATGGTAAATGAAGAAGCTTTGGAAGTGTTCGGTATGCGGATATATTCATGAAGGGGATGAGGCACCGGAAAAGTGCCCGAAATGTGATGCTCCAAGGGACAAATTTGCCCAGCTTAGCGATGAAGATGCCAACAAGGTATATATCTCTGACAGGACAAATGATATTCATATGGAGATTGTTAACCTTGCAGGCAGAATAATAGAACTCTGCGACGAAGGTATAAAAATAAATCTGGACCCAACATGCGTGGAAGCATTTAATAGAGCCAAGAATGAATTATGGGTTGTAAAGCAAAGGTCAAAAGCCGAAATGGAAAGTCACATGAAGAGAGGAAAATGGTAAACATATAGAAAGCTATTCGTTTTCCCTTATAAGCCATTCTAAAAATTTCACATAGTATCCTGTTATCGGCAGGAAAATGATGGCACTCAAGACATTGAAAATTGTGTGGGCATTGGCAATCAGGCGGGTTTTGTCCTGACCGATGCCGAAAGTGACAGCCTGAACCAGTGAAGCAAAAGGTTTTAGTAGAATAATGGCTATTATGACGCCAATAACATTATAGAGGGTATGGGCCCATGCAGCTCGCTTTGCAGAAATAGAGGCGCCGATACTGGAAAGTTGTGCAGTGATACATGTTCCGATATTGTCGCCTAAGGTAAGTCCCAGTGCAGACTCAAATCCGATAAGTCCTGCATTGAAAAGGACAATCGTAATTCCTACAGTAGCGCTGCTGCTTTGAATAAGCATGGTTGTTACCATGCCGATAAGAAGGGCGATTAAGGGATTTTGTCCATAAGTCTTGAAAAGTTCGTAAATACTTTGGTTTTCTTTTATGTACGGAACGCCGGAGTTTAGTATGTTAAGCCCTGCAAACATGATACCAAGGCCGGTCAGTGCCCAGCCCATGTTTGTAAGGCTTTTTCTTTTTGAGAAGAAAGCAATCAAAAGCCCCAGCCCGATTATGATATTTGCGGAGTTGGTGAGGTTAAAGGACATGAGCTGGGCTGTTATTGTGGTACCGATGTTTGCACCGTATATGATACCCACAGCTTGGGTTAGTTTCAGCATTCCGGAGTTTACCAGTCCAACGGTTATAACAGTTATAGCTGCACTGCTTTGAACCAGTGCCGTAATGACAGCACCGGTAAGGGTTGCCATCGGCACTTTGGCGGTAAAGAGGGACAGGCACTTTTTCATCCTGCGGATATTTGCCTTTTCAAGACTTGTGCTCATAAGCTTTACACCGTATACAATGCAGACTGTGCCGATTATTATATTTACAATAAGTATAGCAAGTCTAAAATTCATTCTTTTTTTATACCGTTCCTTAAAAATTTATAAGCCCCGTTCCTATAATAAAAGATAAGCGCAATGAATCAAAATTAGAACAAAAAATTCGGACAATTAAAAAAGTTTGAGTAAACTTTGAAACTTCAGTATAAAGTTATAAAAAGCAACATAGTTTTATAGGAGAAAAACTAACAGGAAAAAGGTGGTTTAGTGTCTACTTTTCCGAGCAATATAATATATAACTTCTTAATAGCCTTTGGGGTAATTGTAGGTGCAAGCCTTTTTGCAGGATTAGGGGCATTGATAAACGATCATCCTCCCCTAAAAAGCATGTTTCAAATAGCAAGCTCCATTAAAATCTGGGCGGTGGCCGTTGCTCTGGGCGGTACGTTTTCCACTTTTGAGATACTGGAGAAAGGCATATTCAAAGGGGAAATAAGGTCCATAATCAAACAGGCGGTTTACGTTGTAGTAGCTGTAATTGGAGCCAATGTGGGATATGGCTTTATTAGGCTTGTCCAAAGATGTGGGGAGACAATGTTCAAATGAGAAGAATTGCTTATAATTTCTTTATCTGCTTTGTTACCGGGCTATTTGGAGGAATTCTGATAGGATGTACTTTAATGAGTACATTGGTAAGTTACAGGATAGATAAGTACCATGAGGAAATAATACTGCTGAAAACCCGTATTGAGGAAAGTGATGCGAAATACAACAAGCTTAAGGAATCCTTTGACAGCATGAACAAGAAAAAGTTTCTGGTCTCCGATATTGAGGTATTTCTCATTTGCAAAGGCAATGAGGAAGACGGCTTTGACAAAATGCAGCTTGAAAAGTATATTAAAGACAGGTATCAAGACCTTTTGTGGAAGGAAGTCAAAAATATAGATATGGATTTGGTGGTAAAGCTTGTGGACGAGGATATTTACAGGATTGAGGATAAAAATTACAAGCTGTCGGTAAACAGGGTTCTAATTTCCGATGTGTTTAAAATATGGGTAACTGTAAAGAAAATTGACTAAATTTTTATGATATAATTATAAAATAAGCAATAATTTGTAGAAACAGAGGCGATAATATGGAATTTGATACTTTCAGGGAAATGATCGAAAAAAGCGACAGTATTGTATTCTTTGGCGGGGCAGGAATATCTACCGAAAGTGGGATTCCTGATTTTAGAACTAATGGGGGAATATACAATCAAAAGAATACGTATTCTTATCCGCCGGAGGTTATGCTAAGCCATAGTTTTTTTATAGAGCATACCAAGGAGTTTTTCAAATTTTACAAAGATAAAATGATATACAAGGATGCAAAGCCCAACGCTGCTCATATTGCGCTGGCAGAACTGGAGAGGCGGGGTAAGCTGAAAGCGGTGATAACCCAGAACATTGATGGGCTGCATCAGGCGGCCGGGTCTAAAAATGTTATTGAGCTCCATGGAAGTGTTCACAGGAATAATTGCATGAACTGCAACGAAAGTTATGATTTGGACTATGTTTTAAACAGCCCTGAGATTGTGCCGCAGTGCAGAAAATGCAACGGAATTGTTAAGCCCTGTGTGGTTTTGTATGAGGAGCCTTTAGATACCGATAGTATAAATCGGGCAGTGGATTTCATAGAGTCGGCAGATATGTTGATTGTAGGCGGAACTTCCCTTGTGGTATATCCTGCAGCAGGACTTATTCAGTATTACCGGGGGGACAGGCTTGTTCTTATAAACAAGTCGGAGACACCGTATGACGGCAAGGCTGACCTTATTATAAGGGATAGCATAGGTAAAGCGCTAAGTAGAGTTATTTAGTACTTAAAGGCAAAATAAACGGATTGTCTCGTTTGTAAATGAGACAATCCGTTTGGAATATAGATATTTATTTTTCAAGTACAGTTATTGTTTTGATTTTAACTTCCTCCAGAGGAACAGATTTTTCACTAGGCATGGATGGGTTTTGAGCAACAGGGGTATCTGCGATTTTATCCAACACATCTTCCCCCTCTATAAGCTTTCCAAAAGCTGCGTAGTCTCCGTCAAGGCCCGGTGCGTCTGCATGCATGATAAAGAATTGGGAGGTTGCAGAGTTTGGATCGTTGGACTTACGAGCCATGGATATTACTCCTCTAGTGTGGGATAGCGTGTTTTGATTAAAGCCGTTGCTGGCAAACTCACCTTTTATGTTTTTTCCGGAGCCGCCGGTACCATCACCGTTTGGGTCACCACCCTGTATCATAAAGCCTTTTATTATTCTGTGGAAAGTGAGACCGTCATAGAAGCCTTCTTCCGCAAGGCTTATAAAATTTTGAACAGTTTCGGGTGCGTATTCCGGATACAGTTCTAAGATCATTTTGCCCCCGTCTTCCATTTCAATCTGCACTTTCGGGTGTTTGACAGTGGTGTTTGAATCCTTGCAGCCAACGGTGAAGACCGCAGTCATTAAGCAAATCAAAATAATTGCAAGAAATTTTGTGTTAATCCTTCCAAGCATTTTAAAACCTCCATATCCTAAAAGTTCTAAAGAAATAATACAACATTTTTTGGGGTATGTCTACATAATGTAAGCCTTTTTAATGGATTTATAGACTTGTATTAAATATAACTATTGGATTTGAGACTATTAAATGGTATAATGTGAGTTGACTCAATTGTGTTGTGTAATTATAGGAGGGAAAATATTGTGATTGAAAAAATAGATAGGCTTATAATTCCGCCGGATTATAATCCGGCTTTATCGGTTAGAGAGACAGAAACTGCAATAAAAAAGATAAAGGACTTTTTTGAGACGGCATTGGCAGCAGAATTGAACTTGAGCAGGGTTTCGGCGCCTCTTTTTGTAAGACCCGAGACTGGAATGAACGATAATTTAAACGGTGTGGAAAGACCTGTGTCTTTTGATGTAAAAGCTATTGACGGAAATACTGTTGAGATTGTGCATTCCCTCGCAAAATGGAAGCGTATGGCTTTGGCAAAGTACGGATTTAAAGTTGGAGAAGGGCTTTATACCGACATGAATGCCATAAGAAGGGACGAGGATTTGGACAACCTTCATTCCATATATGTGGATCAATGGGACTGGGAATTGGTAATTAATAAAGAGGATAGAAATGAAGAAACATTAAAGGGCATTGTGAAAAAAATATTCAATGCATTGAAGAAGACCGAAGACTTTGTTGCTGGGCAGTATCCTCAAATACCAAAAATATTGCCGGAAGAGATATTCTTTATTACAACGCAGGAACTGGAAGATATGTATCCTACTCTTTCTCCGAAGGAAAGGGAGGATGCCATTGCAAAGGAGAAAAAAGCAGTATTTGTTATGCAAATCGGCGGCGTTTTAAAATCCGGAAAGAAGCATGACGGCAGAGCACCGGATTACGATGACTGGGCATTAAACGGGGACATCATTTTATGGTATCCTTTGCTGGAAAGAGCCTTTGAAATATCTTCCATGGGAATAAGAGTGGATGAGGATTCATTGATAAGCCAGCTTAAAGAAGCAGGTTGCGAAGAAAGAAAAGAAATGAAGTTCCACAAAGATTTATTGGAAGGAAAGCTTCCTTATACAGTAGGAGGAGGCATCGGACAATCGAGAATTTGTATGTATTTTCTGAAAAAGGCCCATATAGGAGAGGTTCAATCTTCAATATGGCCGGATTCAATGATTGAAATTTGTGAAAATGCAAATATTTATTTATTATAGATTATATTCATTTTGGAAAAACTAAAACATCACTTTACAAGAAGGGGTTAGTGGAAATGAAAACTACATTGGTAAAAAGTCTTTATAGAGAGACAAGAGATTATGCGGGAAAAGAAATAGTTGTTGCGGGATGGGTCCGCACCATAAGGGATTCAAAGTCTTTCGGATTTATTGAATTAAATGACGGTTCATTTTTCAAGAATCTTCAAATTGTGTTTGAAGAGGCTAATATTCAGAATTTTAAAGAAATAGCAAAGCTCCCGGTGGGTTCTGCAATTATTGTGCATGGAGTTTTGATTGAGACTCCAAATGCAAAGCAGCCTTTTGAGTTAAAGGCATCTAAAATTGAGATAGAGGGGGCATCGACTCCCGAGTATCCTCTGCAAAAGAAGAAACACTCTTTTGAGTTTTTAAGGACAATTGCACACTTAAGACCCAGGACAAATACATTTTCGGCAGTGTTCAGAGTAAGGTCCCTTGTGGCATATGCTATACACAAATTTTTCCAGGAGAGAGGCTTTGTATATGTTCACACTCCAATTATCACGGGAAGTGATGCGGAAGGGGCAGGCCAGATGTTCAGAGTTACAACCCTTGATATGAACAACCTGCCGAAAAATGAAGACGGAAAAGTGGACTTTACAAAGGACTTTTTTGACAGGGAAACAAACCTCACTGTCAGCGGACAGCTTGAGGGAGAGACATATAGTATGGCCTTCAGGAACATATACACCTTTGGGCCGACTTTCAGAGCTGAAAATTCCAATACGGCAAGACATGCGGCAGAATTTTGGATGGTGGAGCCGGAGATAGCTTTTGCCGACCTTAAAGATGATATGGAGCTTGCAGAGGACATGCTCAAATATATCATAAATTACTGTTTGGAAAATGCTCCCGAGGAGATGGAATTCTTTAACAAGTTTATTGACAATACACTGCTTGAGAGGTTAAACAATATTGTAAATTCCGAGTTTGCTCATGTTACATATACCGAGGCTATTGATATTTTGCTAAAAGCAGACCAAAAATTTGAGTATCCTGTAAAGTGGGGAAATGACCTGCAGACCGAGCATGAGAGATACCTTACAGAGCAGGTATTTAAAAAGCCAGTGTTTGTTACTGACTATCCGAAGGATATAAAAGCCTTTTACATGAGGATGAATGACGATAATAAAACCGTTGCGGCAATGGACCTTCTTGTACCCGGAGTCGGTGAGATAATCGGCGGAAGCCAGAGGGAAGAAAGACTGGATCTTTTGGAAAAGAGAATGCAGGAGCTTGGACTTAAAATGGAGGACTACTGGTGGTACTTAGACCTTCGCAGGTACGGCAGCACCAGACATGCAGGCTTCGGATTGGGATTTGAGAGGGCAATAATGTATATTACAGGTATGACAAACATCAGAGATGTAATACCTTTCCCGAGAACTGTTCATTCAGCGGATTTTTAATTCTAATAATTAAAAAAGAAAGGGACGCACAACCCTTTCTTTTTTATATCTTTATAATTACTGTTCTATAGGAGTTTTTATAGGAGTTTTTCTATTTACGGTTCGCTTCCCGACACGAGTCTTCCCGATACATAGAGAGCTATACGGTTTGAATTTGAATAGTCGTGTGCCGAGGAAGAGAATGAATAATCGTTTGATTGGCTGTAATTGGACCAATCATCCTTTGAAAACCTTGCCTGAACTTCTACACTCATACCTGGCTCAATAGTTCCGGCTCCTTCAGTAAAGCCTATTTCCAGATAATAGTCGGCATTGCTTTTGGATGAATTAAGCTTTACAAATTTTCCGGTAACATTAGAGTTCCCTGCAGAGCTCCAGTCACACCAGAACTGCTGGCCTTTTTCGCCGTCAATAGTGTAATAGTATCTTATTTTAACATCCGACAGCTTTACAGCCGAATTGGAGCTGTTGGTGAGCTTAAATCTCGGATTTATAGAGCTTGTATTGTCGGAACCGTTACCGTTGGCGTATTGCAATACTATTTTACCACCACTGCTGTTTCCTGTGGACGGCCCGGATGATGTTCTGGTTGGATTGGTGGCTGACCTGGTTGCTGTGCTGGATAAAGCAGGTGGAGTGTTGGTTGGATTAAATGGTGTGTTGGTTGGTGCTAAAGTATTCTGTGGCAAGAAATCTTCACTTGGGCTGTCTGTGTTTGCCGGACTTTCTGTTGCTGCATCGGAAGACGGCAGGCTTTCAGGGGTTGATTGCGGCATATCGGTTTCTTGAGGTTTGGCAGAAGAACCGTTGTCGCCGGAACCTATGCCCGGTACCAATCCATTTTCCTTTTGCTCAAAGTAAATATGGTACATGGCGTTTGCCATTGCCACTTCAGCCTGTGCCCAATAACGGTGATAAGTCATTACAGGATCTTTGCCGTTCTTTATGGCTTCTTCCACCATTTTGTAGTCTTTGTCTTCTTTGTATTTCGGACGAAGGTCTATAAAGGTTATTCCGTTCTTTATCTCTGCACCTTGGGCATTTACTCCGGTATAATCGAGGGGAATATATACTTCATCAAAGAAACGTTTGTAATCTGCTTTTGATTCCTTTGCAGCCACGCCCTTTTTATCTCTGTAGTTGTGCCACATTCTGTCGAGCAGCTGTTTGGCTGTCTCGCGGGCCTTGTCATCAATTTTCTTTTCGTGTTTCTCGGTAGCGGCTGCATAGTAAATGAGCGCTTTAGCATATGAAGCAGTTACCCCTACGTCAACAGTCCAGTCTTTGACAGTACAGTGGAGGTTTTTATTTTCACTGGGTTTTCCCTTCCATGGGTCGGGTTGGCCGGACCACTCCAAAGTAGATGGAATTTCATAGGTTCCGTCATTTTTTAAACGGGTATTTTCTATTGCCCATGAAGCCCATTTCTTGCAAAGATTCTTAATCTGGCGGTCTCCGGTCAAATAGTAATATTCCATAACCCTTTCCATTGACCATGCTTGAAATCCAAACCAATTGTTGCTTGGCGGATCATGGTAAACGGGTTGCCAGTCATAGACCATGTCATAGAAGGTGCTTGCGCCTTCGGGATATTTGCGGTACGAGCCTTCCCAACTGTTGGTTACACCGCCTGCTATGGCTCCTTCGGAACTTTGAAGATACTGATACAGTTCCAGTTGGCGTTTAAGGCTTTGTTCCCAGTCTTTCTTTGCGTTTTTGGATTTTGGTGTCAGTACGGATTCCTTTGCCAGTGCGTAGGCGGCCACCGGATTTTGATAGCCCTGATGGCAGTGTGAGCTTCCGATTCTCCAGCTCCATGCGCCGTTGATATCGCCTCCCCATGAGGCATACCAGGATAAAAGATAATGGCAGCTGTCATATCCCGTACCGGCTTTTTGGCTGTCTTGCACCCCTATTGGCCTGAAATACTTGTCAAAGAAAGTATACCTAAGATAGTCCCCCATTTTTGATGCTTTCTCAAAGTAGGGCTGAAGCTCTTTTTCATTTCCCTGCTCTTTGGACCAAAGATATGCCCAATAGGTTGCCTGAACCTGTCTTGCATCGGCATCGGAGGCGGAAGTGTAGCGCCATTGCTTTGCAGGCTCTCCAAAGTTTCCGAAAATCTTAAGAAATCCGCCGTTATTGACTTGCCCCCATTTAAAGTCTTCCCAAGAAGGGTGGGGGACTGTTTCCCAGACGGATTCACCGGCTCCTCTTTGGTAGGTGTTTATATAGGAACAGCGGCTTGTACCGTCCCCGTGATTGCCGAACCCGTACCAGTTATCCACATCCAGAAGCCAATGCATTTGATATATGGCTTTTGAACCGTAAGTAGAAGCCAGTTCTTCTGCAATGGGATCAATACCTGTGGGCAAGTTGATATCTCCGGAAGTGGGATATTCCTCGGGAGAATTGGCCTCCGGTGCATATTGGGCGGGTTGGGTGGGAATGTATGTATTAACACCGGGTTGGTCCCTTTCGGGGTGGGGTATTATGTACTGTTCTGTTTTGTCCCAGGCATCTTTAAAGTATGACCAGTCTCCGGTAAGTTTTCCGTAGGTTGCTCCAAGCCATACCATGTAGCTCATGGCTTCACTGGTGGTAAGATGTCCGTAATCCGGAGCTTCTACCATAAGTGTCTCTATGGAATGATACGGAATTCCTTCTTCGCTAAGATAACCTTCTTTCTGTATATTTTCAAAAAGTGCTATAAATCTGTCGGAATATACGGACTGGACGTTTTCTTGAGAGTGTGTACCTGATGAGACGGGGTATTTACCGTTTGGACCAGATATTTCCCGGGAAGAGTTAAAGCTGTTTTTGACTGTGATTATCAGAGCTGAAACAGCGATAACAGCGGCAATTACACCGCACGATCTTATAATTTTTCTTTTACGTCTTACGTTGTATCGTAACTTCATAATCTTCCCCTATAAACCTCCTTTAAAACCAGTTTCTCAAGTATTATTACAAATACTATTATACTAAGGAACTTGAAATATTACAAATATTTATATTGCTGCCATGATGAAAAAATATATTTCATTAATTTTTAAGACTTTTTTCGGCATTGACCGTATATATGATATGAAATGAAAAAGGATTGGCAATATTGGTTTTAAAATGGTTGTAAATTATAGAGGAGGAAAATTTAATGAAAAAAGGGTTGGTTCGTTCAAAACATAACAAAGTCATATCGGGGGTGTGTGGAGGAATTGGAGAGTATTTTAATGTCGACCCTACCATTATAAGACTTGGTTTTGTTATAGCGACTGTTTTATCCGGGGGGGCCGGACTGTTTGCATACATTGTGGCGTTTTTTATAATGCCTGAAGCTGACGGCAATAACGCCGGTAACTTTACCGATTATACCCAAAGTGTATTTAACGATGATTATGATCCGGACAAGGATTTTAGCAGCGTATTGGGAGACGATGAGGAATATATGAGGAAAGATTATCGGGGTAACAAGGCTTTTGTGGGTATTTGTCTTATCGTACTTGGAGTTGTGTTTTTGGCAAAAGAGTACCTTAAAAAATATATTCACATTGATTTTAAAATCTTAGGACCGTTGCTTCTTATAGGTATTGGAGCACTGATTGTATTTAAAGGGGGGAGGCGTTTACCGTGAAAAAAAACAGTGGTGGTGTAGTTTTTGGGGTTTTTATGATATTTGTAGGCTTATTAGTGATATTATCTCAGCTTGAAATGCTAAACTTCAATAATATATTGAGTTTTCTTCTAAGTCATATACCGACGATAATTTCTTTAATGCTTATTGTGATAGGAATAAACCTTATTTTCGATAAATATTATATAGTTAAAACTTTTTCGTGGACGGCTTTTTTTGCAGTGTTGTTGGTATCCGGCTGTTTATATGGAGGAGCAGTGGGAAATGAATCGGAAAGAAACACCGGTAAAAATTATGTCAGGTCCTTTTTGGAGGAGAAAATGCCCGAAACCGAAGAAGGACGATTAAAGATGAAATTAAGCGGCGAAAATCTAAAGATTGGTTCTACCGGTTCGAACCTGATTGAGGGAGTTATTACAGATACCGACATCAAATATGAAGTGGATTACAAAAAGAATAATAAAACTGCAGTTATTGATTTTAAAACTAAATCCAATCATTCGCTGAATGAAATAAAAAACTTTGTTTCTTCAAAAGAGTTTTCTTCAGGAAGTTTGACTGCTGACGAACCGATGGAGATTTTGTTAAATACTGATGTGGTTTGGGATATTGATTTGGATGTAGGAGGTATCAACGGCGAGATAGACCTGTCCGATCTTAAAGTAGAAGAGTTCGAATTGGATGGGGGCGCGGGAAATATCAAGCTGGTATTGGGGGATAAATACCCTTCCACAAAGGTTGATATTGATGCGGGGGCTGCCAGATTTAAAATATTTGTACCTAAAAATTCGGGTGTAAAAATTGATGTTGATGGTGTGATGAGTTCCATCGATTTTATAGGTCTTGATCTTGAGCAGAAAAACAAATCATTATATATTTCACCGGGATATGACAAGGCAGAAATCAAAATAGAAATCGATATAGATATTGGAGCAGGTGCTCTTGAAATTAGTGCGATTTAATATTACTTTGGTCTTTACGGTATGATTTTAAGCCAGAGGAGGTATTTGGTACCGGACTTTGGCTTTTTTTATTTGGCCTCTTGGAATGAAATGAAAGAGGCAAAAGCGAAGGAACTCGATGTCCCGAGCTTTTATTTGGGATAAAATTTATTGAACCGAATAGAGAAGTTGAGCGTCATTATTGTATAAATAAAAAAATGGGGGTGTGGGGGTGGAAACCGATATGCTTGTTGAGGCTGCAAAAAAAGGTGACAAAAGAGCTTTTGACAAAATTGTTCAAAGGTATCATAACGAGCTGTACTATACCGCATTAGGGATAGTAAAATCAGGCTGGGATGCCCTTGATATATGTCAGGAAACCTTCCTGAAAGCGTTTTCTTCTTTGGATACACTTAAAGATGTTTCAAAGTTTCGGGCATGGATAAACCGAATATTAATAAACAAGTGCAACGATAATTTCAGAAAGAAAAAACAGTTTACAGTTGTGGATTTTATTGAAAATGAAGGGTTTATTGAAGATTCCAAGGAAGAAAATATAGATCTTTTAAAAGCTTTGTCTTTGCTCAAAGATGAGACTAGAATCATACTTACATTAAGGTATTTTCAGGATCTTTCTATAAAAGAGATTGCTTCAATAGCGGATATTCCTGAAGGCACTGTCAAGTCACGGCTGAGTAATGGTTTGAAAGAGTTAAGGAAAATTATGAAAGTCGGCGAGAGAGAGGATGTGAAAATATGAACTGCGACAAATTCTTAGAATTAATGGAAGAGTATATAATGGAGGAGCTTGATGAAGTTGCAAACAGAATGATGGAAAAGCATCTCTCGGAATGCGAGAAGTGCCGGGCAGAGTATAGGGAAACAAAAGAGATTATCGGAAATCTTAGAGGTATTAAAGAATCAGCGGTAATTAAGGAGGATGTTTTGAATATGAATAAGAAAAATATTGTTAAAAAAGCGGGTAGTTTAAAAAATAAAAGACCTTTTATGAGGTTTGTCTCTGGGGCGGCGGCAGTTGTATTTTTGGGTATGTTTCTTTTGACAGCTTCGATTGTCGCTTTTCCAAGTTTTGCTTCAACTTATTTACCCGATGTTCCGGTTGTAAAACAGCTAAAGGATGTACAGAATGAGTATAATGCCATTAAACAGCAGAATGAGATATTGAAAAAAGAAAATGAGGAAATCAAGCAAGAGAACGAAGAACTTAAGATGAGAATAAAGGAAATTGGAGGGGTTTCCATTCCGGAATACCAGACCAGTGAAGGCATAAACGAAGAAGACAATCAAAGGATTCAGGAGATGGTAATAGAGTTTATCCGAGCCATCTATAGGGGAGATATTGAGGCAGCAAAAAAAATTTCCACTGAAGAATTTAAAAAGGAATTAGCACAAAATGCCAAGCATTATCTTATGATAAATAGAGGAGAAATATTATTTACCCATATAACAAATGTTGCAAAAGAAGGAGATTCATATATGGTATTTGTAAGGCTCAATGATGGTGGAGATGCTGATATTTCCGACTACCAGTGGAATTTTGAGTTTGTAAAGAGGGGAAATGATTTTCTTATTTCCTTTGCAGGAAAGGATGCATAAGATTATTGTTATTTTTTGAAGTACACGCAAAAGAGCTGAAACCACCTAATTGAACCTTGCCATAAAGTCAATTGAAACCGTAAAAAGTGTAAAAATGGCAAAAAGTTACTAGTTTTTTCCTCCAAACTATAGTATAATATTATCTGTGGATACAGTTTCAAATAAAACTATTACGGTCTAGGAGGTGCTCTTACATGGGAATAAAGGACTATCTTGAGAAAAGAAAAACCGCAAAGAAAAGAGCTGCAAGAAAGAAAGCTGTAAAGAACGCAGCAATAACCGCAGGAGTGGGAGCTGCTGTTGGTGTGACAGCAGGAATATTGTTGGCACCTAAGTCAGGAAAAGAAACCAGAGAGGATATTGCGAAAAATGCCAAAAAGGCTGCCGATGCAGTATCCGAAAATACGAAGAAGGCTGTTGACAAGGTATCTGAGACTTCAAAGAAGGCTGTAGACACAATTAAAGAGACTATAAATGATGCAAAAGCCAAAATAGCGGAAAGAAAAGCCGCTAAAGCAAAAGAGGAAGCAGCGGCATCCGAGGAAGCCGTTGAAGATGCTGAGGTTAAAAAATAAAGCTGAAATAGAGTTTTAGGTTTAAGAAAAATATACAAAGAAAAAACAAATTGTACAATTTGTTTTTTCTTTGTATTATAATTATTTGATTTACGAAGGAAAAAACGCATAAGTCGGGAAGGGCAATGCCCCCGGGCTTATTAGAAGGGGGGACACACGTGTCGGTAACAATTCCTTATGAGCTGGCCAATTTTATTATGTATTCTTTGGGTGCAGCTTTAATAATAATTGCTATTATTACTTTCCTTAATTTAAACAAATTTATAAAGAGATTAGACAGGCTTGTGGAGAAAAATGAAAGCAACATCAACAAGACAGCGGACACCATCCCTGAAATAGCTAAAAATGTCAATGAAGTGACAATAGGAGTCAAAAAGGGCGTGGATAAAGCAGGGGAAGCAATTGACGCTGTGGAGACATCGGTTTGCGACAGTATACTGGCTTTGCTTGAAGGGACAGAAGGCTTGCTTGACTTTGTAAACATAGCGGGTGAAGTAATTAAGGCTTTATTTAAAAGGCTTCCAATGGGAAAGAGAAAATAAATACGACAAATAATAAAGGAGAGCTAAATAGCTCTCCTTTGGATTTTCACAAGTTTAGAAGAATCTTACCATCTATCGTTGAAGTTCCTTCCAAATCCTCTGTTTCCTCCGCCAAACCCATTGTTTCTTCTCTGTTGCTTTCTAGCCTGTCTGCACGCAGGACATCTTTGAGGCTCATTTTGGAACCCTTTTTCCTGGTAAAAAGCCTGTTCTCCTTCGGAAAATACAAATTCAGCGTTGCAATCTTTGCAAATTAAAGTCTTATCTGCCACTTTACAGCCCTCCTTAATAATTTGGATTTAACTTATTCGAGACTTAGACCACATTCATCCAAACGATTAAGGAGAACATGAGTCAGGAACTTGATTAAATCACTTTTATATACTTATCATATCACAAATTTTTTCCACAATCAATATATTTTATTCAAAAGGTAACAAGCCTAGGGCTATTAGACAAGCCTTTAGACTTGCTCAAGCACTGCTTATTAAGAAAATTCTTTAGCAACGAAAGATTCTATTTGAGCTTACGCGTTGTAAAACACTAATAATTGCTCCAAAAATATCATAACAATGTTATAGGGAGTTTGGCATTTTGAATAAAGGATAATAAGAATGAACGATAAAAGAGCAATTCGTCCTTACAACAGGGAAAAAGCAGTGGAGTATGCGCACAAATGGGCTTTTGGGCGAAATCCTAAATATTTCAATTTTGATAAACTTGGGGGAGATTGCACCAATTTTGCATCGCAGGTTTTATTTGCAGGAAGCAATGTGATGAATTATACTCCCACGTACGGTTGGTATTATATTGACGCAAACAGGAGGACTCCTTCGTGGACAGGAGTAAATTACTTATACAACTTTCTGGTAAGCAACAAGGGACCGGGACCCTATGCAGAGGAGTCAGACGTCAAAGATATAAAGCCCGGGGATATAATCCAGCTGTCCTTTGGTAAAGACCCTGTCTTTGATCATTCTCCGGTTGTGGTGCAGGTTGGATCCCCTGTAAGCCTTCGAAATATACTTGTGGCAGCCCATACATATGATAGGGATTATTATCCGATTACAAACTATAACTGGGTAGACATCAGATTTATACATATATTAGGTGTCAGAACATAATAATATTAGAGCATGGACAAAACTGGCTATTTGTGAGTTTCATTCAGTATAGGCTCGAAGTCGATAAGAAGTATGGAGCGATTCTGAACTTGGGCAGTTCCTATGAGATATTTTTTATAGTGTATTGAAACATTTTCCGGGACAGGCTTTATTTCTTCGTCTTCTACGGATACGATTTCATCCACGACATCGACCATGAAGGCAAGAGTTTTGGAGTCTATTGTTATTATAAGCATTTTTGCTTCCTCATCGATGGTTTCTCTTTCCGGAAGCTTGAATTTTTTCTTCAGATTGAGCAGCGCGAAAACTTTGCCCCGAACATTTATAAGTCCTTCCACATATGAGGGAGTGTCCGGGACCTTAAAAACCTTCTGAGGCCAAATAATTTCCATTACATGAGCTATATTGACGCCGAAACATTCATTGTTTAGCCTAAATATAACGTATTGCTGTGACATAGTTATATCCTTCCCTTCGCAATGTTTTTATTTTCTATGGAACTTTCTGAAACGATCAAAAAATCGGATGTGAACAAACTGACCCTTATAATATATTATATCAACTTTTGAAAGGATAATCAAATACGAGCTTAAGTTATTTTGGCTGCATTTAAATAAAAAACCATGCCCCAAGTTTAAAGGACATGGTTTTTTATCAGGATGTATCAGGATCTATAGCTTCCGTTTATTTTTACATAATCGTACGAGAAATCACAGGTCCAAATTCTGTCGGATGCATCTCCCATCTTAAGATCAATTTTAATTCTAACTTCGTCTTCCTTGAGTATTTCTTTTGCCTTTTCCTCATCGAAATTCAATCCGGTACCGCTATGGCATACCATAAGCTCTCCGATATAGATATCAACGAGGTTCGGGTCAAAGTCTGCCCCGGAATAACCTGCAGCCGTTATGATCCTTCCCCAGTTTGCATCCTCACCGAAGATGGCTGTTTTTACAAGAGGGGATTTTGCAACTGCACTTACTACATTATAAGCATCTTCATCATTTTTAGCTCCTTCTACAACGACTTCAATAAGCTTGGTGGCACCTTCTCCGTCTTTTGCTATCATTTTGGAAAGGTGTGTGCAAACATATTCAAGAGCGGATTTGAAGGTAGAATAGTCAATATCCTCTTTTACAATACCCTCGTTATTTGCTTCTCCGTTGGCAAGAATGACGACCATGTCACAAACACTGGTGTCTCCGTCAACCGATACCCGGTTGAAAGTGTGGGCAATAGCGTCTTTTAGTGCTTTGTCCAGAAGTTCCTTGGAAATATTTGCATCCGTTGTTATAACTCCTATCATTGTTGCCATATTGGGATGTATCATTCCGGAACCTTTTGCCATAGCTCCGATTCTTACTTTTTCCCCCTGAATTTCAAATTCTACGGCAATTTCCTTTGATACGAGATCTGTAGTCATAATAGCCTCAGCCGCATCGTGACCGCCTTCTTCGGAAAGGAGGGAAACTGCGTCCTTTATACCGGAGCATACCTTTGGCAAATCAAGAGGCATTCCGATTACTCCTGTAGAGCCTACAAGAACATTTTTTGTATCGCAATTTAGAAGCTGGGCGGCAAGAGAAGCCATTTCCTCCGCATCTCTATATCCCCGCTCCCCGAGACAGGCGTTGGCATTGCCGCTATTTATGACCAATGCCCGCGCATGACCGCTTTTTATATGCTCCATGGTAAGTTGAAGGGAATGCCCTTTTACAACATTTTTTGTAAACACCCCCGCAGCAACCGCTATATCATTGGAATAAACAACTGCAAGGTCCTTTTTTTGTTTGTTTTTAAGCCCGCAGGCAACTCCCGAAGCTTTAAATCCCTTTGGGGCTGTAACTCCTCCGTCTATTATGTTTATCATTTCTTTCACCCCATTTTTATATTTTAAAATTGATGTATATTGTTTGGCATAATTGGAATCTGTATAACAGAAAGATTATATAATTTTATTTAATAGTATTCAATAGAACAGGTGTTTTTATTTGAGATTTTTTTTAGCAATCTGCAAAGCAAAAAAGGGAAAATAGACCTATTTTTTAAAAAGGCAAATAGTAGTATAATTAATTATGTATAACTCCAATTTTGACATCTGTTTTAAAGATCAAATATTAATGAAGCTGTTCCCTTTAATTCCAGATAAAAATAATTGAAATAAAACAAAGTAAAGGTTATAATAATGAGGATTCATAACTATATAATGCATATGTCCGTTGCCTTTACTTCCCAACTATTTTTATACGCTGTTATATACATGTAAAAAAGGGTATTAAAAATATTAGCGGCAGATTAGCAACTTATGTATTCGAAATTTTTGCAGATAGAGCAACTGAAGCGATAGACATCTTTACCGGCTTGTGAGTTTGGACGAGGTTTGGTACCGAGTTTAAAGTTTTGCAGTAAACCTCAAATAATAGTAAGGGGATGGTCAAATGTCCGAAGCAAAGAAAGTTATAAAAAAACAGGTGTTACCGTTATTGCCCCTTAGAGGGTTAACAGTGTTTCCCTATATGATTTTGCATTTTGATGTTGGAAGAGTAAAATCAATTAAGGCTTTAGAAGAAGCAATGATAAATAACCAGCTGATTTTTTTGGTTGCTCAAAAGGATGCTAAAAATGATTCGCCCGGACCGGAAGATATTTATACTATCGGTACGATATCAAAAGTAAAACAGCTGTTGAAGCTTCCAGGTGACACAATAAGAGTTTTAGTGGAAGGAATAAGCAGGGCGGAAATATGCGAGTTTACACAGACAGAACCTTTTTTCATGGCTGAGGTAGTAGAAAAAATATATCTTGAGGAAGAGGAAAGCGACAAGACAGAGATAGAAGCTCTAAAGAGAAGAGTGTTGTCTACCTTTGAGGAATATTCAAAGCTCAACAACAAGGTTTCTCCCGAAACTGTTTTATCCATCATGAACATTGACGATGCCGACCAGTTGGCAGATATCATAACCTCCAACTTAATGCTGAAGGTGGAGCAAAAACAGGAAATATTAGATGAGTTCCAAACTAAAATAAGGCTTCAAAAGGTTTTGGAAACTCTTATCAGAGAAATTGGCATAATGCAGATTGAAAGAGAAATTAATATAAAAGTTAGAAAGCAAATAGACAAGACTCAGAAAGAATACTATTTGAGAGAGCAGTTAAAAGCCATACAGAACGAATTGGGAGACAAGGATGGCATAACCGGCGAAGTTGAGGAGTACAAGAGAAAGCTTGCTGAAGGCAACTTTGGCGAGGAAGTTGAGAAAAAAGTATTAAAAGAGCTGGATCGTCTCCTTAAAATGCCTTCAGGTTCTGCGGAAGGTTCGGTCATCAGAACATATCTTGACTGGATATTTGATTTGCCGTGGGACAAGAAAACGGATGAAATCATAGATTTGGATCGTGCTCAGGAGATTCTTGACGAAGATCACTACGGATTGGAAAAGGTAAAAGAAAGAATAATTGAGTATCTTGCCATAAGAAAGCTGAAAAACGATCTTAAAGGGCCCATTCTTTGCCTGGCCGGACCTCCGGGGGTTGGTAAAACCTCAATCGCAAAGTCCATTGCCCGTGCCTTAAACAGAAACTATGTAAGAATGTCTTTGGGCGGAGTTCGGGATGAGGCTGAGATAAGAGGTCACCGCAGAACTTATGTGGGAGCTATGCCCGGAAGAATTATTTCGGCTTTGAAGCAGGCAGGTTCTAAAAATCCTCTTATACTGCTCGATGAGATTGACAAAATGAGCAGCGATTTTAGAGGGGACCCTGCATCGGCAATGCTTGAGGTGTTGGACGGCGAGCAGAATTATGCTTTCAGAGACCACTATTTGGAGCTTCCCTTTGACTTGTCCGATGTGTTGTTTATAACTACGGCAAACAACCTTGACACAGTTCCAAGGCCGCTTTTGGACAGAATGGAGGTAATATCTCTGTCCAGCTATACTGAGGAAGAAAAGGTTCAGATTGCAACAAAGTATCTTTTCCCCAAACAGATAGAGGCCCACGGTTTTAAGAAAAGCAACCTGAAAATAGACGAACCGGCTGTAAGAGAAATAATAAACTGTTATACAAGAGAAGCCGGAGTGAGGGAGCTTGAAAGGCAAATAGCCGGTGTTTGCAGAAAAGTTGCAAAGAAGCTGGTTTCCTCAAATCAAAAGACCGTTAAAATCACTGCAGGCAGTGTGGAAAAGTATCTGGGAGCAAAAAGATACAGATACGATATGGCAAATGAAAAGGATGAAGTGGGTGTTGCTACAGGTCTTGCGTGGACTCCTGTCGGCGGAGATACTTTGTCCATTGAAGTAACGCTTATGGAAGGCAAGGGCAGTCTCGAGCTTACAGGACAGTTGGGAGATGTCATGAAAGAGTCTGCCAGGGCTGCAATGAGCTATATACGTTCAAAAGCGGAGTTTTATGGAATAGACAAGGACTTTCACAGCAAGTATGATATTCACATACATGTACCGGAGGGAGCTATTCCAAAGGACGGCCCTTCAGCCGGTATAACCCTTGCCACTGCGATGGTGTCTGCATTAACCGGAAGGCCAGTAAGAAAAAATGTGGCTATGACTGGGGAAATAACCCTAAGAGGAAGAGTTCTTCCAATAGGCGGCGTTAAAGAAAAGGTACTTGCAGCCCATAGAGCTGGAATAGATACAATTATAGTCCCGGCGGAAAACAAGAAGGACCTTGAAGAGATACCTGAAAACGTAAGGAAGGCAATAAAATTTGTTATTGCAGAAAATATGGAAACGGTGCTTAATACGGCACTGGCCAAAACCAAGGCAAAGAGCAGGCAGAAGAGTGTTCCCGGTGAAGAAGAGACTGCTATGCCCGAAGTTCCGCCACAGCTCGATGAATTGGATCATGGAACTGCTACAATCGAACAGTAAATATGGGACAATTAATATAGGCAAGTTAATATGTAAATATATAAAGCAGCTGTTTTATAAAATAAGACGGCTGCTTTTTTGTAAAATTAATTCATTTAAAAGTAAAAATCAAAGCAAAGTTTTCATATAAAGTTTATATAATTATACAATTGCAGATTGAAATGTCTAATGGTAGAATTAGAATTGTAGTAAAAAGATTGAAACAGGCTATTGCAATAATGAGGGCAAGCTATGAGAAACGTTGTAAGCATCTTTTCAAAATACAAGGAATATGTACTGCTTGTAATAATAGCTGCTATTGCCAGTATAATATTTGGAATTGCATATCTGTTGAAGGAAAAATTTGGTACGATAATGAGTGTTGAGAGCTTTTTGGCATGGCACAACGTACTTGAATTTACAAGTGTGTTAATTTCTTTTACCGTTTTTGTAGTATCTTATTATACTTATGAGCAGACGGGGAATCTGCGTTCCGCTTTTTTAGGCAGCGTTTTTCTGGGAGTGGGTATGCTGGATGCTTTTCATACATTATCCTATAAGGGTATGCCTTCATTTTTGATTGAAAACATTAGTGCAAACAGAGCCACAACCCTCTGGATCTTTGCAAGAACGGTTACGTCCTTGGGTTTTTTTGTTTCAAGCTTCATACCCCCGAATGCCAAGATTCGAGTCAATAGAGTAGTGTTTGTTGTAGTTCCCTTGGTTTCAAGCGTTGGGATGCTGTATTTGGTTACATACCGGCCTGGGGTGCTTCCGCCAATGTATGTCGAGGGAAGCGGCCTTACTCACCACAAGATTTATTTTGAACATCTGATTATTATGTTGTTTGCTTTGTCTATTTTAATGTTTATCCGCGAGTACAAAACTTCAAAAAACAAAATGGTGCTTCTTTTATGTATATCTCTTGAGATAGCAATTTTCAGCGAAGCGGCGTTTGTGCTGTATTTTAGCGTCTATGACATATACAATTACCTGGGGCACATATATAAATTTATTGCATTTTTCATTATTTTCAGAGCTGTTTTTATTAACAATATACAAGAGCCGTACCGCAAGCTTTCAAAAGCAAAACAGAAGCTGAGGGAGCATGCCGAAAGCCTTGACATGATGGTCAGGGAACGAACCAAGGAACTTGAGAGTTTGAATCAGAAACTTATGGAGGATTTGAAATACGCCCGGGATATACAGAAATCCGTTTTTACGCTGCGCAATCAGGATTGGGAAAAAGTACGGTTTGAAGTGAAAAATTATTCGTCTGAGATGGTAAGCGGCGATTTTTGCAATGTTTTCAAAATTGACAATGACAATATCGGGTTTTACATTGGGGATGTATCCGGGCATGGTGTGCCGGCGGCAATGCTGACAATATTTTTGAATCAGACAATAAAGACGCTGATAGAGATGGAAATAAACGAACTTAACATAATCAGCCCGTCAGAGGTTTTGGAAAACATATACCGCTCCTTCAATACTACAAATTTTGATGAACATGTTTACATTGTCATGATTTATGGGGTATACAACAGACACACGCATATTCTGACTTATTCTTCGGCAGGGCTTAATGTTTCTCCCATTCTAATAAAACCCTCGGGAGAAATATCCGAAATAGAAATAAAGGGCTTTCCAATATGCAAATTTATTGAGTTTTATAGTGGAGAATATGAAAATCACATGCTGGAGCTTAATAAAGATGAAAAGATTTTATTTTATACCGATGGCCTTATTGAAGTGCAGAACACGGAAAATAGCTTTTTTGGAGATGTGAGATTGAAAGAAATTTTAAAGAAAAATCACAAAAAGCCCGCCCAAGAGCTTTCGAGGCTTATTTCCAGCAGCATTTTCGGGTTTGCCGGGACTAAAGAGATTAAGGATGATATAACATTCCTTCTCATGGAAGTGGTAGAGTGAAAAGGAATGTTATGCTAATATTTTTGATTAATATAGCTGTCAACCAGGGAATTTCTTACTTCGTTGATGAAAACATTTTCCTTTATGAGCATGTTTAAAATAGCCTCACTTTTAGAGTGAAGAATAATGTTGTCGTAGTCTAAAAGAACAATCTCAAAAAGCTTTCTTTTAAGGTTCTTAGACTTTACCCTTACAAAATATGCTTCAATTCCTCTAAAGTCCAAAAGTGTAAGAAGCTTCGATGTAACATCATCTTTTTTTGAATAGAAGTAGTTGGACTGTTCAAGGAAATCATTTCTTGCCTCGTTGTTGCGATTTAAGTCATGGGCCTTTTTCTGATAGTATTTTGCAAGAACATTATAATATTGATAATTGTATATTGCCTTTTTTACATTGTCAATTTTTTGAAAAGGTTTTATATCTAAAGAATTAATGCATCTGTAGTTTGCTTCAATAAACTCTTCTTTTGTGAGATCCCCTTTGGCATACTGCTCGATAAGGCTTTCCCTGTTTTTTAGAAACTGTTCAAATTTATTCGGTACAATCTTCTTTGATGGCATCCTTATCCAACCTGTCTATTATATAATGTATTAAATTTATTGCATTGTCTATATATTTTAAAATATTAAAGCCAAAAAGTAAAGGACTGCTGTTTTTTAAGAAGTAATAGTGTACTTTCCAATACTATAAATAAATTTTATCGGGGTACTTCCAAATTTTAGACACGAAGTAAAAAGACCATTTTTCTTTTGTGCGAAAAACAGAAGATTGCTTTGAAAGTTAATAAGAATATAATGGAGATTATCTGTTAAAAATAATCGTTTATTGTTTCCACGGCGTTATACTCAATAATCTTCTCACCGTATTCATTTAAATAGCCTTCGTAAAAGTTGGTGTTTATAACTTTAGTTCCGAACTCATTTAAAATATGCTCAAACGACTTTAAATTCTCAACAGACCAGGAATTTTTGGTAAGCATAAGGTAATAAACCCCTTTTAGCCTGTAAAGGGTGCTTTCGCCCGAGTATATGTGCGTAAGTTTCCGACACAAGAGGCATAAATCATCGAAATTGCTGAAGAAATACATGATTACGGAAGAGGAAACCCTGCAATTCTTCCTTTTAACCCGAAGATCGGACCTTTTAAATCTGTTTTTTATATATTTCTGAATAGACTCGAATTCACCGTCTTCATCCAGCTTTGTAATAATGATAACAAAGCCTTCTTCGGAATCCGGGATGGCTTCAACACATATCTGGGAATCGGAGGCATCGAAACCGAACTGCATTTCTGCCTGTTCCATCATATCCCAGAATAATTCCTGAGCTGCCGGTGTATTATAATTGATGGTATCTAAGTCTATGTTTCTTTCGAGTAAATCGTCAATGGAGATAGTTACTTTAATTTTATTTTCGTTTATTCTCTCAATTTTCATAAGTATCACCAGAATTCTTTGTAAAATTATATACCCTTATATATATTATACTTCTAATAAATGAAAAAGAGAAGTATAAAAAAATTAACAACATATAAAATCTTTAATTAGAAATCTATATAAATTGTGTTAACAAAAAGTGGCATAAATAAAAAATATTATTGTCAGAGGTAGATAAAAAATACAAAGTGAAGAAATACTTCATGCGGATGAAAAAAAAAAGCTGTTTTGCAAACGGTTTTTATTCAAATAATAAATATGATTTTTACTTAATACTTGAATATTATCCTATGCAAAGAATAATTTAAAAATTATGAATATTGCCGAGGGGATGAAAATATGGGGAATATTATAGATAAAACTCAATCAAAGGAAATTAACAGTTTATTGCCGGAAATTGTATATAATCAGGAAAAAGATTTTTACCGCGCTATTGGGGGAGAATTACGGCTGAAAGCGGAAGGCTTGTTTAAAAAAGCGAAGGAAAAGGGAATTTCCATTGAAGATGTTTCGATTAACATCTTGAAGGAAAATCGTGCGGAGTTTCCAGGCCTTGGGGAAGTGGAGCTTCCGACATTTATTGTAAAAATTAGGGGCAGGGATATGACCAGCGGACAAATCATAGTTGACGGAAAGCAAATTGACTACTACAACCGATACCAAAAATATGTTGCCCAAAGAATAGAAGAGAAAAATACGCTAAAAGACGGAAGCGGCAAAGAAGCCAAAAGTGGCAAAAGGGGTATTGTAAAAGAAAATCCGGAATTTGCCCTTACTGACTGGGAGAAATTTAGAATTGCCAAGGATATTATTGACGATAAGGAATTTGGGCTTGAAAAGACTATAACCGGGGCATGCGACAGGATAATAAGGAAACTCATGGGAGAAAACGATTGGCTTGCCCCCGAAGAAGCAAGGCTTCTTGATGAGGAGTTTAATTTTGTCCAGAACAGTATACAAAAAGGGCAGGAGAAAAAACAAACAGGTTTGGTGCAAAAAAAGAAAGCAACTCCAAGACAAATTAATTATTTTAAACAGAGAATAAAAAACATGGGTATGAATCCCGACGACCCCGGGGTTTTGTCAAGGATTTTTGACGAGGTTGGGGTTGAACCGGCGGATGTTGACGAATTAAGTATTGGAGACATGAGCAGGATAATAGAAAGCTTGAACAGTTTTGCCAACAAAATCAGGGGAGAAAATGAGAATACGGGAGAAATTACCGAGCAGTAAAAATTGCTATTTAAAACCCATGACTGCTATTGTATAATCAGCAAAAACAAATATATAAAAAAGTATATAAGAGTTAATAGATTTGTAACAAGAAATTAATCAAAAAAATTCATATTTTGTTGAAATAGGACAGTATGTATGATTATAATATATTATATGCCTAAGGTTATATTACAGCTAGGTTGGAAGGTTCTGCTTAATATCAAATTTGATTTCACTGTAAATGTAAAAAAATAGGTTTGTTTGTATGAGGTGGATATGATACGAATTGTTCTGGCTTCTGCATCACCTAGAAGATCTGAGCTGTTACGGCAGTTAGGGCTTGAGTTTGAGGTTGTTTTGTCGGATATAGATGAAAGCAACAAAGAAAATCTTAAAGCAGATGAACTGGTACAGCATCTTGCATATAAAAAGGCGCTTGATGTTGCGAAAAAATTGGAAAGTAGAGACAGCGGAAAAAATAGGTATCTGGTTATCGGTGCAGATACTGTAGTTGTTAAAGATGGAATATTGGGAAAGCCTAAAGACAGGGACGATGCCGTAAGGATGTTAAAGCACCTTAGCGGGAGCTGGCATGAAGTGATGACAGGTATAGCGATAATTGATACAAAAGACTTTAAAAGCGAAAAAAGTGTAGAGGTTACCAAAGTCAAGATGAAGGAGTTGTCGGATGACACTGTTTTGGCATATGTTGATTCAAAAGAGCCTATGGATAAGGCAGGGGCTTACGGTATCCAGGAAAAGGGAGCCATACTTGTGGAACGAATAGAAGGCTGCTATTTTAATGTGGTGGGCTTGCCGCTGGCAAGACTTTCCGATTTGCTGAAAGGTTTTGGAGTATCTGTGTTTTAAAAAAAATTCAGGCTAAAACCGTATTTGGGTATTACAAAAGATAAATTGGAATTGTTCGGGAGGAGAAAATAATGGGTTTTTTTACAAGAGACATAGGAATCGATTTGGGAACTGCAAATACGTTGGTTCATGTTAAAGGCAAGGGAATTATAGTAAGAGAACCGTCTGTGGTGGCAATAAATACAAAGAACGGTGAAATACTTGCGGTGGGTGATGCCGCAAAGGAAATGATAGGAAGAACGCCGGGAAACATAGTGGCAATAAGGCCCATGAAGGACGGAGTTATTGCAGATTTTGAAGTAACTCAAAGCATGCTGAAGTACTTTATAAAAAAGGCCATGTCAAAAGGGGTGTTTGGGAAGCCCAGGGTTGTTATCTGTGTTCCGTCGGGGGTTACAGAAGTTGAAAAAAGAGCAGTTGAAGAGGCTACCATCCAGGCCGGCGCAAAAGAGGCTTATCTTATTGAAGAGCCTATGGCGGCAGCTATAGGAGCAAATCTTCCGGTTGAGGAGCCTTCGGGAAGCATGGTTGTCGATATCGGAGGTGGCACCAGCGAAGTTGCGGTTATTTCCCTTGGAGGTATTGTTACAAGCAAGTCTTTAAGAATTGCCGGAGATGAGCTGGATGATGCTATTGTACACTACATTAAAAAAGAATATAATTTAATGATAGGAGAGAGAACTGCTGAAGAAATCAAGATGAATATAGGTTCTGCCTATGTTAGAGCTAAAGAAGATTCTATGGAAATAAGAGGAAGGGATCTTATTACAGGACTTCCCAAGAATATAGTCATTACATCGTCAGAAGTAATGGAAGCTATAAAAGAACCGATAAACTCCATAGTGGAAGCTATTAAATTTACTTTGGAAAAGACACCTCCGGAGCTTGCGGCTGATATAATGGACCGGGGAATAATGCTAACTGGTGGAGGAGCTTTATTGAGCGGGTTGGACAGACTCATTCACGAAGAGACGGGAATGCCTGTAACCATAGCAGAGAATCCTTTGGATTGTGTGGCCATGGGATCCGGAAAGGTGCTTGAAGACATAGAAACATTAAGAAAGGTGTTAATTTCTCCTAGAAAACCTAGATAGAAGGGAGATAATTTCTTTGCGTTTTTTTAAAAACAAACTGTTTATATTGCTGACGATAACGGTGGCAATTTTGATTATAATGGGGCTGTCTGCCAGAAAAAACAGCAAGATAAATTCTGTCAGCAATGTTCTTACTGTTGTATTAAGTCCCTTTCAGGAGTTTATAAACTATATTGGGGACAGAGTAGAGGGGTCTGCCAAGTACTTACAGGATATAGAGGCCTTAAGTCAGGAAAATGAAGCGCTGAAGGCGCGGATTAACGAGCTGGAAAAAGAGGTAAAGGAGCTTTCCGATTATAGGGAAAAGAACAAAGAGCTCAAAGAGGCATTGAATATAAAGGACCAATTTAGTGATGTGGAGTTCCTGGGTGCCAATATTATTGCCAAGGACATGGGAAACTGGTTTAACACTTTTACCATAGACCGGGGAATAACTGACGGTGTTACTGTCGATTCTGCCGTAATAACAAAGGATGGGCTTGTGGGGAGAGTGATAAGTACCGATATTTTCTCCTCGAAGATAATTACAATTATTGACGAAGACAGTACGGTAAGTGCAAGAGTTTCGAAAACGAGGGATCTGGTCTTCGTCAAAGGCGATTTGGAGCTTAAGAATCAGGGACTATGCAGGCTCGACAATATTTTTCCCGATATGGACATAGCGGTTGGCGATACAATAGAGACCTCAGGATTGGGAGGAATATATCCGAAAGGTATTATTATAGGCAAAGTCAAGGAAGTCAGGCGTAAAACCAACGACCTCAACAGGTATGCAATTATCGAACCGGCCGTTGATTTTAAGAGGCTTGAAGAAGTGTTTGTCCTTGAAAACAAAAATAATTATGAAAAAGTAGGCGAAGACAACCAATGAGGGTTAAAGTAATTTCATACGCTGTTCTTATGTTTATTTTAGCATTAATTCAGTCAACAGTTTTGGAAAGTATCAGTGTATTCAATGTCAAGCCGAATTTGTTGTTAATATTGACTGTTTCAGCAGCACTTTTAGGCAATAATGTTGAAGGTGCTGTAATTGGTTTTTTGTGTGGATTGACTCAGGATATGCTTTCCGGAAGGGTTTTGGGTTTTTATGCTCTATTGGGGCTCTATCTTGGACTTGTAATATCTTTTATTAATAAAAGATTGTATAAAGAAAATGTTTTGGTGGCAATTTTCACGACTTTTATTTCTTCAATAATATATGAATTTACTGTTTATTTTCTGAGTATGTTTTTTAGAGGCTCTTTACAGCTGGTTTTTCCGTTTAAATATGTAATTTTGCCCGAGGCCGTTTACAATAGTGTAGTAGCGATTGTTATTTTTTTGATAGTTTTGAAGATAAACCGTTGGTCTAATGAAGTAGAGAAGCTTTCAAGGCGTTATTAGTGCCTTGACAAAGTTTTTTACCGTATTGTTTACGATAATGAGTAAAATAAGTACATGGGGGTTTCCCGGACGTCGGATAATTAAACGGAGGGTTCAAGTATGGGTGAGAAGAAGCCGGAAGACAAGATAGGCGAAAGATACAGAATTATGGTAATTTGCTTTACTCTGATTTTTGCCGTAATCGTAGCTCAATTGGTAAACCTTCAGATTATTAATGGGGAGTACTATGATGAACAATCCCAGACAAAGCTTTTGGCAGAGAGGGATATTATTGCCCCCCGGGGGAAAATTGTCGACAGAAACGGTGTACCAATTGCTGTTAATAGGATGGGATATACTGTAAAAATTGCAAAAACCAGCATGACTGAAAGTCAAAAAAATGAAATGATATTAAAACTCATAAATATATTTGAAAAAAACGGCGATTCCTATGAAAAGAATTTAAGCTATTACCTTACGTTCAACCCTATAGCTTTTGGCTCTAGAAACCAGTCTGAGGATGCGCTTCAAAGATGGAAAAAGGACATGGTTGTAAAAGCGGATGATATGAAGCTTTTAGAAACCCCGGACGATGTTTTCAAATATCTTAAAAAGAAATTTTTCATTGATGAAAAATACACCGATGAAGAAGCATACAAGATAATGACTATAAAATATGACATGCTGATAAAAGGTTATTCCGCCACCAATCCCTTGCTTGTTGCCAAGGATGTTAAAGCTGAAACTGTTGCCCAGATAGAAGAGAGGAGTCATGAGTTTCCGGGAGTTCTTATTGACATAATTCCTCAGAGAAAGTATGTGGATGCCAGTTGGGTAGCTCATGTATTAGGGCATATAGGTGCTATAAGTGAGGATGAGTATAAGATTTATAAGGACAACGGTTACACCCTTAATGATATGATTGGAAAGGAAGGAATTGAGAAGACTCAGGAAAGTCAGCTTAGGGGTATAAACGGAAAGAAAAGAGTTGAGGTTGACACCAACGGAAGGCTCACAGCAGAGCTTAGCAGCGAGCCTGCAATACCCGGCAATGATGTTGTTCTTACAATCGATATGAGACTTCAGAAAGCAGCGATTAAGTCCCTGGAGGAGAATATTGAAAGAATCAAATCCAAGGCTGATTATAAAAAGAACTTTGGAGATGCTTTTGCCGGAGCGGCTGTTGCCATTGATGTAAACACCGGAGAAGTACTGGCTATGGCAAGCTATCCTACTTATGACCCGTCTGTATTTTTGGCCGGAGCGCAGGACAAAGAGGCTCAGGATACGATAAATGCTCTTTTGAATGATGAAAAGAACAAGCCTTTGTTCAACCGGGCCATAAAGGGAAGTTACGCTCCCGGATCCACGTTCAAACCGCTGAGCAGCATTGCAGGACTTGAGACAGGGGCAATAACTCCCCAAGACAGCTATATCACCGATAGGGGAACTCATGTAATAGGAGGTTGGACGTTTAAGTGCATGGAGTATCCCACATATGGCCATGGAAAAATCGACGTTGTAAGGGCTTTGGCTACTTCATGCAATATCTATTTTCACGAGCTTGGAGTAAAGACGGGTATTGACAATATAGACCTATGGGCAAAAAACTTTGGGCTTGGCGAATATACAGGCATTGAGCTGCCTTGGGAACAGAAGGGGATCAGGGCAAACAAGCAGACCAAAAAGGAGATTAGGAATGACGAATGGAGACCTGCGGATACGGCTCAAACTGCCATTGGGCAGTTTGACAATGCATTTACTCCGATACAGTTGGCAAATTACGTCAGTACCTTGGCAAACGGAGGCAAAAGATACAAGCCTCATGTAGTAAAGGAAATACGCAAATATGACGGTTCAACGGTTCTAAAGAGCGAGCCTGAATACGAGAAACTGCCTATAAAAGAGGAAACAATGAAAATTGTTCATGAGGGTATGTTGGCTGTTGCAAATACCGAAGACGGAACAGTAAATCAGCTTTTTTCCGATTTTCCCTTTAGAGTCGCGGGAAAAACCGGTACTCCGGAGACGGGATTCGAGCATTTGGGTCAATCGTCAAACGGTGTGTTTATTGCTTATGCTCCGGCCGACAATCCGAAGATTGCCGTGGCGGTAGTGATAGAGCATGGTGTCTGGGGTTCGGAGGTTGCACCTGTGGCTAAGGATATACTAAGGGAATATTTTGGTGTGAACAATGAAAGTCTGCCTAAAGACAAAATTGCTACCGATAAACCAAGCTTTACACGTTAACTTGAATATTCGCTATATACGGGATGTATAATAGAGATAAATTGACACGATATTGGAGGTTACTTAAATGAGTGAGGGTAGTGTTATTTTCAAGGGGTCATTAAACTGGCTTACTATTATAATGAGGGAAGAAGAAGACTACGATTCGATACTTAAGCAAATTGAGGAGAAAATAGCTTCATCCGGAAGGTTTTTTAAAGGGGCTACCCTTTCTGTGAAGTATAGAGGGAAGAAGCTGACGAAAGAACAGGAAAGAAAGCTTTTGGAATTGTTGAGGGAAAAAAGCGGAGCAAAAATAAACAGTCTTGAAGAGGATACGGAGGAGCCTGTGAAAGTTCAAACCGAACAAAAGCAGCCCAGACCCCATTTTAAAATCAGAATGAGCAACTATTATTTCAAAGGATTGGAAGAAGGCATTACAAAGTTTCATAGAGGTACTGTGCGTTCGGGCCAGTTGGTGAGCTTTGACGGAAACCTTGTGATAATCGGGGATGTAAATCCCGGAGGCGAGGTCTGTGCAACCGGGCATGTTATTGTTATGGGTTCGCTTCGCGGCATAGTTCACGCAGGGGCAAACGGAAACAAGGAAGCATTGGTTGTTGCTTTGAATCTGCAGCCTACGCAGCTTAGAATAGCTGATGTAATTACCCGTCCACCGGATGAGAAGGAAACGGTTGGGCAATTTTTCCCGGAATTGGCATATGTCAAGGATGATATGGTATATATTGAAAGGTATTTGCCTGCAAGATAAAAACTCCACAATCTAAAGATGTGTACAAAACATAAAGTACTCTATATGTAAAAATGAAGAATTGACAAATCAAAAAAAGAAATATATAGTTTAATTAAGAGTCTAAAAGGGTTTTGCTTGAAAAGACTTTACCGTAATGGAGTGCTTTTTACTTTCTTTAAGACCGCATGAAAGCTGTTTTGATTATAAATCATACGAGGAGGAAAAAATCTCTTAATCGTTCGAAATTGATTACACGTAGGAGGAATATATATGAGCGAGGTCATTGTAATAACTTCCGGTAAAGGTGGAGTGGGAAAAACCACAACCACTGCAAATATCGGAACCGGATTGGCACTACAGGGTAAAAAAGTAGTTTTAATTGATACCGATATAGGACTTAGAAATCTGGACGTTGTCATGGGTCTTGAAAACAGGATAGTGTACGACTTGGTGGATGTTATTGAAGGTACCTGCAGAATCAAGCAGGCTTTGATAAAGGACAAGCGTTTTGAAGGACTGCATCTTCTCCCTGCGGCACAGACAAGGGACAAGTCTGCTGTAAATCCCGAGGGCATGATAAAATTGTGTGAAGAGTTGAGAAACGATTTTGATTATATTCTTATTGACTGTCCTGCCGGAATAGAGCAAGGATTTAAAAACGCAATAGCCGGAGCAGACCGGGCAATTGTAGTTACAACTCCCGAAGTTTCTGCCGTAAGAGATGCGGACAGGATAATAGGGCTTTTGGAAGCAAACGAGCTTAAAAATCCGAAGCTTCTTATAAACAGGGTAAGACAGGATATGGTAAAGCGTGGCGACATGATGTCGATGGATGATATAATAGATATTCTTGCCATAGACCTGATTGGAGTAGTACCGGATGATGAAAAAATCATTGTTTCCACCAACAAGGGCGAACCTGCAGTTACTGACAACAAATCTGCAGCAGGAGAGGCGTACAGAGCAATTACAAGGAGAATAATGGGCGAGGATGTTCCTTTGCTCAATTTGGGATCTGAAGATGGGTTTATGTTTAAAATCAAAAAGTTTTTAGGGTTAAAAGTAAATTGAGAGGATGAGACCTATGTTGCTAGATTTATCGAAATTATTTGGCAAATCCAAAAATTCAAAGGATCTTGCCAAGGAAAGGCTTAAGCTGGTGCTGATTCACGACAGAGCAAACGTTTCTCCTCAGTTTTTGGAGATGGTAAAAGGGGAAATTATCAAGGTCATCTCCAATTATATGGACGTGGATGAAGACTCACTGGATATCCAGATGACACGGACAAAGAGTGAAGATGGAGACTCGGTTGTACCTGCGTTGGTTGCAAACATTCCTATTAGAAGCGTCAAAAACAGCGGCAAATAAAATATTGGATGGGTTCTTATGAATATTGCGTTAATTGCTCATGACAAGAAAAAAGAATTAATGGCTTCATTTTGTATTGCCTACAGGAGTATACTGAAAAATCATACTCTTTTTGCAACGGGTACAACAGGGGCAATGATAGTTGAGGCTACTGGACTCAATGTTCATAAGTTTTTACCTGGGCTTATGGGTGAACAGCAGATTAGTGCCAGAGCAGCCTATAATGAATTGGACTTGGTTATTTTCTTCAGAGATCCCATTAGCGCCAAATCCGATGAACCGGACATTCACTCATTGTTAAGAGAATGTGATATTAATAACATACCCTTTGCCACAAATTTGGGTACGGCTGAAATGCTCATAAGAGGTCTTGAAAGAGGGGACCTTGATTGGAGAGAACTTATTAAAAAATAAGGCGGCATTAAAAAGGACTCCGGCACAAAAAGGCCGGGTCCTTGTGAAGTTTTGCATTTATTCAAGTCTTGCTTCCAGTTCGTCATACACCTGTTCCGGGGTCATTCCGGCAGCATCGATAATAATTGCGTCTGTTTCGACATCATCTATTCCAAGCATATTTGTATCTAAACCTGTTACCACAAAAGCGTCAAACTCATCAATGAGGCTTGATATTTCTTCTGCATCTGTAAAATCGATATTTTCAACTTCATATCCTTTTTCCGAAAGAAATTCTTCTATAGGTGTCAGGTTTTCTTCTATTGCAATTCTGGGCTTCACAATTCCACCTCCTAATGCTAAATTCCTTGTTGCTCACAAATGTTAGAAAGCAGCATCATTTAATATTATCTCAATTGAAATTATCAAATATAATTGGAAATAAATTGAGATTCGATTTGGTGTAATATTCTAAGTGCAACCAAAATATAATCAAAATATAGCGAGGCAATAAGATGTCCTCTTTGAATTTTTGCATTGCCGGAAAGTAAAAACAATACTTTACAAAGGATGTGCTTGGTGTGGATGATATTGTTTTCAGACAAAGATATCCTAGGTATAATATACAGCAAAGCCCGAGAAAGTCGCGAAGAAGCAAGAGGAGAAGAGGGAACGGGGAAAGACTTAACTTTGCACAAAAGATTGCGATTAAGACTATTGTATGTGTCTTTATTCTTTTGGTGTCAGTAATTATAAAGAATATCGATTCACCGGTTACTAATTATTGTAAAGAAAAGATAAAGGGTATGCTGTCCTATAATGTTGACATTAAAAGTGTGTTTGGCAGTATTGACGGCTTTTTGGAAAATGCCAGAAATAATAGAGAAGGTGCTAATGAAGACAGTATTGTCAAAGAAGACAATGACAAGCCGAAAAAATATGAGAATGTGGAAGAGGACGACATGTATGTCAAAGCTGTCGAAAGTATTTCCACAACCGATGAGACGGAAATCAAAACAGAGTCTTTGGATAAAAAAGATACAGACAGTCAAGATTTCGATAATTCCTTTATCATACCTGTAGGCGGCATAATTGGAGCATTGCACGGTGAAAGAATATACACGGCTGAAGGTGCGGAAGAAATCCATCAGGGAATAGATATCAAGGCTTTAAAGGGGACTCCTATAAAAGCTGCCGCAAAAGGAGAAGTAATAGAAACCGGAGAAAGCCAAGCATACGGAAAGTACATAAAAATCAAGCATGGGGAAGAAATAATATCGATTTATGCCCATTGTTCGGAGCTCTTGGTAAACAAAGGGCAGAGCGTTGCAAAAGGCGAGGCAATTGCAAAAGTGGGAAATACAGGTACTTCCCAGGAACCTCATCTTCATTTTGAAGTATGGGAGAAGGGAAACGCAGTAAATCCCCTTGATTTCATGCAGTCTCCCTCAAATTAGAATTAAGACGAAAATAATCCTAAATATGAAATGGGGATAATCATATTTTTATCAAAGTTATAAAAAAACCGTTTGAAATCAAGGTTTATCCTGTTTTTTTCCTGCTGGTCGCAATAATGTATTGCAATAATTATTTGACAGAGTATTTATTGATTTTTTTTTCTATGGTAATTCACGAAGCGGCCCACATTACTGCGGCAGTACTGCAAAAAAGAGTTCTTGTTTCGGTTGCGGTCACACCTGCCGGATTAAACGCTGTTATTGAAGAAAATCCGGATATTGAAGTAAACCGTCTTTTGATAAACCTTAGCGGGCCTTTGGCAAATATTTTAATGTTTATTATTTGTATCATAATTGACACATATTATTTTGGCGTTTTGCGTAATATGCGTTTTTTTATCTATGCCAATATTTGCCTTGCAATATTTAACATGCTCCCGATACTGCCTCTAGATGGCGGGAGGATTTTGAAAGATATTCTTGTTTCCAGACTGGGCCTGATTAAAGGATGCAAATACGCAAGGAGGCTGTCTTTAGTATTTTCGGCTTTACTTATGGTTCTGGGAGTTTTCCAATATATAATCAGTAAATATAATTTCAGCTTGATTTTAATTGCTGGATATATGCTATATTTCCAAAAAAGTGACAGACCGGGGGAGATATTAATGAATTTCAAGAACCTGCTTTTTAAACGCTCAAGATTTCTAAAGAAAGGAATCTATCCGGGGAGGGAATTGGTAGTGCTGGAATCTACGCGTTTGGGGGATCTGATAAGGAGCATGGACTTTGACAGATTTCATATTATATATGTTGTTAATGAAAACATGCGTGTAGTGAGGGTATTTACCGAACAGGAAATCATGGACAATATAATGAAATATAATGCGGACATAAGCTTCAAGGATTTGATGGAAACTATTGATTGAAATAAATTAAAAGGGTATATGCAAAATAACCTGTACATACACCCTTTTGGAATTATCTTAACAATCCTGTGTTTATAAGAATTTCCCTGGTGGATTTGGGCCTGTTCATTGTGAGAAGGTGTATGCCGGCCACACCATTATCGATTAAATCGCGTATTTGATTGCTTGCGTATTCAATACCGGCCTTTCGCATATCTTCATCATTATGACCGTACTTGTCCATCATTATTACCAGCTTTGCGGGAAGGGATGCACCGCAAAGGGATGTAATGCGTTTAATCTGGTCTGCCTTGAATATCGGCATTATTCCCGGAGTGATTGGGCATGTAATTCCTATTGAAGATGTTTTGTCAAGAAAATCATAGAATATCCTATTGTCGAAGAATAATTGCGTTACAAGGAAATCAACTCCGGTGTCAACTTTTTGCTTAAGATATAATAGGTCATCCTTAAGACGTTTGCTGTTAACATGACCCTCCACATAAGCGGCAGCAGCTATGCAGAAGTTGTTGTTTTTTCTTATGTGGGCAATAAGTTCGCTTGCATACTGAAAAGCATTTTTGCCAAAATCAAAATCCGGTTGATTTGCCGGAGGGTCCCCTCTTAGAGCAAGGATATTTTCAAGGTTGTGCTTACGAACGGACTCTAAGAGCATATCTATTTCATTTTCGGAATGGCCGACACATGTCAAGTGTGCCATACTTTCTATGCCGTATTCATTTTTGATTTTGGATGCTATATCAATGGTTCTGTCCTTTGCGCTTCCTCCCGCTCCGTATGTAACACTGATAAAGTCAGGTCTTAGTTCTTTGAACTGCTCTAGAGTACCGAATATGGACTCAATGGGGGTATCAAGCTTTGGAGGAAAGATTTCAAAAGAAATAACTGGTTTCTTTTTTTTGAACAAATTCACTAAGTTCATAATTGACCTCCGGAAGAAAGAATCTTGTATTATTAAAATCGATGTGTGGCTTTTTAAAATTAATATTATTATTGTATTGTTAGAATAATTATAGCACAGAGCCTTGAGCTGTCAAGTTTGGGAAAAAAAGATATTGCTCGGCAATGCAATTATTTTTATATTGAAAATTTGCATACAGAATTTTATTAAATTAATTTTTTATTTAATATTTTTTAGAAAATATATGCGTACTATAAGAAACTAATAGTTGAAGTTTTAGGGTATAATAGTTTATAATGCTCATATAACTATATTTATTTTTATTACAGGAGGACTAAAATGCAGGGAATCAGAATAAAGTGGGGTAATGTTATAATATTTTTACTCGTAGTTGCTGCAGCCTTTGCCGCCTTTTATTTTAAGGATCTTCCGGGGAACGGGGGTTCTAATAAAGGGGGAAATGATGGAAACGTGCAGGGGTGGATTCCCAGTCCGACAGATGATGACATTTTTGATGAGATATTTGGCGACTATATCATACCTTCAGATGATGAATTTACTGTGGGGTTGGATAGTTGGATTGGGGGAACACCGATTTTAATCGGATTGAGCAGAGGTTACAACGATGACTATTCTTTGGATTTGAATATAAAATACATATCTGCTGACAGTGACAGAATACAGGCGTTGAGCGAAGGTAGAATTCATGCTACCGAGATGTCTCTTCCGTCTTTTATGAGATTTCAGGAGCAATATCCTGATTCGGCAGTGATAGTAGGTATTACGGATTTTTCCCGTGGAGCCGATGGTATTGTTGCAAAATCGGAAGTAAAAGATTTAAATGACATGGAAGGCAGAAGGGTATCCTATGTTGCAAACGGTACCGGTAAATTTATATTAAATAAATTCTTGCGTCTGGTCGGTTTAAGATATCAGGATATAGAGCCGGTTGAAAGGGAAGACATGTCGGAAGTAATCGAAGATTTAAAATCGGGATATTCGGATCTTATCGTATCATGGAGTCCCGATATGAATGTTGCGGTAAATGAAATAAATTCTAGGAAGCCCGGCTCGGTCAAGGTCCTTATAAATACCAAAGAAGTACCTGACTTGGTGCCTACGGTATTGGTTGTCAATAAAGATTATGCCGAATTAAATCCTAAAAAGGTAGAGGATTTCCTCAGGACTTGGTTTGCCGCTTCAAAATATATAATAGAAAAGCCTGACAGGGCTTATGAAAAGCTTTCGGAATTGATGAGTGAGAATGAGGAATACGGGCCGGTTAGCAAAGAAGAAGTAGAAGCATCTTTCAAAGATATAAAACTTATGTCGCTGAATGACAACTTGGAATATTTTGGTATAAATGGCAGCAAAGACAGGCTCAGTTCAATAATAAACGATACGGTTGAAACATGGAAAAGATATGGGGATATGAGTAAAGGTTTTGTTGCGTCAGATTATGTATTTAGCAGCGACTATTTGGAAAAACTGAATAATGACGAGGAACTTTTGGTGGGAGTTGTTGATACGGAAACTTCTGAAAGCAACGGGCAGACAGACGGTGAGAAGAAGGTGTTTAAGGAGCAGAACGAGCAAAGTATAGAGCGGAACACCGAGAGAGTGGCAAAAGTGGATATTCCGCCTGTATATTATGATTCGGGAAAGGCTACGGTTAAATCGGAATCCATACCTGTTCTCGATGAAGTTTTGGATATACTTTCGCAATTTCCGGAATATTATCTTATTGTTGATGCCCACACGGACTCTGTCGGAAGTGATGAAGCAAATCTAAAGCTGTCAAAGGATAGAGCAACGGAGGTTAAGAAATATTTAGTGCAAAAAGGTGTGGATGAGAATAGAATAGTTACAAGAGGCTGGGGAGAATACAGGCCTGTGGTTTCAAACGAGCTTACCGAAGAGGACAGGGCAAAAAACAGAAGGACGGAATTTATTCTGACCAGGGAGATTCAGAATTAACAGTGTTTTGGAGTATTTTGATGTGCTGATTATAAATTTGGAGGGAAAGTATGGCTTATGAAATTTAAAATGTTTATTAAGGCAGCTACAAAATTTAAAAATATTCTTTTACTTGCTGTAGTACTTGGGGTATTCTTAACGACTCAAAACTTACCTTTCTTTTTGATAGGAGCTGCGGCTTATATATACTTTATGTACCAGACTCTAACTGACCCCAAGTTTGTGAAAGAGTTTAATGCGGACGTACAGATTGAAGGCATACAGGAGCTTAATGAGGAATGCAACAGACTCTATCAAAATGCCTTTAGAGCTCTGCCGGGAGGAATGAGGGAAAGGATCAGGAATGTCTATAAAGAGAAGCAAGCTCTGGTGATGTATTACGTTCAAACCAACAGTGATCCCATAAAACAGAGTATTGTGGAGCAGGCCTTAAATCTTGTTATTGTTTATTTTAAGCTGATGATGAACTATAATATGAGAATCCGCGAAATAAATTCTGTCAATGCTCAAAAGTTCATAGAACGAATAAACGCCAACAAAAAGAAACAGGAATTTCTTACCAACCCGAAGGCTGTAGAAGATTTGCAGAGGGCTGTGGAGCTTGATGAAAAGATACTTGAAAGAATACAAAACCAAAAAATCGAACTGGAAATGATAAGCTCCAAACTGGACTATATTGAGAGTGCCATACTTATGTTCAAACATCAGATTGTATCCAACTCAAACGCGGATCCTATCGTTGAGGATATTGACAATGTGATAAACGAGGCAATTGCTTTAGATAACGTATTGACATCCCACAGAAACGAGAAACTAAGGCTGTGATTAGATGCTTAAGAGGAGGAAGTTTATGATAAACTTTACTTTTGAGAATCCTACGAAGATAATATTCGGCAGAGGAACGGAGCTAAAGGTTGGGGAAGAAGTTAAAAAATACGGCAAAAAAGTGCTGCTCCATTATGGAGGAGGCAGCATAAAAAAGACCGGTTTGTATGATAGAGTGATTGATTCTCTCAGACAGGCAGGGGTTGAGGCGGTTGAGCTTGGAGGTGTCATGCCCAATCCGAGACTTGGACTTGTAAACGAGGGTATAAAAATCTGCCGTGAAAAGGGAATTGATTTTATTCTGGCGGTAGGCGGCGGCAGTGCCATCGATTCGGCTAAAGCCATAGCAGTCGGTCTACCGTATGACGGGGATGTGTGGGACTTTTTCAGCGGCAAGGCCCAACCGAAAGAAGCCCTTCCCATTGGTGTGGTTTTGACCATACCCGCGGCAGGAAGTGAGGCAAGTCCCAACTCTGTAATAACCAAAGAAGACGGGCTTTACAAGAGGGGAATGTATTCGAAATTGATAATGCCCGTATTTTCAATTATGAATCCGGAATTGACCTATACACTTCCCGAATATCAGACAGCGTGCGGTACTGCTGATATTATGGCGCATATAATGGAAAGATATTTTACGAATGTAACCCATACGGATTTAACGGACAGACTCTGTGAGGCAACGCTTAAAACTATGATTAAGAATGTGCCCATTGCTTTGGAGGAGCCGGACAACTATAATGCAAGGGCGGAGATTATGTGGGCAGGTACAGTTGCGCACAATGGGCTTTTGGGTACTGGAAGGATTGAGGACTGGGCATCCCATAATATCGAGCATGAAATCAGTGCGATTTACGATGTGGCCCATGGAGCCGGTCTTGCGGTGGTATTTCCGGCATGGATGAAATATGTTTACAAGAATAACTTGGATAGGTTTGTACAATTTGCCGTAAGGGTTTGGAACGTGGAAATGAATTTTGAGGAGCCGGAAAGAACGGCCTTAGAAGGTATAGAGCGACTCAAGCAATTCTTTAAAAAGATAGGTCTTCCCGTTTCATTAAAGGAAATGAACATAGGGGACAACAGGTTGGAGGAAATGGCATCAAAATGCACGAACGGCGGAAAATCCACAATTGGAAACTTCGTGAAGCTCAATCGTGAAGATGTATATAATATTTTAAAGCTTGCAAGATAAACCCAATGAATTTAATATTAGATTAAAATATAAAGAGGACGTTTATGTCCTCTTTATATTTTTTCGGCGATGAGAAACTTAATTTTTAAGCCTTGCTCTAAAAACATTCTTTCATGCTCTGTTTCGATATTATCTTCAAAGCCGCTTGCATGCAAGTCCTCAGTTAGATAATTGATATGAAAGCCGCATTGTTCAAAATAACGTATAGAATCCTGAAACAACGCCGTATCATCGGTTTTAAACCGGATTTGCCCGTTGGGAATCAGGAATGCTCTGTACTGGTTTAACTGGTTTGGGTGCGTAAGTCGCCTTGTCTTGTGCGAATTTTTAGGCCAAGGGTTGCAAAAATTTATATAAATTCTGCTGATTGCATCGTTCTCATCCAGCATTTTATGAATGAGCATTATTTCGTGGGCCATAAGCCGGATATTTCGTGTCTCGGCGTTAATCAAACCATATTCCTGTTCAATTTTCTGTTTTGCCAAAACCAGCACCTCATCTTTAATATCAACGGCAATAAAATTTTTATCGAGATTGGAAGAGGCAAGCTTTGAAATAAAACCTCCTTTGCCGCATCCAAGCTCCAACCATATCTCGTTGGAGTTGCCGAATACCTCACGCCATTTCCCTTTGTATTCCGTTGGGTTGACAACAAAAAAGCTGCATGCTTCCAATGCCGGTCTTGCCCATGGTTTCTTTCTCAGTCGCATATCATTACCTCGCTATTAATCTGAAATTATGTTGGAGTTTATAGTCTTTATTTATGAAAGCTATCACTCAAATTATTTTAAGGCGGTTTGAATAAAAATGCAACCTATTAATTTAATTAGTATATCCAAAGTTTTTTAAGATAACCTTTAAAAAAGATTTAAATGCCCTTGCGGAAAAATTGATGAAGAAATAGAATTATAAATAAGATAGAAGTGAAATACTATAGAAATAAAGGACAAGGAGTGGGACAATGTTGGAAAGACTTAGCATAAGAACGCCGTCAAGAACAGCTATGATTGATATAACTTCAAAGATTCAGCAGGTTGTGGAAAGGTCCGGGGTAAAATCCGGAATATGTACTGTTTTTGTTCCCCATACCACGGCCGGAATTACAATAAATGAAAATGCAGACCCGGATGTGGTATCGGACATTTTGATGGAGATAAATAAAATTGTTCCTTTTGATGACGGTTATTCCCACGGAGAAGGCAATTCTGCGGCCCATATAAAGGCAAGCCTGTTTGGCTTTTCGCAGCAGGTAATTATTGAAAACTCAAGACTTTTGCTGGGTACATGGCAGGGCATATATTTTTGTGAATTTGACGGGCCGAGAAACAGGGAAGTATATGTAAAGATAACCTCCTGACGGTTAATAAATCCCAATATTTATAAGTAGTTTTTTTAGCTTAATATTCCTTGACTATAGGGAACGGTTGTGATATATTTTACTTAAAATTTGAATATACCCAAAATTGATTTATCTTCAGGGATAGGTGAGATTCCTTACCGGCGGTAGACAGTATTGACTGTGAGCCCGCGAGCCGATTTGGTTGATCCGGTCAAAGTCCGGAGCCGACAGTGAGATGTATTTTCTAAATACATTAAGTCTGGATGGGAGAAGATAAGGTGTTATTTTTTGTTTAGAAGTGACGCTCCCTGGGAAGATATCTCAAGGGAGCTTTGATTTTACGTTTTAATTTAATATAGTTTAAACAGGATGAATGGTGATTAACGTGAGTGAAAATGAGTTTTTCATGAGTAGGGCCATCAAACTTGCGAAGCTTGGATGGGGGAAAACCAATCCCAATCCTTTGGTGGGAGCGGTTATTGTCAAGGATGGAAGGATAATTGCAGAAGGTTATCACACAAAGTTGGGCTGCCCCCATGCTGAAGTGGAGGCATTTAACAATGCAAAGGAGGACGTATCCGGAGGCACTTTGTATGTTAACTTAGAGCCGTGTTCCCATTTTGGCAGGACTCCCCCCTGTGCTCAAAAGATTATTGATATGGGTATTAAAAAAGTGGTTGCGGCTATAAAGGACCCAAACCCGAAAGTGTCGGGAAGAGGCTTTAAAATGCTTCAGAACGCAGGAATTGAGGTTGAAGTAGGGGTTCTTGAGGAAGAGGCGATAAGGCTTAACGAAATATTTATAAGCTACATTGTAAGAAAAAAGCCTTTTGTAATTTTAAAAACGGCAATGACTTTAGACGGCAAGATAGCCACAGCTTCAGGAGATTCCAAATGGGTGACGGGAGAAAAAGCAAGAAACCTTGTCCATGTCGTAAGAGACAGGGTTGCAGCAATTATGGTGGGGATTAATACCGTGTTAAAGGATAATCCGTATCTTACCACAAGACTTCCCGACAAGGAAGGAAGCGACCCTGTAAGGATAGTTGTGGACAGCAAAGGCTCAATTCCCCTTGACTGCAATGTTATAAATTCTACTTCCAAAGCGGGAGTTATACTTGCCACTACCTCACGTATTGACAAGGAAAAGGAAAAGATGCTAATCGACAAAGGGGTAAAGATAATTAAAGCTGACGGCAGTGACGGAAGAGTGGACCTTGGGGTTCTTATGGATGAGCTTTACAAGCTTGAAATTGACAGCGTATTGTTGGAAGGTGGAGGAACGCTGAACAGCTCTGCTATTTCGTCCGGGATAGTAGACAAGGTAATGTGTTTTGTTTCTCCAAAGATAGTTGGCGGGGAGAATGCTCCCACATCTGTTGGAGGAATTGGAGCTTTAAGAATGTGTGAAGCCATAGGCGTAAAAAATATAAGCGTTGTAAAAGTGGGAGAAGATATACTTTTGGAAGGATATATACCGGGGCAATAGATGCTTGCCACAGAAAAGATTTTTTTAGATTAAATTGCTATAAAGATAAAGGGATTTTAATCAGGAGGAAACTGTGTTTACAGGTATAGTGGAAGAAATTGGCTTGGTGAAGGAAATAATTTACGGCAGCAAGTCTATAAAATTGGCTATAAAGTGTGAAAAAATTTTGGATGATGTAAAGGTTGGAGACAGCATAGCTGTAAACGGCATCTGTCTTACGGTGACATCCCTTGATAAAGGTGCCTTTACTGCGGATGTTATGCCCCAGACTATGAGAAAGACAAATTTGGGGAACTTGAGAGCGGGAGAAAAGGTGAATCTTGAAAGAGCTCTAAGGCCTGTTGACAGGATGGGTGGGCATATTGTCAGCGGTCATATTGACGGTACCGGGATGATATTGTCCAAAGAAGAGGAGGACAATGCCATTTGGCTTGAGATTTCCGCGCCTTCGGACATATTGAAATACATTGTGTTAAGAGGCTCGGTTGCCTTGGATGGTGTCAGTCTTACTGCTGCATATGTGGATGAAAACAGCTTTAAGGTTTCCCTCATTCCTCATACTGCATCGGTTACAATATTGGGGTCAAAAAAAATTGGCGACAGAATAAATATTGAATGTGACATGCTGGGAAAGTATGTTGAGAAGCTGATGGGCCTAAATTCTCCTCAAAATGAAGAAAAAAAGGCTTTGACTGTGGATTTTTTACGAGAGCACGGATTTGCATAAATTCAATATACAAAGATGATTATTCTAGGAGGCGTTTTTATGAAATTTGATACAATCGAATCCGCTATAGAAGATATTCGACAGGGAAAAATGGTTGTGGTGGTTGACGATGAGGACAGAGAGAATGAAGGCGACTTGCTTATGGCAGCCCAGACGGTTACACCGGAGCATGTAAATTTTATGGCAACATACGGAAGGGGTATGATTTGTGCTCCAATAACTGAGGCCAGAGCTAAGGAATTGGGACTGGAATTAATGGTGACGAAAAACAGCGAGCGCATGAGAACAGCCTTTACGGTGACAGTGGATCATAAAAGCACCACTACCGGTATTTCGGCTTTTGAAAGAGCAAAAACAATGAAGGAGCTTTCAAATCCCGATGCCAAGCCTGAGGATTTTGTAAGACCCGGCCATGTTTTTCCCTTGATTGCAAAAGACGGCGGAGTACTTAAGCGCGCAGGCCATACCGAAGCTGCGGTGGACCTTGCGAGATTGGCAGGACTCTACCCTGCGGGTGTAATATGTGAAGTTATGAATGATGACGGAACCATGGCAAGAGCACCGCAGCTTATAGAGTTTTCAAAAAAACACGGGCTAAAGATAATTACCATAGCAGACCTTATAAAATACAGAAGAAACAACGAAAAGTTGATAAAAAGAGCGGCGGAGGCAAAGCTTCCCACGGACTATGGGGATTTTAAAATAGTTGCCTATGAAAACGCTATAAACGGAGAGCACCATGTGGCCTTGGTAAAAGGAGATGTGGCAAATTCTGATGAACCTGTAATGGTGAGAGTGCATTCCGAGTGCCTTACGGGAGATGCATTTCATTCCTTAAGGTGTGATTGCGGTGAACAGCTCAATAGGGCTATGGAAATGATAGGAAAAGAAGATAAGGGCGTACTTTTATATATGAGGCAGGAGGGCCGTGGAATTGGGCTTATAAACAAGATTAGGGCATATGAGCTTCAGGATGAAGGCAAGGATACTGTTGAAGCCAATGTGCTTTTGGGATTTCCTCCCGACCTTCGGGAATACGGTATAGGTGCACAGATATTATGTGACCTTGGGATAAAGAAAATAAGACTTCTTACCAACAACCCCAAAAAGCTGATCGGACTTGGGGGGTATGGACTGGAGATAGTTGAAAGAGTGCCCATTGAGATAAAAGAAAACTCAGTTAACAGTTTCTACTTAAAAACCAAGAAGGAGAAAATGGGGCATTTGTTAAACGGTATAAACACAATAGAACATCAGGAGGGAAAATTAGATGGCAATTAAAACAAATGAAGGAAAACTTATAGCTTCAGGTTTGAAATTCGGAGTGGTTGTAGGACGTTTTAACGAATTTATCGGCAGTAAGCTCTTAGGAGGAGTAATTGACGGACTTTTAAGGCATGGAGCATCCGAAGAGGATATTGAAATTTCATGGGTTCCGGGGGCTTTTGAAATACCTCTTGCAGCTCAGAAGATGGCAAATTCAAAGAAATTTGACGCCATTATTTGCATAGGTGCCGTTATAAGGGGTTCAACACCTCATTTTGACTATGTGTCCAGCGAAATGTCAAAGGGAATTGCAAAAGTATCGCTGGATACGGGAATTCCGATAGCTTTTGGAGTTCTTACCACGGACACCATCGAACAGGCCATTGAAAGAGCGGGAACCAAAGCAGGAAACAAAGGCTATGATGCAGCAATTACGGCAATTGAGATGGCAAATTTGCTTAAGATGATATAAAAACAGCGCAAGAAGGGCCTTTTAAAAAAGACCCTTCTTTTTATTTTTAATTTTTATATATAACGTGTCATTGTTCTTCTTTAAACTTTTTAATAAATTCCTCCTGCTCTTTTTTCAAAAGAATCAGGTATTTCTTTAAAAGATTCGGGGTATGTACATCGGTATAATTGATTTTCAAACCATATTCGTAATTATATTCATCTTTTACCTTTCTGATGATAGTAGCTTTTAAATGTATGGGAATCTCGGCACGAATATCGAATTTAAGCTCCTGAAACAATGGAAAATCTTCTTTTGTGTGAATCATCATTCCGTTGAAGCTGATATTTTTTATGATGGTAAGATACTTTTTGGTGGACTGGCCGATTCGGGCTTCTGCGTACAATGACACTGGAAATCTTACAAAAAGTCTTTTGTTTGATGTTGTCTCGTAATTGTCGATTTTAAGCTCCAAAGTGTTTTGCTGTTTGTCTGTATTTAAGGTTGTACAGCTGGAGATATAAACATTATTCTCCGATTCGGAACCGAGAACTACAGGGTCTCCTTTTGAACAGTTGAGAAGAGCGACATCTTCCATGAGCTTTAAAAGTATCACGTTGTTGTTTGACTCGAGCACCAGACTTTTAAAAAGCTTTGTACCGGAAAAATGACGTATAGATACGAGATCGCCAACTCTTATTTCCATGTTTATCACTCCATTATTCAAAGAAGTTTATCGATTTATTTATAAATCGCAAGTTTATTGAACGAACAGCTAAAAATCACCAAATTCAGAAAGCCTGTAATACTTATAATACACCATAAAATGCAAAAGAACAATAAAACATTTAGTAAATCCGGCTGTACATTGCATGAAAATATGATAAAAAGACAAAGTATTAATTACATTATAACATTAATTGAGAATGATTAACATATATATTTTATTTTTTTTAAAATTTATGCTATAAAAAAAGCGAAAAAAAAAGTGAAAAATTTCTTTTAATAAATCCTTGACAAAAAACTTTGATACAGGTATAATAACTCTTGCGAATTGGTTGTGCGGGTTTAACTCAGCGGTAGAGTGTCACCTTGCCAAGGTGAAAGTCGCGAGTTCAAATCTCGTAACCCGCTCCAAATTTTATGTCAGGATAGCTTGAAAAAGTTATCCTGACAATAATTAATTCTTTTTGAGGGAATTAAAAAATATTTGCGGGTGTAGTTCAATGGTAGAACATCAGCCTTCCAAGCTGATTGCGAGGGTTCGATTCCCTTCACCCGCTCCAAAAAAAATTATGTATACAAATTATACATAATTTTTTTTTGCATATCATCTATACCCTGCTAAAAAATATATCTATTTTCCTTTTTAAAAATATTGAAATCTTATACTTATAATGGTATAATATATATAGAATTAATTGCTTTTGCTCATATATGTATAAATGCAATATTTCTTATGATAATGTCAAACTCTCTTCATTGTATAGATTCCGGTTGCAGTAGTTCTTAGGGCTTCCTATACTTTGGTAAAATGTTAATACTTTTTATAGAATTTTTGGCTTAATGCAATCTAAATATTAGGATATTGTATTAAAATTATAGTATGTATACGCTATATATATTCTATAATTTTAATTACAATAAATGTTTTACCGGGTCAGGCCAATCCATTAAATTATTTTAAGGGGGTTATTAAAATGTCAAAAGGGAAAATTTCATTTCTACTGGCTGTTTTGCTCCTTGTCACTGCCTTTTTGCCGGCAGCAGCGTTTGCTGAGACCTGAATTTTGCAGTTAGAAGAGGGAAAAAGAGCCCATAACCACGCTAAAATAGCAGGTTATGGGCTTTATGGTTTGGTGAATAAGTTGTAGTGTATCAGCTCAACTTTTTTACATTTGCAATAATT
>Ga0209720_1000208_pt1 | contig 63638 bp, 55 predicted proteins | sample AD_JPNMR3_MetaG_FD_184426 | JGI IMG/M metagenome (GOLD analysis project Ga0209720, IMG submission 184426) | Active sludge microbial communities of municipal wastewater-treating anaerobic digesters from Japan - AD_JPNMR3_MetaG (SPAdes) (version 2) | ecosystem: Engineered > Bioreactor > Anaerobic... | reverse complement strand
TTGAAGGCGCCTGTAAATGCTCCTTTTTCATATCCAAAAATTTCACTTTCAAAAAGAGTTTCAGGTATAGCAGCACAATGAACAGCAATAAATGGTTCATTTTTCCTTGGACTTTCCCTATGAATAAATCTTGCTATTAATTCTTTTCCACTGCCTGTCGGTCCTGTAATTAAAACCGCAGAATCATGGGGCGCCGCCCGCAGAGCAAGCGACAAAACCTCCTTCATCGGGTCACTCTTATATATAATGGTTTCAGTTGATTTCTCCATCTCATCAGTCAGAAATTGTACCCTCTGTCTCATCTTAAATTCGTTGAAGATTTTCTGCACAATAAGACGAATTTCCTCCACATCAAACGGTTTTGTCAGATAATCATATGCGCCAATCTTCATTGCTTCAATGGCTGTGGACAGTTTTGAAACAGCCGTAAGCATAATCACAGGAATTGTTTCATCAATTTTTTTAATCTCCTGTAAAACCTCCAGACCATCTCTATCAGGCATCAATATATCCAGAAAAATAATATCAATTTCATTATTTGATAATATCTCAAGTCCTTCCCTGCCTGAAGAAGCAACCAGGACTCGCCAGTTATCTGAAAGGACAAGTTTCAAAGATTCCTGCACGCTTTTTTCGTCATCAATAACAAGAATTTTCTTTGTCATTTTGGAACTGGAAGTTTGATAATGAACTTTTTACTCTCTGGTAAAATTTCTGAAAATATTCTGCCTGAATGCTCCTCTATAATTTTTCGACATATTGCCAGATTAAGAGAATGCAATGCCGAAAGATTATTTGAAAAAGGTGTAAATAAATCCTGTCCGGTCTGACATCTAATATTATTACCTGTTTCCAATATTGAAATTTCAATACAATCATCCTGGACAGTTAAAGAAATCGTGATATTTTCTTGTTCTCCAGCATCATTAACGCAAAAATCAAGCAGTAATTCAAGTGCTTCCTGAAGTCTTGTTGCATCTGCTTTTGTCACAATACCTACTCCATCACGAGAAGTAATTTCTACTGATGGAAATTTCTGTTTCACCTTTTGAAGAATTTCCAGACAATTTGTTTTATTCAAAATCAACTGTTCTGTGTCAGCCAGCCGAGCAATCTTTTCTACAAGAAATGTTAATCTCTGAATTTCTCCGTTCACGATTTTATAGAATTCTGTTCGAAAAGTTTCATCTGAAAATTTTTCAGGAAGAAGACAGGCAAAGGTTTTTATTGCCACCAGAGGATTTTTTATTTCGTGAGAAAGCTGTTGTGCAATTTGCTGCCAGTATTGATTCTGTTCAACCCTTCTTCTTTCTTTTTCCAGATTCCTTGCAGAGGTAATATCCTGAAAAATTATTATCGTCCATATAATTTCATTGTTCTGTTTAATAAAATCACAACTCATACCAAGCCACTTTCTCAATGTTGAAATAAATAACTCTTCTCTACTTATTGGCTGATGATTGACAATCACGTCTTTCACTTTTGACGCAAATTCAGCCCCGCAATGTTCCACAGATAAATTGATCACATCTCTGATTCTTTTCCCGAGTATTGATTCCGCCTGTTTGTTGAAAATTTTTACGTTACAGGCGTTATCAAGAACAATAATCCCGGTAGGGACATTTTCAAGTATGATCTTCTGTGATTCTTTCTGAATCACGATATCCTGGAAAAGGAAAGCATCTTCAATCAATACACTCAAATAAGTTGTCGTTACTGTCAAAAATCTGATTGTTTCAGCGGTAAAAAGTTCTCCGGTTAACCTGGTTCCAAATGCAAAAAATCCCAGAGCAAGCCCGTCTCTGTTCAAAAGAGGAAGTATCAGATCTGCCTGTAACAGATTCATTTCTGAAATCAGATCAGATGAATAAGAATGGTTTTTTTGAATAATTTTTCTCTCTGACATGAGCCATCTGTAAATGGCACTACCGGGGTTAAATCTGACATTTTTCAAAAAACTTTTCTCAACTCCTATCCCATCATAAAACACAAACTCATCAGATTTGCAAATGAACAGAGATATTCCGGATAATGAAAATTGAGTCCGTAACAGGTTAATCATTGCATAAATCAATCTTTCAGGGACTGAAAAATTTTCAGCAATCAGTTCACTCAGTTTTTGAAAAAATGTGTTCTCAGTTATCAGGGATACCCTGTCGCGATCATTCTGAACTGTTTCCAGTGTTTCCGGCTTTCTAATTTCGACATGGGCAGCGGCTCGATTCAGTGCATACATAAACCTTTCAGGATCAAACGGTTTCTCAATCACCTCATAAACACCAAGGTTCATCAAACGCCGTGCCACAGGTCCATAGGAATCAACAAGGGCAATCACAGGAACATCAGGAATCATTTTTATAATTTCCTCAGCGAGTTCATACCCTGATATGCTGGAATATAAACTATCTATTATCACTATATCTGGTTTTCTTTGCACGATTGATTGTCGGACATTATCTGGCATTATAACCACAGGAAAAAACTTATCTTTCAACAACATATTTAAAGCATTTGCTATGCCTGTCTCTTCCACAACAATCATCACATACTTCATTTTTCAACCCTCTCATTCAAAGGCAGTTCTATCGTTACCTTTGTTCCGACTCCCTTTTTACTTTCAACAAAGATTCTACCATTGTGTTGAGCAATAATTTCGTTTACTATCGGCAAACCAAGCCCTGTTCCATTGGGTTTAGTCGTGAACAGCGGTTCAAAAATTTTATTTGCGTTTTCTTCTGGAATTCCGCACCCATCGTCTTCAATAGTCACAACAACCGTGTCACTACCCTCCATCACCTGAATTTTGATGGTTCCTTTGTTTTCTTCCATCGCCTCTGCACTATTTAACAAAATATTCCATAAGGCCTGCTTTAATTTTTCAGAATCTGCAACGATTTCAACTTCTTTTTTCTCGTATTGTCCAACAAAAGAAATGCTGGCAAATCTCGCCTGCGCTTTTATCAGCATAATCGTTGATTCTATTATTGAAACAAGGTCTGTTTTCTCCTTTCTTACTGGCCTTGGTCTTGCAAAAACAAGCAGTTGCTCCACAAGTCCATCAATTCTTTCAATTTCAGGAATCACAACTTTTGTATAATTTACTCTAAATTCCTCATCTGAAAATTTCTCGGGTAATAGTTGCGAAAAAGTTTTTAGAGCCACAAGCGGGTTTCTAATTTCATGTGCAATACCTGCAGCAAGAATACCAAGAGAAGCCAGCCTTTCATTTCTTTTCACCTGGTTCTGAAGCGTTTTCATTTGAGAAATATCAGAAAAAATTAATTGGGCCCCAAGGAGAGAACCTCTTGATGAATAAAAACATGCTCCACTTGCCATTAAAGGAATCACACAACCATTTTTTGAAAATTCTGTTTCAATATGTCTAATTTCCTCTTTATTTTGCAAAAGAGATGACAACAATTTTTGTAAATCATATGGTATTACATCATCATATTTTTTCCTTAACACATTTTCCTTCTTCATTCCTGTAATTCTTTCGGCTTCTTGATTAAAAACAATAACATCGTGTTCATCATCCACAGCAATAACGCCACTCGGCAGTTTTTCAAGTAACGACTGCTGATAACTTCTATTTTCTCTAAGGGTGGTGGCAAGAGCAACTGTTTCAACAAACATTCCCATATACAATGACAACGCATTCAATATCCTTCTTTCAGTATTTGAAAAACTTGTTTCATCATCCTTGCCGCCAAGTAAAATAGCTCCAATTATTCTGTTCTGGAAGTGAATCGGTATGATAACTTCTGCTCCATAGAAATCCATCTGCCTCAATACAGAATTGATAATGTCTCTACTCGAAAATCTAATAAGTTCGTCCTTAAAATGCGTAAAAGGTTCTGTTTCCAGCAATCTTAAAATCGGGGCAGTGTCATCAAATTCAAACCTGAGCACAGAATTTCTCTTTAATTCCATAAAAATTTTCTTTGCTGCCTGATCGGGTTTTATAAGAAAAACAGGCATATTTTTAATATGGATTTCATTGTCAATTATTTCCATCATTGCAGCAATACCTTCTTCAAGATTTAAAGAACTTCCTATAATCCATCTCATTTGAGTCAAAATTTGTTCTATATCATATTGTTGTTTGAAGATCTTTTTTCTTGCCCATCTCTGAATAATTTCCTTCAATGGCGAAAAAGCAATTGCTATGATAAAAGAACTCGCAATCACAGGGACAAGTGATGTTTCAGTGGTAAATATTCTGACAAAATGCGATAAAGACCAGACAAAAAACGCGTATATCAACATCAATCCTGCAATCAGACAACCATAAACAAATGTTTTTTCAGCGAAAACAGAAATGTTCAAAATTTTGTGCCTTGCGATTGCATAAGCAATAATAGAGCACATAATTATGGAAGACATTGATCCAAATCGACAGAAAATGGTTGTTCCTAACATGGGAGCAATAAGTGTCGTAACAACTGCAAAAATTGTGCCTGTGATAATCGAAAGAAAAACGTACTGAATTTCTGTTTTCTGGGTACCGGTTTTACGCCTCATCAACCCGTAAAAATATCTGAGTCCAAAAACCATTGTAAGGATGATAATCAACGAATATAATAAAAAGGGCCAGCCGTACTCAACATCCGGACCAGGTAATCTTTCTTGTAAATTTTCGCTTAATATGATACTCTTAATGAAGGAGGGGTGTAGTGTTAATAGAGAAACAGCAACGGATAAAAAAAAGAATGTCGCTTGAATGGTCTTAAGAGTTTTCTCCCTGTTTTCATCAGCCGGCATTTCAAACCCAACAGCAAAAAATATGAAGGCCGCCGGCAAGAGTGCACCAAGTATTCCAGCAACTTTTAATAGGAACAGGAGATGAATTACATCTTTCAAATTCATTAAGAGTATGCCCACACAGGACCACAGGGCAAGAGCTGCAGCAAAAACTGAAAATCGTCTGTTTGGTGGTCTGTTCTTGTTCCTGCTGTATACAATCCACGCGAGAATACCAACGATTAGTATCGTTACTACAAGACTTCCCACCCAATAATTCATATCTCTACCCTCTTACAGATTAAAGCAGAGCATGTTCCACCAAGTCCGCCACAATCAAGTAAGGCAGTATTTACTTTTAACTGATGTGTTTTGTTTGGTACATAATAAAGGTCACATTCTGGGTCCGGATATTCATAATTAATCGTAGGTGTGACAATATTTTTTTCAAACCAGAGCATTGTAGCAATGATTTGAAATAATCCAGCACTTCCCAGTGGATTACCAGTCATTGATTTAACTGAACTGATTGGTATCTCATACGCACGAGGTCCAAAAATCTCTTTAATAATTTTTGTTTCAAGTTTATCAATGAAAGGATCAGATGGAGCATGTGCACTGATTACATCAATACCATTAGAAGAAATACCAGCATCACCCAAAGCTCTTTTAATAGCATTTCTTAGTCCTGAAGACGGGTTTTCATCAGAAATTTCACCTGTTGTGCCGTAGCCGATAATTTCTCCGTAAATTTTTGCTCCACGGCTGATAGCATGATTGATTTCTTCAAGAACAATAATACCACATCCTTCAGAAGGAATTCCACCGCATCTTAAGAGGTCAAAAGGTCTACTGGCTTTTTCCGGATTTTCTTCGAAATCCGGGATGATTCCTGAAGAAGATAAACCTGCTATAATCAATGGGGTAAGTATTGCATCGGTAGCCCCTGCAATTGCCAGTTTGACATAACCTTGTTTAATTCTCTGGTATGCATTACCAACAGCATCAGTTCCAGACGCGCACGCAGCAGTTACAGAGAGTGTGTTCGGTCTCCATTTTAAATAATCAATGACCTCTCCAATAATGCGATTTGGAGTAGCAGCAACAAATCCGTAGGGAGAAACCTTTTTCGCACCATATTTTAAAAGTATCTTGTGCTGGCTTTCTATGAAATCCATTGCACTGCTGCTGATGCCCAGGACAATTAAACCATCATCAGGATTAATTTTTGTAACATCAATCATAGCGTCTTTCAACGCCATCATCACCCCTGCCACAGCAAATTGAGAAGACCTTGCCATTCTCCTGATTGTTTTCCTGTCAAAGAAGTCCTCAGGTGAAAATTCAGGTATTTCTCCTGCTATCTGACAGGGTAGTTCCGAAGGATCAAATCTTGAGATTTTTTTGATACCGCTTTTCCCTTTCTCAAGCGAATCCCAGTAAGCATTTTTACCAATGCCATTGGGAGCAATCACTCCAATTCCTGTTATCACAACCCTGTAGCCCATATTACTCCTTCGACACTCTGTTGTTAATGCTGCAAATCTCTTTTCTTATCTCCTCTGCAAGCCCTGCAAACAAAAAATATCTGTTTCTATCAATAAATTCTCTCGTGCTGTTGAAATCAGAAAATTTGCTGAGCAGATACGCTTCGTCAGAAATAAAGGTTGTAAGACCTGCTTCATTTAATTCTCTTTGAAATTTCTCTGTTTCAGCAGCATATTCTTTAAAGCTTTTGCCATTGACGCGGTATGGAAGAGGTTTCCAGTATCTCGGTGGGAAAAATTGTTTAATTTGATACGTCATGACACTCGCGGCATAAGAATCTGTCTCAACCGTAAAATTAAATTCAGAAGGGTTTTTTCCCCAGACGGTTTGTGGATAAAGACCAGGAAATTGTACCAGTACAGAATCAGGTCTGGTCTTTATGAGAAAGTCCATCGTTTCTTTTCTGGTTTTTTCATTCTCAAAGGGTGCAGGATATATAACACTTACAACAGTAAAGATACCTGCTTTTTTACATTTTTCTATTACAGTTTCCGCCACAGAAAGCGAGGTTTTCTTATGCATCGCTTTTTCCAGTATTTCTGGACTGGCGGATTCAAGACCAAAAAATATTGAACCACACCCGGAGTTGCGCACACGATGAAAATCCACATCTTTCATTTCTTCAAAGTGACCGAAACAGGTATAGGCAATGTTCAAATTTTTTTCAAGAATACAATTCGCAGTTTCTTCAATTATGTCAGCAGGCGTACTGGAACCAGCATATCTGAAAAGATGTACGCCGTGATTTGAAAAAAACTGTTCAAGTTCCTTAACAATCCTTGCAGGATTTTTCTTTCTCAATCTGCCGCTTTTTACTGGATGAATACAGAAGGCACAATAATTCTTGCATCCCCGACTTTCATCAATTACAAACATTTTAATCTTGTTCTCAATCCCGGTATAAACATCAGCAGCGTACTCAGGCAGTGGCAGAAGATTCAAATTTTCAATAAATTTTCTCTTTGTTTTTACAACAGCCCCATTTTTCCTGAAAATAATATTAGGAATGTTATCAAGATCCTTTTTACCTTCAACAAAATCAGCCAGAGCCACAATTGTTTCTTCCCCCTCTCCGAAACAGAGCACATCGAAGTCATCTGTGATGTTAAAAATCTCATCCTGAAATATGTCAACCTGCGGACCTCCACCAAACAATTTAATACCCGGACATTTCCTTTTCAGTTTTTCAGCAAGATGTAAAGAATACTTAAAACCATCTCCTGCCCAGAGTTTAATCCCAACCCAGTCAATGCTATTTTCCTTCACCAATCTGCAAACATCATCAGTAATTTCTTCAAAAACTCTCTGTGCCTGTTTTTCAAGCCGGCCTGAAAGTTTTTTCAGTTTCATCACATCAAAAATTGAAACTTTCCTTTTTTCAATGAAAACCTTTTCTGCAATGTATTTGATATCTTTCAGGGATGTGTCTTCAAAGACCATCTCAAGGGTATCAGGGGTATTAAAATCAAGAATTTTCGTATCATGGTTGTTCTCCTTAAGGCAGGAAGCAAGAATTGCAAGCCCATTGTCAGGAATGAAATCAGACAGAATTTTTGGGACACCTGCCATTGAAACGAGTAACGAATTTGTACCCATTAGCGTCCATTTTTGTACACCGCATTTAACTATTTAATTATCACATAGTTATTGTATCTAACTGTCAATTTTATGCCAAATATGTACAAAATTGTACATTTAAATCTCTGCCCGACTGGTATGGACAAGATTAACAAACATTCAAAAATCCTGAAAAACCTTGTTACTGCTCACTTTTTGTCTTTCTTTCATTCACTTGGCACGATTTTTGCAAGAAGAACAAATAAAAGCAAAAAGGAGGCATCATTATAAAACGGATTATCCTTGGGTTAGTCATTAACGTATGCATTTTATACAGTCAGGGATACAGGAATCCACCTGCAGGAACAAGAGCATTGATGAATGCTGGAGCTTTTGTGACACCCTCAGACGATGCGTCTGCATGTGTGTTAAATCCAGCGGCACTCGTATTTATTAAACGGGATAAAGTTCAAATTGGAATACTTGGACTGTTCTCCGAAACCAGATATTCAGGTAAAACCGTAACATCAAAAAAAGAAAATGATTCTGCACTGCTGGGTGATATTTACTGTGCTATTGTACCCGAAAAATCAAAATTGCGATTTGGCATAGGAATTACAAGCCCTTATGGACAGAAAACACAATGGAAGAAAACTCTCACAGAAACATACTGGGCCTATAATGTTCCTTTTTATGGAGAAATGAAGTTTGTAACATTTACTCCGTCCATAGCACTACCCATTACAGAATATTTCAGTTTTGGTTCTGGTATTGATATCCACAGAAGTTCTGTGACAACAAAACAATCAGTACCCTGGTCATTCATAACAGGAACACCTGATGGAATTGCAACATTGAAAGGAGATGATACTGAAGTATCTTTAAGAATAGGTGTTCACTATCACAAACAGAATCATTCTTTTGGCTTTGTATGGAGTTCACCTTTTGACATGAATTATAGCGGTACGTTTTCAATGACAAACTTTCCAGATGGATTACCCCCATTTCTTACCGGTATTCAACCACTGGGACCAAGTCATTTCACAATCAAATTCCCAGAAATATATTCGCTGGCATACGGATGGAACAAAAACAGCATATCTGTTCAGTGCGGGGTTGAATTTGTAAAGTATTCGTGTTTGAAAAATATAAAAGTGAATGCAGGACCAAACGACGTATTGATACCAGTACTCGTAAAGGACTGGCACGATGCGTGGACATACTCAGCGGGTATTGAATATGCGGTAAATAACAGGTGTAGTATCACTGCAGGTATTGGTTTTATTCAAAGCCCTGTTCCTGATAAAACATTTGAACCCACTCTATCAGATGCTGACAGATTTATTTATACACTGGGAACATCAATAACCAACAGGTCAGGCAAATTTTCAATTTTTTATATGTACAATCAGTTCAAGAAAAGAAATATTCAACAGGGGGGATTTACAGATGGGAAATATGAATCTTCCGGAAGTTTTGTCGGCTGCGAATATGCCGCCAGTATCTGAAAAAAATACGGTTCTCATTATTGACGATGAACTCGGCCCAAGGGAATCATTAAGAATACTGTTGAAAGATTTTTACACAGTTTTTCTCGCGACCAATGGAGACGAAGGACTGACGATGCTGAAGACACATTCCATAGATACCATAATCCTTGACCTCAGGATGCCAGGCAAATCTGGACTTGAAACACTGGAAGAAATAAGAAAAATTAATCCTGATGTCCCTGTTATTGTACTTACAGGATTCGGAACCCTTGAAGCGGCTCAGAAAGCAGTCCATCTGAATATTTTTGAATTCATCAGCAAACCCTTTGACATCAATGAAATGAAAGACTGTGTAAGTAGAGCAGTTGAAAAAAACAGAATCATTTTATCAACCACATCAATAATCAATCAGTTAAACAATCTTAATACAAACATTGAACAAAAAATTCATGATCTGGAAAAATTTGCTCTTCTTGGAGAACTGTCAGCAGAAGTTTTACACGAAATCAACAATCCCCTGACAATTATATTGGGATATGTGCAAATTTTAATGCAGGAAATGGCTTCCAGAAACGATACAACAACAGAAGAAACCTGGCAATATCTAAAAGTTGTGGAAAATGAAGTAAAAAGATGTCAGACGATTGCAAAAAGTTTTTTTAATGCATCAAAAAATTCCTTCAAACGCACACCCGTCAGCATCAACATAATTATTGAAAACATGATTTGCTTCTTCAGGGATAATCCCATTGCAAAACACGTGAATTTCTTCTGTGATTTCGAGAAGGATATTTCCTTGATCCTGGCGTCTCCTGAGCAACTGCAACAGGTTTTCACAAACCTCCTTGTCAATGCGATTGAAGCCATGGACGCAAAGGGCAATATTAATATTGAAACAAAAAATCAATCAAAAAAAGTCGTCGTGAAAATTTCTGACACCGGTAAAGGAATGCCGAAGGAACTTCTTGAAAAAATTTTCCAACCATTTTTTACAACAAAATCCGGTAAAGGCACCGGTATAGGGTTGACCATTTCAAAGAAAATCATTGAAACACATGGTGGTCAGATTTATGCAGAAAGTCAGCCCGAAAAGGGTACGACTTTTATTCTTTATTTTCCAGCATATGAAGGGAACGCCTGACATACGAATTAAGTATTTCCATTTTTCTACGATACTTATTCACTGTCCTTGGAGCAATTGAAATTCCCCGTTGTTTGAGTATATCCGATATCTGACGATCAGACAGAGAAACGTTTGAATCTTTGATGATATTTCTTATCTCTTCAGCAATAAAATCCTGACTGTGTTGTCCTGTAGCATAACTGAATAAATTTCTGACCGGAAATATTTTCTTCCCGCAGGCGATGTACTTTCCAGAAACAGCTCTACTTATCAAGGATTGACTGCAACCGAATTTTTCGGCAAGGTCTTTTTCTGAAAGTGGCTTCAAGGCATCGTTTACGCAAAGGAAACCTTTCTGATACTCAACGATATACCCGATCATTTTCTCAAGAAATTTTCTTCTGTTTTCAATGTACAGAAGAAATTTTCTCGCCTGGAAAAGTTTTTCTTTAAGGAATTGTTTTTCCCTTGTTCCAGCAGACTTACTTCTGAATAACTTGATGTATTTTTCATTAAGAAAAATTTTAAACATTCTATCTTCACCAAATTCTATAGAGACAGGATCTAAACTTTTGATAATCACATCAGGAAATATTGAAACAATTTCTTTCGGGTAAGAAAAACACCTGGCAGGAAATGGATTTAATTTTCCCATCTCTTCAACAATAGTTGAAAACTCTGAATCTGTCAGATTCATTTCTTTTTTTATACGAGAAAATTTTCCAGCCAGCAGGTCCTTGCCGTATCTGAAAATCATTGTGAAGACTGGACTGTTTTCCATCTGTTTTGCTCTCATCTGCAACATAAAACACTCAAGAAAATCGCGCGCACCAATTCCTGGTGGTTCAAGAGATTGAATAACAGCAAGTGCTTTTTCTACGTTTGGTACACTTGCACCCGTAATTGTACAGAGTTCTTCCACAGTAAAACGGAGATACCCATCCCTGTCAATAAGTTCAGCGATGAGCATCGCGGTTTCTGAAATTTCTGGCTCAGGATTGATATATGCAATCTGTTTTTTCAAATTGTCTGTGATATTTTCTTGTACTGAAATAGATTGGTACATGTGTTCGGGAAACGACAATGCCTCTGAATAAACTTTTTCAAACTCGAGCATAGGATTTTCTTCGACAAATTCCTCACATATCTGAGCAAGGTCAAGTGCTGAGGACTGGAGAATTTTCTGATAAAGAAGATTCACCTGAATCTGTGACAATCTTTGTTGTAAACTTTGTTCGTCCATATTTATATTTTAGAAAAAAAACACAATTTTACAAAATCAGATTTCCTTGACATTTCAGAAAAAAATAATAGAATACAAATATGAATGAGTGGAATTGGTTATTCAGGATACTTATCACAGGTATTCTCAGCGGCATTATAGGATGGGAAAGAGAAAGACATGCCCGTGCCGCAGGATTTCGTACTCTCATACTGGTGGGCATGGGTTGCTGTCTTGCAATGGTGGTGTCACTGAGAATATATGAACTTTTTTCCGCTGCAGAATATCAGTTTCTGAGGGTTGACCCTGCAAGAATTGCATATGGCGTCCTTACAGGCATTGGATTTATTGGTGCAGGAACAATCATCAGGGATAAAGGAAAAGTCAGAGGCATCACTACTGCTTCGTGTTTGTGGGTGGTAAGCGCCATGGGGCTTGCTGTGGGTTGTGGCTATTACTTCCTTGGTATCGGAACCACGATTTTCGTTTTGATCACACTGCTGACTCTAAAGAGCGTGGAGTCCAGAATTCCTCATGATGTTTATAATCGAATTAAAATAAAATTTTCAGGAGAAATTTCAAAAATCGTCGATCAGATTTTATCAGTGCTTTCTGAAAAGGGTTATCAAATCCTTGAGTATTCCATTTTGTTTCAAAAAAGAGAAAACACTTCAATTGTGGAAATTCAGTGCAGGTCAAAAGGCAGAAGAAATATCATCAATGTGCTCGAAGATCTAAAATCAATCAGTGAAATTCTTGAGATTGAATACAGGTAAATATCTACTGTCAAATCAGTTTCTTATGTCTCTCCAGCAATTGTTGAAATTGTGAAAGAATCGCCTTTTCTACATCAGGAGCCACCCTGCATGGAATCGGACTGGTTTCGTAACTTGCTTCCATACCAATGGATTCGAAAACATTAACAGCTGGAAATTCCTCGCCTTTGATTTTTTTGTTTTCTTCTGCTGCCTTGAAAGCTCTTTCATCAGGTATGTATCCTGCAAAACCATTGCAATTTTCAACAACCCATTTATAATCAAAATTCATCATGCTCTTAATCTTTAATCCGATGCTTGAAAAAGGTTCTCCTGACATGAAAAATGCTCCCATCTTCCTGTCGAGAGACAAAAGCGCAACATCATTGTTCAAAAAATTAGCATTAATTTCTGCCTGTTTTAGAAGCGCCCTGCCAACAATTGCTCTAAGATTGGTTGTTGGATACTTCTGAATCCATTGTTTCGCCTGTTCGATCTGTTGTTCTGTAATTTTCCTTTTCGGCATTTTGAAAATATCCCGTGAAAATGCAAGTTTTTCAATGGGAACACACTCAATCTGTTGCACAATAATTTTTATGTTTTCAAAAAGCGTCTGGACAATTTTTTCTGTAATCTCTGGTGTGCGGGTTGCACTGTCATAAGGGTTGATGTGATTGATATCTCCTGCTGCCCCATTGAAAAATACTGCTTCACAACCAAAGTATTTTGAACATCTTTCAGCAAGCATACCCGGCCAGTCTCCTGAAATTAAATCTCCACCAACTGTATCAGGATGTAATGCAAAGTTGATAGAAATGCCCACCAGGTTATTATTATCATCTGTCACCTTCATAATGTTTAATGTCTTATCAATTTCTCCTGAGGGTTCGACAATCTGGGACCTATCAACAGGATTTGTGATAACAGTGCCATTTTTCATCCTGTATCTTCTGATAAAGGAAATTCCTTCCACCTCCACGCAACCAAAACCAACACGAACATTTTTCCGAAATCTATAGGAATCTTCGATTGCATTACATATCATCGATGGCAATTGTTCAATGTATTTTTCATCAACTGGTATATTTTCAGTGTAAATCAGTTGCCTGTTCAAGCTAGTAAGAGGACCTGTGTGAGTGTGTGTTCCATGAATCACAACATCTGGACTTACTATTCCAAGACGTTCTGAAATCAGTTGTTTAACCCTGTCAACGACAGACGGTTCCACCCAGCAAAAATCTGTGGATACCACAAAGATAGGTTTTTCTCCTCCATCAAAACAGATACTTCTTGCATATAGATCATCCTTAACGCCTTTTGAAATCCTTGTTTCAAAATATCCAATCAGGCCGCTACCTACAGGAGGAGTTACCTTTTTGTGTCCGAATCCTATTTTAACCATGAAGCATCTCCTTTAATTGATTAAAAAACGCTTCTTCAATTTCCTCTGTTGAATATGTACCGATTATACTACCTCTGGCAAAAAGTGCAAACCGATCTTTGCCTCCAGCAATACCAATGTCTGCCTGCTTTGCCTCACCAGGACCATTGACACTGCATCCCATAATGGCTATTGTGAAATTCTTTAACTCTGGATATTTTTTTAACATCCTCATAATCCTGTTTTTGAATGTTAGCAGAATTTTTTTTAGAGGTACCTGGCATCTTCCACATATGGGACATGAAATGATTTCCGGATAAAATTTTCGTAATCCGAGTGCCTGCAAAATTGCCTGACCTACCTTTACTTCTTTTTCTGGAGAATCTGTCAGGGAAATTCTGATTGTATTACCAATACCCTCTGACAGAAGAATACCAATTCCAAGTGCATTTTTCACCAGCCCTGTATCACCCAAACCCGCTTCAGTTACACCAAGATGCAGTGGATAGTCATACATTTCATGTATAGCACGGTAACATTCTATTGTTTCAACAACACCAGGGGTTTTTAAAGAAATAACGATATCAAAAAAATCAAGGTCCTCACACAGCTTAATTGCACCAATTGCAGCGTCAACAATATCCTTCACCAAACCCCTCGGTGTAATGCGAATGGATCCTGAATTCAATCCCAGTCTGATAGGAATGTTTTTTTTCTTTGCTTCTTTTATAATATTAATCAATCCGCTTTTCTGTATATTTGAAGGATTGATTCTTATTTTGTCTACACCTGATTCCATAGTATCAATGGCAAGCTTCCAGTCATAGTGAATATCTGCAACAAGTGGCAACTTTGTGTTTTTTTTAATATGAGCAATAGATTCGGCATCATTTTTATCAAGCACAGACAACCGCACTATTTCACCACCAGTTTGTTCAATTTTTTTAATCTGCTTAAGGACACTCCCAATTTCTGATGTACGGAATTTTGTCATCGTCTGAACACTTACCGGATAATCGCCCCCAATAAACACATTCCCCACCTTTATGACTCTTTTTTTCCTCATCTTGATACTCGCTCAGTCAAAATCCTCAAAATGTCGTTATATGTAACAAGGACAATCATGATAAGAAGAAAAGCAAAACCAGCAATCTGTCCAATTTCAAGAAGTTTCTTATTGGGTTTTCTCCCAATAATTTTTTCTCCCAGTAAACCGACCAGGTGTCCACCATCAAGAATAAAAAATGGAAACAGATTGACAAGACCCAGATTGATGTTGATGAAGGCAATAAAATACAGAAAACTCGCAATGCCTGATTTAATAATTTCAATAGTCATCCTGCTGATTCCCACAGGGCCAGAAAGTTCCTGAAATGACACCTGTCTGGTAAAAAGAAGTTTGAAACTTATCAAAATCACCCTGAACATTCTGATATATTCTCTGCCGGCTTCACTGATTGCCTGAAAAAAATTGTAACTAACAATAACCTCCTGTGGCATTATACCAATTACATATCTTTTTTTCCCCTTGAACATTGACCTGTCTTTTTCCATCAATTTTGCCACCACAGACACATCCAATATTTTTGAATCTCTTTGAATTTCCATTATAATCGGTTTTTCAGGAGCAAGATTTGCCTGTTCTGTAACATTTTTCACAACATCAAACCATTCCTTGCAGGCAATATCATTCACTGAAATAACTCTATCTCCAACCTCTAATCCCGCAACCTCAGCAGGAAATCCTTTCTGCAGACCGCCTATTTTTGTTCCATCATACCTTGAAATACCAAGCATCAACACAGGTATTAAGAAAAAATACGCAATCAGAATATTGTGAATGGCACCAGATGCCACAATCAATGCCCTTTTTCCCGGTGGCAGCGCAGCATATTCATCAGGTAATTTACTTTCCACAGCATCTTCACCAGCCATTTTTACATAACCGCCAAATGGTATCAGTGATATCAAATATTCAGTATCATTCCTCTTCCATGAAATAATTTTTGGACCAAACCCAAATGAAAACTTCTCCACCCTTACCCCAAGTTTTTTTGCCACCCAGAAGTGCCCATATTCATGGATAAAAATCACTATTCCAAATACCACTAGAATCCCGATCACAAACATCTTGCCTCCTCAGATTTCAGTTAATTTTCAAATTGTATCGTCTTTTGAAAAATGCCATTACCTGTTTTTTTACCTGTTTATCCAGAGTCAATATGTCATCAGAATTTTCAAGAGAAACCGGTTTGTGTTTTTCCATAGCCAGTTCGATAAGCGCAGGAATATCTTTAAAATTGATCTGCCCCTCTAAAAAAAGTCTGACTGCTTCTTCATCTGCAGCATTCAGCACGGTTAAATATGAACCCCCTAATTTCAATGCCTCCATTGCAAGGTCAAAACACTGAAACATTCCTGGTTCCACCCTCTGAAAGGTCAATGTACCCATTTGTTGAATATCAAGTTCAGGAAGTCCTGCATAAATTCTTTCAGGATAATTCAGACAATAATTGATTGAATACCTCATATCAGGAATTGAAAGTACTGCCTTTACAAATCCATCGCTGAATTTTACGAAACCATGAACGATTGCCTGAGGATGTAACACCACACTAATGTTTTCCTTGCTTATACCAAAGAGATAGAATGCCTCAATCAGTTCAAACCCTTTGTTCATTAATGTTGCTGAATCAACAGTAATCCTTCGTCCCATCTTCCATACAGGATGATTGAGTACCTGTTTTACTGTCACCCTGGATAGATCTCCATTATAATTAAGAAAAGGACCTCCCGATGCAGTAAGCACAATACCAGAAACACTTGATTTTTCCCTGTCAATAATTTGAAAAATTGCATTGTGTTCACTATCCACTGGAAGAATTCTGCCCTTTTTCCCCCCAAGCAGATGCCCTGCGCAGACAACAATTTCTTTTGTTGCAAGCGCAATTGTTTTCCCAGTATCCAATGCTTTCAAGGTGCTGACAAGACCAGCAAGTCCAGGAATTCCCATAACCACGATATCTGTCTCTGGATGGGTCGCAAGAAACTCAAGCCCCTCCTGTTTATAAAGATAAACAGTCCCTTTTATCTCTGGAAGCTTTTCATTATGAGAGGTAAAAATAACATACCGCGGTCCAAATTTCTGAATCTGTTTTATAAGTAAGTCCTTTTGTGTATGTGCGGCCAGGCCAAGCACTCTAAATCTTTCAGAATGAAATTCAATGACATCAAGCGTTGCCCTGCCAATAGAACCAGTTGAACCAAATATCACAACATTTTTCATAAACCACCAAATCTCCTTTTTCTCTTGGTAAACTCATTGATTGCCTTTTTGAAATCTGTTTCTGAAAAATCAGGCCACAGTGTTTCTGTAAAATAAAATTCTGCGTATATTGACTGCCATATTAAAAAATTACTCAATCTCTGTTCTCCAGCTGTTCTTATCATAAGGTCAACATCAGGTAATTCTGGGCAGTATAAGAATTCTCGAAATGAAACTTCGTCAAGCTTATCAACAGAATAACCCAAACTAATAGATTTTTTAACAGCATCAATAATTTCCTGTCTGCCTCCGTAGTTTACAGCGAATGTCAGATTCAGTCCTGTGTTATTTGCAGTCAATTCTTCTGTATCCTCGATAATTTTTTGTAGTTTGTCAGGTAGTGCCCTGATTCTTCCGATGAATCTTACTTTGATATTATTATCGTGCAGTTCTTTCATTTCTTTTATCAACGTCGTTTCCATAAGGGAAAAAAGAAATTCAACCTCTTCAGACGGTCTTTTCCAGTTTTCTGTAGAAAAAGAATAAAGAGTCAGGTATTTGACACCTGTATCTGCTGCAATTTTCACAACCCTTCTCACAGAAGAAATTCCTTCTTTGTGTCCTGCAACTCTTGGTAATCCTTTTGCTTGAGCCCATCTACCATTTCCATCCATAATAATCGCCACATGTACCGGAATTTGTCTCATAATTGAAACTCCTCTCCAAAATAAACCTGACGGCTCCTGAAATCATTCAGGATCTCCTGTGGTTTTCCCTCGATTAAAATAGCCCCATCGTAAATCAAGTACGCCCTGTCAGTAATGCTGAGGGCATCTCTTACATTATGGTCAGTAATCAGAATACCAACATTGTCTTTTTTTAGGTCAAGAATCATGGATTTAATTTCTGAGACAGTTTTTGGATCAATACCTGAAAATGGTTCATCCAGAAGAATAAAATCTGGATTATTAATCAAACTTCTTGCTATTTCAAGTCGCCTTTTTTCTCCGCCTGAAAGAGTTCCTGCAAGATTGTCTGAAAGGTGTTCTATCCCCATTTTCTTTAATAGTTTTGCTGCTATTTCTCTCTGCTTTTCGTGATTGTCCACAAAGTTTTCAACAATAATAATCAGATTTTCAATCACAGTCAATCTATGGAAGATGGCAGGTTCCTGAAAAAGGTACGCCATGCCGAGTTTTGCCCTCTGAAAAACAGGAAGTCGGGTAATTTCTGTGCCATTCAAATAAACTTGTCCATTATCAGGAAGCAAAAAACCCATGGTGATATTAAATGTTGTAGTTTTACCCGCACCATTGGGTCCCAATAGTCCTACAATTTCACCTTTTTGAAGATAAAGAGAAACATCTTTTAGAATCTGCTTTTTGCCGAATTTCTTGCTGATATTTTTTATTTCAAGCATCCGAAAATAGTCCTGGTGGTTTTTTCCCCTGGACGTTTAAATGCTGGTAGGCCTTTTCGTTTGCCACCCTGCCCTGCGGGGTTCTGCTGATAAAACCTTCCTTCACAAGATACGACTCATAAACTTCCTCGATTGTATCAGGTTCTTCTCCAACAGCAATTGCAATACTTTTGATACCAACAGGTCCACCACCGAATTTTTCAATGATGGTTTTAAGTATTCTTTTGTCCATATCATCAAGTCCCTGCTGGTCAACTGCCATCTGGTTCAAAGCATATGCAGCAATTTCTCCATCAATGCACTGCTTACCCTTTACCAGCGCATAATCTCGAACCCTTCTCAAGAGTCTGTTTGCAATTCTTGGTGTGGCGCGTGACCTTCTTGCAATTTCTGTTGCGCCGTCATGGTTGATGTCAAAATTTAATAATCTGCAGGACCTTAAAATGATGCTGGTTAGCTCTTCAATTGAATAATAATCCAATCTGTGAATGATACCAAAACGATTGCGAAGTGGAGATGTTAGCAATCCAATTCTTGTTGTTGCACCAATCAGGGTAAATGGTTTGAGCGGGATTTTGACTGACTTTGCCTTTGGCCCTTCCCCAAGCATGATATCAATTGTGAAGTCCTCCATCGCACTGTAAAGGTATTCCTCCACCTGTCTGGGCAAACGATGAATTTCGTCAATGAAAAAAATATCTCCATGATCAAGATTTGTAAGAATACCTGCAAGATCTCCTGCCTTTTCAACAACAGGACCGGAACTTGCGCGAATATTCACCCCGAGTGCGTTTGCGATAATATAAGCAAGTGTCGTCTTGCCAAGCCCGGGAGGTCCATAAAGCAAAACATGGTCAAGAACATCCTTTCTCATTTTTGCTGATTGAATGAAAATCGAGAGATTTTCCTTAACCCGTTGTTGACCCACGAATTCTTCAAATGTCTTTGGCCTTAATGATCTCTCGTATTTAAGATCTTCACTGGTTGGCACAGGAGATGTGATTCTTTCTTCCATGTTACATCCGCTTCAGAATTTCCTTGAGAAACATTTCAAGACTTTCAGGTTTTTTCGCCATCTCTTTTGCGGTCTTTCTCACAATCTGTTGTGCGTCGTTTCTTTTATAACCAAGGACCGTCAATGCCTCAATCGCTTCAGGAATAAAGTCCATTGAAAGTTCTTCAGTAACAAATTCCATGTCTTCTATGTGATGCTTCAATTCCATGACAAGCCGTTCTGCTGTTTTCTTCCCAATACCAGGGGTCCTTTTCAGAAAATCGATATCCTGAGAAATTACTGCGTTTAGAACTTCATCAGGAGTCAATCTTGAAAGTATTCTCAATGCCATCTTTGGGCCGACCCCTGGAAGCAGAATCATCTTTTGAAAAATTTTCCATTCTTTCTCTGTCGCAAATCCATAAAGTTCAATACTTTCTTCTCTAATCATGAGAGTGGTAAAAAGCCGTACGACAGCGCCTTCATCTGGCAAAACGCTGGAAGTTGACAGTGGTACTTTTATAATATAGCCAATACCAGAAACATCAACAACAACCTCCATAGGAGTTTTATTAACAAGTCTGCCTTCCACTGAGCATATCATGGTTTACCCACCAGATTATGGAATCTGTTTATAGAAACAAAACAGATGGCTGTGGCAAGCGCATCAATTGCATGCTCGCCCGGATCTTCTCGCAAGCCGAGTAATTTTTGAACCATAAAACAAACCTGTTGTTTGATTGCCTGCCCTGAACCAGTAATAGTTTTTTTAATCTCACCCGGTGTAATAAATGCAACCTGAATCCCTTTTGAAATACCCGTGTATGCAATAATTCCTGAAACAATTCCTATTGATAGGGCAATTTGAGTATTCTTCGCCACATAAATCTTTTCTATCGCCATGAAATCAGGTCTGGTTTCTTCAATAATTGAGGAAAAAGTTTTCCCAATATAAACAAGTTTATCATTAAAAGAAATACTTTTTGGAACTGCATATTGGCCATATTTCAAGGGATGAAGTATCCTTGCATCTTCAGAAATAATCCCGTATCCAAAACTATTAAGACCGGGATCCACACCCATCACAGTGATGCTATCGTTTACTCTCAACGGGACATCGCCTCAATCAATTCGTCAGGAATATCAAAATTTGAATGAACATGCTGAACATCATCATGCTCTTCAAGTTCATCAAGCAGTTTCAAAAGCTGTTCTGCTTCTTTTCCTTCTACCCTGACGGTATTTTTTGGAATCAGAGTGACAGAAGCACTTTCTACAGGAATTTTGTTTTCTTCAAGGGTTTTCTTCACTGATTCAAGTTTATCAGGTGCACACACAATTTCAAATACATCATTGTCAAGTTTCAGGTCCTCGGCGCCTGCATCAAGAACAAGAGAAAGGAGCTTTTCTTCATCAATTTCTTTGTTTTTTATGGTCACAACGCCTTTTCTTTCAAACATCCACGATACGCAACCACTTTCTCCAAGATTTCCACTATGACGGGAAAATATCGAACGAATTTCAGCAGCAGTCCTGCGTTTGTTATCAGTTAATGTTTCCACAAGAATTGCAACTCCACCAGGACCATATCCTTCATAGCCAACTGCTTCAAGCATCACACCACCTTCTTCTCCAGTACCTTTCTTAATGGCTCTTTGAATATTATCGTTTGGCATGTTGATGCTTCTGGCGCGTTCAATCGCCATGCGAAGGTGCGGATTGCTTTCAGGATTGCCACCTCCCAATTTTGCAGCCATCATGATCTCACGGATAATTTTGGTAAACATTTTTCCGCGTCTCGCGTCCATTGCCATTTTCTTGTGCTTAATACTTGCCCATTTATTGTGTCCTGACATATCCCAACCCCCCTTTCAAGGTTCTTCTGTTTCTTCTTTTAATTTTTTCCAGAAATCCCGTGCATTTAACTGCTCAAGGTATTTTCTAAATTCTTCTGCTTCCTTCTGGTTAATAGGTCTATCAGAAGGCGAAGCTTTCAAAGATTCTTTTCCTGTGTAATATTTTATAACATCAGGCGACTCAATCAAATTCTCTGAAGCAAATATTGGTGCAGATGCCCTCAAAGCAAGAGCAATACCATCACTCGGTCTGCAATCCACTTTAATCTGACCTTTGTCTGTTTCAATAATAAGATTGGCATAATATGTGTTTTCTTTCAAAGAATGAATTTCAAGTTTTACAATCTTTCCATTCATGTGTTCTATCACTGACTTCAAAAGGTCGTGGGTCAGTGGTCGAGAAAATTCTTCTTTTTCAAGTACTAAAAGAATTGCCTGGGCTTCAAATAAACCAATGACTATGGGAAGAATTCCTCCTGTCTGTGTATCCTTCAGAATTACTATCGGCGTACTTGTCGCAATATTAAGAACAATGTTTTCCACAACTACCCTGACCATATCATGCTCCTGATTTTGCCTTTTTTGCCTCGATAATTTTCTCTGCCAGATGAGGCGGCACCTCTTCATAATGGGAAAAACTCATTACAAAGGTTCCTCTTCCACTTGTGAGAGACCTTAGCTCTGTTGCATAATTGGACATTTCAGCAAGAGGAACCTGTGCTCTGATGACCTGACTGTTTCCATGCGTGGTCATTTCAAGAACTCTTCCCCTTTTGGCATTGATCGTTCCCATCACATCCCCAACAAATTCCTGCGGAACAGAAACCTCTACATTCATAATGGGTTCAAGAAGAACTGGCTTTGCTTCACTCACTGCTTTTTGAAGAGCCAGTATTCCAGCCAGTTGAAACGCAATATCAGACGAATCCACCACATGATACGAACCATCGTATACTGTCACCTTGATATCAACAATTGGATATCCTGCAAGAACACCCTTTGACATTGCTTCCTTCACACCCTTTTCAATAGATGGTATATATTGCCTTGGAATCGCTCCACCAAAAATCTCATCAACAAACTCAAAGCCCGCGCCCCTGGGCAAAGGTTCAACCCTTAAAAAGCAATGCCCGTATTGACCTCTGCCACCTGTTTGTTTTTTGTGTTTGCCCTCTGCTGAGGCAGTTGTTGTAATCGTCTCTTTATAGGCAATTTTGGGTGTGCCTCTGATTACTTCAACTCCGAACTTTTCCTTGAACTTGCCAATAACAACATCAAGATGAACATCTCCCATTCCAGAAATAATGGTTTCATTTGTCTCTGTATCTCTGAAAACCTTGATGGTTGGGTCTTCATCCATAATTTTTGAAATCGCAGCTCCCAGTTTGTCTTCTGTTCCTTTTACTTTTGGAGCAAGAGAAAACGATACTGCTGCCTCTGGGATTGAAGGCATAGCATAAATCACAGGGAAATTAGGGTCAGAAAAAGAGTCAAAGGTTTTGAATCCTGTTAATTTTGCAACTGCAACAATTTCTCCTGAAAACGCCTCTGCGACAAGTTCCTGTTTTTTACCTCTCAACTTAAACAATTGCCCCACTCGTTCTTTTGAACCAGACGTCGCATTGTAAAAGTTTGTATTTGAAACCAAAGTTCCTGAACGAACTTTCAAATAAGAAATTCTTCCCATAAAAGGGTCATTATATGTTTTAAACACAATACCCGAAAGAGGTTCGTCTTCTCCTCGCTTTATTTCAATTTCCTCTCCTTTTTGATTCTTTGCCTTTAAAGGAGGAAGTTCAGAACTCGACGGTAGATAACCCACAATGAAATCAAGCAGTTGTTCTACGCCTATCTGATTAAGTCCAGAGCCGCAACATACAGGAATGATTGAACCTTCCATAACTCCTTTTTTAATTGAATATGTAATTTCTTCTTTTGTCAGCTTTTCACCGCTAAGATACCTTTCCATCAAAGCGTCGTCGATTTCAGCAACTGAATCAAGAAGGTTTTGAACAAAACCTTGAAACTCCTGTTTTTCCTGATTTGAAGGGTCAAGAAGATTAACGACAGATTGAATTTTATTTCCAGAAAATACAGGGGCAATTACGCATACTGCCTTTTTGCCAATCCAATCGTTTATCTGTTTCAGCACTGATTGAAAATCCGCCTGTTCGGCATCAAGCTTGTTTATAAAGATAATCACTGGTAATCCCCTACTTTTCAGCATCTCCCATGCCTTTTCTGTGCCAACCTCAATGCCGCTATCTGCAGCAATATTGATAATTCCTATATCAACGGCTTCTGCAGAAGAAATCTGTTCGCCGACAAAGTCCATATAACCAGGACAATCCACTATATGACAGGTTGCTTTTTTCCACTGAAAATGCGCAATAGCAAGATTGATACTCATCAACCTTCGCTTTTCCTCATCTTCGTAATCCATTGTGGTATTGCCCTGATTGATATCGCCCATTCTGTCTATGACACCTGCCTTAAACAATATGGCTTCAGCAAGAATTGTTTTACCCGAACGATTGTGTCCAAATAGTCCAAAGTTATAAACCGATGCCACAACCACCTCCATTAAGATTGAATAGAAAATTTGCTTTTCGATTATTGTATCATAAAAATCATTTTGATAAAAGACTTTATACTACAGAAACAAAAACATCTCTTGACAGAAAAAAATAGAATGTTAAAATTGTAAAAAAGGATAAAAATGTTAAACTTCAATGATAAATTTTACACAACAGGTCAGATTGCAAGAATTCTGAATTGTTCCCGGGTAACAGTGTTTCACTGGATACATTCAGGAAAAATCAGCGCTATCAAAACGGTAGGTGGTCATTACCGTATCCCAAAAGACAAAATAGAGAAAATATTAAAATCTGCTTCAACTGCGATAAAGGGGAAGAAAAGGAAAACAAAAATTCTGGTCGTTGATGATGACCATCATATTGTAAAAACCCTTGTTTTATTTCTTCAAAAAATCAGCCCATTATATGATGTTTATGGAACAACAGATAGTTTTGATGCAGGTAGATTGATGGTCACATTCAAACCAGACATTGCCATCATTGATATTGTAATGCCGGGGATGGACGGCTTTGAAATAGTGGAAAAAATCAAGTCAGACCCTCTTACAAAACACACAAAAATTATTGCCATTACTGGCTATGGCACAAAGGAAAATATTGAGAAGATAAAACAAAAAGGCGCAAGTATATGTGTGATGAAGCCCTTTGATTATTATGAAATCGCAAACATTATAAAAAAACTCACCAGCGAAGCAAAATAATCAAACTATTTCTGACAAAAATATGAGCCAGGGAAAAAATGGAAAAAACAATTTAGAAAAAAGGATTGAATTTCTTCAAAACCAACTTGAACAGGCACACAGGGATATTGAAGTTCTAAAAACATTTCCACATTCTGCCTTTTTTGAAGTAGCCAGGGAATGGCGAAGTATCTTTGATTCTATTGCTGAAATCATATTCCTCATCAACAGCCAGATGTCAGTTATTCGATGTAATAATGCTCTGACACAATTTCTGAAAAAACCATTTGACCAGATTATCGGGAAAAAAATTGATGATATTTTTCATGATGAAAATCTTGTTTCACTCTTGAAAACTCTTTTCCTCAATATGAAACAAAAACTTTCAAGGCAAAAAGAAATAATAAAAACCAGTGGAAAATGGTACGAAATTACTGTTGACCCGATTATATTAGCTCAGAGAAATGATGCAGCTGCCATTTTCGTTTTCAATGACATTACCTATCTGAAAGAAGTCGAAGAATATCTTAAAGAAAGTCATGAAAGATTGAAAAAGACATTGGTTGGCACAGTGGGTGCGCTTTCCACAACAGTGGAAAAAAGAGACCCCCTTACTGCAGGTCATGAAAGAAGGGTCGCGACACTGGCTCATGCCATAGCACTGAATCTGGGAATGAAACAAGAAGATGCCGAGGGCATTTTGCTCACAGGGCTACTCCACGATGTTGGGAAAATTGTTGTGCCAGCAGAAATTTTAAGCAGACCAGGGAAACTGAATTCCTATGAATATAACATTGTAAAAATGCATCCGTTGTCAGGACATGAAATACTAAGAAAAATAGAATTCCCATGGCCTGTGGCAGAAACAGTTCTTCAGCACCATGAACGGCTGGATGGTTCTGGATATCCACAGGGAATAAAAAAAGACCAGATTATCTTTGAAGCAAAAATCCTTGCTGTTGCTGATTCTGTTGAAGCAATGCTTTCCCATAGACCTTATAGAAAACAAAAATCCCTTGCTGAAGCAATTGATGAACTGAAGCAGTTGAAGGGAAAACACTTCGATGAGCAGGTCGTTGACGCCTGTATTGACTTATTCCTAAACAAACAGTTTGTACTTAAATAGTTCTTTTTATTGACTGCCTTTCATATTATAATAACCTTATGAATGGCAAAACTGTTTATATTGTCGAAGATGAACAGGATATATCCGGCCTTGTTGCTCTGCATTTAAGAAAATCAGGTTTTATTGCAATTGAATTTCAATCATCCCAAAACTTTTTCAATTTCCTGAAAAATCAAATTCCAGACCTTGTGATTCTTGACTTAATGCTACCTGATGCAGACGGATTGGAAATCTGCAAGTACCTTAAAGCCAGCCCTGACTATCAGTCCATTCCAGTGATCATTCTTACTGCCAGGTCTGACGAATCTGATAAAATCCTGGGACTTGAATTAGGCGCAGATGACTATGTCACCAAGCCCTTTTCTCCAAGAGAACTTGTTGCAAGGGTAAAAAGTGTTTTAAGACGCCATAGTGTTGAACATACAATTGTTTCTATCGGAGGTATTCTCGTAGTCGATACCCAAAAATATGAAGTTCATGTAAAAAATAAAAAAATACACCTGACCACAACTGAATTTAACATCCTTAAAATCCTGTTAAGCAAAAAAGGGTGGGTTTTCCCGAGGGAGAAAATTCTCGAACTTCTGTGGCACGGAGAAAAGGCAGTAATCGATAGAACCATTGATGTGCATATAAAAAAACTGAGGGAGAAACTCGGTGAAGCAGACAAATTTATAAAAAATGTCAGGGGCATTGGTTACAAAATAGAAGAATGACAATGAAATTATTTTTTAAAACATTTGTGAGAGCGTTTTTGTTTATTTTCGGTATCGCATTGGTTGTTTTGTTCTTCTTTGTCCATTTACTGAAAACACAATACATTGAAAATATCAATAATGAGCTTGGCAATGTAGTAAGCATCATTGAATCAGCAATTCAGACACCAGAAATTGCAAAAGGTCTTAACGATATCAACAATCTTATATCTCGCATTGATGAAAAAACTAAGATAAGAATCACCATCATCAGTTACAATGGGAATGTTCTTGCTGATTCCAGAAGAAATCCTGAAGAAATGGAAAATCATTCAGATAGGCCTGAATTCAAACAGGCAATTGTGAGTGGGTATGGCAATGCCATCAGGTGGAGTCCCACAATTGACACATACATGATATACTGCGCAAAAAACATCAATAAATACAACATTGTTGTCAGGGCAAGTATTCCAGTGGATAAAGCGAAAATCACATTGATAAATCAGAAATCCAGAATCGTAAGCATAGTATTGATATCTCTATTTTCTGGAATTGTTTTTTCGTTTTTACTTGCAAAATTTGCGACCAAACCAGTTTATGAAATTCTTGCTCTTACTGAAGAAATAAAATCCAAAAAAAATTCTGATATAATTATTGACAATAGAAGCGATGAAATCGGTAAAATCATGCAAAATCTTACTGCGTTCGTCAATGAAATAGCAGATTTTACAAAGAAAGAAAAGATGATTGCTGAAGAATTGGATAAATTTACAGCACTGGTTAATTTCCCTATCGGCATCATAGATTTAAATGGAGACATAGTTTTATCAAATTCATACTTTAATGAAATCTTTGACATTTCAGAAGCAAAAGGACCCTGGTGGGAGAAAATTAAAAACTTTGACCTTCTTACGATAATAAGACAAACTGGTGAAATGAAACAAACGATTGAAAGAGAATTAAAAATCAAAGACAAAACCTTTTTATGCAAATCCACGCCGATAGAAGAAAATGAACAGGTTTTGATCGTTCTCATTGATATCTCAATGATAAAAGATATTCAGGAAAGAAAAAAGGACTTTGTCACTGCTGTCTCCCATGAATTAAAAACTCCTGTCACTGCAATCAAAGGTTATATTGAAACAATTGAAGAAGACATAGAAAATCCAGAAAATAAAAAATTTCTTAATATAATCAAATATCATTCGGAAAGGCTTGAAAAAATTGTTGAGGACCTCATTACACTGGCTCAACTCGAAAATGAAAAACCTGTTGTTGAATTTAATAAGGTCAACATTGTTGATATTACAAATAACGCCATATCGCTTTTTTCAAAAAAGGCATTGGAAAAAGACATAACAATAGAAATGTTACATAACAATGTTCCTGAAATTTACGGAGATGAATTCAGGCTTGAACAGATGTTTATAAATCTTATTGACAATGCCATAAGATTTACAGAAAAAGGGAAAATCACTATTTCCATTAACCATCAAAAGGGCGCTGTGATTATAGAAATTTCAGATACAGGTATTGGCATTCCACCCCAGCATATCCCTAAGATTTTTGAAAGGTTCTATGTCGTTGACAAGGCAAGAAGCAGAAAGACAGGTGGCACCGGCCTTGGTCTTTCCATCGTAAAACACATTGTACTGTTGCACAATGGAACCATTGATGTAAAAAGCACGCCCGGCAAAGGAACCAGTTTTATTATTCAACTTCCTGCCTGACTATTTTATTTTCCATCATCAGAAAAAAAATTAACACAATCTTAACAATTCCTTTATTTTCTGTTTAAAAATCCCCTGTACTATATTGATGAAAAAAATTTTTTCGCACAGGGAGGAAATATGGATGAAGGATGTAAAGCAGAAAGAAAAAAAGAAGTTGAAAATCTTATAACAGGGAGAAAAAGCATGGAGGAAAAAGAATTAAGAAAACGCAGAGCTTTTATCAACAGGATAAGGATAATGTTTTGCAGTTTGGTGATGTTTACACTGACACTGATACCTGTTAATAAAGCGCATGCGAGCAAAGAAGAAATGTACATACTGTTGAATCTGCTTGTTCAAAAAGGTGTCATCACTGCTGAAGAAAGCAAGGAAATGCTTGCAGCAGTTGAAAACATCACAAAAAAACAAAAGGAGGACTCTGCAAAAAATTCAATCAAGACATCTGCTGCTGACAATATAAAAATCGGCGGTTATCTTCAGGGAAGGTACGACGTGTATGACTATTCTGGCAAAAGGGATGAATTCTCAATCAAGAGAGCAAGAATTGGTCTTTCCGGTAAAGTGATTGACAATGTGACTTTCAAGATTGAATTTGACGCTACAAAAGGAAAGGATAATGATTTGCTCACAGATGCATGGATCAAACTGGCATATTTTCCGCAATTCAATATTACACTTGGACAATTCAAACTTCCATTCTCTGAAGAATACAACATTTCTTCTTCTGCCATCGACACAATAGAAAGGTCTCTGCCAGTAAACAGTATGGCAACAGAATATGACAAAGGAATTATGTTTGACGGAAATTTCGCCAACGGAAAAATCTACTACGGCGTGTCTTTGACAAATGGCACTGGTGGAAACAAATCAGAAGACAACGATGATAAGGATGTGACAGGTAGAATTGTGTTTGCTCCCTGGGCAGGAAGTGAAAGACCTGCTTCTGGATTGAAGTTTGGATATGGTTATCAAACAGGAAAACAAGATACAGGAGCAAACCAAAAAGATAGAACAAGAAATGACTTCATGTTAAAGTATGACTACAAAAATTTTAAACTGCTCACAGAATATATTGACCAGGAAGAAAAAGCCGTATCATCAACAACCAAAAAAAATGGCTGGTTTGTTCAATGCGCTTATAATATTCCGCTTGAACATAACAAAAGCATAGAACCGGTGGTAAAATACGAAGTGTATGACCCCAACACAAAGGTTTCAAAAAACACACAGACAATTTTTACTGCTGGCTTCAATCTTTATCTCAACAAACTTACAAAAATCAGCACAAACTATAGATGGAGAAACGATGACCAGGGTGGATCCATTGCTTCAAACAAAAATGAGTGGTTCACACAATTGCAGATAAAGTTTTAACGATTATACCAACAAGGAGATGGAAATGAAAAAAATCAAAAAATTAGTAGTAGGCCTTGCCGGACTGATGCTGATTTTCAGCGCATCAATCAAAGCAGCAGATAATGAACTCATTGGCGCAGGTGCAACATTCCCCTATCCTCTTTATTCAAAAATGTTTGACGTCTACAACAAGGAACAGGGAATAAAAATCAATTATTCAGCCATTGGCTCTGGTGGTGGAATCCGGCAGTTAAAAGAAAAAACAGTTGATTTTGGTGGGTCAGATGCATTTCTTTCAGAACAACAATTGAAAGAAATGCCTGCTAACGTAGTTCATATACCCATTTGCATGGGTGCTGTGGTTCTTGCATACAATCTGCCAGGAATTTCTGAATTGAACCTCACTCCAGAAATCATTTCTGATATGTTTCTTGGAAAAATTAAAAAGTGGAATGACCCGGAGTTGCAGAAGGCAAATCCAAAAGTAAAACTTCCTGACGCAAATTTGATTACTGTTCACAGGTCAGATGGAAGTGGAACAACCTTTATTTTTACTGACTACATGAGCAAAATCAGCGATGAATGGAAAACAAAAGTTGGAACAGGTACATCAGTAAATTGGCCCAGTGGTCTTGGCGGCAAAGGAAATCCTGGAGTTGCAGGGCTCATCAAACAGATTCCATACTCTATTGGATATGTGGAACTGATTTATGCCCTCTCGAACAAAATCCCGGTTGCCACAGTCCAGAATAAAAGCGGAATGTTTGTAAAACCTTCTCTTTCAAGCACAAGCATAGCCGGAGACATCAAACTTCCTGATGACATGCGAGTATCCATCACAAACACTGATGCTAAAAATGGTTATCCAATCAGTGGATTTACCTGGATACTAGTCTATAAAGAACAAAACTATGAAAACAGGTCTTACAACAAAGCAAAAAACCTTGTCAATCTTTTGTGGTGGATGATCCATCAGGGACAGAAGTATGCAACAGAACTTCATTATGCGCCACTTCCAAAACAGGCGGTCGTGAAAGCGGAAAACCTTATAAAATCTATCACTTACAACGGCAAAAAAATCATAGAGTAGAAAAATTTTTTGTAAAATCCAATGCGATAATTTATAATTAAACTCAATGAAAAACGAAGAAAAAAAACAAAATCATAACCAGGAAATATGCCATCTTAACCCTGACTCCGAGATTTTCTTTAGGATCAGGGCATTTTTCAGAACACAGCACTCACCAGCTGACTTTGTATTCAGAACAATACTTTTATTCTCTGGTATAATGCTTTTTTTACTGATCTTATCTATCTTTTGCTCGTTAATTATAAATTCAATGCCTTCAATAAAAGCATTTGGTTTGAAATTCTTCACAGGCACAGTGTGGGACCCTGTGTTTGAACAGTTTGGTGCATTACCTTTTGTCGCTGGAACCCTTTTGACTTCATTTATAGCAATTATCATAACCATTCCCTTTTCTATCGCAATTTCGATATATTTGGGAGAGTTTTCAAAAAGTGGTGCTTATTCTGGGTTGTTAAAAAATAGTATAGATTTGCTTGCAGGTGTACCATCTGTTGTCTATGGATTTTTTGGAATATTTGTTATTGTGCCTGCTGTCAGGTATATCCAGATAAGGTTCAACATTGCCCCATACGGAGTTGGCATACTCACTGCTTCAATTGTTCTATCAGTAATGATTATACCTTTTGCTGCTTCTCTTGGAAGAGAAATTATTGAAATGATACCATCAGAAATCAAACAAGCAGCGTATGCCCTTGGCAGCACGAGATATGAAGTGGTTAGGCATGTAATATTTCCCTATGCGAAAAGCGGTTTAATAGCCGGGATATTGCTGGCACTGGGAAGAGCTATAGGTGAAACAATGGCTGTCACTATGGTAATAGGGAATTCAAATATGATGCCAAAAACAATTTTTGCTCCTGCAAATACAATGGCATCAATCATAGCAAACGAATTTACTGAGGCAGTAAGCAATTTGCATCTTTCAAGTCTTATTGAAATTGGAGTTGTGCTGTTTATCGTCACAACCATTATCAGTATTGCGGGAAAAATCATTATCAGAAAATTTGCTGTTCATATATCATGATGGAAACAATAAATAAAAGAATTTTCAAAGACCGATTGTTTACGATAATAGTTGTTGTTCTTGCATTTACTGCCTGTTTACCTTTATTAGGAATCCTTACGTTTGTGATAAAAAATGGGCTTTCTGCAATCAATGTTGAATTCTTTATTCGTCTTCCAAAACCTGTGGGAGAACATGGTGGGGGTATTTCAAACGCAATCATTGGAACATTCATCGTTGTGCTCATCGCCTTTATTATTGCAACACCTGTGTCGTTACTGACGGGCGTTTACCTTTCAGAAAACAGAAAAAGCGTTTTTTCTGAAGTGCTGCGGGTGAGTATTGATGTTCTTGCCAGCATCCCTTCCATAGTAATTGGCATCATCGCTTACCTGTGGATCGTAAAACCAATGAAGTCCTTTTCGGCCTTATCCGGTGGCTGCGCCCTTGCAATGATCATGTTACCTGTTATAATCAAATCCACAGAAGAAACATTGAATATGCTACCTTTAACCCTGAGGGAAGCATCATTTGCTCTTGGTGTGCCATATTATAGAACAATTCTGAAAGTGATTATACCAGCGGGACTCAGTGGAATCATCACAGGAATTCTTATTGCCATAGCAAGAATAGCAGGTGAAACAGCACCGCTACTATTCACTGCATTCGGCAATCCGTTTATGAATTTCAATATCACAAAACCTGTAAACACATTGCCATTGGTTGTTTTTAATTACTCAACCAGTCCGTATGAGCAATGGCATACAATTGCCTGGGCAGCAGCACTTGTATTGTTAATCATTGTTTTTACTTTCACCCTTATTGCAAGGATCATTTCAAAAAAATGGAAAACGAGCTTTTAATTGTTCAAAATTTCTATGCAGGCTTTGGCAGGTGCAATATTTTGAAGGATATCAATTTTACAGTCTATCAAAACAAAATCACTGCAATCATGGGACCATCTGGTTGCGGAAAAACAACAATGATCAGGTGTATCAACAGAATGCATGAATTTTCCCCTGGAGCAACATATTCAGGCAAAATCTTGTTGCATGGCGAGGACATCTATTCAATGAATCCGATTCTTGTGAGAAGAAAAATTGGAATGGTATTTCAAAGACCAAATCCATTTCCTACGATGAGCATATATGACAATGTTATCTCTGGATTTATCCTCAATGGAATAAAACTACAAAAACAAGAAAAAGACAAAATTGTGATAAATTCTTTAAAAAAAGTTGGACTCTGGGAAGAAGTAAAAGATTCTCTTCACAGGCGTGGAACCTTTCTTTCTGGTGGACAGCAGCAAAGATTGTGTATTGCAAGGGCACTGGCAATGAATCCCGACGTCATACTTCTTGACGAACCCACATCATCCCTTGATCCAAAATCCACACTTATGATTGAAAAACTTCTGGAAGAATTGAAACAAACAACAACGATCATCATTGTGACTCACAATACAGCTCAGGCCGCAAGAATTTCTGATTATGTTGCGTTTTTATACCTTGGAGAACTGATTGAATATGGTGCAACCAAAAAGATTTTCACTGCGCCTGAACATAAAAAAACAGAAGAATATCTAACAGGAAAATTTAGTTGAGGAGGTACGCATGATTGAAAATACAATCAATGAAGCCAAACAGAAACTGATTGAATTTTCATTACTGGTTGAAAATATGATTGCAGAAAGTATCGAAGGACTGTTAAAAAAGAATGCGTCCATTCTTAAAAAAGTGACTGAAACTGACGAAACCATCGCAAACAGATTTGAAATTGAGATCGAAGAGATGTGTATTGAAACTATCGCTCAATTTTCTCCAAAAGCATCACATTTGAGAATCACCCTGATGATTCTCAAAATCAACAATGACCTTGAAAGAATAGCAGACCACGCAGTAAATATCTCCCAGAGTGCTATGTTTTTGATTGAAAGACCTGAGGTAAAACCTCTCATAGATATCCCGAGAATGGCTGAAGAAGCAGCACTAATGTTAAAAGATAGTTTAAAATCTTTCATCAATCAGGATGCAGAGCTTGCTAAAAGTGTATGCAGAAGAGATGAAATCGTTGATAGATTAAGAGACCAAATTACAAGAGAGCTCATCACATATATGATTTCAGACCCTGCCACAATAGAAAGGGCTTTACAACTTTTACGCATTTCCCACAATCTTGAAAGAATCGCAGATCTCTCAACAAACATCAGTGAAGATGTAGTTTTTATGGTTGAGGGAAAGATTATAAAACATCACTTCGCAGAATAAAAATCCCGGCAACACCTACTCTCCCGCCCGCTCTCGCGGACAGTACCATCGGCGCCAGAGGGCTTAACGACCGTGTTCGGGATGGGAACGGGTGTTTCCCCTCGGCTATGGTTGCCGGGAACTATATGATAGCATTTTTTTTTATGTTGTCAAATTTTCTATCTCGTCTGGTCTGAATATACCTTTTTCAGTAATAAATCCAGTGATTAAATTAGCAGGTGTTATGTCAAACGCAGGATTGTAAACATCAATGTCTGCGGGTGCAATTCTTTTTCCACCAATATACTCAACTTCTGTTTTATCCCTTTGCTCTATTGGAATGCCTCTGCCATCAGATAAAGAAAAATCAAATGTTGACATGGGTGCAGCAACATAAAATGGAATATTGTGAAATCTTGCAAGAACTGCGACTGAATAAGTACCGATTTTATTGGCAGTATCACCATTTCTCGCGATTCTATCAGCACCTGTAATCACGATGTCAATGTTTTTCTGCTGCATAAGAAAACCAGCCATATTGTCGCATATCAAAGTGCATTTTATGCCTGCTTTTTTTAATTCCCACATGGTTAGTCGTGCTCCCTGTAATACAGGTCTTGTCTCATCCACAAATACTTCAACTGTCTTATTTCTTTTTGCCGCAAGATAAACTGGAGCAAGTGCAGTCCCTATGCCTGATGTCGCCAGAGCTCCTGCATTGCAATGAGTTAATATCTTCATACCATCTCTGATTAGTTTTTCTCCGAATTCCGATATTTTAACACTGCTATGAAGGTCCTCGTTAAACATCTTCACACATTCTTTTTCCATAGTCATAATAATTTCTTCCATGGATAAATGGATATTTTGTTTTACAACTTCAATCAATCGATCGATACCGTAAAACAGATTATAGGCAGTTGGTCTGCAACTTTTCAAATATGTCGCATTCTTTTGAATCAATGAGAAAAATTGATCTTTGTTTTTTGTCTTTATCTGCCTTGCTGCAAGAAACAAACCAAATGAAGCAGCAAGTCCTATAGCAGGGGCACCCCTGATTTTTAAAGTTTTAATCGCAGAATAAACCTGTTTCACTGTAAAAAGTTTAATGTGTCTTTCTTCTAAGGGAAGCCGTGACTGGTCCACAATTTCAAGGAAACCGTTTTTCCAGGAAAGTGTCTGTATAATTTGTTCCATGTTAATTCAAAAAGAAATATTCTCTTCAGAAAAAATCTGTTTCAGCTTATCAAATAGTTCAGGAACAAGTGCAACCTGAAATTTGTTTAACTTCAATTTCACATAACCACCGTTATTATCGTTTATAACGAGATACACAGTCGAGCTACCCCTGTGAGATTCAAAAATTTCTTTTAACTGAGAAAGAACACTTTTGGAAGTATCCAGACTAAGTTTTATCATCAAACTTTTTGAACATTTTTCGGCAATTGTATTAATTGTGGCAACGTCTCTTGCTATAATAGTGGTTCTTTCAGACCTGTGTTCGACCTTACCCTTTATAAAAACGATGTTACTCACCTTTAAAATACTTGAAATGCTTTCGTATATTTGCGGGTAAAAAACGACTTCAATTTTACCGTATAGGTCCTCAAGCTCACCTACCGCCATTTTCTCACCTTTTCTACTTGTCTTTCTTTTAAGATTCTGTATCAGCCCGCCAAACCAGTATTCTTTTCCTTCAGTAAGTTCACTTAACTGATTGCTCCACGCATTGACAAAACGCGAAAGTGTTTCACGACAATTTTCAAGGGGATGTCCTGTTCTATAAATTCCGAGCATCTCCCTTTCAAATGCAAGAAGTTTAGATTCTGGCCACTCAGGAAGTTCAGAAATTGCATCATGTATGGATGGTGGTATAAATTTCTCTGTTTTTGAAAAAATCGAAAGTTGTCCCTCAGCATTCAATTTTTGTAATCTACTGGCCTGTTCTATTGCTTCATCCATTAGTGCGTACAGATGGGACCTTGGTTTTTCAAAAGAATCAAAAGCACCTGCCTTGATAAGACTCTCTATCACTTTTCTGTTAATTAGCCTGAGGTCAACCCTCTGACAAAAATCAAACAACGATTCAAATTTACCCTGTTTTCTTGCTTCAAGAATTGATTGAATTGCACCCTGGCCAACATTTTTTATTGCAGACAAACCGAACAGTATATCATTTCCAACTATTGAGAATTTTTCATGACTTTCCTGTATATCTGGTGGGAGAACCCATATATTCATTCTTTCGGCTTCTTCAATATACATCCTGATTTTATCTTCATTGCCTATTTCACTGTTCAATAGCGCTGTCATGTATTCAAGGGGATAATTTGCTTTCAAATATGCTGTCTGATATGCAATCATCGCATAACAGGTGCTATGAGATTTATTAAAGCCATATCCGGCAAACTTTGCCATATTATTAAAAATCTTCTCTGCCACATCCTGGCGAATTCCTTTTTGTTTTGCGCCCTTTAGAAATTTCTCTCTCTGTTTCTCAAGCAGTTCAGGATCTTTCTTACCCATTGCCTTGCGTAGAATATCTGCCTCAGCCATTGTAAAATTACCAATCACACTGGCAAGTTTCATTACCTGTTCCTGATAAAGAATTACACCATAAGTGGATCTGAGTACCGGCTCCATCAAAGGATGGTCGTATCTAATTTTTGATGGGTCTTTCTTGTATTGAATATATTGCTCAACCATTCCACTTTGCATTGGCCCAGGTCTGTAAAGTGCAAGTATTGCGATGAGGTCTTCAAATACTCTTGGTTTAATCCTTTTTAATAGTTCTTGCATACCCTGGCTTTCCATCTGAAACAATCCGATAGACTGCCCCCTGCATAGCATATCATAGGTCTTTTTATCGTTTTCAGGAAATTCTGTAATTTCTACCTTCTTGTGGATTTTCACCAGATTAATGGTTTCCTCTATCAGTGAAAGATTTTTTAAACCAAGGATGTCAATCTTGAGAAGTCCCATTTTTTCAATGCCCGTCATGTCAAACTGAGTGGATATTTCACCCCTGGTTCCGCGAAATAGAGGCACATACTTGTATATCGGTATATCAGTGATAACAATGCCTGCTGCATGCGTTGAAGCATGCCTTGCCAGGCCTTCAAGAGAAAGAGAAATGTCAAATAGTTTCTTCACCCTTTCATCTGCTCGGATCATTCGTTTGATCTCTTCATTGTTCGCCAGTTCTTCTTTCAAAAGTGCTCCGGGTTCTGCGGAAATTAACTTTGCAATCCTGTCAACCTCTGTATAGCTCATTTTCAATGCCCTGCCCACATCCCTTACGACTGCCCTTGCGCCCATCGTTCCAAATGTTGCAATCTGGGCAACATTTTTTTCACCATATTTCTGCCTGATATACTCGATCACCTGGTCTCGTTTCGTATCATCAAAGTCAAGGTCAATATCAGGCATTGAAATCCTTTCTGGATTAAGAAATCTTTCAAATAGAAGGTCGTACTTCAAAGGATTAATCTCTGTAATGCCAAGAAGATACGCAACAAGACTACCAGGGCCTGAACCTCTTCCTGGTCCAACGGCTATTTTTCTTTTTTTTGCTTCATTGACAATATCCTGGATAATCAAAAAGTATCCCGAAAAATTCATTTTTTTTATTACATCTAATTCATACTTGACCCTTTTTGTAATTTCATGGTCCTGATCAATTGACATACCAAATTTTTTCTGAAGACCGTCGTAAACAAGTTTTTCAAGATATTCTGCGTCAGATAAACCCTCTGGAACAGGAAAACGAGGAATGTGGTGGGTTGAAAAATTAAAAGTTACATTACACTTCTCAAAAATTTCAATGGTGTTTTTTGTTGCTTCTGGAATGGCCTGAAAAAGCAACTGCATCTCTTCTGGACTCTTAAAATAAAATTCAGAACTTGAGAATTTCAATCTTTTTTCGTCCTCGATATTTGTTCCTGTTTGAATGCACAGTAGAATCTCATGGGTAAAAACATCGTCTTTTCTAAGATAATGGCAGTCATTAGTGGCAACAACTTTTATACCTTTTTTTCTGGCAATTTCTATCACCTTTTTATTTGCTTCTGTCTGTTCAGGGATACCATTTTCCATCAATTCAAGGTAAAAGTTTTCTTTTCCGAAAACATCAAGATACCAGTTTATTGCTGACAACGCTTTTTCTTCGTTTCCGGAAAGAAGTAACTGATTAATTTCACTCTGAAGGCAACCGCTCAAAATGATTAGTCCACCTGAAAATTTTGAAAGTAATTCTCTATCAATTCTCGGTTTGTGGTAATATCCCTCAAGGTAAGAAAGAGTTGATAATTCTATAAGATTCTCATATCCCTTGTTGTTGGTTGCAAGAACAGTCAAATGATAAGCAGATTCTCGTTTATCTGTAATTTTCTTTTCAAATCTGCTGCCAGGACTCATATACATCTCACATCCAATAATTGGCTTTATACCATGATTGAGTGCGCTCTCATAAAACGAAATCACACCAAACAGTCCACCATGGTCAGTAATTGCAACACCTGGCATTCCGTATTGGTGGGCAATTTTTGTCACCTCATCAATGCGGCACATACCATCCAGCAAGCTATATTCGGTATGCAGATGAAGATGAACAAAATCCTTCATTTTCCAATCATCGCCTGTTTCTTTGCGACCTGATAAATTTTTCCTTCTGTTTTAATTGAAGGAGCAATTGCAATTTCAACCAGCTGTAGTTCTCTGATATTTTTTACGCCAAGACTTGCCATTGAAAGTCGCAGAGCACCAACAAGATTCTGCGAGCCATCATCTGTATTTGATGGTCCAAATAATATTTGCCTTACAGGTCCAGTGGTCCCAAGTCGGATTCTTGTTCCTCTTGGTAAATTTTCATCAGATGTTGCCATACCCCAATGATATCCCTTTCCTGGTGCTTCATTTGCTCTTACGAATGCAGAACCAACCATCACAGCGTCTGCTCCACACGCAAATGCCTTGCATATGTCGCCGCTGGTAATCATGCCTCCGTCAGTAATAATGGGTACATATTTTCCTGTTCGCTTGTAAAAAAAGTCCCTGGCTGCGGCGCAATCAACAGTTGCAGCAACCTGTGGCACCCCTATTCCGAGCACTTCTCTTGTTGTACACGCAGCCCCTGGTCCAATACCAACAAGTAGTCCTGAAATACCGGTTTCCATCAATTCCAGAGCAACCTGATATGTCACACAATTGCCCGCAATAACTGGAATTTTCATGGAAGAACAGAACCCGAAAAAATCAAGCGGTTTATAGGTGCTTGAAATATGTTTCGCAGTCGTCACTGTGGCTTGAACAACAAAAATATCAGCGCCTGAACTCTGAGCAATAGCACCAAACCTTTCTGCGTACTGTGGTATTGAACTGACTGCACATAATACTCCACCATCTTTAATTTCTTTAATCCGTTTTTCTATGAGATATTCCTTCACTGGTTCATGATAAATTTTCTGAATCAAGGCAGTGGATTTTTCCTGCGGACAGGCAATGATTTCTTCTATAACAGAATAGGGATCATCATACCGAGTGTAAATGCCCATAAGGTTCAAAACAGCCAGTCCTCCGGCTTTTCCAAATGCAATTGCAAATTTAGGGTCAACCACCCCATCCATCGCAGCAGCAAGAATTGGAACCTCAAGCCGTTTTCCGGCAATAACCACAGAAATATCAACCTCAGCAGGATTGATGGTCAAATTTCCAGGTACAAGGGAAATATCATCAAATCCATAACACACGCGTGCCTTCCGACCTCTTCCAATCCACATCCCCATAAAATGCCTCCTTTTACCTTGATGTTTCTCTTGCCTGTTTTAAACTCATCAATAGTTCAATATTCGATCGGGTTGACTTTAACCTTGAAATTAACAGTTCCATCGCTTCTACAGGATTCAGTGGTGCAAGAATTTTTCGCAATAGCCATATTAATTGAAGTTCTTCAGGATTGACAAGCAATTCTTCCCTTCTTGTTCCTGAACGATTGATATCTATGGCAGGAAATGTCCTTCTGTCCGCAAGTTTTCTATCGAGATTAATTTCCATATTTCCTGTTCCCTTAAACTCTTCAAAAATCACATCATCCATTTTACTGCCTGTATCTATCAGTGCTGTTCCAAGAATTGTTAAACTACCTCCTTCTTCAACATTCCTTGCTGAACCAAAAAATCTCTTTGGCTTGTCAAGAGCGTTTGATTCAAGCCCGCCAGTCATAATCTTGCCACTATGAGGAACCAGCACATTGTGCGCCCTGGCAAGTCGTGTAATACTATCAAGCAAAATCACAACATCTTTTTTGTGTTCCACAAGCCTCTTGGCCCTTTCAAGTGCGATCTCTGCTACCTGAACATGTCTGTCAGGCGGTTCATCAAAGGTTGCGCTGACAACCTCTCCTTTTACAGACCTTTTCATTTCAGTAACTTCTTCAGGTCTTTCTCCAACAAGAAGCACTATCAAATGAACCTCTGGATTGTTTGTAGCAATGGCATTGGCAATTTTTTGAAGAATCACGGTTTTACCAGCCCTTGGCGGAGATACAATAAGTCCTCTCTGCCCTTTTCCTATGGGACAAATAAGGTCGATCACTCGGGTTGTGATCTCTTCAGGGTTTGTTTCAAGAATAAACCGCTTGTTAGGATGAATTGGCGTCAATTCTTCAAAAGGAATACGGTCTTGAATTTTTTCTGGTTCTTCAGCATTGACCATTTCAACCTTCAAAAGAGCAAAATATTTTTCATTTTCTTTTGGAGGCCTGATCTGACCAGACACAGTATCCCCTGTCTTCAGCCCGAATTTTTTTATCTGTGAAGGTGAAACATAAATGTCATCAGGTCCTGGAAGATAGTTGTGGTTGGAAGAACGAAGAAAACCAAATCCATCTGGAAGAATTTCAAGAACTCCTTCTCCAAATAACAAACCATTTTTCTCTGCCTGGGCTTGCATGATTCTGTAAATCAGGTCTTCTTTTGTCAGACCACTAACACCATTAACGCCCATATCCCTTGCAAGCTTTTGCAACCTTGAGATTGCTGTTTTCTTCAAAACTGCAACATTTAATTCTTTGATTTCTTCTGACATATTGAGCGCCTCCTCATTATTTCTTGCAGTATCGTTTTTACCTGCTTACGGGTTTCAGAAAGAGAACCTGAGTTATCAATAACATAATCAGATAAACGCATTTTTTTCTCTAAAGGCATTTGCGACTTCAATCGCATTTCTACTTCCTGCGGAGAATACCTTTTTCCTAACCTTTCTTTTATTAATCGATCAGGGGAAAAAACAGTGATAATAACATCGAATTTTTTCTCACTTCGGGTTTCAAAGAGAAGAGGTATTTCAACTACCACTGCCATTTTACACCTTTTCCTGTAAGTGTCAAGTTTTTTTTCCATGATTTCAAATACATGTGGATGAATAATTTCATTAAGACGCTTGCGCTTCAAAGACGAAGAAAACACCAGTCTAGCAAGCTTTTTTTTATCAATATTTCCATCTTCAACAAAGTACTCACGTCCAAAATTTTCAGCGATTTTTTCTTTTATCTTTTCTGTTTTCAAGAGACGATTTACAATAGTATCACATGAAATAACCGGAACACCCATTTTTTTAAAAATTTGGGAAACCGTTGATTTTCCAGATCCAAAAACCCCGGTTAAGCCAATACGAACCATTACTCCAGATTCCAGGAATTTAGATATTTCTTCTGGTACGGTGTCAAAGCATCTATTTTGATGCCCATGCTGTTTAATTTCAACAATGCAATTCTGTTGTCAATCTCATCAGGTACTTTGTGATACTTTGCTGTAAGTCCTGGATTTTCCACAAAATATTTTAAACTCAAAAATTGTCCTGCAAAACTCATATCCATGACAGATGAAGGATGTCCTTCAGCGCAACCCAGGTTCACCAGCCTGCCTTCAGCAAGAAGATAAATTCTCTTTCCTGTTTTAAGCGTAAACTCCTTTACCAAGGGCTTCACCTCAGAAATCTTTTTTGCCATTTTCTGAAGTATTTCAACATCAATTTCAACATTGAAATGTCCAGCGTTGGCAAGAATCACTCCATCTTTCATTCTGTCAAAAACGTTTCCAGAAATCACTTTTGCATTTCCTGTGGCAGTAATAAATATGTCGCCGCAGCAAGCTGCCTCTTCTACAGGCAGCACCCGAAAGCCATCCATCACTGCTTCAAGGGCTCTTAAAGGAGAAACCTCTGTCACAATAACATTTGCACCAAGCCCTTTGAGATTTTTTGCAATTCCCCTGCCGCACCAGCCATATCCGCAAACAACAACAGTTTTTCCTGCAATTAATGTATTGGTTGCTCTCAAAATACCATCGATGGTTGATTGCCCTGTTCCGTATCTATTATCAAACATGTATTTTGTTAATGCTTCATTCACTCCAATCACAGGAAACAGAAGTCTTCCGTCCTTCTCAATATTTTTAATCCTGGTAATGCCAGTAGTGGTTTCTTCTGTTGCGCCAATAACATTTTTTGATAGGGAACGGTTGTTGTGAAGAAATACTATAAGGTCTGCTCCGTCATCAATAACAAGATGAACATTTTTCGATGCAACTTCCTTGATGTGCCGGGAATAAGTACTGGTATTTTCTCCCTTTATTCCAAAAACAGAAATCCCGTAGTGCTTTACAAGACATGCTGCCACATCATCCTGTGTGCTTAAAGGATTGGATGCTGTAAGGTAGACCTCTGCTCCGCATTTCTTCAGTGTAATCACAAGGTTTGCGGTTTCAGTGGTAATGTGAAGACACGCACCAATGACAAGGTTTTTAAATAATGCTGGAGATTCTTTCTCACGCAGTATTCTGATCACTGGCATCTCGCGAAGCGCCCATTCAATTCTTTTCCTGCCCTGTTCGGCAAGTTTGATATCCCTGATATCATAACATACTCGTTTTTTCAGACCAACCTCCTTTTATAATGCGCTTGCAAAAAGATCGACGATATCTGTTTTCTCCCAAGTAAATTCTTCCTCTTCTCTTCCAAAGTGCCCATAACAGGCAGTTTTTCTAAAAATCGGCCTGAGAAGATTGAGTTTCTTTATCATACCAGAAGGAGACAAATCAAGATTTTTTCTTATTATTTCTATGAGTTTCTCTGCTGGAACCTTTTCAGTATCAAACATATTCAGCATAATGGAAACTGGCTGTTTCTGCCCGATTACATATGAAAGTTGAATCTCACATTTTTCTGCAACTCCTGATGCCACTATATTTTTTGCAAGATACCTGGCAAAATATGAGGCAGTTCTATCAACCTTTGTTGGGTCTTTCCCTGAAAAACATCCACCGCCGTGCTTTCCAAATCCTCCATAGGTGTCAACTATGATTTTTCTACCGGTCACGCCTGTGTCAGCTTGGGGTCCACCAATAACAAATCTGCCAGTGGGATTCACAAACAGTTTATAATGTGGGGCAAGCAGTTCTCTGGGAATCACCTGTTCAACCACTAACTGCCTCAAATCATCTCGAATTTTATCCTGTGATATACCTTCGTCATGCTGTGAAGAAAGAACCACTGCTGTCACCTCTACGGGTTTGTCGTCAACATATCTCACTGTCACCTGAGATTTGCCATCTGGTCTGAGATAATTCAAAACCTTATTTTTTCTTAACTCTGCAAGTTTCTTTACAAGTGCATGCGCCAGCATAATTGGAAGAGGCATCAACTGTGGAGTTTCTTTAGTGGCAAATCCAAACATCATTCCCTGGTCGCCAGCACCCCCAATGTCAACACCCTGTGCAATGTCAGGAGATTGTTCCTGGATCGCAGTGATAATGGCGCTTGCATCATAATTAAATCCATATGCCATGTCCACATATCCTATCTCCTTCAAAAGTTCTCTGACAAGAGACGGAATCTCAACATATCCCTCGGTAGTAATTTCTCCAGCAATAAACAATAATCCCCTTGTAACAAGGGTCTCACACGCTACCCGACCATTAATATCCTGTCTCAACACATCGTCCAGAATTGCGTCTGATACCTGATCGCATATTTTGTCGGGATGCCCTTCTGTGACAGATTCAGATGTAAAATAAAATTCTTTCATTGATCCTCCTATCAATGATTATTGATTTGAAGACGCAAGTTTCGTTTTTAAATAGGATATTTCTTTAATTTCAGTTGGGTCCACACCATTCAACAACGCCAGATAAAAACTAATCCAGTCCCCTAGAAGCAAAAGGGAAAACATCCTCTGCACTGGTTCTTGCTCATCGCTTTCGATCTTCTGAACCTGAATAGATTTCATGCTAAGTATATCAGCGGTCAAATCCATCCTCAATTTTATCCTTTCGTGATCACCTCTGTCATACAGGAAAAACACGATACTATTTTTTATGTAATGGGAGGGAAAATTCCACGCCATAATTTCGTTATGATTCATTTCAGGAAAAACATTCGTTAAAACCATGTGCTTACTGTTTTCAGCCATTTGCGTCTTCCACCTGAGTGCAACTGGAGAAAGAAAATCACCAGAGTATATCACAACATTTTTATTGTATATTTTTCTTGCAAATTCCTTTGCAATGTTATTTTCCTGATTATCAACACCGTATTTTTTCGCACACATATCCGCAATCTCTGCAATTTTTTCCGTTTCAATTTTTTTGATATATCCCAGCATAAAAAGAAGATTCGCTGGTGGGAAAAATAAGTACCCAAGACTGCATCTGGGTGGTTGTCCGGATGGTATTTTTACATGAGGTATTCTGTTATTCATTGCGAATTCCTCAAGTTTCCCACCGCTTGAGAGTGTCCAGACCATTGCTCCACGATTAACAGCTTCTGTGCAGGCATCACATGTTTCTTCTGTATCTCCGGAATAACTAATCCCTAGAACCAGAGATTTATTTGAAACAAACTTCGGTAATCCATAATTTCTATGAACAAAAAATGGTGTCGAGCAGTTGTGTTGTATGACCTGTTTTAATATGTCTCCTGCGATTGCAGAACCACCCATGCCAGCCCAGATAATACAATCATATTTCTGCTGGGGTACACAAGATACCTCGATACTATCTGCTTCTTTGCATTGAAGAGCAAATTTTTCAAGAAGATCCAGCATTCCACTTTTATCAATTTTCTTTATGAGGCTTCTGTTGTCTATTATCATAACAGGTCCTTTTCTATATTGTTTTTCAAAAACTCAAATATCTCTTTGTGTGTGGTAAAATTGAAGACCCTTTCAGACAATTCTTTTGCTTTTTCATAAGAAATCCTGCGTATTAACTGTTTGATCTGGGGAATCGCAGCAGGCGCCATACTGAGATTTCTTATTCCAATACCAATAAAAAATACCACAGTTTCTGGTAGAGATGCTGTTTCACCGCACACACTTACCTCAATATCTGCCTTTCTGGCTGCCTCAACAGTCATACTTATAAGTTTCAGCACAGCTGGATTACATGGCTGGTACAGATAAGAAATTTTCTCATTGATCCTGTCCACAGCAATCGTATATTGAATAAGGTCATTTGTACCGAGACTGAAGAAATCTGCCTCCTTTGCAAAGGATTCTGCCTGGAGTGCTGCTGATGGAATTTCAATCATAATTCCAATCGGTAAACACTTAAACTGTTTTCTTTCTTTTTTTAACTCTCGTATAGATTCAGCAATAATTTGACGGGTCTTCTTGATTTCTTCAAAAGTGGAAACCATAGGAATCATAATTTTGAAATTTCCATGATAACCTGCCCTCAATATTGCCTTCAACTGGGTTTTGAAGATGTCTTTCCGACTGAGACAGAATCTGATGGCGCGCCAGCCGAGAAAAGGATTGAGGTCCATTGAGGACTGAAATGAAGACATAAATTTGTCACCGCCGATGTCAAGCGTTCGAATCACAACCTGCCTGCCCTCCATAATTGAAGCGACCCTTCTATACGACTCATATTGTTCATCTTCAGAAGGCAGGTCATTTCTGTTAAGAAAAAGAAATTCTGTACGGAAAAGCCCTATACCTTCAGCGCCATATTTTAAAGCTGTTGTTGCCTCCTCTGGAAGAGAAATGTTAGCCATCAGATTAATCTTCACTCCATCTTTTGTTTGCGCTTCAAGTTTCCTGGTCAGAAAAAAGGTTTTACGTTGTTTGATAAATTGGGCCCTTCTTTTTCTGTATTCTGTGAGAACTGTTGATGAAGGATCAACAATTAAATAGCCATCTATTCCATCAAGAATTGCATCCTGCCCTTCAACGATGTCCTGTAAAATGTTTCCAAGCCCAACAACAGCTGGAATTTCCAGTGCCTTTGCCATTATTGCGGTATGAGATGTCTCACTACCCATTTCTGTTGCGAACCCCAGCACATATTTCTTTTCAAACGAAACTGTCTGTGATGGAGAAAGGTCGTGCGCAACAATAATCACTGGCTTATCAAAAACCTTTTCTTTCTTTTCGCCTCTCAGATAAGAAAAAATCCTTTCAGCAACATCAAGAAGGTCCCTTCTTCTATCTTTTGCAAGATCCTCGTCTGTCTTACCAAAAAGCGCCTGAAGATTTTCAATAGTTTTATGAAACGCATGAATTGCCTCAACCTGATCTGTTCTGATGTTACGAATCGTTTGTTCTCTTAAAAACTTGTCCTGCAGAAACATTGTATGAATTGCGAAAATTTCAGCGTATTTTTTCCCGAGAACAGAAGAAACTTTCTTCTGCGTATCCAGAATATCTTTTTCTGCGTTCCTCAAAGCATTTTCAAACTTTTCAATTTCAGAGTCAACCTGTTTTTCTGTGATTTTTTTTTCAGGTGGAAGCAAAAAAACATTCCTGATCAGTTTCAGTTGTCCTATGGCAATACCTCCGGATACAGGAATCCCGTCAAAACGTTTCATCTTTTTATCCAGTGCTATTCAATCGTTCTTCGTCATCCTTTATAATTTGATATGCTTCCTGAGGAGTTTTACTCATCTTTAGATAGTTCCTGAATACCTTATCCTTCAAAAGCCTTGCTATCTTGGCAAGTGCCTTAAGATGGATTCCTGTTGCCCCTGTAGGAGCCAGAACAAGAAATATGATATAAACCGGTTCGCCATCAAGGGAATCAAAATCTACACCTTTTTCTGAGATACCAAGGGCGCAAACAAGATTATTGATCTGGTCTGTCTTTGCGTGAGGCACTGCAATTCCCTGTCCGATACCAGTTGAACCAAGCTTTTCTCGTTCCATAAGAGTTTCCAGAACCTGCTTTCTATCCTTCAAAAGTCCGTTTTTTTCTAGAACCTGCAGCAATTCATCAAGTGCATCCTGCTTCTGGGTCGCTTTCATTCCGATTATTATCTCTTTTTCACTGATAAATTCACTGATTTTCATGTTGATTCCTCCTCTGTTTCAGTATGAACTGTGGAACTGAAAAATGCGATTTCCTCTGATTTTCTATTTTTCTTGTTATGCTTTTTGTCATGTAATTTACTCAGATGGTTTTTCATTTTGTTTATGATGTCATCAAGTCCAATATTTAAATTGTTCGAACTGGTTTTCATAAATGTGACCTTTTTGCGATACCGTATCTTCACCTCAATAATAAATTCAAATTTTTCCTTTTTTATCAGAAGATGTACTTCTGGCTCGCCAGGAAAAAATCTTTCAAGCCGTGAAAACTTTTTTTCTGCCAGTTGCTCAAAACCAGAATCCAGTTGTACATGCACTGGCTGCAAATGAAAAATCATATCAACCTCCTGTATTATGGTTCTTCGGTACCCACATTACTATTCGCAGGTATCTCACTGAACGAAACAAGCACAAGATTCGGGAAATAGTGACTGAGGATTTCTGCGTAATTTTTGCCCTCTTCTGCCATTCGCCTTGCGCCCCACTGACACATTCCAACGCCATGTCCATAACCTTTACCACTGAAAACGAAATAATCGCCTTTTTTCGACACAGTAAACATTGTGCTTGGCAAAGTTTTTGCAGATTTGAATGTCGTGTTATTGTTTATCGTTAACATCCTGAAATTTTCTGCACTCATTACCTTTTTCCCGGTCTTTCCTGAAAATTCAATTCGCCTCACACGGCCACTGCTGTCAAATCCAATAGCATCCACTGCATTAACATCTGTTCCAACAATAGAACTGATTTCATTTCTGGTGAAGGTCTTACTCCACCAATAAAATGGAGTCCCCTCACAGTACGGATCTTCAACACCATTAAGCAAAAAGTACTTACCGCCCCACGTATTTTCAGCTGAAGCTGTGTGGCCGCCACAACACGCATGAAAAAATGTCGGAAGGATATTATATCCTTTATTGTCTTTTTTCCCAATAAGTACCTGATTGTAGGTTTCTTCAACTGCTCTAACGATGGCTTCGTCCTCGCTTGTTATACCGCCATACACCTGATGGTATATTGTATCACTGACATCATAAGGCATGTTTTTTTTCATCGCCAAATCTTTATAGTAGTATATCAGAGTTCGTGAACAAACTGCCTGTGCTTTTAATGCCTCAAATGGCCAGGATTTTTCCATCTCTTTCCCGACAACACCGAATAAATATTCTTCAACATCCATTGTATTGATGACAAGATACTTTTTGTTCCATTTGACCAGGGACAGCTGTCCCCTGTATTTTCCCCTGAAGGATTCCAGAGGCGGCTTCTGACTACCTTCCCACACACAAATCCTGACAGTTTCAGCTCGGCTTAATGCAAGATTTAACAAAACAAAAATACTAACTACTACCAGAGCTTTTTTTGAAACGAACCTGAACATTTCCTTCAAACCTGAGTTTATTTTCTTTGAATGTGTATATGATGCGGTCGGCACTGTAAAAATTTGCTCCCTGATTCACCTGTGGTGAACCTTCCATAATCACAGTATCGTCCTTTTCAATATAAGTCAGTTTTTCACATGTGGCTGAAAAATTAATTTGAGAGTTTTCTGGATTTTTCTGGATTATCATAATATCGTTCTGTATTACGATTTTTGTGATAGCCTGCGTTGAGGGATCAAGAAACAACTCGCCTGTTCCCTTAGAACCTGTTTTGATATCAAGGATGAAATTTTTACTCTTGATTTCGATTGCCGGTTGTGAAACTGCTGTATGAGAATCCTGCTTTTTTTCTGCAGCCAGTCCCACCAGTGTGATTTTGAAAGAATTGTCAAAAAATTCCAGTTTGAAATTCTTCAAAATTTGTCCCGTTTCCTGAGTTTCAAGGGATGGTTTCTTGCGAGTACATCCTGACATCATTATTAAAAAAACCATCAAAATTGTGATAACCTTTCCAGCACTTTTTGCCATTTTCTCTGTCCTTTTAATATTATTTCCACGCATTCTCTGAAAGCCCCTTCACCCGACTTTCTTGAAGTAACATACATTACAATCTTCTTTACTTCTTCATCTGCATCACGCGGAGCAACTGAAAAACCCACGCTTTTTAATACATCCATATCAAGTATGTCATCGCCAATATAACAAATTTCTTCCATTGTCATACATTCTTTCCTGCAAATTTTTTTTATCACTGCCATTTTATCGTCAATGTTTTCATAGATTGAATCTACCTGCACATCCGAAAATCTACTTTTTACAATACCAGTTTTCTTACCAGTAATAATTACACTTCTAAGACCCGCTAATTTCAACAGCTTAAAAGCAAATCCATCCCTGACCGAAAAAAACTTTCCCTGTTTACCCACATCTCCATAGAATATCCTGCCATTTGTAAGTACTCCATCAACATCTGTGGCAACAAGTTTAATTCTTGAAAAGTCCATATTAGAGTTCCTGACTGAATTGTCTCTTTCCCAGAAGGTCGTGAAGATGCACAATCCCTTTCGCTCTACCCTGTTTGTCCCTGATGACAAGACAAGTAATTTCTTTTTCTTCCATAATGGCAAGTGCCTGAACCGCAAGTTTTTCTTCTTCTATACCCAGTGGATTATGCGTCATACACTCTGATGTCTTAAAACCAAAAACATTCTTTTTCTTTGCCAGTAATCTTCTGATGTCCCCATCAGTGATAATTCCAACGACCCTTTCTTTTTTATCAATTACAAGCGTAAAGCCGAGATTTTTTCTGTTAATTTCTGTAATCGCCTCTTCCATTGAACTGTCTGAATTAACAACTGGAATCTTCTCTCCTGTTTGCATGACATCCTTTACTTTTAACATCAACCTTCGACCAAGATTGCCTCCAGGGTGGTAAAAGGCATAATCCTGTTTTTGAAATCCTTTAATCGATAGCAGAGTAATTGCAATGGCATCCCCGAGGACAAGTGCAGTAGTTGTGCTGGAACTTGGTATTAGAGAAAACGGATCTGCTTCTTGAATGGTTCCAGTATTCAAAACAATGTTACTCTGCAAACCAAGAGAACTTCTGGAGTCAGAGGTGATACTGATAATCGGGGTACCGATTTTCTTTAATGAAGGAACTATTTTCAAAATTTCGTCAGTTTCACCGCTATTTGAAATAGCAATAACTACATCTGACCTGCCCACTACACCAAGGTCCCCATGAATTGCTTCTCCTGGATGTAAAAACGTTGATGGTGTCCCTGTACTTGCAAGCGTTGCAGAGATCTTTCTGCCAATGATTCCGCTTTTACCGATACCAGTCACAATCACCTTTCCTTTGCATGACGCAAGCATTCTGATGGCTTTCACAAATTCTGAACCCAGATGCTTCTTTGCTTTAAGAAGATTGGCTACCTCAATGTCTATTACCCTTTTTGCCGCCATCAAAATTTTTCTTTCACTGAAACTTGTCTTCATATCTATCTCTGATTTTAATCACTGTATCCCAGATTTCACTCAATTGCTCAAGAAGAAATTTCATTGAAGAAAGAGCCACCATGTTAGGGCCATCTGATAATGCGTTTTTCGGTTCGGGATGGACCTCAAGAAAAATGGCGTCGCAACCAACACTAATAGCAGCTCTGCACAGATACAGAACAAATTCTTTCTGTCCACCGGATGACTTTCCAAGTGCACCCGGCTGTTGAACACTGTGAGTTCCGTCAAAAACAACAGGCCATCCATATTTTCTCATGACAGGCAAAGAACGAAAGTCCACCACAAGATTATTATATCCAAAACTGGTTCCTCTTTCAGTAATGAGAATTTTCTTGCAACCGGATAATTCAAGCTTTTCTATGATATTACCTGCTTCCCACGGTGACATAAATTGCCCCTTTTTTACATTCACAGCCTTTTTTGACTTTGCTGCACTGACGAGAAGGTCTGTCTGTCTGCATAAGAAAGCCGGAATCTGAATAACATCAACAACTTCTGAAACCGGTCGTACCTGTACCACGCAATGAACATCAGTCAGAACAGGAACACCGATATGGTTTTTGACAGATTCAAGAATCTGCAGTCCTTTGTCCAGACCAGGGCCTCTGTATGAATGAATTGAAGACCGATTTGCTTTATCAAAAGAGCCCTTGAAAATATACGACATTCTGAATTTTTGTGTCAGGGAGTGCATGGCTTCGGCAACTTCTAACGCAAGAGATTCGCTTTCCAACACACATGGACCGGCAATGATACACAGTTTAGAACCCCCGATCATGCAATCTCTGATACGTACAATATTCATAACTGGCTGGTATCAACCTGGTGGCCATTGCATTATCCGACCACCAAGGACATGAATATGAAAATGGTCGATACTCTGACCTGCATATCTGTTTGTGTTGATTACAATTCTGAAACCTGTTTCTGCTATTTTCATTTGTCTTGCAAGTTCTGTGGCAACACAGAGCATTTTTGCCAGAATTATGGAATTCTGGTGGTCAATGTCAAGTAAATTTATAAAATGCCTGCGTGGAATAATCAGCAAATGCACAGGGGCTTGGGGATTGATATCGTGAAATGCGATAATATCCTCGCTTTCATAAACTACTCTTGCAGGACTTTTTCCTTCAGATATTCTACAGAATACACAATCCTGATTCACACGTCTGCTCCTTTCTGAACTTTCTGATAAACCTGGATAATATCACCCTGTTGGAAATCATTGAAACCACTAATTCCTATACCGCATTCAGTATTGGTGGTAACTTCTTTCACAGAATTTTTGAATCTTTTCAAACTGGAAAGATATCCTTCAAAAACAAATTTTCCATTCCTGACAATTTTCACCTTTGAATCCCTGATTACCTTACCATCAACCACAAGACAGCCAGCGACCGATTGATTTCTACCAATTTTGAAAACCTGTTTTACAAGCGCCTGTCCCACCATTACTTCAATTTCCTGTGGTTTCATCATGCCTTCAAGCGTATTTTTGACATCCTCGATCAGGTCATATACAAGTCGGTAAGTTTTAATTTCTATTCCATGTTGTTTGGAAAGATTTTCGGCTTTTGAATCAATGCCAATGTTGTACCCGAATATAACCGCCTGTGAACATGCCGCAAGGAGTATATCTGACTCGCTCACCGAACCAAGTCCGCAATGTATTAAATTCACAGATGGTCCCTGTTTTTCTATTGAGGCCTGACTGAGTTTTTCAAGAGATGATTTAATTGCTTCTTGAGAACCAATTGAATCTGTTTTAAGAATAATTTTCAATTCCTTCAAGGTTCCCTGAATAATTTGTTTCTGAAGGTCCTCAAGAGTAAGAACTTTTTGCACCCTTTCCTGAGCGGCCTTATTTGCCTGTTTTTTTCCCTCAGCAATTCTTCGAGCATCTGCCTCTGAATTAACGACTTTGAAAATATCACCAGGTACCGCAACAGAGCTGGCACCAAGAACTTCCATAGGAGTTGATGGTCCTGCTTTTTCAAGTTTTTGCCCGTTTTCGTCAAACATTGCTCTTACCTTACCCCATGTCTCACCGCAAACAAAATAGTCCCCTGTCCGAACCGATCCATTTTGAACAAGCAAATCAATAACAGGCCCTTTTTGCTTATGAAGGTATGCTTCAAGAACAACTCCCTCACCAGGTCTTTCAGGATTTGCCTTCAACTCCATCATTTCACCCATAAGAAGAATGATTTCGAGCAATTCTTTGATATTGGCGCCAGTCACACCTGAAACATTAAGAAAAACTGTCTGCCCTCCCCATTCTTCGGGCACAAGCCCGTACTCGCTCAATTGTTTCTTCACAGCTTCAGGATTTGCATTTGGTTTATCAATCTTATTGATGGCAACAATCACAGGGACTCCAGCTGCCTTGCAGTGGTTTATGGCTTCTACTGTCTGTAATTTCACTCCTTCGTCAGCAGCCACGACAAGAACCACAATATCTGTAATTTGCGCCCCCCTGGCTCTCATTGCTGTGAAAATTTCATGTCCTGGAGTGTCGATAAAAACAATGGAACCTTCGTTCAGATTCACCTTGTAAGCACCAATCTTCTGGGTAATCTGTCCGAATTCTTTTGCAGCAACATTTGATTTGCGGATATAATCAAGTATTGTGGTCTTTCCATGGTCAACATGACCCATCACTGTTACTACAGGAGCCCGTGGAACAAGGTCTTTATCAGTTTCTATGGCAGTACCCAGAATGTAACTTTCCCTTGTCTTTTTGAATTCCACACTAACACCAATAGCATCGCATAGTTTTTTTATGTTTTCGGGTCCCAATCTATCGTTAATGGAGGCACTGATACCAATATCCGAAAGATTTTTGATAATTTCTGATGCTGAAATACCTAATTTCGAAGCAATTTCTCCAACAGTTTCTGTTCCAGTTGAAACAATGGGCTTTCCGGCAAGTTTCCTTTTCTTCATGTATTCTTTGATGGCTGCCATTTCCTGGTCTTTCAATCCACTTACATAGGTCTTGCCACTTACACCTGCATTTTCACAAATTTCAATCAATTCCTTTGCCGTAATTTTCAACTGTTTTGCAAATTGATAAACCCTCATTAGTTCTCCGATGTATCTAGTGTGCCATCTGGCTGGGTATCCTGCATATGCCTGATAGCCCTTTCAATAAGTTCCTTTGCTTCATCTTCTGAAATGCTCAACTTTTCAGAAAGCTCTTTACTATCTGCCTGAATGAGGGACTTAATTGTTTCGTATCCTGCCTTACTCAATCTTTCAGCAAGGTCTTCACTGATACCCAGCAACAAAGTTGCAGGTCCTTCACCTTCAGACCTATTCACGACAATATTCCATCCTGTTAATTTGCAAGCAAGCCTGACATTTTGTCCCTTCTTTCCAATGGCAACAAATAACTGGTCTCTATTCACCCATACCAGCGCTTCATTTTTTGCTTTATCAAAAACTACGCGTTCACACACAGCAGGAAGAAGGGCACTCGCAGTAAACTTTTCAGGGTCAGAGTACCATCTGACAACTTCAATTTTCTCTCCACCAAGTTCCTTTATTATGTTTTTTATTCTATTTGCCTTATCCCCTATACATGTTCCAACGGGATCGATTCTTGGGTCTGAAGAATCCACAGCAACCTTGGTCAGGTCCCCTGGAAATCTCGCGATTGCCTTTATTTCAACCAGGCCATCCCTGATTTCAGGTATCTCGTCCATCAGCAATCTTCTGACAAAGTCAGTTGCAGTTCTGGAGATAATGATCGGATACACACCTTTGTTTGGTCTGCGAACTTCCAGAATTAACCCTCTCACAGGGTCTCCTACATGAAACCTATCGTGGGGAAGCAAATGTTTTTGAGGAAGCAGTCCCTCTGTTCTTCCAATGGCAACAACGATATTACCTGTTTCAAATCTTTCAACGCGACCTGTCACAATGGTATTTTCAAGTTTCTTAAACTCGTTGTATATCGCTGCCTTTTCAGCTTCACGAATCTTCTGAATCAAAATCTGCTTGGCTGTCTGGGCTGCGATTCTTTCCCATGGAAAAGAAGGAGGAGGAACTTGATTGCCCTGTTCATCAATAAAATTAATATCACCGGTTTCAGGGTCGATCTTTACCCTGATATTTTCCTCAAGCGATGCCTTTTTTCTGTAAACAGAGGATAAGCCCTGTTCAAGGGACGAAATAAGAAATTCCTTGGATACGCCCTTGTTCTTTTCCCAATAATCAAGTAATGCTACTAGTTCCTTCTTCATGCTTTCATCACCTTCCATAAATTATGTTTATGCGAAAAAATATAAAGATTTTGCAGAAATCGAAGGATGTTTTTCATGATATTACATTATAAGAGGAATAAGATGGAGTGTCAAATCACATTTGTGTGATGATAAGAACATGCAGGCGATGTAGAAAAACTATCATGCATGTATTGGGAAACCTATTCAGAAACCATACCTTCAAGAGAGTAAAAAGAAGTTTCTGTTATCCTGACATTAACAATATCACCTAACTTTGCCCTGCCATGGACCTTTACGGTCCAGTCGATATCAGGAGCATCCCTCTGTGTTCGTCCCAATAAGTACTTTTCTTCCTGCTTTTCTATCAGAACCTCGACTGTTTTGCCCTGAAAAGATGATGCGATCTCTTTGCTAATTTTTTTCTGAACGCACATCAGCCTTTTATATCTTTCATTTTTCTTTTCATAAGGTATCTGGCCCGGCAACCCAGATGCAGGCGTACCTTTTTCTGGATAATAAATAAATGCGCCGAGTTTTTCAAATCTCATTTCCCTGACAAAATCCAGAAGTTCCTGAAACATATCTTCTGTTTCACCAGGAAAACCTACAATCAATGTCGTACGAAGTGCAATATCAGGAATAGTTCGTCTGATATCTTCTATCATCCTTCTGTAACCCCTTACAGGCCTGTTCATTTTTTTCAATATTTCAGGGTTAATATGTTGAAGCGGAATATCAAGATATTTACAGATTTGCGGGTGCAAACTCATCAATTCCAATAGTTCCTGATTAATTCCTGAAGGATGTAAGTACATCAACCTGATCCACGGAAACCCTATTTTTACTATATTTCTAAGTAGCTCGCATAAGCTACCTTTACCGTAGTCTTTTCCGTAGGCAGTAATATCATGCCCAACTATTACCAATTCTTTAATTCCTGAAGTAAAAAGAGATTCTGCTTCCTTCAAAATGTCTTTTTCGGAAAAACTGTAAAGAGGTCCTCTGATCATTGGAATTGTACAATAAGAACACCTGTTGCTACATCCTTCAGCAATTTTAATGTATGCATACGGAAATGTTGAAACTGCTCTCGGTAAACAATAATATTGCTGAACACCATCATCTGTATGCGTGTAAACCCTTTTGCCTGACTCAATCTCAGAAAAAATTTCAGGCAATCTTTCAATGCAGTATGGACCAATAATACCATCAATATCCTTGTCCTTCAGCAACCTGTCATGGTTTCTCGCAGGTAAACAGCCAGTCACAATCAGCTTAAATTCAGATGCCCTTTTCTTGTCTTTAAGAAAGGAAATCACCTGTCTTGCCTCATTGATTGCTGGCTTGATGAATGCGCAGGTGTTCACGATGACAAAATCGGATTCTTCAGGAATCAATGAAATTTCATATCCAGCTTCTCCAAGTATTCCGATGATTTTTTCAGAATCTACTGTATTTTTAGGACATCCAAGGCTTATGACACACAGTTTCTTCGTCATTTGTAGAAAATTTTCTCATCTGCTGTCAACATCTTTTCCATGATTGTTCTGGTCGTCCTTTGGCACCAAACCCTTGAGAATTACTCTGGGCTTGCCTTCTCTGTACGGACCCACGATACCTTCTGCTTCCATTCGTTCAATCAATCTTGCCGCTCTATTGAACCCAATCTCAAGCCTTCTCTGTAGCATAGAAATTGAAGCAATTCTTGTCTCAAGTACAATCCTTACAGCTCGTGTATAAAGTTCATCATCATCACTACCCACTGAAGCACCGGTCATAATGGCACTCTCCTGAGTTTCTGGCTGGTGTTCAAGAATTTCCATTTTATATTCAGGAGTCCCCTGAGCTTTAAGAAAATCTGTCAAAGACTCCAGTTCCTCATCGCTAACAAATCCACCCTGAGCTCTGACGGGATGGGATCTTCCTGGCGGAATAAAAAGAAGGTCTCCCCTTCCGAGTAATTTTTCAGCTCCTTTCGAATCAAGTATTGTCTGGGAATCAAATTTCGATGATACCTGAAATGCGATTCTGCATGGCAAATTCGCCTTTATAATACCTGTGATCACATTAACAGACGGTCTCTGTGTGGCAAGAATTAAATGTATTCCTGCTGCGCGCGAAAGAGCAGTCAACCTAATGATGCTATTTTCAATTTCATTTCTTGCGATCAGCATCAAATCCGCAAGTTCATCTACCACCACCACAATGTACGGAAGTTTTTCTTCAAACTGGTGATTGTATACTTCAATGTTTCTTACCTTTGCCTGCGCAAAAAGATGATAACGGCGGTCCATCTCTCTGATCAGCCATTTGAGGGAAGTCACTGCCTTCTTAATGTCAGTAATGACCGGCAAAATCAGATGTGGTATATCGTTGTAAATAACAAGTTCCACCATTTTTGGGTCTATCATCAGAAACTTCACTTCATCAGGCGATGCCTTATAAAGAATGCTTGTAATCAGCGAATTAAGGCATACCGTTTTTCCTGAACCAGTTGCACCCGCAATCAAAAGATGAGGCATAATTTTCAAGTCAGATATCACAGGTTTTCCAAGAATATTTTTCCCTATTGCCACAGTTAGTTTTGAAGGAGAACTTTGAAATTCCTTGCTTTCCAGTATTTCTCTCAAACACACAATTGAAATTTCTCTATTAGGAACCTCAATTCCTATGGTTGACTTACCCGGTATTGGTGCTACCATTCTAATGGGGCTTGCCTTCAAACTCATCGCAATGTTATCAGCCAGTTTTGTAATTTTTACCAACGGTATACCCGGTGCTGGTTGAACTTCGTACAGGGTCACCCTTGGTCCCTGGGTGAAATTAACAACCTCTCCTTCTATTCCAAAATCACTGAGGGTTTCCTCTATTACCTGGGCATAAACTCTGAGGTCTTTTTCTGTCTCCTTCTCAGGATGTTTTGCTGCTTTAAGCAATGAAAGAGGCGGCAATTGATATGTTCCGGGTTTTACAGTCACCTGCTTTTTTAGAACAGATTTTTCCTGTGGTTGAACTGTAATAACTTCTGTTGCATGGGATTCTTTTGGCTCTGGAATCGTAGTCCTTTGAGTTTGCGTTTCAGCCGTCACTTTTTCTGCTTTGTCAGGCACTGTTACCGGCTGGCCTCTTCTGGTTTTTTGTTTTACAGCTGTTTTCATTACAAAAACTGACTCAGGTCGCCATAGATTTGAAAAGGCTGACACGATGTCTTCGAAAGGAGAATAAAAAATCCTTGATGATGCAACAAATAATCCTGCACTGGTTATAGCGAGAAGGAAAAATCCTCCCTTATCCCCAAAATACGATATCACTCCATGACCTATTAATAGCCCGGTAATCCCTGCTTGCGGAAAAACAGAAGAACCAGATGTGCCGAAACCTTTTCTGATAGATTCAATAAGTCCTGTGAGAACAAAAATAAAAATTACGCAACTTATCCCTTCAAGAATCGTAAACCTTTCTCTTTTCCAGGATTTTGCCCAGGCATAAAGGAAAACAGTTACTATGCATAAATACGCCACCCAGCCAAAAAGGAAAAACATCATGGCAGAAATGTTTGCGCCAAATCTACCACCAAAATTTGTTGGTAGGGCCTTTAAGGGATATCCCATCTGGCAAAACTGAAAACAGGGATCATCAGGGCTATAAGTAATCAGGCACAAAAAGAGAAATATTGCCACTCCCAGGAGAATAATGCCAACAAATCTTGAAAGGTTTCTTTCCATCGTTTTAATTTTAACATAAAATAAATACATTGTTAACAGGGAGACCCAATGTCATTTGAAAATCAGAACAGAAGAAATTTGAAATTCGCAAGTTCATTGAAACACCAGATCAATGAAATTTTACAAAAAGAAATTTCTGATCCAAGAATTGGATTTGTAACAATTACTAATGTCAGGGTAAGTGCTGATAGAAGACATGTAACAGTTTATGTGAGCACACTGGGAAATGAAGAAAAACAGGCAGAATCTCTGAAAGGACTTGTCAATGCATCAGGATACATTAGACATCTTTTAAGTAAAAAACTTGAAACCAGATTTACTCCTGACATTGAATTTGTAAAGGACGAAAGTCCGGGTGCAAGAATTGAACAAATATTGAAAGAAATTGAACATGAAAAAGGAAAAAACCAATGAATGCTACTGAAATAAAAGAAAACCTTACAAAAATTCTAACAGAGGCAGGCATCCACTTTGAACAATTCAGTGTATTTCCTGCTGCAAAAAAAGAATTTGGTGACTTTTCCACAAATCTACTTTTTAAGTTAAAAGAATCAGGACATCACACTTCGATTGACGATTTGATTTCTCTTATCAAGAAAGACAAGTGGTTCATGGAGAATTTTGAAAAAATTGAGGAAAAAAATGGTTTCTTAAATTTTTTTCTTAAAAATACACTAATATACGGAGTCATCAATGAAATACTTACAAGAAAACAGGTATTTGGAAAATCCGATTATGGAAATAATAAAAAGGTGCTTATAGAATTCGTTAGCGCCAATCCTACAGGACCACTCACCATAGCGCACGGAAGACAGGCGGCTTTCGGAGAATCCCTCGCCAGAATTCTTTCTTTTTGTGGATGGCGGGTTACAAGGGAATATTATCTTAATGATTGTGGAAGGCAGATGGAACTTCTTGGAATTTCTTTAAAATGCCGATATCTTCAACTCAGGGGTATATGTGCTGAAATCCCTGAAGATGGGTACCACGGTGAATATCTGAGGGACATTGCAAAAAAATTGCCTGATGGCTGCGAAAACAGGGATGCCAGTTTTTTTGAAGAAATTGCAAAACAAGAAATACTCAATATGATTCAACAGGACCTTGACCAGTTCAATGTCAAATTTGACAGATATTTTTCAGAAAAAGAATTGCGCAGCAGTGGCAGGGTTGAAAAAGTCATTCAGAAACTTAGGGAAAATTCCCTTGTGTATGAACACCAAGGAGCATTGTGGTTCAGGTCCACGTTATACGGTGATGATAAAGACAGAGTTCTAATAAAAAGTGATGGTTCGTATACATATCTTGCGCCTGACATCGCTTATCATGAGGATAAAATCACAAGGGCATACGATCTTCTGATTAATTTATGGGGACCAGACCATGCGGGATATATTCCAAGAATTAAAGCAGCTGTTGCTGCGATGGGGTTTTCTCCAGAAAAACTCCAGGTTATTATTGTGCAATTGACAACGCTTTACCGTGGTAAAGAAAAAATCTCAATGTCCACAAGAAAAGGTCAGTTTATCACCCTTAAGCAATTGATGGATGAGGTAGGTCCTGATGCCACAAAGTTTTTTTTCCTCTTCAGAAGAGCAGACAGCCATCTTGACTTTGACATGGAACTTGCAAAGAAGAAAACAGAAGAAAATCCTGTCTACTATATTCAGTATGCATATGTTCGCGCAATTCATATCCTTGCTTTCGGGAAGGATAGAGGATTTGATGAAAACGAAATTCTGCATGCAGATTTCTCTCTGCTGAAAGAACCTCAGGAAATTGAAATTTTGAAAAAGATACAGTCCTTTCCGGTTATGGTTGAACATGCTGCCAAAACTCTTGAGGTTTCAAAAATTGCCCATTACATACTTGACCTTGCAGGCGTTTTTCATTCATATTATCAGAAGTTCAGGGTGGTTGACGAAGACAAAAAAATGTCCTGCGCCCGACTGGGGCTGGTGCAATGTGTTTATATAGTGATGCAAAACGGTCTTGACCTTCTTGGTATATCAAAACCAGAAAAGATGTAAAACAAACCCGTCTTGACATGCAAATTTTTTTGAGGTAATTTATTTTTGTATGCCGACAAAGAAAGAAATTACAACAATTATCCAGAACATAGGACTCTGGAACAAGCAGGCAATTGAGAAAGCCCTGCAGGAACAGGAAACTACCGATAGGCCTTTAAAAGAAATATTCCAGAACATGGGGCTTTTGCCTTTTGGAGATATACCCGCAACTTTGTTTTTTCAGCTCGGTATTGTTCAGCAAAATTTGCCACTTCGCGAAATTCCTCCTGATGTAATAAATCTGATATCTCCTTCGTTTGCAAAAAAACACAGAATCATACCATGGGAAATCCGGGAGGATGGAAAACTTGTGATTGTAACTGATGACCCCATCAACATCATAGCCAGTGATTATTTCAAAAAAAATCTTAATGTTCCTTATGACATTGAAATCATTGTTACTTTTCCAAATGAAATAGATCAGCTCATAGCAAAATATTTTGAGCAACAGGATATTGAAGACCTATCAAGCATGCTTCAGGAGGTTGGAAGCGCTGATACGATAGAAACACTTGAGGATGAAGAAATCACCACTGATGAAGACGAAGAAGCCCTTGCGCTTCAGGCACCTGTTGTAAAAATTGTAAATTTGATTTTTGTTGAGGCGCTGAGGAGAAGAGCAAGTGATATTCATCTGGAACCACTGGAGAAAAAGTTCAGGGTGAGATTTAGAATTGACGGTGTCCTTTATGAGGTTGTGAGCCCCCCAAAAAGAGTTGAAAGAGCTGTCATCGCCCGCGTCAAATTGATGGCAAAAATGGACCTGGCAGAAAAACGGCTTCCCCAGGATGGCAGAATCATGCTTGACATAGGCGGAAGACCAATAGATTTTCGTGTATCAACACTCCCAGGAATTTATGGAGAAAGTGTTGTTCTCAGAATTCTTGACAAAACAAAGGCGCTGAAAGACCTTGAGCAACTTGGATTTATGGAAGATGACCGCAAAATGTGGGAAAATCTTTTAAAATATTCTGGTGGAATTTTACTTGTTACAGGTCCTACAGGGAGCGGAAAAACAACAACCCTTTATGCGTCCCTGAAGAAACTCAATACTATTGACAGAAAACTTATGACAGTTGAGGAACCTGTGGAATATCAAATCCCTGGCATCAATCAAACACAGGTAAAACCTGAAATAGGACTAACATTTGCCTCTGTATTACGCGCGTTTTTGAGACAATCACCTGATGTCATCCTGGTTGGAGAAATCCGTGATTTCGAAACTGCTGATATTGCTTTGCGCGCTGCGCTCACAGGACACCTTGTATTTAGCACACTTCATACAAATGATGCACCAAGTGCTATTACAAGGTTAATTGATCTTGGAGTACCGCCGTTTCTTGTTGCATCATCAGTTCAGGGCGTTATGGCACAGCGACTTGTCAGGGTACTCTGCAAATTCTGCAAGCAACAGATTGAACCAGATGAACAAATGAAAAAAGCATTAAAAATACAGGAAGGAGAAAAAGTAACAATCTATGAACCAAGAGGCTGTCCTGAGTGTAATTTTACAGGTTTCATGGACAGACTTGCCATCTTTGAAATTTTCATAATGAATGACACTTTAAGAGATCTTACCATGAAAAGGGCAACCGCTGAGGAACTGAGAAAAGAAGCCCGCAGACTTGGAATGAGTACAATGAGAGACGATGGCATTAGAAAGGTGAAACTCGGATTTACAACACTTCAGGAAGTCACAGAGGTTGCCGGAGAGGAGATATAAATGCCAAAACCAATTGAAGAACTTCTTGAAATGATTGTTCGCGAAGATGCAGCAGACCTTCACATCAATGTTGGACTTCCGCCAATGATGAGACATCATGGAGGCCTGGTAAAAATGGATTCAGAACCCCTTACTCCAGAAGATACTGTAAACTATATGAAGGCGATTACATCACGAGAACACCAGGAAGAACTACAACGGGTTGGCGGAACAGATTTTGGTTTTGCTTTTAAAGACATCGCAAGATTTCGTGTCTCTGTTTTTAAGGAACGCGGACACATCGCAATGGCACTTCGTTTGATTCCTTTTAGATTTCTCACATTTCAACAGTTAGGGCTTGATGAAAGAACCATGAAATATCTTCTCTCCAGACCCCGTGGACTTATACTTGTTACAGGTCCAACAGGTTCAGGAAAAACAACCACGCTTGCGTCAATGATTGATTACATGAACACGCATATGGACCATCATATCATTACCATTGAAGACCCTATTGAATATTACCATCCACACAAACGATCTATCCTCACACAAAGAGAACTGGGGGTGGATGTACCTTCTTTTGCTGAGGCATTGAGAAGGGGCTTAAGGCAGGACCCTGATGTCTTCCTTGTGGGAGAAATGAGAGACCTTGAAACAATTGAAGCAGCAATTACAGCTGCAGAAACTGGCCATGTCGTATTTGGAACACTACATACCACAGGAGCGACCCGCACCATTGACAGAATTGTCAATGTGTTCCCTGTCGCTCAACAGGAACAAATCAGGGTAATGCTTTCTGTGTCAATTCTCGCGATTATATCGCAAATCCTCCTGAGACGTGTTGATAAACCAGGCAGAGTAGCAGCGTTTGAAATTATGATTGCCACCCCTTCAATACAAAACCTTATCCGTGAACGAAAAACATACAGAATTATGTCAGACATTCAGACAGGGATGAAAATGGGAATGATGACCCTTGACGCCTGTTTGATGAAACTATTCAAGGAAGGAAAGATTGCGTTTGAAGATGTCATGATTTATAGCCATGACCCTGAACAGATCAAATTGCAACTTGCTGCAGAAGGTGTGATAGATGAAAAACTGGCGTCCAAGAAATATGGAGAAGAAATCATCATAGAAAGCGAAGAAACAAAAGGATAACATGGCTGAAAGAAAACTACTCGGTGAAATGTTGATTGAAGCCGGGCTCATTACAGAAAAACAGCTTGAAGAGGCATTAAAGGAACAGATAAAAACAGGTCTCAG
>Ga0209720_1000203_pt1 | contig 63950 bp, 50 predicted proteins | sample AD_JPNMR3_MetaG_FD_184426 | JGI IMG/M metagenome (GOLD analysis project Ga0209720, IMG submission 184426) | Active sludge microbial communities of municipal wastewater-treating anaerobic digesters from Japan - AD_JPNMR3_MetaG (SPAdes) (version 2) | ecosystem: Engineered > Bioreactor > Anaerobic... | reverse complement strand
CAAATGTAAAAAAGTTGAGCTGATACACTACAACTTATTCACCAAACCATAAAGCCCATAACCTGCTATTTTAGCGTGGTTATGGGCTCTTTTTCCCTCTTCTAACTGCAAAATTCAGGATTTTACAGCAACATTTTGTTGCTGTCAATAAAAAAATCAACAATTTGTTAACATTTTGTTGCTTTATTTTTATATTTGTGAGAAAATAGTGTCAAATAGTCTCGAGGTGATATGGGAATGGCTTTTGCAGCAATGCTTAAACAACTTAGGGAAGAAAAGCGGCTTTCGCAAAAAGATATCGCTGATTATTTAGGCATTACTCGACAGGCTGTGGCGTCGTATGAGCTTGCTAAAAGGGAACCGGACTATGAAGTTCTAAAAAAGCTTGCAGATTATTTTGATGTGTCAATCGATTATTTACTGGGGAGGTCCAATTGCAGGGATGTCAATGCGATAACTATAGGGAAAAATATCGATTTAATAAGGGGAAATCTTACATACAAGGAACTATCAGAAGATATTAGTGCTAAATTGGGAGCGTTGATTTTTCCGGATATGCTTGAATTATATGCCCGTGGTGAAAGAATGCCCTTTGTCGGAACAATAAAAATTCTTGCAAAATATGCGCAGGTAAGGGATTCTTTTTTTTACACCTATAACACGCCCGAAACTTATGAAAGGGAAAAAGAGTTATATAGGCTTGAGATGAACCAGCAAAAAATGACCGAGGATTTTGAAGAAACCAGAGGCATTCTTGATTTTACCGATGATGTGGAAATCAAGAAATGGATTCTAAAGGAGAGTAATCTGCCTTACATAAAGCTGGCAAAAGAAATTCAGGATGCCGGTCTTCCGGTGGAAGTTTTCAGACCTCTCATAAATTCAATTAAAAATAATAGCAAGTCAAATGAAGAGTAATTACAATGCACTTCGGTAAAATTTTGTATCACTGTGTAAAATTTTAATTTGATGGTTTGTGGCTCATTACGCCAATTTTGGAGATATTTCGAAAGCTGCTACCATGTTGCGGAGAGTATTATGTGAAATTATTTTCGCCATATTCCAATTAAATTTTATTATGGACATTATTTCTTATGTGTTGTAAAATAAACCGTAATGAAATTTAAATATGGTTTAAGGAGTTGATGCAAGTGCTGGAGCTTGAGCAAATTAAGCTTGAAGTAGATGATTTTAAAGATAATTTGGACGAAATGGGGAAATCTCTTTGACATCGCCAGTATGAGCAACCAAATTGAGGAACTTGAACAGAAAGCGTCAGAACCTGATTTTTGGAACGATACCGAGAATTCTCAGAAAGTTTTGCAAAAGATAAAGACTCTAAAAGACAAGCTGGAAAGATATAATAAGCTGGTGGCGCAGTGGGAAGATTTGAATACCCTGTGCGAGCTTGGAATTGAAGAGCAGGATGAAAGTGTGATACCCGAGGCGGAGGAGGGTTTTAAGGTCTTTAAAAAGGAATTTGAGGCTTTAAAACTTGAGACACTTCTTACCGGGCAGTATGATAAAAATAATGCAATTCTGACCTTGCATGCCGGTGCGGGAGGTACTGAAGCACAAGACTGGGTGCAGATGCTTCTTAGAATGTATACCCGCTGGGCAGAGAAAAAAGGATTTACAGTAAAGATATTGGATTATCTTGACGGAGAGGAAGCAGGCATTAAAAGCGTTACTTTCGAAGTTATTGGAGAAAACGCCTACGGCTTTTTAAAGTCGGAAAAGGGAGTGCACCGCCTTGTTAGAATTTCTCCCTTTGATGCTTCGGGAAGGAGGCATACATCTTTTGCTTCCTTGGATGTTATGCCGGAATTGAGTGATGATATTGAAGTAAATATAAATCCCGATGACCTTCGTATTGATACCTACCGTTCCAGCGGTGCCGGAGGTCAGCATATAAACAAAACCGAATCGGCCGTAAGAATTACCCACATACCTACGGGTATAGTGGTTTCCTGTCAGAGTGAACGTTCTCAGTTCCAAAACAAGGATACTGCTATGAAAATGCTGAAATCAAAGCTTATGGAGCTTAAAGAACGGGAGAACAAGGAAAAGATAGAGGACCTTAAGGGAATACAGTTGGAGATAGCATGGGGGAGCCAGATAAGATCCTATGTCTTCTGTCCGTATACCCTTGTAAAAGACCACAGGACCAATTATGAAGAAATAAATGTGGATACTGTTATGGATGGAGAATTGGATGGATTTATAAATTCTTACCTTGCAAGTATATCAAAGAAACAGCAATAAAGATAAAGAAAAAATGGCCTATATATAAAAGTCTGCGGCTTTAAAAAAAGAGCAGACTTTTGTTTTGGCCTTTTGAAATTAAATAAAAGAGGATTTTATTTAAGATGCTTCTTTAGCTTCGGCAGAAGATACGAAACTTATGGTGTTTATGCTGTCAAGGTAGGGATCAATTTTTAGCAAAAAGTATCCCGATTTGCTTTCGTATTTTGCGAATACATTGATGAAATAAGCTTCATATCTGTTTTTGCTCAAATATTTTTTTGAATGGTTGTATTCTTTCGGAAACTGTATATCCACGTCGGTCAGAAGATAGTTTTTAAGGTAAGAAGTACACTTGTCTTTAAGCTCCAAGTAAGTGTAGTTTCTTGCCAGGCGGACATCAAAGCCGTTTTCCGACGGCAATACGTCAATAAAGTAGCTTTTTTCGGCAACGGGCAAACCGACACCATCCGAGTACCGAACTGTTATTGTCATATTGCTATAGTCGGGTGTAATACGGTAAATCAACTTATTTGCGTACATTTCCTTAAGTTTTTCCTCTGAGGATTTTACAGCATCCTTTTGAAGTACTGCACTTATGATTTCGAAGTTTTTGCTTTCATAGTCAAACTTTAATCTATATGTTCCGGCTTCTTTGCAGTTACTTATCCGGACAAGAATATCATCATTTGAATCCAAGGTTCTTGCATGGGTAATGGTTGTTGACCTTCCGAGAATCAGTTTAAAGCAGTTCTCCAGAAAAACTACTTTACGGTTTCGGGTCTCACCCATAGACTTTCTTTCCAAATATTCCTTTGTCTCTTCTAGAGTAAAGGATTCTACAATGGCGTTTAGATTCCGGCCAAGTTCTTTGTCTATAAGGCTTCCGTCAGAGAATAAATAGTCACTTATCGATAAGAACAAAGAGTAAATTTTGCCGTTTCTTATTATGTCGACGGAATAGCCAAGTTTGTGCCTTTGGCCTTCATCCAGAAAATTTATCAATCTGTAAATATATATAATGTCATTTTCAACTTTTGAGCTTACGCTTAATATTTTTGTGTTTTTAGTCCCGAAAGGGGCATAATAGTTTGTAGAATAATATATATAATCTAAATTGTTTCCGCTAAAAAGTCTTAGTAATTCTTCGGTAGAGGCATCAATCAAACATTCGGACTCATTGATGCATATATCAAGAGGACCGGAGTATTCGGGGCATACTATGGAAAATCTGTCGAAATTAATGTCTGAGGATTCGTTCCTAAGCTCCCAAGTATCCGGATAAGAGAAGGAATATCCTTCATGTTCATTAAGATATTTTTTAAAGCTGCTTTCTAATGCAAAAACATTTGCCTTATCATTTGCTTTATCATTTACTTTAGATTTTGTAAACTCTATCGATTCAACAATTTTCAAAAACTCGCCGACTATATCGTCGGAAGGTTTGCTTAACCTGCTGTTTAGCTCGATTTTATAAAGTTTTGAGTTGTGTATCGTATAATAGCCCTGAATGTAATATAAATCCGGACCGTTTTTCATTTCATATTTTATGTAATGAAAATTCTTGCCGGAAAGCAAGCGGGTTTCCGTCTTAATAGTTTCTGCTTTTACTGAAGGAGAGGACTTTACGAGCTTTATTTTGTCTTCTATACATGTATCGGGATTGTTTACCGATTCTACCGAAATTGATATTTGGTTGTTGTAATCAATTTTAAAACTTGTAAAGTCGAAGCTTTCCGTGATGCTGTTTTGCAAGTAGGGCACAAATGTTGACGGATATTGAACTTTGTAGTTTTGTTGCAAGTTCTGGTATTCGATGTATTCAATATTGTTGGCTGTGAGCGGCGGATAAATTCCCAAATTGGCTTCTTTTATGACTTTGCTGTCATTTAATACTTTCAGGGTGCTTTTATTGTCCGGTAAGTTTTGAATTTTAAGAGCATTGACAAGCTCTTTAACTTTGTTTATATTTTCTAAAGTCAAGAAGCCTCTTTTTCCGGATACGTTAATTGTATATATTGACATATCGGAATAGATTGGGATTGTTATCATAATATGGGTTTCCTCGAACGAAGAATATTTATCGCTTTTTATTATGTTGTACAGCACAATGTTGGAAAGCTGACCGTAAATATATTCACTATAGTCCGCAAAAACTTCCATATTGGATTCACTTAATGCTGCGTCGCTTCCTCCAAACAGAAAATCATTTTTGTATAGAGCCTGCATGGCTCTAAAATAGCTTTTTGTGTAATCGCTTATCGCATTAAAAATCTGTTCGTCGGAAGAGGCGTAATCATTGAGTATTAACCGCATGCCGGCAATAGATGTGCTGTCGAGCTTATCGCAGCTTATTGTATAGGTAAACTCTCCATTTTTGTCGACAAGCACAACGGTATTATCGCTAAAACTGTCGGAAGGTCCCGAAAGGTCAATGCTGCTATGGGATGGTATTTTTAGTAGATATCCGTGGGTAATGTTCTTGAAGGTTTTAAGGTCATGGTCCTTTAAAAAATATATAGAACCAGATTCTATATCATATTTTACAACCAAATTGAATTTTTCCTCTATAAACTCAAAAGGAAAATAGAATTTATCGTTTATTATTTGCGGTACGTTGGGATTGGAATTTGTCAGTGTAACTATGGAATAATCCAAAGGCTTTGCCGAATATGTACTTACCGTTTTTCCGTTATCAATGGAAAAAGTTTGTTTTAAAAAGTCTGTCTTAAGCTTCAAACCAAGTATTTGGGTTATTTCATCAGCTTCAAGATAATACTTGCCGTTTTGATTTACGACAGCATTCTTTAAAGTATGAATTTTTCCATTGTAATATAAATTGAAGCCGGTATCGGCCCTGGCAACGGAGAAACTCAACATAATTATCGCTGTCAGGACTATAAGCAATATCAAACCCTTTTTCATATACAACACTACCTCTTACCTTTGAGATTTATTTTCATTATATCAACCGAAAGATACTCAAAATACATATCCTCTACATTATGTATAATATCAAAAGTAAAAGACATATACAATAAATGTTGGCTCTTTGTAAAATAAGTGAAACAAATACTTAAAAAATATATTCAATGCTATTAATAAATTTTAGAAATTGTGGTATTATTCTATTGGTCCCTAATAAAAATGATATGGAACGTAGACCTAATATTTGGCCGTAAGGTGGTACGGATATGAACATTGGTATTGTCGGAGCAGGGAAAGTAGGCTGCGCTTTAGCCCAAGGACTTGAAAACAACGGCTTTAACATATCGGGAGTATACAGCCGAAGCGATGATTCACAGCAATATCTTTGCGCAAAAGTGGGAAAAACCTTTGAAAATAGTATTTCGGATACAGTCAAAAACTCAGAGCTGATATTTATTTCGGTATCTGATAACAATATAATAAAGGTTGCTGAGGAAATTGGCCGGAAAGTCGACAACGATATTATTCGAGCCAAGACTTTTATACATTTGAGTGGTGCGCTTACATCAAAAGCGTTAAGACCTCTTGAAAACTTAGGAGCGTATACTGCCTCTCTTCATCCTATTCAGTCCGTAGCGGACAAAGAAAAAGGATGGAAGAAGCTGTACAATATATTTTATGGATTCGAAGGCTGCAAAGAAGCTTTAGATTATGCCTTAAGTATCGTAAAATCCTTTGAAGGCAGATTAATAGAAATCAGAGAACAGTACAAAACTCTGTATCATGCTGCGGCATGCATTATATCCAATTATACGGTGACACTTTCCTATGCCGCCCATGAAATACTGGAGAGTATCGGATTTGACAGGGAAACTGCCAATGAGGCGTTTCTTCCGTTGATTAAGAACACAGTTGATAATATTGAGAGACTTGGAAGCGTGAATGCTCTTACGGGACCCATATCGCGAGGGGATTACAGTGTTGTTGGGGAGCATGTAAAAGAACTGGGCAAGCTGGACAAAGAACTTGAAAACATGTATAAAGTAATGGGAAGAAAGACTGTTGAGATTGCAAGAGAAAAGGGCACGCTTACAAATGAGGCAGCAAAAGAGCTTATGAAAATTTTATAATTGTGAAATCCTATACGTATGGAGATGTAGTTATGGAGATTGAATATCTTAGAAAAATATTGGAAGGTGTCAAAGACGGAGACATTGGAGTTGATGAGGCTTTGGCGGAGCTAAAAAGCCTTCCCTTTGAAGATTTGGGTTTTGCAAAAGTTGATGAGCACAGGAATATTCGCAACGGATACCCTGAGGTGATTTATTGTCAGGGAAAAACTGTTGAGCAGGTTAAAAAGATAGTTGAAAGACTGATGGAGAAAAATAATAATATTATGGCTACAAGGGCCGATATCAAGTACTTTGAAGCTATCAGGGAAATTACCGGGGATGCCGTATACCATGAAGAAGCCCGAATTGTGGTTGTAAACAAAAGGGACATAACCAGGGTAGATAAGGTGATTGCGGTTGTAACGGCAGGAACGGCAGATATTCCTGTGGCTGAAGAAGCCGCCGTTACCTGTGAGACAATGGGAAACAGGGTTGAGAGGGTTTATGATGTCGGCGTTGCAGGAATTCACAGGCTTTTTGCCCGGTTGGATGTGATTCGCACAGCAAATGTCCTCATAGTGGTAGCGGGAATGGAGGGAGCCTTGGCAAGCGTGGTGAGCGGACTTGTGGATAAGCCTGTAATAGCCGTTCCTACCAGTGTCGGGTATGGCGCGAATTTCGGAGGACTTTCCGCTCTTTTGACAATGCTGAACAGCTGTGCCGCCGGAATAGGTGTGGTGAACATCGATAACGGTTTTGGAGCGGGATTTTTGGCAAGTATGATAAATAAGCTTTAAGAAAGGAAAAGGATATGAGAATACTGTATTTTGACTGTTTTTCCGGAGCCAGCGGAGATATGATTTTAGGAGCCCTTTTGGACCTGGGGATTGATGTTGAGCTTTTTAAAAGGGAGCTTTTGGGATTAAATTTGGACGGTTTTGATATTGCTATAGAAAAGAAGATAATAAACTCAATAGCCGTAACCGATGTGAATGTTATTGTAAAAGAGGAACACAATCACCATACAGGACATCATCACCATTGTGAGCGAAATTTGGCCGACATTGAAAAGATAATTGACAACAGCAGCTTAAAAGAAGGCGTAAAAAGCCTTAGCAAGAAGATATTTGGGGAAATTGCCCGGGCAGAGGCCAAAGTCCACAACAAATCCATTGAAGATGTGCACTTTCATGAAGTTGGCGCCGTCGATTCCATCGTGGACATTGTAGGTACTGCAATTTGCCTGGATCTTTTAAATGTTGACAGAATATACTCATCACCAATGCATGACGGCACAGGCTTTATAGAATGCCGGCACGGAAAGTTGCCGGTTCCCGTTCCTGCGGTTTTGGAAATGCTTAAGGACAGCAATATACCGTACATAACCGAGGACGTAAACACAGAATTGGTGACTCCTACGGGTATCGGAATTATAAAGTGTGTGGCAAAGAAGTTTGGCCCCATGCCCCCAATGACTATTGAGAGTGTTGGATATGGAGCAGGGAAGAGACAGACGGGACGGTTTAATGCTTTAAGATGCATCTTGGGAAATGTAGAAGACAAAAAAATAATTGACGACGAGGTTTGTGTACTTGAGACCAATGTAGATGATATGAATCCGGAGATTCTTGGCTATGTTATGAACAGACTTTTTGAAAACGGCGCATTGGATGTGTTTTATACGTCCGCATACATGAAAAAGAACAGGCCGGGAGTCGTTTTGACAGTGCTGTCTGACAGGGAGCAGGAAGAAAAGCTTGTAAATATTATTCTCACAGAAACCACCACTTTGGGAGTCAGAAAGACCGTAGCCCAAAGATATATTTTGGAGAGGGAATCAAAGTATTTGGATACCGAGTTTGGGAAAATAAGAGTAAAGGAATCGGCGCTTGGCGATTACCGGAAGTATTCTCCGGAATTCGAGGACTGCAAAAAGGTGGCGCAGGAATTGAACATACCTTTAATGAAGGTATATGAAGCTGTAAATAAAGCTATTTTGACAGTTGAAGAAAGGAATGCAAATGCTTTACAATAAGTTTTCAACCTATTTGAAGGAAAAGTACGGTTCAAAGGTTTACAAGCTCCCTTTGAACCTGCCGGTCACATGTCCGAACCGTGACGGCAGGATAAGCGGCAGCGGATGTATATTTTGCGGAGAAGAGGGAGCCGGCTTTGAAAATCTGCCGAGCTTTCTCGAAATAAAAGAGCAGCTTAAGCTAAACTCCAAGTATATTGGAAAGAACTATAGCTCTGAGAAGTTTATTGCGTATTTTCAAAATTACTCAAATACTTATCTTCCTTTGGAGGACTTTAAAAAGTACATTAACGAAGCTTTGGCAGAGAACATTGTGGCTGTCTATATTTCCACCCGACCTGATTGTATCGAGGATTCGTACCTTTCTTTTTTAAAGGAGATAAAGCAGTCAAAAGGTGTGGATATTGTAATAGAGCTTGGGCTTCAGACGGTAAATTATCATACTTTGAAGTTTCTTAACCGAGGACACCTGCTTGCGGAGTTTATCGACGCCGTGCTCAGAATAAAGGCGTTTGGGCTGGAGTCTTGCGCCCATTACATATTGGATCTACCTATGGATTCAATGGATGATGTAATCGAAGGGGCAAGGATATTGTCAGCTTTAGGTGTAAGCCAGGTAAAATGCCATTCCCTTTATATTTTAAAAGATACGGTTTTGGGCGAAATGTACGAAAGGGGAGAGATACAGCCTGTAACAGTGGAAGAATATATCGAGAGGGCGGTATCGTTTCTTGAGTACTTAGACCCGTCTATCGTTGTACAAAGGTTAATAGGACGTGCGCCGGAAGAAAGAAGCCTGTTTTGTAATTGGGGTATGAGCTGGTGGAAAATACATGATGCTATTGAGCGGAAAATGATTGAGGAAAACAGGTATCAGGGAAAGAAGTTTGATTATTTAAACGGAAAGGCCTTAAGCGGTATAAGCGAAAAAACATAACAAAGGGAAATAAAAAAGGCCTCCGTCAAAAACAGCAAACAAGAGACCGTTTATATATAGTGACAGTTATAAAATAATTACAGCCGTAAAATTATTTCTTATTTTTCAGGTATTCATCGATAGCTTTTGCAGCCTTTTTGCCGGCTCCCATAGCCAGAATAACGGTTGCAGCACCGGTTACTGCGTCTCCGCCGGCGTATACACCTTCGATATTGGTGGCACCGGTGTTTTCATCTGCAATGATTCCGCCCCATTTTTGAGTGTCCAGACCCGGCGTTGTTGAGGTAATCAACGGGTTTGGGGTCTGACCGATGGCGATAATAACCGTTTCTACATCGATAATATGTTCGGAGCCTTCCTTTACCACAGGTTTTCTTCGACCCGATGCATCTGGTTCGCCCAGCTCCATTTCCACGCATTCAATCCCCTTTACCCAGCCGTCGTCCGTACCTAGAATTCTTGTGGGGTTTGTAAGAAGCTTGAACAAAATGCCCTCTTCCTTTGCATGATGAATCTCTTCAAGCCTTGCAGGCATTTCTGCTTCCGAACGCCTGTAAACTATATAAACGTTTTCGGCACCAAGTCTCTTGGCGCTTCTTGCAGCATCCATTGCAACATTTCCGCCGCCAACAACAGCAACATTTTTTCCTACTTTAACCGGAGTGTCCCAATTGGGAAATTCATAAGCCTTCATAAGATTTATTCTGGTGAGGAATTCGTTTGCCGAATAAACTCCGTTGAGGTTTTCGCCGGGGATTTTCATAAATGACGGCAATCCTGCTCCGGAGCCGATAAATACGGCATCAAATCCTTCCGCTTTAAGCTCGTCAATGGAGTAGACCTTTCCTATGACCATGTTGGTTTTGATTTCCACACCCAGCTGCTTTATGGTTTCGATTTCATCCTGAACCAGCTTTTTTGGAAGCCTGAATTCCGGAATACCGTACATCAATACTCCGCCCGGTACGTGAAAAGCTTCGAAGATTGTTACCTCATAACCCAGTTTTGCCAGGTCGCTTGCACAGGTAAGACTTGCAGGACCGGAACCGATTACGGCCACTTTTTTGCCGTTCTTTTCGGGCTTTTCGTAAGAAGCGGTACCGTTTTTCATATGCCAGTCGGCCGCAAACCTTTCAAGCCTTCCTATGGCAACGGGCTCACCTTTTTTACCCCTGACACAAAACTTTTCGCATTGACTTTCCTGGGGACAGACTCTTCCGCAGATGGCTGGGAGGTTGTTGGTTTCTTTAATTTTATTGTAGGCTTCCTCAAATTTTCCTTCGGCAATCAGCTGTACAAACTCCGGAATTTTTACGTTTACAGGACAGCCGTCCACACAAGGTTTGTGCTTGCAGTTAAGGCACCTTTGGGCTTCTTCCATTGCCATTTGCTCGGTGTATCCCAAGGCAACCTCCAAAAAGTTTTTGCTTCTGACATTAGGGTCCTGCTCAGGCATGGGAACTTTTTTAAGTGACATGTTAGGCATTTTTCTCTCCCCCCAATCTGCAAATATGCTTTTCCATGGCCAGGGTTTCTTCTTTTTTATACATGGCCTGCCTTCTCATTGCTTCGTCAAAATCCACCAGATGTCCGTCAAAGTCGGGTCCGTCCACGCATGCAAACTTGGTTTCACCGCCTACGGTTACTCTGCAGCCTCCGCACATACCGGTGCCGTCAATCATAACGGGATTCATGCTTACAATAGTTTTTATTCCGTAGGGTTTTGTGAGGTTGCTGATAACCTTCATCATTATCAATGGGCCGATAGCAATAACCAAATCGTAGTTATTTCCTTCTTCAATAAGGTTCTTTAATACATCGCTTACAAAGCCTTTATTGCCGTTCGAACCGTCGTCGGTAGTTATAAAAAGCTTGTCGCTTACCGCTCTCATTTCATCCTCAAGAATTATCAGGTCCTTGTTTCTAAAGCCAGCTATCGAATGAACCTCTACTCCCATAAAGTGAAGTTTTTTGGCCTGGGGATATGCTATTGCTGTTCCGAGGCCTCCGCCTATTACAGCTGCTTTTTTTACATTTTCAAAATGGGATGCTTTTCCCAGGGGGCCTGCAAAATCCAACAGCTCGTCTCCTTCTTCAAGAGCTCCTAATGCTTTGGTGGTCTTGCCAACTTCCTGAAATATTATCGTTACCGTACCTTTTGTGCGGTCAAAGTCAGCTATTGTGAGTGGAATTCTCTCACCGTTTTCATCAACCCTCAGAATTATAAACTGTCCGGGTTCTGCCTTTTTTGCTATATGTGGAGCCGATATTTCCATTAACTTAACCTGTGGGTTAAGAACCTTCTTTTTAACTATTTTAAACATGGTTTGGGCCTTCCTTTCTCAATCGTAAGGTCATTTTCATTTTAACTTTTGATGCTCTTTAAGTCAATTACAATATATAAGTAGTGTTTTTATTATATAGTATTATTTTGCACAAAAACATATGTAAGGGATTTAAATATTGTAAACATAAGAAAATGAAAGTTTATCGATTGGTTTCCTGCATAAATCTAAATCAGAAAGATGGATGAAAAAAATGTTAAATTGTCTTATTCAAGATAAATACGTACTTTGGAGGAGAGGTTAAAAACTTAGGCTAAATTAAAATTCGAAATTATTTATTCCGACACTTGCAATGCGGACGTATATTTGTTATAATTCAAAATGTCATTTTGTTAATTCCTCAAACATTATTTGAGGGTATACAATGGCGTATACCGTATACAATACAAAGATGTATATTGGTTTAATGACGTTTTTACGGGGAGTAATTTGCAAATATTGCAAATGGCTCTGTTTAATATTTAATAAAAAAGTTAAAAAAGATGGGAGAGGAATTTTAAATGAAGTTATTGTCTAGTGTCATGGAACAAGTCATTAAAAGAAATCCAAACGAGCCTGAATTTCATCAGGCAGTAAGAGAAGTTTTGGAGTCACTCGAAATTGTCGCCGAAAAAAATCCGGAGTACTTAAAAGCAGGAATATTTGAAAGGATTGTTGAACCTGAAAGGCAGATTATTTTCAGAGTGCCATGGGTGGATGACAATGGCAAGGTGCAAGTAAACAGAGGCTTTAGAGTTCAGTTCAACAGTGCTATTGGTCCTTATAAAGGAGGAATTAGGTTCCATCCTTCAGTTAACGTGGGAATTATCAAATTCCTCGGTTTCGAGCAGATTTTCAAAAATTCTTTGACCGGCCTTCCAATGGGGGGAGGTAAAGGCGGCAGTGACTTTGATCCGAAAGGCAAATCCGACGGAGAAATCATGAGATTCTGCCAGAGCTTTATGACAGAGCTTTACAGACATATAGGTCCGGATACCGATGTTCCTGCCGGAGATATCGGTGTAGGTGGCCGTGAAATAGGTTACATGTTTGGTATGTACAGAAAAATAAGAAACGAGTTTACCGGAGTTTTGACCGGAAAAGGATTGACATGGGGCGGAAGCCTTGCAAGAACTGAGGCTACAGGTTATGGTCTCTGCTACTTCATGGAAGAAGCAATGAAGACAATCAAGGGCAAATCCTTTGAGGGTGCCACAGTTGTAATTTCAGGTTCGGGTAACGTTGCCATATATGCAACAGAAAAAGCTCAGCAGTTGGGTGCTAAAGTAGTTGCATTGAGCGATTCAAACGGATATGTTTATGATCCCGACGGAATAAAACTTGATACCGTAAAACAAATAAAAGAGATAGAAAGAAAGAGAATCAGTGAATATGTGAAGTATCATCCTAACGCAAAATATACCGAAGGTTGTGCAGGAATATGGACAATCAAGTGTGATGTTGCGCTTCCGTGTGCAACACAAAACGAGCTTGACGGAAATGCGGCAAAGGCTCTTGTTGCAAACGGATGTTATGCAGTAGGAGAGGGCGCAAACATGCCGTGTACACCGGAAGCTATTGATATATTTATGCAAAACGGAGTTCTCTATGCTCCCGGAAAAGCTTCAAATGCCGGTGGTGTTGCTACTTCCGGACTTGAAATGTGCCAGAACAGCATGAGATATTCTTGGTCCTTTGAAGAAGTTGATGCCAAGTTGAAAGATATAATGGTAAATATATTTAGAAATGCAAGAGCAGCAGCAAAAGAATACGGTCAGGAAGACAACCTTGTTTTGGGTGCAAACGTTGCAGGCTTCTTGAAAGTTGCAAACGCTATGATGGCGCAGGGAGTATAATTTATAATAGATTAGACAAATTTAGCGATACGGGGGTCAGAGTCATTTCTTTGACTCCTTTTTTTCTACATATTTTTTGTATATGCTATTAATTTTTGTTTTGCATTATGTGTTGAATTTGATATAATAAAACATCATAGTTTTATTTGAAGGAGATGTTAGCTTGAATAATGAATTAATTCTCGTTCTCGACTTTGGAGGACAATATAATCAGCTCATTGCAAGGAGAGTCAGAGAGGCAAATGTGTATTGTGAGGTTTTACCTTACAACTCTTCTATTGATAAAATAAAGTCAATGAATCCAAAGGGGATTATTTTTACCGGAGGTCCTGCATCGGTACTGGATCCTAAAGCCCCATTTTGCGCCAAGGAAGTTTTTGAGCTGGGAATTCCGGTTTTGGGTATCTGCTATGGTATGCAGCTCATGAGCTATATGCTTGGAGGAACTGTGGAAAAAGCCCAGCAGCGTGAGTACGGCAAGGTAAATATCACCTTGGATACTGGCAGCAAACTCTTTGAGGGAATTGAAAAGGATTCAACCTGTTGGATGAGCCATACTTATTATGTCAATAATCTTCCAGAAGGATTTGCAAAATGTGCGGATACTCCCAATTGTCCTGTGGCAGCAATGGAAAATGTCGAAAAGAAATTGTATGGTGTTCAATTCCATCCTGAAGTTGTTCATACTCCAAAAGGAAGAGATATATTAAATAACTTCCTCTTTAAAATCTGCGGATGCTCCGGGGATTGGAAAATGGCTTCTTTTATAGAGCATTCCATAAGCAGCATTAGAGAAAAGATAGGGGACAAGAAGGTTCTGTGTGCTCTTTCCGGAGGAGTTGATTCTTCTGTTGCAGCGGTTTTGGTTCACAAGGCAGTTGGAAAGCAGCTTACATGTATTTTTGTCGATCATGGTCTTCTTAGAAAGTACGAAGGGGATCAGGTTGAAGAAGTATTCAAAAACCAGTTTGATATTAATTTAATAAGGGTAAATGCGGAGGACAGGTTCTTAGAAAAGCTCAAAGGAGTCACAGACCCGGAAAGAAAAAGAAAGATTATTGGGGAAGAGTTTATCCGGGTGTTTGAAGAGGAAGCAAAGAAAATCGGTACAGTTGACTTTTTGGTGCAAGGAACCATTTATCCGGACGTAATTGAAAGTGGAGTTGGCGATGCTGCTGTTATAAAAAGTCACCACAATGTAGGCGGTCTTCCCGACTATGTGGATTTTAAAGAGATAATTGAGCCTCTCCGTAGCCTTTTCAAAGATGAGGTAAGGAAAGTGGGAATAGAGCTGGGAATACCCGAAGATATTGTTATGAGACAGCCATTCCCGGGACCCGGACTTGCTATCAGGGTTATTGGCGAGGTTACAAAAGAGAAGTTGGACCTACTCAGGGATACCGATTATATTTTCAGAGAGGAAATAAAAAATGCCGGACTGGACAAGGAGATCAACCAGTACTTCACAGTGCTTACGGGAATGAGAAGTGTTGGAGTCATGGGTGATGAAAGGACTTATGATTATGCCCTTGCGCTCAGAGCAGTTACCACTACCGACTTTATGACTGCCGATTGGGCAAGGATTCCTTATGACATCCTTGAGAAAATATCCAACAGAATTGTAAATGAAGTCAAGCACATTAACAGAATTGTATATGATATAACAAGTAAGCCGCCGGCAACCATTGAGTGGGAGTAATAGACATTATAAAACGATTTATATGTTTTTAAATACAAAAGCAGTGGACAAGGTATTTAAACCTGTCTGCTGCTTTTGTTTTGCCTCTTGGAATGAAATGAAAGAGGCAAAAGCGAAGGGACTCGATGTCCTGAGCTTTTATTATTTTATCCGGGTTATTTTATTAACTCCTATTGACAATATTAGACTACTATGATAGTCTAGACTATAGAAATAGTCTGATTGGGGTGTTGGTTTAAATGCAAAAGCTATTTGACAGTGAAATTAAAGTTATGGAAATAATATGGGAAAATGAGCCGGTTAGCGCAAAACAGATAAGTCTCATTGCAGCTGAACAAATCGGTTGGAACAAAAATACCACCTATACTGTTATTAAAAAGCTTGAAAGCAAGGGATATATTAAAAGAGAAGAACCGGGCTTTATCTGTACTTCGCTGATTTCCCGTGAAGATGTGTGCAGGGCCGAGACTAAAAGCCTTATAGACAAGTTTTTCGGCGGTTCGAAAAAGGCTCTTTTTTCTGCTCTGCTTCAGGATGAAAAACTCTCTTCCGATGATTTGGCTGAACTTCGAAAGATGATTGAAGAGAGGTGATGATATTGCTTTCTGAGGTATTCTATTACCTTTTTAATATGAGTATATCGGCGTCTTTGGTGGGTATTGTCGTTTTACTTTTAGGAAAGATAAAAAAGCTGCCGCGGCGCCTGGTACATATATTATGGGTGATTCCTTTTCTTAGAATGTGGATTCCCGTGGGAATTCCAAGCAAATATAGTTTGATGACGTTGATTTCAAAGTTTTTTACTCCTAGGAGTGTAGTTTTATATGATGGAGGCTTAGAGTTTACCTTTGCAAACTATACTATGGCTGCAGATAATTACTTTCCGATTACCTATAAGGTAAGTCTAATTGAAAAATTATTCGGTATTGCCTCTATAGTCTGGATTATTGTTGCAGTTTCCTTGGTGATTGTCTCTTCAATTATCTATGGTGTTACAAAATCGGAATTAAAAGATGCCGGTATTTTGCGGGACAATATTTATGTTTCGGACAAAATAACCTCACCTGCAATATACGGTGTTTTCCGTCCGAAGATTATTGTACCGAAGGATTATGAGCTACGAGATTTGCACTACGTTGTAGCCCACGAATCGGCTCATATTCGGCGTAAGGACAATTTGTGGCGTGTCATTGCCGTTATTTCTGCTTCAATTCATTGGTTCAATCCATTCGCTTGGTTGTTCTTAAAGAGGTTTTTGGAAGATACGGAGCTTGCCTGTGATGAGAAGGTATTGGCTGACTGTGGTGAAGATGAGAAAAAGGCTTATGCACTGGCTCTTGTTGATTGCGCGGAAAGCACAAATGTTTTTGTTTCACCCTTTGGCGGGGCAAAGATACGGGTGCGCATTGACCGCATTCTGTCCTATAAAAAATTGTCAGTCATTTCGGTTGTAAGCTCTATAGTATTTGCTGTTGCAATCGGATATGTGCTTCTTACAAATGCTTCTTAAAAGGGGGGAATATATGAAAAAAATACTTTATGCTTGTTGTGCGGCAGTGTTTTTCATTCTTATGCTGTCCGGTTGCGACAAAGCGGAACCATTGCCCGATGAATGGAAGGAGCTGAAATATGCCGCCGACACCTTTACATTGGAGGATGCAAAACGTGAGGGTTATGTCGTGATGGAGGATGGGGATGTAACTTGCGGGCAAGAAGCGTGGCAGAATTTTGTTGATTTGTCCTCAAAGAAAATACCTTGCAAAATCCGTGTCGTCCACTATTATACACTCGGTGATCCGTCGGATTACGACCCCGAATATTATGAGAGCATAAAAGACGATTATCCGATGATGTTTATCTTGGAAGTTGATTATAACGGGGAAACATTTCGTGTAGGCAATTACGAAGGGGAAAAACTGTATACGTCGGAATTTAAATATCTTATGAAGTACGAGGGAGAATCGGAAACTCCTACATCCACCTTTACTTCGTATGTAAGATATGTACTGGTAAATGATGATAAAGTGACTTGGAACGATATTATGCATGGAGTTACCAGTTCCAAGTTGGAAGACTATATTCCGTTCAGGGAGATATACGCTGATTTGGTTTATAAGGAGGGGTATAAATGACTCAATTTAAAAAGTTTTATCTGTTTTCTGTGGTTGGAGTGTTAATTGCATCGTTTTATCCAATTTTTATGGGGTTGAAAGTTATTGTTGACATGGTACGGAACGGAACGGTTTTGGCGGAAAACTACCCGAAGTACATAATACCGTATACGCCCATTAGTTTGGCAGTTATAGTTGCTGTTTTGCTGTTGCCGGTTCTCGTGAAGTATGCAAAAAAGTTTGCAGTCGCAGCAGCAACAGCAATATCTCTTGCGGTATTTTTTGTGTCGGAACTGCTGATTGAAAACATGGTCATTGTTTCGGACAATGTCAGGACAACTCTTGAAAGCTGGCAAATGTTTATGTGCTATGTACCGCCGGAAAACTTTAAGACAAGGACATGGAGGCCGGTTGATGTGCTCATTGGAGATTACAGTCCGGCATTTAAAATTCACTTTTATGCCATTTCGGTGGTTTTAATATTTGCTATTGTAAACTGCTTTTACGGTTTTGCCCAAATGATTGTTAAAAAGAATAAGAGTAGATTAAAGGCACTGATTTTCCAGTCGGTATTTAGCGTTTTGTTTCTCGGACTTTGCATTTTTGCGTGTTTCACCGCATTTTTCAGGGACGGGGAAATTACGGTTTCTGCTATTTCTGCGGTGTTTATGTGCTTGTTCTTTATTGTGTTTGGAGTAACAGCAGGCATATATGCCGGTTCGTTTTTTGTTGGGAAAAAGAAAACGCTGTCGGTATTTCTGCCTTCGGTTGTTGCATCGGTTGTTACAATTGTTATGTATATCGGAGAAATGGTGCTTTTAAGCGGACATTTGTACCGTTTTGGCTCCGGATTTTTATTTGACAGCCTGCCGGGGATTGTACTTGCCCCTATAGATATATTGGTTGTTTTGGCATCGGGATGTATAAATGCTGCCATATGTTACACCTTCAACAGTTCGAGGAAAGGCGTTGAAGCCTAAGGTAAAATATAATTAATGATTATCGAAAACATTGCAATATCAATCAAGGTCTGTAAAGCAATGTGTGTTTTATCTTCATTTCATCATTTCTGCTACTCAAATACCGGATTCCTTTTTGTGAATCCGGTATTGTGATAATATCTCCTAAAATAAAGTCTTTGGTAATTAACGATGACTTGTGGAATACTATTTCTAAATCATTCGGTTCATATTCAATTTTGTATTTATGCCTGTACAATATCCGGATTAATATATATAATTAAAATATTAAAAAGTGGACCGGAAAGAAGGGAAATTATGGATAGAGAGTTAGAATATAAATCCACGATTAAATCGTCTTCATTTCTTTTTAAAGAAACGAAAAAAGCTGCAGAGCTTATAAATAAAGGATTTAATGAGTTTGAGATAAAGGAAAAGGCAAAAAGAGACAATATTTTTCAGGTAAACACAGAAACGCGAAAAAAGGAAATTGCGTCAATAGTTCTGAGAAGACTAAAGGCTGTCGATGACTTTTTGATTGAAAAAATAGTAAACGGCAATATTGAAACAAGCAAGCAGATGGTTATCTACTCTATTATGAAGACGGATAGATTATTCTTTGAATTCATGTACGAGGTGTTCGGAGAGAAGATACTGCTTCGTGATTTTGCATTGCAGGACAAGGATTTTAATATATTTTTCGATAGAAAAAAAGAGCAAAGCGAACGGGTGGCCTCATGGGACGACTATACCTTTTATAAGTTGAAACAGGTGTATATCCGTATACTGTTTGAGGCAGGTTTTATAAAAGACAGGAAAAACGACAGGGAAATTGCAAAGCCAATTATTGAAGAAGAAATAGTGAAGCATCTTAAAGATATTGGAGATGCAAAATATCTTGGTGCGATGATGGGAGAGATGTAGGTGAAAACTATTTATCAAAGGCTGGATGAAATCATGCAGCGGATTATGAGAGAATCATTTAGGGAAAATACGGGGCTTGGGAATGAAATAGGATACTATATATTTGACTATGAACCGAGATATGAAATGCTTGTGAGAGAGCATGTACATTTTCTTAAACAGAAAATTAATGACGGAGATTACGGTTTTCGAATAAAGGAATTTGATTTGTATGAAATAATACTGGAACTCCTTGAGACAAAAGGTTATCTTGAAAAGAACTTTAATATGGAACAGGCAAAGGGCAGCGAATTCGTATTTAATGCCACTAAAAAGGCATTAAGACTTACCGGGAAAGATGACCTTGTAATTCAATATATAAAAGACAGGGTGGAAAAAGGAGATGTGGTGTTTATAACTGGTGTGGGAAAAGCGTGGCCGATTATCCGCTCACATACGGTGTTAAACAACCTTCATCAGATTTTGGACGATGTACCTGTAATTATGTTTTTTCCGGGAGTGTACGACGGGCTTGAACTGGTGCTTTTCGAAGAAATAAAAGATGACAACTATTATAGAGCGTTTAAGTTGGTGGATAGATATTAGAGGAATTTGGGACGATAATACCAGGGATACAAGGAGGGACTAAAATGCTCATAAAGGATATGTTTAAAAAACCTATTGATAGAGATATAAAGGGTGTAATCAAGGTTGGGCAGGACGATGACAGCAATGTACAGCAGGAGCTTGAAGAATATGTTGTTACAAAAGAGATGTCAAAGCATTTTGACGCTTTCTTTGAAGCATATAAAAAAGGAATAGTAAATACTACCGACAAAATGGGAGTGTGGATTTCGGGTTTCTTCGGAAGCGGTAAATCCCATTTTCTTAAAATACTATCCTATCTTCTTGAGAATAGAGAAGTTGAAGGAAAAAGAGCAATCGAGTATTTCAACGACAAAATACAAGACAGTATGGTTTTGGCCGATATGAAGCTGGCCGGGGACACTTCGGCAGATGTAATTCTGTTTAACATCGATTCTAAAAGTGATTCCGATTCAAAAGCCAATAAAGATGCCATTGTAAAGGTATTTAACAAAGTATTTAATGAAATGCAGGGTTTTTGCGGTTCTATGCCCTGGATAGCAGACTTGGAAAGACAGATGGTAATAGGTGGGGTTTATGAAGATTTTAAAAATACCTTTAAAGAGATATCGGGACGGGAATGGAAAGAGGCAAGAGAAGATTTCTACTATGAGGAAGACGCCATTGTTGAAGCCCTGTCCAAAAGTACCAAGATGAGTGCCGAGGCAGCCAGGAATTGGTATGCAAAAGCAGAGGAGAATTATACTTTAAGCGTTGAAAAGTTTGCCGGACGAGTAAGGGAGTATATAGAAAGAAAAGGCAAGAATCACCATGTCGTTTTTCTAGTAGATGAAATAGGGCAATATATCGGAGACAATTCACAGCTGATGCTCAACCTTCAAACTGTTGTGGAAGATTTGGGAACCCAGTGCGGCGGTAAAGCCTGGGTTATTGTGACAAGCCAGCAGGATATTGATTCTGTTACGAAAGTAAAAGGCAATGATTTTTCCAAAATTCAAGGCAGGTTCAATACCCGTCTCAGCCTTTCCAGCGCCAATGTTGACGAGGTAATCAGAAAGAGAATTCTTTTAAAGGAGAATGTGGCAACGGATACGTTAAAACTCCTTTATGAGAATAAAAATTCCGTACTGAAAAACCTGATTACCTTCTCGGCAGATACTCCGGAGAAAAAGGTATATAAGGATAGTGAGGATTTTGCAGAATGTTATCCGTTTATTCCATATCAATTCAATCTTCTTCAGCAAGTGCTGACATCCATAAGGATACACGGAGCCTCCGGTAAGCATCTGGCAGAAGGAGAGCGTTCCATGATTAGCTCATTCCAAGAGTCTGCGATAAAATACATGAACAGTGAGGAAGGAGCATTAATACCGTTTTCGGCTTTTTACGACACTATTGAAGCCTTTCTTGATTCCAATATCAGGACGGTTATTATCCATGCCCGAGAGAATAGCAATTTGAATGATTTTGACGTGGAGCTTTTGAAAGTTCTCTTTATGATAAAATATGTCAAAGAGATACCTGCAAACATAGAGAATCTGGCTACTCTAATGGTTACTCACATAGACGAGGATAAGATAGACCTCAAAAAGAAAATAGAAGAATCTTTAAAAAGACTGGTAAAGGAAACCCTTGTACAAAAAAACGGAGACCAATATATCTTCCTTACCCACGAAGAACAGGATATCAATAGGGAAATAAAGAGCATCAGTGTGGATTTGGGAGAAGTCATTCAGAAGGTTTCCGAGATAGTCTTTGAGGAAATCTATCCGGATAAGAAGTATAAATATTCTTCAAGGTACAACTTTAATTTTAATCAGGTTGTAGACGATAGATTTTTCAGGGGCAACCAGGGAAATGACATAGGCTTGAAGATTATCACGCCTTACTATGACAGTGGGGTTGAGCTTACAGATAATGAGCTTAAACTCATGTCCATGAGGGAAAGCAATTTAATTGTCAAACTTCCTAGTGATACGGCTTTTCTTGACGAAATGGAGGAAGTATTGAAAATTGAAACTTTCCTGCGTAGGAAAGGAGGAACTTCCCTTAATCAGAAAATTGAAGAAATCAAGGACAGAAAAAGAAGAGAATTGGTTGAACGTAAGGACAGGGTAAAAAGACTTTTGACAGAAGCTATTGAAAATGCAGATATGTATGCTAATTACCAAAGGCTTGAAATTAAACGGAAACATCCGGCGGAAAGAATAAATGACGGTTTTAAGGTACTTATCGAAGGAATTTATACAAAACTGGACTATATTACTTATTTCACAAGCACTAAGGACATTTACGATATATTCAGCGATAACGAGCAGATTGTACTGGATGGTGTTGAGGCTCCAAACAAGCTGGCTGTTGATGAAATGGCAGGTTACATTGAAAGAAATACTACAAGAAATATTCCTGTCACCATGAAATCAATCCTTAGTATATATGAAAAAGCTCCTTACGGATGGCTTGAAGAGGATATTGAATGGTTGGTTGCAAAACTGTTTAAAGCACAGGAAATTAAGCTGCAACTAAACAGTCAATACTTGGATGTCCAGGATAGGGATATCGTCAAATATCTGACCAAAAGGGATTATGTCGACAGGCTGCTGATTGAAAAGAGAATAAAAGTTCCCGCGCACCAGATTAGCAATGTCAAGGAATTGTGCAAAGAGTTGTTCAATATTACTGCTGTACCTTCTGATGAGGACGGCCTTATGAAAAGGTTTAAAGACCTGGCAAGAGATGAAATAGCAAAAATAAACGAATTGCTGGTCTACTATAAGCAGGTCAAATACCCCGGAAAGGATGTTTTAGAGGAAGGGAGGAAAACCTTAGAAAAGATTGTCAAAATTAATGATGCAAAAGAGTTTTATAATGAGCTTCAAAGGGAGAAAGACATACTTTTGGATTATGCAGATGATTCCATAGATGTTAAAAGGTTCTTTGACAGCAACCAGAGGGAGTTCTTTGATAAGGCTGTTCATAAGATAAATGTGTACAACAGCAACAAGACATATGTGTTGGATAAGGAAATTGTTGACCTTGTAGGACAAATGCAAAGGATTGTGGAAGGTAAGGAGCCTTATTCCGACATTCATAAATTGCCGAGCCTTATTGACAGGTTTGCAGCCAAATTTACTGAACTTTTAAAAGTGGAGTGCAAGCCAGTCAGACAGGTAATTGAGAGGGATTATGATAAGGTTATCGAAGAATTGAATAAGTATGAATTCATAACTGTTCTGTTTGACAGATTTAAAAGCAGATTTGACGATCTTCTGGAAAGATTGAACCATGCCAACAACTTTTATGAGGCTATTGCCATGAAGGAGGAAAGTGACAGGCTTAAATTAAGGTGCTTTGATGATATTGCTGCAGAATTGGCAAAAAGTAAGCCAGAGGAACCTTCAACACTCGAAGGGACAGGCGATTCATCGGCAGTAAAAAGCACTCCGGAATTATACAAAAAAACAATAAACATCAGCATAGCCAATATTCTGCATGGGACAAAAACCATTGAAAGCGAAGATGACATTGAAAAATTATTGAATGATATAAGAGAACGGTTGAAAAATGAATTGAAAGAAGACACAATTATCAAACTTGTATAGGGTAATGGGGAGTGAAAAATGAGGGAACAAGCGTTAATTCTACTTAAAAAAATGCTGGGAACAGAGGCTGAGTTTCGTGACGGTCAATGGGAAGCAATAGAATCAATTCTAAGCGGTAAAAGAACATTAATAGTTCAGCGGACAGGTTGGGGAAAAAGCGTAGTTTATTTTATTGCCACAAAGATGTTGAGAGATAAGGGAGCCGGACCTACTTTGCTTATAAGTCCTTTATTATCCCTTATGCGTAATCAAATTCAAAGTGCAGTAAAGATTGGGGTAAGAGCCCAGACGATAAACAGTGATAATGTTGATGAGTGGAATCAAGTTGAAGAAGAACTTATAAAGGGAGAAATCGATATACTGCTTTTATCTCCTGAAAGATTAGGAAATCAAGATTTTACAAGCAGGGTACTCCCTTCTATAAAAGATGGTATTGGTATGCTGGTTGTTGATGAGGCTCATTGCATATCTGACTGGGGACATGATTTTAGACCTGATTATAGAAGAATAAAAAGAATAATTAATACTCTGCCTCCAAATGTTCCTATGGCTGCCACTACCGCTACAGCAAATCAAAGAGTAGTTGATGATATTAAAGTGCAATTGGACGGTGATTTGAATATAATGAGAGGTCCTTTAGCCAGAGACTCTTTAAAGATTCAGGTAATAGAGCTGAAAGATCAGGCGGAAAGGCTCGCATGGCTGGTTGAGAATATAAATAAAATGGATGGATCCGGTATAATATATTGCTTAACCACTTCTGATTGCAATAAAGTGGCTAAATGGTTAAGGAGTAATGGAATCAATGCGTTGGAATACCATTCTAGATTGTCTGGCAATGAAGATGAAACAAGGTCATTAAGAGAAGAAAGAGAAAAATTGCTATTAAATAATGAAGTTAAAGCATTGGTGGCGACAGTGGCTTTGGGGATGGGTTTTGATAAACCGGATATTGGCTTTGTAATACATTATCAAAGACCGGGGTCAATTGTTCAATATTATCAGGAAATAGGAAGGGCTGGCAGAGCACTTGATAATGCATATGTGGTCCTCTTAAATGGGGAAGAAGATGATGAAATACAAGAATACTTTATAAACACAGCTTTTCCTACCGATATTGAAATGGAAAAGGTTATTTCGTTAATAGAACGATCGAGCACAGGAATTAAAAAGGGTGAAATACTTAAAAGGATTAATATGCCTCAAGGAAAAGTTGAGAAGTGTTTAAAACTTTTACAGATAGAGGGTATAATTCAATATGATGAGTCTGTATATTTCCGAACACTTAATCCATGGACTCCTGATGCTATAAAAAGCAAGATAATTACCAGAAAAAGATATATTGAACTTATGCAGATGAATCAATTTGTTAATACTAATAGTTGTTATATGGAGTTTATATCAAAACTTTTAGATGATCCCCATGTAAAAAAATGCGGCAAATGTTGCAACTGTCTGGGTATTAAATTTTTTAGTGAGAATGTGACACAAAAAAATAAATTAGAAGCAATTCAATTTTTAAGAGGAGAATTCTTAGAGATTATTCCGAGAAAAAGGTGGCCGGCAGGTATAGTTGCAGATACCGTTAAGAATATTGATAAAGACATGCAAAATAAAGTAGGAATGGTTTTATGTACATATGGTGATGCCGGCTGGGGTAAATATATCCGGGATGATAAATACATAAATAATTATTTTAGAGATGAACTTGTGGATGCTTGTGTTGATATGATAAAAAATAAAGGGAATATGGATCCTTTTCCTCAATGGGTTACGTTCGTTCCGTCTTTAAGAAGGGAAGAGCTTGTAAAAAGTTTTGCCCAAAGACTGGCAAATAAGCTGGATCTTCCATGTATTGAAGCAATAAAAAAAGTTAAGGACACACCACAGCAAAAGTCAATGGAAAATAGTTATTTTCAGTGCAAAAACGCTTATGATGGATTTGAAGTTATAATAGAAAATGTTGTTGAAAATAAACCAGTATTATTGGTTGATGATATGGTTGATTCCGGATGGACATTTACCGTATGCGGTCATTTATTAAAGAGTGCCGGTGCAGGGGATGTATATCCTTTGGCATTGGCATTAACATCAAAATAGTAAGGTGAGAATAATGAATAATAATTTATCAAAAGATAGTTTAGCAACGATATTAATGTGTTCAAATTTAGGAATAGATATAAAGAATGACACTATAAAACCTTTTACTTTAAAGCAATGGAACGAATTGTCAAGCAAATTGATTAATTCTGAAATGAAAAGACCGGCTGCTTTTTTTGAAACGGATGAACAAGAGTGGAAAAGACATCTTATGATTAGCGACGATGAAGTTATGAGAATTAAAAAACTATTAAGTAGGGCCGGTCAGATAGCTATAGAGTTGGAGTATTTGAATAGTACAGGTATATATGTTACCACCAGGGCAGAGGAAAATTACCCGGAAAGGCTGAAAAAAGTCTTAAAGAAGAATAGTCCTCCTGTAATTTTTTATTGTGGCAATATTGACATAGCAAAATCTGATGGTGTTGCTGTAGTAGGTTCAAGACAAATAGATGAAAAAGCACAGGATTTTACTAAAACTTTGGTGAAAAAATGCATAGCACAAGGCTTCGTTGTTGTATCCGGAGGAGCAAGAGGGGTTGATAGTGCCGCTCAAAATTCAGCATTGCTGTTTGAAGGTAAGGTTATAAGCGTTATTGCAGATAGTTTGTTGCAAAAGATAAAACAAAAAGATATAAGAGAGGCGCTAATCTCAGGAAACTTACTGCTTATATCGCCTTTTAACCCAAAGACAGGATTTACAGTTTATAATGCTATGAATAGAAATAAATATATCTATGGATTTTCAAAATATGCAGTAGCGGTGTCTTCTGATTACAATAATGGCGGAACATGGGCTGGTGCTGTTGAAAATTTAAAAAACAAATGGGTTCCTCTCTTTGTAAGAGAGGAGGATGGAGTTCCGAAAGGTAATAGGGGCCTGATAGATTACGGTGCAATGCCATTACCAACAAGTGAACTCAATGATGATAATTTTAACGTTAAAGAATTCTTTGAATTAGCTGAGGAAAAATTAAGAGAAAAAAACAATGATCCTGAGCAATTTTCGATATTTTCTTACATTAAAGAATAGACAGAAGATGATAGCCGTAATGAAATTGAAACTTATACACCAATTGAAGAAAGAGAAAGCAAAGACTTAGATATTGAAAAAATTAATCTTTTCCTAATTATTTGGATGTATGTGGAAAAAATCTCAAGGAGGTCAGAAATAAAGATGTATTGTAAATGCAAATATTTTTACAATATCATCGAATTCATTTGGGGTGAGATACTTTCCAGAAGGATGTTTACTTTCAAGTCTCCATTTTGACATTTAGCCTGTTGAGCAGACGTCAATAAAAGATTTAAACCTTGATATTATCAGAGATTATTTTTTGAAATATAATACATTTGACCTGTTTGAGGAGTCTAGCGAATATGTTGAAAGAATACTTGAAAATGCAGATATTTTAAAAGAAGTTGACGGACGTAAGCTTTGTACTGTGGGAGGATTGCTGATATTCGGTAAAAATCCTGAAAAGCATCTTCCGCAGAACGGTATAAGTTTTGCCCATTTTAACGGCAATGAGATTTCTGATGAATTGATTGATAAAAAGATAATAACCGGGAGAATTCAGGATATTGCGGAACAGTTAATGGTTGTTATAAAGAATAATATGCTCGTTCCTTCGGTGATAGACGGATTGAAAAGGAAGGAAAAAGAAGAATATCCGAATATTGTTATCAGGGAGGCGGTTGTAAATTCCCTTGTACATAGAAATTACAGCATCAGCGGTTCTAAAATAAGAGTGTTAATGTATAGCGACCGGATTGAGTTCAGAAGCCCGGGGCGGCTTCCTAATACGGTTACAATTGAAAAAATGAAAATAGGTGTATTCTATGCACGGAATCCTTTTCTTGTTAAGTATATGGAAAATATGAGATATATTGATCAACTGGGAAGAGGAATACCTATGATACTGAAGAAAATGAGAGAAGCGGGAGCAAAAGAACCGTTACTTATGGAGCAGGGAGAGGAGTTTGTTTTAATAATATACAAAGCATAGATATGCGGCTATGACGAAGCCATGATACGTTAAATTGGTGAAAAACAGGTGATTATTAATGGACTTAAAACAGATAAAAACATTGCTTGAAGATACTTTTAATAAAGAATTAACTGACGGGAAAAAGCGTCATATCGTTTTTTGGTATGACGATGAAGGAGAGTTCAAGGAAGACATAGACGAACTGAATCTTGAAAATGCAAAGATACTTAAACTAACCCCAAATAATTACTTTTTTATAAAATACCAATTGGAAAAGGCAGATACCGAATCCAATTATCTTGTTTATGCACCTTTTGCAAAACCGGGTCCAAGGGAGAACTACTTACTGGATATATTAAAATACAGCATCGAATTTTCTACTGACAAGGCCACTGTCATAATGAGGGATTTAAATATTTCAGATGACAGTCTAAAAAGTACATTCAGGAAGTATATAAAATTCTTTAACAACAAGGACAGATATAGAACTTTCAAAGAGTATGAAATAGACAGGTACACGGAAGAAACTGTAGATGTGGCCGTACTGTCGGCATTATGCAGACTGCCTTATCCGGATTTTGACGAAGTCTTAAGGGTACTTTTGATGGAAGAAGATTTGGAAAGCAGCAAGTACTTAGAGGCTATCGAGAAGTTCGGAAGACTTGACGTACTGTGGAAACTTGCAGATAAATATTACGGGTACAGTGATAAGGAGCCTAATCTCGAGAAACTGGCTATATTCATGCTGGTTACAAATGTAGCATACTACCTTGGCGGCGAATTGCCAGATACATGGAGAAAATATGTTTCTTCAAGGAAGGCTGACTGTGTTGTATTCTTGAGCAATTTCATGAATCATTCCCTTTACTTTGCCGCTTATGACAGGTTGGCAAACAGTGTGGAAGGAAAACTGAAAGTGCATGAATACATCGATAAGTGGGAAATAGATGACTATATCAACTGTGACATTTTCAAAGCCTTTGACGAAGAGATTATTAAAAAACTTAAAGAACAGCTGCTTTCCGATATAGGAGAGTTTGAAAGATACAGGGATATTGTTCAGGCCAGGAGGACAAAACACTGGTATAACTTTTTTAAATCGGAATATGAGTGTATCTACCGGGCTATAGAGTTGTTTGACTGCTGGAAGGATGCCAGCCAAAGCATACGGCAGTATACCCCGTTGGAGTTCGCTGAAAGATATGCGGATAAATATTATAAACTGGATACTGCCTACAGAAAATTTTATATTTCTTTTGACAGGCTGCAAAACAAGGAATTGCTGATGGAATTAAGGGATAAAGTTGAAAACGTATATGTTAACGGTTATCTCAACACACTCTCCATTAAGTGGTCCGATAGTCTCGAAACTTTAAACGGGAATTGGATAATTTCCGGTATGGTTATGCAGAAGGACTTTTACAATACGTACATAAAGCCCTTTAAGAATCGCAAGGAGAGAGTGTTTGTCATTATTTCGGATGCGCTAAGATATGAGGTTGCCAGGGAGTTTTGCGATATGCTCAACAAAGAAAGGAAAGGGTCTACGGAGATTTTTTATATGCAAGGCTGTATACCGTCCGGCACCCGTCTTGGCATGGCATCCCTTTTGCCTCACAAATCCATTCAAATAGACGAGGATTACAAGGTATATGTGGACGGCATGTCTTCGGAGGGAACGGATAACAGAAATAAAATTCTTTATAATTACAGTCAGGAGTCAATAGCAGTACAGTTTAACGATGTCATTGATATGAAGCGGGATGATATGCGTAAAACTTTCGGAGGCAAAGAACTGATTTATATATATCATAATACTATTGATGCAAGAGGTGACAACAGCAAGACCGAGAGGGAAGTTTTTGATGCGGTGGAGGAAGCGTTTAAAGAATTGATGCTGCTAATAAACAATCTTGTTAATAATGTTACAGCGACAAATATCATTATAACTTCCGACCACGGATTTATATATAAACGCGGAAACCTTACGGAAAGTGATAAAATATCAAAGGCATCCGTTGAAGATGCCTATGAAAACAGGCGGTTTGTATTGAGTACGAAGACTTTGGCTTTGGACGGCACCTTAACCTTTGATATGGGGTATTTGCTTGGACAGGATACCGACCTGAAATGCGTTTTTCCAAGAGGGGTAAACAGGTTTAAAGTACAAGGCGCGGGAGCCAATTATGTGCATGGGGGTACATCCTTGCAGGAGATTCTTATTCCTGTAATCAAGTTTAAGAATGACAGGAGCAAGGACGGCAAAAATGAAGTGACGAAAGTCGATGTAAAACTTACAAGCATAACCAGGAAAATAACCAACACCATATCTTATTTGGAATTCTTCCAGACTGAGAAGATAGAGGATAAGCGTGTTCCGTTAAGGCTTAAAGTATATTTTGCGGATGAAGACGGCAACCGTATTTCCAATGAAAATATAATAATTGCCGACAGCAGGTCGGAAACTTATGAGGACAGGAGTTTCAGGGAGAAGTTTGTATTGAAAAACAGAAAATATGACAAAACGAAGAAGTATTATCTTATTATGGAAGATGAAGAGGAAACGGTAGAAAAGATATACGAGAAGATGCCGTTTATTATAGATATTGCCATAAGTGATGATTTTGGGTTTTAAGGTCGGAAGATAGATGGATGAATTAAGCAGGAAACTGAATCAATATTTTGCCGGCAGGGCTGTAAGGAAGGATTTGACAAAAAAGATAAAGGAAGGGGCAAACGTGCCCGTATATGTCTTAGAATATCTTTTGGGTATGTATTGCGCCACTGATGACGAAGACGGAATAATGGAAGGCGTTGAAACGGTAAAAAGAATTCTGGCTGAAAATTTTGTGCGTCCTGATGAAGCTGAGAAGGTAAAATCAAAGATTAGGGAAATAGGAAAGTATACCGTTATTGACAAGGTTGGCGTAAAGCTTAATGAAAAAAAAGATGTCTATGAGGCCGAATTTTCAAATTTGGGCATAAAGGGAGTGGCTATATCTCCGACTTATGTAAAACAATATGAAAAGCTTTTGTGTGGAGGTATATGGTGCATCATAAAGATGGACTACTACTACGATGAAGAAGCCAAAGGGACAAGCCCGTTTAATATTAGCAGTTTGACTCCAATTCAAATACCCAATCTTGACATGGAAGAAATAATAAACGGCAGAAAATACTTCACAAAAGATGAATGGATAGATGTTGTTTTAAGGTCTGTAGGAATGGAACCTACAAGATTCGAAAATAATGTGAAGTGGCACCTTCTGGCGAGAATGATACCTCTTGTTGAGAACAACTACAATCTTTGCGAGCTAGGGCCAAGAGGTACGGGCAAATCCCACGTATATAAAGAGATTTCTCCAAACAGCATCTTGGTATCAGGCGGACAGACAACTGTGGCAAATTTGTTTTACAATATGGCTTTAAGGCAGATAGGCCTTGTGGGGCTTTGGGATTGTGTGGCTTTTGACGAGGTTGCCGGGATTACATTTAAAGATAAAGATGGAATTCAGATAATGAAGGACCACATGGCTTCGGGTTCTTTTGCCAGAGGCAAGGAAGAGAAGAATGCCTCTGCATCTATGGTGTTTGTGGGAAACATTAACCAAAGTGTTGATGTGCTGCTGAAAACATCCCACCTTTTTGAGCCGTTCCCTGAGGCAATGGCCAATGATTCTGCGTTTTTTGACAGGATGCATTATTACATACCCGGGTGGGAGATACCAAAAATGCGTCCGGAGTTTTTTACGGATGAATACGGTTTTATTACAGATTATGTGTCTGAGTTTATGCGGGAGATGAGAAAACGCTCTTTCTCCGATGCATTGGACAAATTCTTTAAGCTGGGCAGCAATTTAAACCAAAGAGATGTTATTGCAGTGAGAAAAACAGTTTCGGGGCTTGTAAAACTCATATACCCGGACGGCAAGTTTACAAGGGATGATATTGAAGAAATACTGCGCTATGCACTGGTGGGAAGAAGGCGTGTTAAAGAGCAGTTGAAAAAGATAGGCGGTATGGAGTTTTATGATGTTCATTTCTCCTACTTAGACAATGAAACAATGGCCGAGGAGTTTGTCTCCGTACCCGAACAGGGCGGTGGCAAAATAATTCCTGAAGGCATGGGCAAACCGGGCCATCTTTATACCATTGCCAGAGGGAAATCGGGCATGATAGGGGCATACAAGATTGAAACCCAGGTTATATCAGGCAGCGGCAAATTTGAGAGAACAGGTCTTGGCTCCGATAGAGAGGCAAAAGAAAGTATAGAGACGGCCTTCAGGTACTTTAGGGCAAACAGCAAAAATATAAGCGGAAGCATAAGCGTTACCACTAAGGATTATTTGATGCATGTACAGGATATACATGGAGTTGGCATGACATCCGAGCTTGCATTGGCAGCTTTTGTTGCTTTATGCTCGGGGGCATTGGGTAAGCCTCCCCAGAGCCAGCTGGTTGTTTTGGGGTCGCTCAACATAGGCGGTACAATAATAAAGGTTGAGGAATTGGCAAATGTACTGCAGGTATGCTTTGATTCGGGAGCAAAGAGGGTGCTTCTTCCGATGGCATCTGCGGCGGATATTCCCACTGTTCCTCCCGAATTGTTTGCAAAGTTTCAGGTTTCATTCTATCAAAGTCCGGAGGATTCTGTATTTAAGGCTCTTGGAGTGGAGTAGGATTAAAAAAATTACTCAATAAAAGAGGAATTTCTACAAAAATGTCGTAATATACTTTTAATTTGATTTTTATGTCAAATTATAATATACATAGCAATAAGAACAAGTGAATATTTTTTAAATAGATAATTGCGGAAATCCGAGTAAAGAGAAGTATATGTATTCTATATTGCACAAGTTTCAGATGAAAGGCATAAAGGTTTTTGGACAGACGTAAAACATACCCCGGCACAATTGCCCCTCATAAAGATTTTCAAGTGCGGTCATACCTTAAAACGCAGCAGATTGGGAGTTTCTAGGGTTTCGCAATTAACTTGGCAAATTATATACAGAAAGGATTTGATTTTATGCTGAGTTTTATTTTGGGAGCAATTACTTTAGTTCTGTCAGTGGTGCTGGCGGTAGCAATTCACAGCTTTACGTCTTTTGACCTTATGTCGTTTTCCTTTTTTTATGTTATCCCGGTAGGTTCGATTTTTATCGGTACAATTGCATGTTTGGGCTATTATTGGGGATTTTTGATATCAAATAAAAAAATGATTCCTCGAAAGTCATGATCGGTTTATTAATCCCGATTATAGCCTATATAGGTGTCCAATACGGTTTTTATGCTACTGCGTATTTGGATGAAAATATGAATCTGAATTATAAAATGGTGGGAGAGCATGTCAGCAATTATGCAATCGGTGACTCGGATGAACCGCTTAATTTTATTTCCTTTACAAAGGAAATGGTTAATAGAAGAACTATTAATTTCTTCATTCGCAAACGTGCCGTTGGTGAAGTGGAAGGAAATGTTGTATTAAATTGGATATTCTTTGTTATAGACGGTCTTGGCTCTGCCCTTGGGAGTATTTTTGCAATGGGGTTTGTTATTGGCAGCAAAAAATACTGCGATGATTGCAAACGATATATGAAGGAAAAGTCAATATTAAAGTTTTTGTCGACAGATATTGATAGAACAATTAAATTTCAGGATATTGAAAGATTAAGTCCCGACCAAATAAAAGGATTGTTTTTGACTACGAAAGTTGGAAGAAATGATCATTACGAAGTAGTTGTTCACTGGTGTGAAGGCTGTGATAACGGTTATCTTGAAATGAAATATATGCAGAAGAATTCAAAGGGCAAAATGGAGGAAAATACTAATATGAGCAAAGAATTTAAAATTTCTCCCGATACCGTTAAGGCTATTTTGGAGCAAGCGATGTAACGACTCAAAGACAAGGTTGCCTTTTGAATTTTGTTAAATTATAAAATTAATCAAGTCTTAAAATGCAAGACTAAAATCCACATCTGCTATTTTTGCGGGAGTGGATTTTTGTATTTGTAAGATCATGTATCTACATAGTTGCCTTAAAAATCAAACATATTGACAAGAGGAGGTAAAAAGAGTTATACTTAAGTTAGTTAAGTAAGTAAATTAAGTAAGTTAGGGGGCATGTTTATGCTGCAATCGGTGATGGTATCTCCAGGGAAAATTGAGTTCCGAGAAGTGGAAAAGCCGGAATTAAAGCCGGGCCAAGTGCTTGTTAAGATTATGAGAATTGGCATCTGTGGCTCGGATATCCATGTAAATCATGGAAAACATCCTTTCACAAAGTATCCGGTAACTCAAGGGCATGAAGTAAGTGGAAAAATCGTCGAAGTTGCAAAAGATGTGGAGCATCTGAAAGTTGGCCAGAAAGTGACTATAGAGCCGCAAGTTGTATGCGGTAAATGCCATCCATGCCGCACAGGAAAGTATAACCTTTGTGAAGAACTAAAAGTTATGGGATTCCAGACCGTTGGAGCAGGGAGTGAATATTTTGCTGTTGATGCCAAGAATGTTACACCTGTCCCTGACCATCTTACTTATGATGAAGCTGCAATGATTGAGCCTTTGGCCGTTACCGTTCATGCGGCAAACAGAGTCGGTGATGTGAAGGATAAAGATATTGTGGTAATAGGTGCAGGACCTATAGGGATCTTACTGGTACAGACCCTGAAAGCCAAAGGTGCACGCAAGGTAATGGTCACAGATATAAGTGATTATCGTCTGGAGCTGGCACTAAAATGCGGTGCTGATATTGCAGTCAATACTAAAAATGAGGATTTTGGAGAAGCAATGCTTTCAAGTTTTGGACCTGATAAAGCAGATGTTATATATGATTGTGCCGGTAGCAATATAACAATGGGTCAAGCCATACGCCATTCGCGTAAAGGGAGCATAATTGTATTGGTTGCAGTATTTGAGGATATGGCAACAGTTGACCTTGCAACCCTTAATGATAAAGAGCTGGATTTGAATACAACAATGATGTATCGTCATGAAGACTATGTAGAAGCAATTGAGCTTGTTAAAGCGGGTAAAGTAAGCTTAACTCCTTTGATGAGCAAACATTTTGCTTTCGAGGATTGGGAAAAGGCTTATGAGTATATTGACAACAATCGTGAAATCACTATGAAGGTTCTGATTGATGTTAATAACGATGATGATTAATTAAATTTGATAAATTAATTTAGGTGAGAATTTATGTTTGATGTAGTTGCGGTTGGTGAATTGCTAATTGATTTTTTGCCCGCAGGCATGAATGAAGATGGATTGGCTCTTTTTTCATCAAACCCTGGCGGTGCTCCCGCCAACGTTCTTGCAATGCTTGCGAAACTGGGAGCGAAAACTGCTTTTGTTGGCAAAGTGGGAAAAGACGGTTTTGGACAGTTTTTAAAAGCAACCCTTGATAATGCTGGAATTGATACATCCAACCTGTTAATGAGCTCAAGCGAGATGACGACTTTGGCATTTGTTCATCTGGATGAGAAAGGTGACAGATCTTTTAGTTTCTATCGAAAGCATTGTGCAGATGTCAGTTTGGATGCCGGTGAGCTTAATAAAGATTTATTGAGAACGTGCCGTTTTTTACACTTTGGAGCTGTCTCTTTGACTGATGAGCCGAGCCGTACTGCGACTTTGGAAGCGGCAAGAATCGCAAAAGAGGCAGGGGCGATAATTTCATATGACCCGAATTACCGTCCTGCGTTATGGGATGATGAACGGGAAGCGTGCAAATACATGTTAAAAGCAATGGAATATGCTGATTTGGTGAAAGTCAGTGAAGAAGAGCTTTTGCTTTTGACTAAAAGCGGGGATTTTTCCCTGGGGGCAGACAAACTGCTTGCCATGGGTCCTAAGGCCATCTTTGTTACTTGTGGTGAAAAAGGTTCTTATGCTTTTACCAAAAGCTGTTATGCACACCATGGCGGGTACAACGTAAAAGTGGTTGATACTACAGGGGCAGGGGATGCTTTTGTTGGAGCCATGCTGTGGCAGCTTAGGGATATGTCTTTGGAAGAGATATTTCAAATATGTGCAGAAAAATGGGAAGAACTTTTGGCATTTTCAAATGCGGCAGGTTCTATTGTAACTACTAAGAAGGGCGCAATTCCTGCAATGCCTGATTTGGATGCGATAAATGCTCTTGTAAGACAATCGTTTGATGAGAGGTAAAAAGTAAAGAATATGACTCGTCAAGGGATACAATAATAGGAGGGGGGGCGCCAAATGAGCAAGTTTACAAAGCTTGATTTAAACAGTATAACAAACAACAACAGGATGAATGTATTTAATTGCATTCTTGAGGCAAAGAAAATAAACAGGGCTGTTATTGCAAAAAAAGTAGGTTTGAGCATTCCGGCGGTCATGTCCATTACCGATGAGTTGATTCAAAGAGGTATCATCTATGCTGTCGGTAAGGGTGAATCCAGCGGAGGGAAACGTCCTGAATTGCTTGCCGTAGTGCCGGACAGGTTTTTCTTTATTGGAGTGGATATAGGAAGAACGTCTGTCAGAGTAGTTGTGATGAACAACTGCAGGGATATCATTTACAAAATGAGTAAACCAACAGAATCTGTTGAACCGTATGAATTAATAGGCCAGATAACCGAGATGACGATGGACAGTATAAAGGAATCCAAATTACCCCTTGACAGAGTTGTCGGTATAGGTATTGCAATGCCGGGATTAATTGAGAGGGATACCGGCAGAGTGCTGTTTAGCCCGAACTTCGGTTGGAATGATATCCCTTTGCAGGATGAACTCAAAAAGCGCCTTCCTTTCAATGTATTGGTAGAAAATGCAAACCGTGCCCTGGTTATTGGGGAGATAAAGAATATGCAGCCAAATCCTACTTCCTGTATTATTGGGGTTAACCTTGCATACGGCATCGGTTCGGCAATAGTTTTACCAAATGGGCTGTATTATGGAGTTAGTGGGACGAGTGGCGAAATTGGACATATTATTGTTGAAAACCATGGTTCATATTGCTCATGCGGTAATTATGGATGTATTGAATCCATTGCAAGTGGGGAAGCGATAGCGCGCCAGGCCCGTATTGCAATAGCAAATAAAATTCAAACCAGTATTGCTGAAAAATGTGAAGGCGATTTAAAGAAGATCGATGCTAAAATGGTTTTTGATGCTGCAAAAGAAGGGGATCATCTTGCCGAATCTATAGTAAAAAAGTCAGCTGATTATATAGGCAAGGGCTTGGCAGTTGCCATAAACATGCTTGATCCCGAGCAAATAATTCTTTGTGGCGGTTTGACGCTAAATGGTGACTTTTTTATTGACATGATCAAAAAGGCAGTATCTAAGTATCAGATGCGTTATGCCGGAGGAAATGTCAAAATTGTTGTGGGTAAGAGTGGGCACTATGCTACTGCCATAGGTGGTGCATGGATTGTTGTAAATAATATTGATTTTTTGTCGAATAATTAAATATATTGTAATCAATTTGATTTTTAATTCTCGTAATATCCAGTTCGGTTTTTTGCTGATAAATATCTAAATTTAAAAATAGACATTGACTTTGTATATAAAAACGAGATATAATAAAATTGTAGTTAGTTAAGTTAACTAAGTAATTGTCTTATCAACAAATAATCATAATTATTACCCTTAATATGAAAAGTCAGGTATCAATTCAAAAGTTGCAATCTAACGGAAAATACTTAATATAGCTCACTGATTGACATATAGCAATCAAGGTAAAGTTGGTAAACCAAGGAGGAGCGTACATGGATAATACTTTACTTCTAGAAGTTAAAGGGCTTTCAAAAGTATTCCCGGGAACCCGGGCACTAAATCGTGTCAGCCTTGAAGTAGGAAAGGGTGAAGTACATGGTTTGTGCGGAGAAAACGGCGCTGGGAAAAGCACTTTAATGAACATTGTAGGTGGAGTTTTTCCTGCAACTGAAGGAGTTATAAAATTTGACGGTAAAGTCTTTAATCCCAAAAAGCCAAAGGACTCCCAAGATGCAGGAATAGGCTTTGTTCATCAGGAGCTTTGCTTGTGTCCCCATCTTTCGGCAGCTGAAAACATCTTTATTGGAAGATTGCCAAGCAAAGGCGACAAAATTGATTTTAAGAGACTTTATGAAGATGCCGATGCCATACTAAAAACTTTAGATGCTAATTTCAGCAGCAAAACTCTTGTTAGTGATTTAACTGTCAGTGAGCAACAGCTTGTTGAAATAGCAAAATCTATTTCTCTTAATTGTAAGCTCCTTATTTTGGATGAACCTACCAGTTCCTTGACTGACAAGGAGACAGCGAAACTGTTCCAAGTGGTCAGAGACCTTAAGAAAAAAGGTATATCCATACTGTTTATTTCTCACCGCATGAAAGAAGTGTTCGAAATATGTGACCGCGTTACAGTTTTAAAGGATGGCGCATATGTTTGCTGCATGAATATTTCCGAAATTACACATGAAGATGTAATACGAGCCATGGTAGGGCGTGACCTTGGTGAGCTTTATCCGGACAAATCTTCAAAGATTGAGGAAGATGACTATATTCTGAAGGTTGAAAATTTAAGCGGGAACGGATTTGATAACGTAAGCTTTACATTGAGGAAAGGAGAAATTCTCGGTTTTGCAGGCTTGGTAGGTGCAGGGCGCAGTGAGCTGATGAGGGGACTATGTGCAATAGATCCTATAAAGCATGGAGAGGTTTATCTAAACGGTCAAAAGCAAAGGTTCAAACGGTATAGGGATGCAGTAAAAAGGGGAATTTGCTATCTTACCGAGGACAGAAAGAATTCGGGTTTGTTTTTGCACATGAGTATAGCAAAAAATATCAGCAGTGCAAATCTTGAAGCTGTTTCAAAACGCGGGTGGATCATAAAAAAACGAGAGTACAGCTTGTCTGAGAAGTATGTAAAGGCATTGTCAATAAAGATTCCGGGCTTGTCATATCCTATCAGTAATTTGTCCGGCGGCAACCAACAAAAATGTCTGATTGGAAAATGGCTTTCAACAAGTCCCAAAGTCATAATTATGGATGAGCCTACACGAGGTATTGACGTAGGTGCAAAACGTGAAATCCATAATCTGTTGCGCTCATTGAGTGAACAAGGCGTTGGTGTGATAATCGTCTCCAGTGAACTGCCTGAAATCATTGGTGTGGCTGACAGAGTTGCAGTTATGCATGAAGGGAAGTTGGCAGGATTTTTACAGGGAGAGCAGGTTTCAGAGGAAAACATAATGAAGTTGGCTTCCGGAGCAAATTTATCATAGGAGGAAATGCAATGAAGAACAAAGCGACAGGAATATTAAAAAAGTTATTTTCTCAACGTGAAGTTACTGTATTTTTAATAATTCTTTTGGTTGTGGTGATTACTTCGATTATTCAACCTAAATTCCTCAACTCGAACAACATGAGATCAATAGCATTAAGTGTTTCGGTTGACGGTTTGTTTGCGATTGGTCTTACGCTGGCATTGATTTTAGGTGGAATAGAGCTAAGCGTCGGCAGTGTTGCTGCTATGACATGTGTCATAACCGGTTACTTGGCATTGCATGGTGTTAATATTTGGGTTGCGTGCGCTGCTAGTATTGCAAGTGGTTTAGTTGTAGGTCTTTTCAATGGTTTTATGATTTCCAAAATAGGTTTGCCGCCGTTCATTGTTACATTGGGTATGGAAAATCTTGCACGAGGTATGGCTTATATTATAACTACAGGTTCACCGCTTTCTGTTTCGGGTTATTTGCCTCAATCGTTCCGCTTCTTTGCGACAGGATCGATTCTTGGAATACCAGTTCTCTTCATCATATTTATAATTATTTCTGCAATTGCATTCATCTTTATGAAATATTCCAAGATATGCAGAAATATATACTATGTCGGCAGCAATGAAAATGCCGCAAGACTCTCCGGTATTAATGTAGACAGGGTAAAAATCGGTGTGTATGTAACAATAGCATTAATCTCTACATTGGCAGGCATATTGTCATTGGCACGCTTTAATGTTGCAACTCCTGAGCTTAGCAAAGGTGCTGAAACAACGGCAATCTCTGCAGCGGTTATCGGCGGAACATCGATGACGGGTGGTTCTGGAGGAGTATTAGGAACTGTTTTGGGTATTTTCTTACTAAAGATTGTTAATTCAGCGCTTGTCATGATGGATGTCTCAGTTTATTGGCAGGAGTTTGTCCAAGGCGCAATACTTGTATTGGCTGTTACCATTGACTATCTAAGTCATCGTAAGAACGGCGGCTCAAGCTTTATAATGAAATTTTTTGGATTGGACAAATTGGCTTCAAAATTGGACACAAAGTCTTCCAAGTAAATTTCTAAGTAAATTTAATTCATAAGCATTTTGGTGCTTTAAGCACTAAAAGATATAATGCATATTGCATTAAAAAAGAAGGAGGTAATTCTTCATGAAAAGACTTTTAGTATTAATTCTTGCAATCACCTTAGTATTTTCATTTACAGCATGTAATTCCGGCTCCGGTGCAGGTAGTGGACAGACAAACGGTTATGTAGGCGATTCTTCTGATGAATACTTCATGGTTACATTCCTTTCGGGTATTGATTACTGGAAGTACTGCTTTGAAGGCTTTGAAGATGCAGCTAATGCAATTGGCGTAACCGCAAAATATACCGGTCAGACAGATACTGATGTTTCGGGCCAAGTTGCAGTACTTGAACAGGTTATTGCTCAAAAACCAAAGGGTATAGCAGTAACCGCAGTTAACTCAACTGCATTGGCAGATACAATCGATTCGGCTATTAAGCAAGGTATTTCAGTTGTATGCTTTGACTCTGACTCACCTACTTCAAATCGTTCTGCATATCTTGGAACTGGAAACTATGCAGCAGGTCAAAAGGCTGCTGAGTTTTTGGTACCTCTGGTAAACAATAAAGGTAAAATTGCTGTATTGTATACAGTCGGTGCGGAGAACAGTGAATCCCGTGTTCAGGGCTTTGAAGACTGGTGTAAGCAAAATGCACCTGGAGTTTCTCTGGTTAAAGTTAATGATGCGGGTGATACAACTGTTGCTACAGACAACCTGGCAGCTGCATTGCAGGCAAATGATGATATTGTTGGTGTATTCTGTGTAGACGGTGTTGCAGGTACTGCAGGCCCCACAGCAGTTGCAGAATCCAAAAAAGATTTGAGAGTTCTTGCATTCGACGTTGATGTAACAGTTCTTGATAAAGTTAAGAGCGGTGAAATCGATGGAACAGTTGCTCAAGGAATGTATAATATGGGTTATTGGAGTTTGATGATGCTCTATACTGAAGCAAATGGTCTTTCGGACAAAGCTCTTCCGGGTAATCTCGACACAGGTGTTGTAATAGTAACAAAGGAAAACGTTGATGAATACTATCCAAAGAAGTAGAAGTAAAGCAAAACCAACACGAAAGGAAAGTAAATTATGAAAGAATTTAACTATTATGCACCTACCGAAATAATCTTTGGATGCGGTAAAGTTCAAGAAATTGGCTCAATAGCTGCACGATATGGAAAAAAAGCTTTGCTGGTAACCGTACCGGAATTTCCGGAAGTTAAAGAGCTTTATGAAAAAGTAAAGAATTCTCTAGAAGAAAACGGTTTGAAGGTGGTACATTTTGATGGTGTTATCCCAAATCCCACTACGGATGTTGTAACTGAAGGAGCAAATATTGCAAAGACTTTCGGGGTTGATGTGGTTATCGGTTTGGGAGGAGGTTCTTCAATAGATACTGCAAAAGCTATTGCAGTTGAAGCAACCCACCCGGGAACTGCTTGGGATTATAACTGCCATACTCCGGGGCCCACATCTGCAACACTGCCCATTATAGCAATAGGTACAACAGCAGGAACCGGCAGCCAATGTACACAATGTGCAGTTATCACAAAAACAAGTGAACAGGATAAATCGGCAATTTGGCACAGAAACATTTTTCCCAAAGTTGCGATAGTTGACCCGGAAGTAACAGCCACAATGCCCAAAAGTGTAACTGCACAAACCGGTTTTGATGCATTTGCCCACAATTTTGAAGCGTACCTTTCGGTCAAAACCAGTCCGTTAGTTGAGATGATGGCAATAGAAGCAATAAAGATAATTCGGGAATACCTGCCGAAAGCGTTGGAAGATCCAAATGACATAGAAGCACGTTCAAAAATGGCGTTGGCTGACACATTGGGTGGTCTTACCAATTCCAACGCAGGAGTAACATTGCCCCATGGATTGGGAATGCAAGTCGGCGGACATGCTCCCCATGTAACCCACGGCCAGGCTTTGGCGGTAATATATCCTCAATTTACAAGGTATACATATGCTTGGGCCGTTCAGAAGTTTGCCAAAGTCGGAAGAATATTCAATCCTGCATTAAATGAACTATCCGATGAAGAAGCGGCAAAAGAAGCATGTGGGGCAATTGATGATTTTCTGAAAAAGATAGGTTTGTGGATTGGTTTTAAAGATGTAAATGTTTCAAAAGAGCAAATTCGTCAAATAGCCGATGATGGACAGGTTTTGGGCGATTACCTTAACAATCCTCGTGTGGCCACAATTGATGAAATGTATGAAATTTTGATGAATTGCTATGAGCGCAAAGAATGAGGTGGGCGAAAATATGGTTGAAACAGGGATTTTAAATAGGGACATTGCTGCAGAGCTTGCCAAATTGGGGCATACAGACCGTGTTCTTATTGCAGATGCAGGGCTGGCGATACCCAACACCACAAAAGTTATTGACGTTTCACTTGATGTAAACTTTCCCACAACTATCGATGTATTAAAAACACTACTAAAACATTTTAGTGTTGAAAAGCTCATTTTAAGTCAAGCAACGGTTGATGTAAGTCCGTCAAGGTATAAAGAGTATTTGAGAATGTTTGATGATAACATGCCTTGCGAAATCGTAGAACATGCTATTTTGCGCGATACACTTACAAAAGAAGTTAAATTCGCAATTCGAACGGGTGATTTTACGGCAAATTCGAATATAATTCTTGTAAGTGCCGGAGGCCCTCGTTGGTACTGTGAAAATTTAGAATGAGCTTTTTGCTGAAAATAAGCATTTGGTTTCATAAATACTGTTTTATTGGTAAAAGCACTTGGAGATATTCCAGGTGCTTTTTGCCTTATAAGGGTTAATTGAATCTCATAAATTTCTAGACAGTATTGTTGTTGGCTGCGGCTAAATATGCTAAAATAACATCCAACTCGATTGACTGTTAATTGATTTAAAGTATTTAAGTAAAAGTGTTTTTGCTTTATGATAATTAATAAGCAAAGAAAAAATCAGTTGAATTATTTTTTTATACGTGCAGTAAACTATAATTCATGGTAAGATATATAAATTAAAAAATAACATCCTGGAGGGCATTCATGAAAAAGTTGTCGGTATATTTAAAGGGATATATAAAAGAAAGCATTTTAGGACCGCTATTTAAACTTTTGGAAGCATCATTTGAACTTTTTGTGCCCATTGTCATCAAATCTATTGTTGATGTTGGTATTGGGCAGGCTGACAAAGTATATATTATAAAAATGTGCTTGCTGCTGATACTTTTAGGTGTTGTCGGAATGGTATGTTCGGTAACGGCCCAGTACTTTGCCGCCAAAGCATCGGTGGGATTTGTGACAAAGCTTCGCCGTGCATTATTCGAACATATCGGCAAGTTGTCTTATACGGAGATTGACACCCTTGGTACATCCAGTATGATTACCCGTATGACCAGCGACATGAACCAGGTGCAGACAGGATTGAACCTGACTTTGCGCCTGCTGCTTCGTTCGCCCTTCATTGTGTTTGGTGCAATGATTATGGCGTTTACTGTGGATGCTGAGGCAGCCTTTACTTTTGTAGTGGCAATTCCGGCACTTTCTATAGTGGTTTTTGCCATTATGCTGCTATCCATCCCCCTTTACAGGAAGGTACAGCACAGGCTTGACAGAGTGTTGAATTCGACGAGGGAAAACCTGGCAGGGGTAAGGGTAATTAGAGCTTTTCGTCTTGAAGAAAATGAAATGGCAGAATTTGATAAGCGTAATGAGGAATTAACCTCTACGCAGAAATTTGTAGGCAGGATTTCAGCTCTAATGAATCCTTTGACTTATGTTATTATTAATCTTGCCATTATCTGGCTTATCTATATCGGTGCAATAAGGGTGTCAAGGGGACTGATTACGCAAGGGGCTGTTCTTGCACTCTATAACTATATGTCCCAGATTCTTGTTGAGCTTATAAAATTTGCAAATCTAATCATCAGCATTACAAAAGCTGTTGCCAGTGCAAATCGTATCAGCGCGGTGCTGGATGTAAAACCAAGCCTTGAGGAAAGAGAATCCATACATGAAAACGGCCGCTCCGAATATGCTGTTGAATTTAACCATGTAGGATTAAAGTACAAAAATGCAGGCGGTGAAGCTCTTACAAATATCAACTTTTCTGTCCGCCGCGGTGAGGTGGTGGGTATCATTGGAGGTACAGGCTCCGGTAAAACCTCACTGGTGAATTTGATTCCGAGATTTTATGATGCTACTGTAGGAGAGGTTATTGTGGACGGTGTTAATGTTAAGGATTATTCCTTAAAAGAGCTCCGTGACAAAATCGGTATTGTTCCCCAAAAGGCTGTGCTGTTTAAAGGCAGCATCAGGGAAAACATGCGCTGGGGCAATAAAAACGCAACCGATGAAGAGATTATGGAAGCCATTAATATTGCTCAGGCAGGAGAAATTGTAGCTCAAAAGAAGGAAGGTCTGGATTTTTTTATCGAACAGGGAGGAAAAAACCTTTCGGGCGGTCAGCGTCAACGCTTTACCATAGCCCGTGCCCTTGTTAAGAAACCTGAGATTTTAATTCTTGACGATAGCGCTTCGGCTCTTGATTTTGCAACCGATGCAGCCCTTCGCAAGGCTCTTCGTGATTTGCCGGGAAATCCGACAATTTTCATTGTTTCGCAGCGTACATCATCAATTCAATTTGCGGATAAAATTGTTGTCCTCGATGATGGGGAAATTGCCGGTATCGGCAAGCATGACGAGCTTTTAGAAACCTGTGAGGTATATCGTGAAATTTATGACTCCCAATTTAAAAAGGAGGGAAGATGATATGAAAAGTAATGGAATTCAAATGGATACCATCCGAAAGGTTCTAAAATACATTGAAAAATACCGTATTCTTCTGTTTATTTCCGTTGTCCTTGCGGCATCTACAGTGGCATTAACTCTTTATGTACCTATTCTTGTGGGTAATGCGATTGATAATATTGTAGGACCGGACAATGTGAATTTTGAAGCGGTGGCAAAGATTCTTGCCAAAATTGCTTTTGCCGTCGGTATTACTGCCATATTTGAATGGTTGATGCAAACAATAAACAACAATATTACTTACCAGGTTGTAAGGGATATTCGAAAAAAAGCTTTTCGAAAGATTGAGATTTTACCTCTTTCATATATAGATTCTCATTCCCACGGTGAAATTGTAAGCCGTGTAATTGCCGATGTCGACCAGTTTGCCGAAGGGCTTTTATTGGGCTTTACACAGCTTTTTACAGGCATAGTTACTATAGTCGGCACACTAATTTTCATGCTGACCATTAATGTAAAGATTACTTTTATTGTAGTTGTTCTTACACCGCTTTCTCTTTTTGTAGCAAATTTTATTGCAAAACGTACCTATTCCATGTTCAAGCTGCAGTCCGAAACCCGTGGGGAGCAAACTGCGCTTATAGAAGAGATGATAGATAATGTAAAAATTGTTCAGGCATTTTCCTATCAGGAAGAAGCTCTGAAAAAATTTGATGAGATTAATGGAAGGCTTGAAAAATGCTCACTTCGTGCTGTTTTCTTTTCATCCTTGACAAACCCTTTAACCCGTTTTATCAACAGTCTTGTCTACGCGTCGGTTGCCCTTGCGGGTGCGATAGCGGTTATTGGCGGTGATGTGGGCAGTACAATGACAGTGGGGGGACTTTCCATATTTTTAAGCTATGCCAACCAGTATACAAAGCCTTTCAATGAAATTTCCGGTGTGATAACCGAAATGCAAAATGCAATAGCCTGTGCAAGCCGTGTTTTTGAGTTGATTGAAGAGGAGCCTCAAATTCCGGATGCAAAGGATGCAATCGTGCTTGAGAGGGCCCATGGCAATGTTCTTTTTGACAATGTGGCTTTTTCCTATGTTCCTGAACGTCCGTTGATTCGGAATTTAAACCTTGAAGTAAAACCCGGCCAGCGTGTCGCAATTGTTGGGCCCACCGGTTCCGGTAAAACTACTGTGATTAATCTTTTGATGCGATTTTATGACGTTAATTCCGGAAGCATAAAAGTGGAAGATATAGATATTCGGGATATTACCCGAAAGAGCTTGAGAGAAAACTATGGCATGGTATTGCAGGATACATGGCTGAAATCCGGTACTATTCGAGAAAATATCACAATGGGAAAACCTGAGGCGACCGAAGAAGAAATCATTGCTGCAGCAAAGGCTGCCCATGCCCACAGCTTTATCAAGCGGCTGGAAAACGGTTATGACACCGTTATCAGTGAAGAAGGTGGAAATCTTTCACAAGGTCAAAAGCAATTGCTCAGCATTGCCCGTGTTATGCTTTGCTTACCACCGATGCTTATTTTGGATGAGGCTACATCTTCCATTGACACCCGTACGGAAGTCAAAATTCAGGAGGCTTTTGCAAGACTTATGCAAGGGCGCACAAGTTTTATTGTTGCGCACCGTTTGTCCACAATACGGGAAGCAGATATTATTCTCGTTATGAAAGACGGTGATATTATCGAGCAGGGTACTCATGATGAGCTGCTTTCGCAAAAAGGCTTTTATGCAAATTTATACAACAGTCAATTTGCTCAATGATATAAAGCCCATGTTGCTTTTGTTGTGAAATAGTGTGAAAAAAAGAGGAATATGCTGCAGAAAACCGTAATATATTATATGTCAGTTTATATAATGTAATTCTAATGGCATAAGAAAATATCTTGATTGGAGGAATTTAATATGATTATAACAACAACAACGAACGGGATTGAAGGCAGAAAAATTGTTGAGTACAAGGGAATAGTTTGTGGTGAGGTTATCTCCGGTGTGGACTTTATCAAAGATTTTGCGGCAGGTCTTACAAATTTTTTTGGTGGCCGTTCAAAGTCTTATGAAGGCGAATTAATTGAGGCTAGAGAGGGAGCAATCCGGGAGATGAAAGATAGAGCAGCCCAGATGGGTGCTAATGCAGTAATAGGAGTGGATATTGACTATGAAGTGCTCGGACAGGGCGGAAATATGCTTATGGTAACGGCTTGCGGTACTGCGGTGGTAATTGAGTAATTGTGAGTATGGGATAATAAAAAAGCCCTGTAATGCCTGCTGTATGATAAATTGCGCAGGATTTCCAGGGCTTTTTATATCGATTGTCAGAATTTTCTGCCGCCGCCACCGTGGGTGTGTCCGCTGCTTCCTGTATGTGTGCTGCTTTTATTGCCTCCCCCGGAACTTGAGTTGTCAGAAATTTTCGTTTGCGTTGTCGATTGTCTTATAAAATCATCTCTTGCTTCAGTGAGTTCAAAGGAACCAGTTTCTTCATAGGTGCTGGAAGTTATTGTAACTTTACCTTTGCTGGACAGGGACAAAAGCAAGGTAGACACTAAAGATATCACAAGCGCGGTTATATATATCGATACGGACTTTATCCTGCGGGCTACCTTGTCACCGTATGTCATGTCGGACGGACTTCTGTATTGACCGGATGGAACGCCGGCCTTGGCGTAGCTTTTGACATCTTGTACAAATTTTCTGCATGCATTATAATAATCGGCATTGGAAAGATAGGTTGCACAGTTGTCCGTCATTCTGGAAATTCTGCCGTCAGTAAAAATATCAATGGCATTACCTCTGGTGGATATATAGACTTCTCTATCCTGCATGTTAACGAGCATCAACAGACCGGATTTGCTTTTACCTATTCCATACCCGTTATAATCATAAAAATCATCGGCAAAAGCTTGGGAAGACTTGCCTTGGGTGTCATCGGTAATAACAATGACAACGTCAAGCCTATAGGTTTGCTTTATGCTCTCAATGTCATCCTGAAGACTTGCAATTTCGCTATCGGTAAGATAGTTTAAATAATCTTTAATGTTGCCGGAGCTTTCGGCATAAACTGCGACTTGCGCAATATATGGAATTAAAACTGAAAATAACAAAACCAATAATAAAATACTTGTCTTTTTACGCAAATAAGGCACCCCCAAACACACCTATAATCCACACAACTAAGAAAACTGCTACAGCAAAGAGTATTTGCTTTGGAAGACAGAGGGGAGTATCTCCGACAACCTTGCCTGTCTGCCCGTTTATCATAAATATATGACTCTTATCCTTGTATTTGTTTACCAACAGATAAACCGGCAGCATAGAATAGCACTGGTTGATTTCCGATATGTTTACATTCCTGCTGTTTATGCTGCATGAAGAATAACCGTTAACGGTACCCTTTAGCCTGTCTGAAATATAATCTCTTACCCTGTCTTTAAGTATATTCACAGCTTCATTTGACTCTACATCATATTTTTCGGCCATAAATCCGGACATATATTTCATGGAAAAGTCTTTTAAATCGCTGTAATCAAATGGTTCTATCATATGCATATATTTATCGTCCATCTTTTTGGATGCATCCACAGGTATTCTTTTATAACGGGCATGGCCTCTTCTTACAATACTGTAATACTTTGTTTGGGTATATTGGTAATCACCTTGCCTCCACGAATGGACTTTTGTAGCTTCTCCACTGATAAATCCGTTTGCTTTGCAGTCAAACAGCCAGAATGGAGCATATATTCCGGTTATTTTGTCAACTTCCTCTTTTAATTTAAATTCTTTCGGAGCAAACAGGCGTTTTTTTATCCACTTTTGATATATTTCCTTTGCCTGTTCCTTTGTCAATCTGAAGGGAATAACATTTCTAGGCCTGAATTTTCCGGAAAATCTCGATTTTATAACAGCAGGGCTCTTGCAGTAAACGCAAAAAGTGGCAGAAGTGGTGTTGTCCGCAATTAATTCGGCTCCGCAGCTGTTGCAAATGTATGAATCCAATTCGGGCATATCTTCATTAAGAAATTCTTCATTGTCGGAGGCATCAAATTGATCTTTTTCGTATTCGTTAAAACAGTAATGACATTTCCATTTCTGGGAAGGGGGATCAAAATCCAATCCTGCACCGCAACTGGGGCATTTGTATTCTTTTACTGAGGTCATACATATCCTCCTTTTTAGTAGTTTTGATACGAACATTATATTATCGAACATTTTTATTAATTCTTCTAACAGGTTAATCTTGTTAACCGAAATATAACAAGTTGTTATTCCCAGTTAAATTATACAGTCAAAAAAAACAAGTGTCAAACAGTTGTGCCAGTCGTAAAAGAGCATATTTAAATATGATTTTTCTACATTGATGAAAACTGTAATGCCTATGTTTGTCTATAATTTTTACAAAAATACAAGCATATGAATTTAAAAATAAAATTATGCAGTGTATGATAATGTTATTAACAAAGGGAAATTTGTGTGTTATAATTAAATTAGAAGGAAAATTAGTTTTAATCAAAACACTAAAGTATTTTTGTCTTATAAATGGAAACTGTTTTTTGCTCTTATTTTCTGTCATAATATGTACCTGAAAAAATACTATGGTTTTTCCGCTTTTAAATATAAATTTTATATACATCTCTACAGTCAGTAAAGCTGTATTTGGTCGATATTTATTTTGCATAATTTAAGCATAAGGCCATTGGAATTTTCTCGGGCTTAAAATATTCAGTTTGAAATATTTCTTGTAATATTTATCTTGTAATACTTATTGAATAATTTGCCGATGATTCGTTTGAGTATATTTTTGTATGCCAAAAGGGGTAGATTTATATTATGAAGCTTCGATTTGATGTAAAAAGGTTTTGCTCCAAAATTAAAACCTTTAGTTTGAAAAAAACGAAAAGATTAAAAGAAATGACGGCACCGGTATTTCATTTCATAAAGAATAATTCAGCCAAGAAAAAACTCGATGAAAAGAAAGGCACTTTTACGCCTTTTTTTAGACTAAAAGATGTAAGTATAGGAATCAAACTCAATGTAATTATTACAAGTGTTCTTATAGTATCTTTGTCAGTAGTGATTTTTTACTCTTTTGGAATTGTAAGGAATATACTTGTTGAGCAGGCAAAGGACGGAACATTGCAGATTACAAAACAAGCCAATTCGAACATGAGAATGATCCTTGAGTCGGTGAATCAGGAAGCAACAGCTTTAAGCTGGAACGAACAAGTAGCGGATATTGCTTCTGAGTTGAACGGGACAGAGGATGCTGTTTTTCAAAGCAGATACGCAAGTCAGCTAAGAACAATAATGACCGATTTTAGAGAACAGAAAAGCAATTATTTTTACTCTATTATGTTTGTCTCAAATAATTACATAGCTTCAATTTCCGGACAACAGACAATAAATCCTAATGTAAAGATTCAGGAAGTTGAAAGCGTAAAAGCTTTTTTGGAAAGCGGCCTAAATTCAAAATGGTATGATCCTTATGTGCAGGATTTTAAAATTCATCAGGATACCACCGGCTTATCCGGTAAAGTTATAACCTTGGCAAAGAATATTTATTCCACGACAAAAATAAAAAGCCAGGGGCAGTTGTTCTTCTATATCAACTATGAAAATTTAGGCAGGGTATTTAATGATGTGGATTTGTCTTATGATGGAGTTATGTATATTGTCGGAAAAAACAATAACATTGTAATGAATCCCTTGAGAAAAGAACATATGGGTTTATCGCTAAATGACCTAAGCAAAGAAGAGAGAAAGCAGAATTTTTATATTGACGAAGAGATATATAGGAGGGTTAAATCAGAGCCAAGCGGGGCATTTACAACGAAGTTGCACGGTAAAAATGTGCTGATAACATTTTCATCAATAGATGAAATTAGCGGTATAGAGCTGGGTTGGACTTTTGTAACTGTTACAGATGTCAGTAAGATTACGGAAAGTGTCAACAAAGTTTCGGCACAGGTAATAATTATCGGATTGATTTGCTTGGCATTTGGAATATTCTTGTCTCAATATGTAAATAAAGATATTACAAAGAACATAAAGAAACTGGTAAAAACGATGGAGAAAGTAGGAAATGGTAATTTGTCAATAGAGTTTGATGTCGAAGAAAGAAAAGACGAAATCGGCAAGCTGGGCAAAAGTTTTGCAAAGATGATAAGCAACTTGAATGAATTGATTATGAGTGTTAAACATGCTTCGGATGTCACGGTTGACGCGTCTACAAATGTATCCTCAAAGATTGAGGAGACATATGCTTCTATTGAACAAACGAATGCTGTTTTGGAAGTTGTAAAAGATAAGAGTTTTCAGCAGGGTAAAATTGTAAAAGAAGGCGAGAAGCAGATAGCTTTAACTAAAGATGAAGTTAACCGTGCTAAGGATACTATGAAGGATGTGGATGCAATACTTTCCAAGTCCAAAGAAATTAGTGAGGATAATCGAATGTCGGTAAGTCTGTTGCATGAAATGTCTCAAAATATTAGAAGAGCTATGAATGAAATAGGTGCGGAATCTAAAGAGTTGATTGCAACTTCCAGGGAAATAACGAAATTTACAAGACAGATAAAAGAAATTTCTGAGCAAACAAAATTGATTGCTTTAAATTCCGCTATTGAGTCGGCACGATTGGGAGCCCAGGGTAAAACCTTCCATTTACTGTCCGAAGAAACCAGAACCTTGGCTTCAAAAACTAAAGACCTTTCCGGTAATATAGACCAGATAATTCAAAACCTTATTGAGAAAATCAACAATACCAACAAAGTTGTATTGAAGTTGGACAAGGTGGCTGAAAATACCGAGAATTCCGTAAGCAATGTAACGGAAAGCTTTGACAAGAATATTGAATTTTTAAACGACATAACATCCCATGTATCCGGAATAAAGCAGGTGTTTATACATATAGACAATTTTGTAAACGAAATAGTGTCTACCATAGAGTATATTAGTGCAAGCTCCGAGTCGAACATTCAAGACATATCTGATGTAAGCGAAGCAATGAACGAGCAGATGAAGTGTCAGGAATCGTTGCTGCAACTGACAGCCAACCTGCTGAACCTGTCGCAAGAGCTTAAGAGAAAAGCGGAGGAGATATCCTGATTTTTATTGCTACGGATTTTTGATTCGCTTTGACCGGTATTTACAGAAGCAGCAAACGGGAGTATCCTTTGAAAGGGTATTCCCGTTTTTTAGATAGCGACTTAATAAAACAATAATATCGAAATTAATATAATTGTCCAACTTAAAGTTTGTCGCCGTATCGCATTAAATACATAGAGGTGGTTTATTTGTTTGAGCCCAACTTATTGTATGGAGTAAAAAAAAGAGAAAAAAATTCTCGCTCCGATTCTATAAATCATATTGTCATAAAGATTAAAAATGGAGACACTGAATTAAAGGAGAAATTTATAAAAAAATATAAACCGTATTTATTAAAGATTATATCCAGTACCGTTGGAAGGTACGTGGATCCTGAGGTGAGCGAGGAATATAGTGTAGGGCTTATGGCTTTCAACGAAGCCATTGATGGCTTTAATCCCGATATAAATGGCAATTTTACGAATTATTGCAATATGGTGGTCAATCATAGAATTATTGATTATATAAGAAAAAACAAGAAATACAATAATGTCATACCTTTTTCCTATTTTGAAGAGAGAAACGATTTCGAAGAAAAATATCTAGTCTCCGACAGCCATTACCTTTACGAAAATATCGAAGTAAGAGAAGAGATTTTGCAGTTTGAACGGCAGCTGAAACAGTTTGGAATCACCCTTGAGGACCTGGTGGTGAACTCGCCGAAGCATAAGGACTCTAGGGAACTGTGTATCGGTATAGCCAGAGTTTTGGCAGAGAATGATAAGTTGTTTGATAAAATGCTTCGAAAAAAATGTATTCCGTTATCGGAATTGATGGGCCTCGTTAGTGTCCATAGAAAAACAGTGGAAAGGAACAGAAAGTTCATTATAGCAGTGAGCTTGGTTTTAAGAAGCGGTCTTGATGAGATAAAGCAATTCTTCAAGGGACCGGAAGAGAGGAGGGGACAATAATGAATCTTGGAGTGGTAATAAAAATAAAGAAGAATAAAACTATAATTGTTACGGAAACCGGAGAGTTTAAAGCAGTAAGCACCAGGGACGGTATGTTTTTGGGACAGAAAATCTTATTTGGTCAACAGGATGTAATTGAAGCCGACAAAAAATTCACAGGCTTTATGTGTCCGGCTGTTATAGCAAGTGCAGTTGCAGTATTTGTATTTGTGTTTGCGTTTGCATATTTTGGCTTGCTTAATTTTGATAATACTTTTGCATATGTTGATGTGGATGTAAATCCCAGTATTGAATTTGCGGTAAACAGGGATGGCATTGTTATTGGTGCCGAACCGCTTAATGAAGACGGAAAAAAGATATTGGAAGAGTTAACATATAAGGACACTTTGCTTGAAGATGTGATTTTAGATTTGATTGACAAGTCCAGAGAGTATGGTTTTATAACAAGCGACGATAAAAAGAATATAGTATTGATTTCCGCGGTATTAAGCAGTGATGAACATAATGAGAAAATTAGCTTTGAAAACAAGCTTGTCAGTAATTTAATGTCAAACTTCGAGAGCTTGGATGTGGACATCGAAATGAGGTTTGTAGTTGCATCAAAAGAGCAAAGAAAAAAGGCTCAGGAGAGCAAAGTATCGGTGGGCAAGTACATGATTTATGAAATGGCAAGACAGGAAGGAGAAGAAGTAACTCTTGAGTCTATTGTGTCGGAACCGTTGGAAAACTTGCTTTTAGGTCAAGACTTTGGCGTGATCGGAGCCGATAAGGTTTTGCCGGATGAAACTGCTGCGGCATCGGTTAAACCGGTGAGCACGCCAAGTGTATCTTATGCAGCTGTGACAGAGGAACCGCTTCAAGCTACGGCGACACCTTCGGATACTCCGATAAAACCTACGGCAACTCCAACTAAAGCACCGGCAGAAGCTACACCTTCGGATACCCCGGTAAAAGCTACCGCAACTCCAACTAATGTACTGGTTACAGCTACACCAACCCCGACGGTAAAACCCACCCAAGCTGTGGAGAGCCCCACGAATACACCGGTAAAACCCACAGCCACTCCTGTAAAGACACCGATGGATGAGAAGGGTGTCAAGGTGAGATTTTACAACAACAACACTTTATCCGAAACCGGTGTGATTTATGCAAGAATAAATGTTGTAAACACCGGAAATACAACACTGAACCTTTCGGACATGAAATTAAGATATTACTATACTATAGACAGTGACAGCCCTCAGAGATTTAACTGTGATTGGTCGTCCATTGGAGCTCACAATGTCACCGGAAGCTTTGGAAAGATAAATCCGCCTAAAGAAGGAGCAGATACCTATGTGGAAATAGGCTTTGTCGAAGGTGCAGGAGAGCTTCAACCGGGAGAGAGTGTTGAACTTAATGCACGTTTTTCCAAAACCGACAACACACAGTACAACAAAGCGGATGATTATTCATTCAATTCCTATTATTATGAATATGTGGACTGGGATAAGATTACAGTATATATTTCAGGAAGCTTAAAATGGGGAAGAGAGCCGTAAATTGGCTCGCTTAAAACTTAATTGATTTAACGAATCGACTATTTATAAGTAAATTTATTAATGATAATTTTTTTAGGAGGTAGTAAAAGTGAAAAGTGCTAAAGCCATGTTTCTGATATTGGTAATCTTAGCTGCAGCTTTAGTACCTGCTGTATCGTTTAAGTCTCCAACTATCGCAGCCGACCCCAATAATGATGACTGGCTGCATGTTGAAGGTAATAAAATAGTTGACATGTACGGCAATCAGGTTTGGTTGACCGGGTGCAACTGGTTTGGTTTCAATACCGGTACCAATGTATTTGACGGTGTATGGAGCTGTAATATGAGAGAGGCCATCAAAGGTATGGCGGACAGGGGAATTAACTTTTTGAGAATACCTATTTCAACGGAACTTTTATATCAGTGGTCACAAGGAGTGTATCCTTCAGCAAATGTAAATGATTTTGTAAACCCGGAACTAAAAGGCAAGAACAGCCTTGAGCTTTTTGATTTTGCCATTGGGTGCTGCAAGGAATTCGGAATAAAGGTTATGGTGGATATACACAGCCCATCAACGGATGCTATGGGTCATATGTACCCTGTATGGTATGATGGCCAATTTACAACAGAGATTTGGATTTCAACTTTGGAATGGTTAACAGAAAGGTATAAGAATGATGACACAATACTTGCACTGGACCTTAAGAATGAACCCCACGGCACACCTGGAACTACACCAATGGCTAAATGGGACGGTTCCACTGATTTGAACAACTGGAAACACGCTGCCGAGACATGTGCAAAGAGAATTCTTGAAATAAATCCCAATATTCTCATTGTGGTAGAGGGAGTTGAAGTTTACCCGAAACCAGGCTTCGATTATACTGCAGTGGACGAATGGGGAAAAGAGAGTAAATATTACTACAACTGGTGGGGAGGCAATTTAAGAGGAGTCAGGGATTATCCTATTAATCTTGGAAAGTATCAGAAACAGCTTGTATACTCACCCCACGATTACGGTCCGTTGGTACATAAGCAATCTTGGTTTTATGAGGGCTTTAACAAGGAAACCTTGTATAATGATTGTTGGAGAGACAACTGGGCGTACATACACGAAGAAAACATTGCCCCATTGCTAATGGGTGAATGGGGAGGCTTTATGGATGGCGGAGACAACGAGAAATGGATGAAGGCACTAAGAGATTATATGATTGAAAACAAAATAGCCCACACTTTCTGGTGTTATAATGCAAATTCCGGTGATACCGGCGGACTTGTGTATTATGATTTCATAACTTGGGATGAAGAAAAGTATGCTCTGCTAAAGCCTGCATTGTGGCAGACATCCGATGGAAGGTTTATAGGTCTTGACCATCAGATACCTCTTGGCTCTAATGGAATTACTGTAACAGAATATTATGGCGGTAATATTCCGGACCCATCACCAACGGCTACTATTCCGGATGTGCCGACACCAACACCTTCTTTTGAAATAGAAAAAGGAGATGTCAATGTTGATGGTTATGTTAACTCGACTGATATTATGTGGATGAAAAGATATTTGCTAAAACTGGTTAAAGACTTCCCTGAACCTGCCGGAAAGCAGGCAGCAGATATGAATGATGACGGGAACATTAATTCTACAGATATGGCAGTTTTAAAAAGGAAAATACTTAGAATGACAACATAAAGCCACTGCTTATTGTTTTTCGACTAAATATTTCCAATATCTTGCCGGCATATTGTGTTTTTGAAGCTTTGGATTGACCCTGTCTTTTATGCAGATACTGTTAAAGTATTTCTTCCAGAGACTTTCAAATTCGTCGTCTGTCGTCGCGGATTGGTATTGAAGCTCTGTGGGAAGGTCTGTGAAAACACATTCCACTTTGTTGTATACAGCAGCAAGGCTTCGCTTTGTGTCGTGTATTACCCAGAATTGATCTGACAAACGCCGGACGAAATGACCGGATATTAAGAAAGTAATATTGTGGACAGGACTGTAGGGGGCATAGTAAATGTCCCCTTTTAGCTTTTTAAACCTTAGCAAACCCAGCAGAAGATGGCTTTCAGTTCTGACTTTCTTAGCGGCGGAATGAACCTTTAAAACTTCTTCTGAAGTGAGGTAAAGGTCTACGGATTTGCCCATTTTAAAGCCGAATCTTAAATATTTCAATATGTAGGTGTCGATGTCATCAAGTTCGGACAGATATGCGTGGTACGCATTTCTTAAGGCGTCATATGAGATTTTTTTACATATTGCTTCATAAACTTTCGAAGCTTTTTCGCTGTCGGTGACTATATCAATATTTTTGTCCCAAATGCTTTGCTGTATGTTTTTCGTGCGAAAAACCCTGTCAGGGAGGGCAATACCGTAATATGACTCGTATACGGAGGTTAAAAGCCCGTCAAAGGTTCCATCATAGTAATAGTTGACCATTATGTATCACCTGCACAATTATATTTCACCGGTTATGCTCATTATTCTGTCCTGTAGAGTGGGTTTTTCAGGTATTAGGGAAAATATAGAGATTTGCTCCCATTCCTGATTTTTTCCAATAATTTCCCAGTCATTGGCTTCCCAGCCATTAATCAGGTTTTGCTTTATTAAAAACTGATCCATGTCATGGTTGAAAAAGTACTTTCCGTTGCAAGTAATGAAAAATCTTGCGCGTTTTAAAACCACTCCCAGTTTTTTAAGGTCATCAAAAGATAAGGATTTGACTTTTCTTGCCATAATGATCTTTTTGGCAGAGCGTACTCCAATACCGGGAACCCGAAGCAGCATTTCGTATTCTGCCCGGTTCACTTCAACAGGAAAGAGGGAAATATTATTAACTGCCCAGTTGGCCTTGGGGTCAAGTTTTGTGTCAAAATTGGGATTGTGCTCATCAAGGAGCTCGTTGGCTGAAAAACCGTAAAATCTTAAGAGCCAATCAGCCTGATAAAGCCTGTGCTCTCTAAGAAGAGGAGGCGTCTTTAAATCAGGCAGCAGCGGATTTTTGGATACAGGTACATATGCCGAATAATAAACCCTTTTCAGCTTGTATTTTTTATATAGGTTTTCGGAAAGCCTGAGAATATTAATGTCGTGGTCCTGGGTAGCTCCCACGATAAGTTGGGTGCTCTGACCTCCGGGAACAAATAAAGGTGCACTTTTAAATACCTTTCTTTCTTCCTTCCTTTCATCTATTTTGGAAGATATAAAGTTCATTGGCCTGATTATTGACTGCTTGTCCTTTTGGGGAGCCAAAAGCTTAAGTCCTTTCTCGGACGGAAGCTCAATATTGACACTGATTCTGTCTGCCAGTTTCCCGACAGCTTCAATGAGGGAAAAGTCAGCTCCCGGAATGACTTTAACATGTATGTATCCGTTGAATTTGAAATCTTGTCGTAAAAGCCTTATTGATTCATACATCAGCTCCATTGTATGGTTGGGATTTTTTGTTACTGCGGAGCTGAGAAACAAACCTTCGATATAATTTCGCCTGTAAAAGTTTATGGTAAGATTTGCTACTTCCTGAGGTGTAAAAGCAGCTCTCGGGACATCATTGCTGGCCCTGTTGACACAGTAGGCACAATCATATATGCAGTAATTTGAAAGAAGAATTTTCAGAAGGGAAATACATCTTCCGTCATCAGACCAACTATGACATATGCCGCAGGACGCTGCATTTCCAAGCCCGCCTTTTGTGTTTTTCCTGTTGCTGCCGCTGGAAGAACAGGAAACATCGTATTTTGCAGCTGCAGACAATATTTCAAGCTTTTTTTGAAGATCCAAAAAAAACACCTCCGGAAAGTTGCTAAATAAATTTTACCACAAGAATAAGTAAAAAGCAAACGTTTGTTCGGAGTGTTATATGCAAATTAGACCATATTTATTGAAAATAGGTTGAAAAAAGCATCTAAAATTATATATAATATAATTATATGATTCTTGTTTTTTGTTTAATTCAGAAGCTAGGTTTATTAATTATGTTTCGCTTCTATATTCATGCATTGCAGGTCCGCTAATTGTTTCGTGTAAATTTTGTGCTTTACAATCTAAATCCGGAGGAATAAGATGGAAATCAAGTGTTTTAGAATAAATCTTTGCATTTTTTTGCTGCTTATGATATTTGGCAAGGTTGCATATGCAAAAACGGATGCAATTATCTATGAAACCGAATTATACGGTCCTCCGTTCAAGTTTATTGAGCACGGAGAAATCCATGGATTCGAAGTTGAGTTAAACCGGCACATATTTTCCGATGGCAGCTATGAGTTTGATTATGAATTTGATACATGGGAAAATGTTTATCAAAAACTAAAAAACGGTGAAATTGACACCTGCGGTCTGCTCGTCGTAAGCGAAGAAAGAAAAAAAGACATTTTGTTTTCCGATACGGTCATGTGTTTATATATATCCATTTATTCAAAAGACAAGAATAGGGGTATTGACGTTAAAGACCTTGAAAAATATCGTGTGGGTGTTGGGAAAGAACAGTACAGCGAGCATATTTTGAGAAATAGTGTCGGTATTGACAATTACATAACTTTTGTAAGTATTGAAGAGGCAATAGATGCTTTAAATGAGGAAAAAATAGATGTAATTTTTGAAAATCAGGACGTTGTAAACCATTACTTAATTAAGAAAGGCTTGACGGGTAAAATAATACCCAGCAAGACAGGGCTTTTTCCCGTTAAAGTTGCTTATGGAGTAAGCAAAAAAAATCCTGAGTTGGTTAAATATATTAATGAACGCTTGGATAGTGTAAAAAAAAGCGGTACATATGAGGAGCTGTATAGAAAGCATTTCTTACGGACTTCAGATTTCTACAGAAGAAATCAAAGGTTGAGAAATATTGCTGCAATGGTTGTAATGTTTATTCTTTTGGTACTTTTGCAAGTTTATATAAGGCATCTTAAGAGAAAAATATCGAAAGCATACAGGGAACTTCGCAAACAGCATGAATGGCTGAAAGTGACTTTGTCAAGCATTGGGGAGGCAGTAATTACAACAGATGAAAACGGGACCGTTACTTTTAGCAATTATGAAACCCAAAAGCTTCTGGGTTTGTCTGAAAAAGAAATATCTGGCAGGAAGTTGGATGAAATACTTTCCGGATTAGTAGATGAAATGGAAAAAACTTCAAAATACCTATTAAAAAAGTTATAAAGCGGGGGACTTTGATAAAACTTGAAAGCGACTTAAGTCTGATCACTCCGCATGGAAAAAAGCTTGTGGAAGGTACTGTTGCACCAATCAGAAACGATTCGGATGTAATTATCGGAACGGTTGTCGCATTAAAAGATGTTACGGAAATTAAAAAGAAGGAAGAAATCCTGTATAACATGGAGTATTTCGACCCGTTGACCGGACTTCCCAACAGGAGTCTGTTTGCAGACCGGTTGAATATGGCACTTGCCCAGTCAAAACGAAATAATGATATGTGTGCACTCATCATATTGGACCTCGATAATTTCAAGGCAATCAATGATACGCTGGGACACTCCGTGGGAGATATGCTTTTAAAACAAGTGGCGGAAAAAATCAAGGGTTACTTGAGGGAAGTCGACACAGTCGCAAGAATTGGAGGGGACGAGTTCATAATTATTCAGCCTCAAATAAAGGATATAAGCGATGCTACAAGAGCTGCCGACAGAATATTAAAAAAATTCCAACAGCCGTGGATTCTTGAAGGCAAGGAGTATTATATAACTGCGAGCATGGGCATCGGTATTTATCCCAACGACGGAGAGGATCAGCAAACAATTTTCAAGAATGCGGATACGGCATTATATAGAGCCAAAGAGCTCGGAAGGAATAATTATCAATTATATACGGAGTCTATGAACCAGAAGGTTCTTCAAAGACTTGATATTGAAAATAGCTTGAGGCGGGCGATTGAGAGAGAAGAATTTGTACTGTTTTATCAACCCCAGGTTGATATCAAAACCGGTAAAATTGTAGGTCTTGAAGCACTCCTAAGGTGGTATCATCCGGATTACGGGCTTGTACCTCCGATGGAATTTATACCCATTGCTGAAGAATCCGGTCTTATAGTGGCTATTGGAGAATGGGTTTTAAAAACTGCGTGCATACAGAACAAGAAATGGTTAGACATGGGAATGGAGCCGCAATTGATATCGGTGAATTTGTCTGCAAGGCAATTTCAACAGCACAACGTGGTTGAGGTAATTGACAGGATTCGTTGCGATTCGGGATTGGCGCCGGAACTGTTGGCGTTGGAAATAACAGAGAGTACTGCAATGAAGGATTTGAGTTTTACGATAGATGTATTAAGTCAATTGAGAAAAAAGGGGATAAGGGTATCCCTTGACGATTTCGGAACCGGCTATTCGTCACTGAACTATTTAAGGCAGCTTCCAATAGATACTCTGAAAATTGACAAAAGTTTTGTTCGGGACATAACGGCCAATTCTAAAGAGGAGGCTATTGCAAAAACTGTTATCAGTCTTGCGCACAAGCTTAACCTTACTGTTGTGGCCGAAGGAGTTGAAACTTGGGAACAGCTTTTATTCCTTAAAAAAGAAGGATGCGACAAGGTTCAGGGTTATCTTTTCAGCAAACCCTTGCCTGCAGAGGATATTGAAAAAATTTTAAGGAGCAAAGACGGTTTTATTCTCGAGGGAAAAGATGGCGATTGATTTTAAAGTGATTTTACGGTATTGATATTGCATACTCCCGATAGTATAATACTCTTTATAAGAGGGAGGTAGTAATTATGAGAGCTGTTATAACTGTTATCGGAAAAGATAAAATTGGTATTATTGCCGGTATTAGCAATATTCTTGCCAATTGCAATGTGAATATTTTGGACATTTCTCAGACAACCATGCAGGACGTTTTTACCATGGTAATGCTTGTAGATATATCCAAACTTTCCGTTCAATTTGCGGAATTGTCGGAACAACTGGAGAAAAAAGGTGTTGAAATGGGACTTTCAGTGAGGATTCAGCATGAGGATATCTTTAATTCCATGCACCGTATATAAGGGGGAAAATTCAGGTGTTAATGCCTTTTGAGATAATTGAAACAATAAAAATGATTCAGGAGGAGAATCTTGACATTAGGACAATCACGATGGGAATATCCCTGAGGGACTGTGCCAGTTCCTCTGCAAAGGAGTCGAGGGAGAAAATTTATAACAAGATTACACGGCTTGCGTCAAATCTTGTCAAGGTCGGAGAGGATATTGAGAAGGAATATGGTATCCCCATAGTAAACAAGAGAATTTCCGTTACTCCGATTTCCCTTGTGGCTGAAAGTAGTGATGAGAAAAATTATGTAAAGTTTGCAGAAACTTTGGATAAGGCGGCAGATGCGGTCGGAGTCAATTTCATTGGTGGATTTTCTGCGTTAGTCCAAAAAGGTTATACTGTCGGAGACAGAAAACTTATAGCTTCCATACCTGAGGCTTTGAGCAGTACCAAAAAGGTTTGTTCGTCTGTCAATGTTGCCAGTACCAAAGCAGGAATTAATATGGATGCGGTAAGGGAGATGGGACAGGTTATAAAAAAGGCTGCAGACCTTAGCGCCGACAGTGGAGGTTTGGCGTGTGCCAAATTGGTTGTTTTTGCAAATGTTCCGGAGGACAATCCGTTTATGGCAGGAGCTTTTCACGGAGTGGGAGAACCGGAATGTGTTATAAATGTAGGAGTCAGCGGTCCCGGCGTTGTTAAATCCGCCCTGGAAAAGGTAAGAGGGGCCGATTTTGAAACTGTTTCAGAAACCATTAAAAAAACTGCCTTCAAAATAACCAGAATGGGTCAGTTGGTTGCCCGTGAAGCATCAAGGCGTCTGGGGGTTTCCTTCGGCATAGTCGATTTGTCCCTTGCACCTACTCCAACCATAGGAGACAGTGTTGCTCACATTCTGGAGGAAATGGGACTTGAAAAGTGCGGTACTCACGGAACTACTGCTGCTTTGGCACTGCTTAACGATGCTGTCAAAAAAGGCGGTACAATGGCTTCATCCTCTGTTGGCGGGCTCAGTGGTGCTTTTATCCCTGTAAGTGAAGATGCAGGTATGATTGATGCAGTTATGAAGGGATCACTTTCCATCGAAAAGCTTGAAGCAATGACCTGTGTTTGTTCTGTAGGTCTGGATATGATAGTGGTTCCGGGAGACACAAGCGAGGAGACTATTTCTGCTATTATAGCCGATGAGGCTGCTATAGGAGTAATCAATAACAAGACAACTGCAGTAAGAATAATTCCCGCACCGGGTAAAAAAGTTGGAGATGTTGTTGAATTCGGAGGTCTTTTGGGTTCAGGGCCGGTAATGAAGGTTAGTGAATTTAGCAGCAAGGATTTTATTAATAGAGGAGGAAGAATACCGGCACCTCTTAACAGCCTTAGAAATTAGTTTACATAAAGTGGAAGGTAAGCCAGACAAATCATTTGTAATAGAGGTGCAAAACGGTTTTATTTGGCGCAATATAAAAAAGTCTGATTTTATCCCGACATCAGACTTTTTTTATATTGCTAAATTTTGCATCTCATAACACATACACTTTTTGAACCAATATTCTGCCAGTATTCAATGTGGTCATTATCTTGCCTGAAATTACTGAAAGAATAATCGTTATCTTTTACATATTGGAAAATCTCATTTGTAAACAGAACATCCCATGCTTTTTCATTGACATTTGGAAGCTCGGTCAGTGTAAACTCATTAACCACGTTTTTGAGCTCGTCAAACAGAACAACTCTGTAGCTCTCGCTACCTTCTTTATACAACGCATAGTGATTTTGAACTCTTATTATATCATCGATTTTAACTTTTCTTTCTTCCAAGAGCAAAGTTTTTAGCTTGTTGCTCTGGTAAAGGAATTTGTGACATTCTATGTAATTTAAAATAACTTTTAGGTTGTTGCTTTGTCTCAAATTGCTAAGGCTGATTTTGAGAAAATCGGGAGTATCATTATTAAACGTTACGATTATTGCTTCAGAGTCGGCCTTGTACCAGATTTCATTCTTGTCCATGTAAATAATCTGTTCGGGCAGACTGCGCTCATCATACTTTGGGTAAAGAAATGGCAGCGTATTATGGAATTTGATTGTCCTGACGGAAATGTTATCTGCTTCCTTTATAGTTACAGTTTTGGGATGACCCTCAGTATCTTTGTCGATAACCACAACTTTTCCAAAATCAGTACAATAAACATAGTTAAACTTGCTGGATACCACCAAGTCCTTTTTGTCAAGACCTAATATATCTTCTAAATTTTTGAGTCTGGCTTTTTTCAGAGAATAAAGGAAACCGGAAGGTTTCTCGGAACTCTGGGATACGTTTTCATTGGTATTATCTTTAAGGCTTTTTGACGTGCTTAAGTTGAAGCCCTTGGCTTTTTCGTTCTGGATTGAAGAAACCTTTGACGATATTATATCCATAAGACCTTTAATACTGTTTCCAACTTCTTTGATTGCACCATCGTCCTTTTTTTTATCCGATGAAGGCCTTGATGATGCAAAACGATATTCCTCCGGTAATAAGTTGATGTCTTTCTTATTACCCATACAAATCACTCCTTTAAAAATCTTTGGGTTCATAACACAGTGCCCGCAGATAAGATGAAAATATTAAATTCAATTCAACACCAATGCAAATATATATCTCTCTGTATAAATAAAACAACACTGTTTTAAACAAAGGTATAACAGGTGCGGGGAAGAGATGGTACAATGAAAAACTAGTCGGATGCGGCATGGAAATTCTACAACGTAATTTTACTTATTGATAATTATACCATATATTTGCCTTATAGTACATTATTTTTAAACGTAATTATTATTTTTTAAATTGCAAGTTTAATTGCCTTACAAAATCTTACAGAACCCTGTTTTAAGCGACCACAATCTTTGCCATTTCATTCGCAGTTCGATAACCAAATATTCTCCTTGGGTAATTGTTCATCCAGTGC
>Ga0209720_1000193_pt1 | contig 65596 bp, 68 predicted proteins | sample AD_JPNMR3_MetaG_FD_184426 | JGI IMG/M metagenome (GOLD analysis project Ga0209720, IMG submission 184426) | Active sludge microbial communities of municipal wastewater-treating anaerobic digesters from Japan - AD_JPNMR3_MetaG (SPAdes) (version 2) | ecosystem: Engineered > Bioreactor > Anaerobic... | reverse complement strand
CACCCCGAAGGGATCCAAAACAGTAACCTCGCTCGACTTGCATGTATTAAGCACGCCGCCAGCGTTCGTCCTGAGCCAGGATCAAACTCTCCATGAAAAGTGTCAGCCTAGCTGAGCTAGGTTTATCCCTCAGAAAAGCTTGATACTAGCTTGAATTGTTAAGAGCGCACAAACTGTGGCTTATTCTCTCCAAACACAGAATTGTGTTCAAGACTTGTTTGGTTGTCAAGGTGCACTGTCACACGATTTCCGTGGGACAGCGAAGTTATATTAACACATCAGGGGCGCTTCTGTCAACGCCCCTGACCAGCATTTTTAGAAAAAACCGTAGCTAGCGCCTGGGAAGGCTCCAGGCCTACTGGTCCACATCTTCTTCTTTGCCCACGATATCGGCCACGGCCACCACCCGGTCGTTCTCATCCAGGCGCATGAGCACCACACCCATGGTATTTCTCCCCTGCTGGGAAATCTCTGCCACCTTCAGGCGGATCATGATGCCCTCAATGGAGAGGATCATGATCTCATTGCCCTCCCGCACCACCTGGGCTCCCACTATGGGGCCTGTGCGTTCATTCTTTTTCAGGGTGATGACGCCTTTGCCTCCCCGGTTCTGCAGGGGATACTCGTTGATGGATGTGCGCTTGCCGTAGCCCTGTTCCGTGACAACCAAGAGGTCCGCATCGTTGCTGGCCACAGCCAGACCCACCACCTCGTCCCTTTCATCCAGGCGGATGCCGATCACGCCCATGGCGGTGCGGCCCATGGGCCGGATCTGCTCTTCGGCAAAGCGGATGGCCTGACCGTAGCGGGTAACCAGGATCAGCTCGGAGCTGCCGTCGGTGAGCTCCACGCCCACAAGTTCATCGTTTTCCGCTAAGGTGATGCCGATCAAGCCGCCGCTGCGGTTGGTGTCAAACTCCTTGAGCGCGGTCTTTTTCACCGTCCCGCTGCGGGTGGCCATGACCAGGTACTTATCCTCATCGTAGTCCGCGATGGGGATGGTGGCCTGGATGCGCTCGCCGGGTTCGAAGTTGATCAAGTTGACCACGGCATAGCCCCGGGCGCTGCGGCCCGCCTCTGGTATTTCATGCCCCCGCAGGCGGTAGACCCGCCCCTTATTGGTAAAGAACAGGACATAGCTGTGGGTGCTGGCCACAAAGAGCATCTCCACAAAATCGTCGGCCTTGGTGGCCAGGGCAGTGATGCCCCTTCCTCCCCGCCGCTGGGCCCGGTAGGTATCCACCGGCAGGCGCTTGATGTAGCCGTGGTGGGTCAGGGTAACCACGATGTCCTCCTCGGCGATGAGGTCCTCATCCTCCAGATCTCCCACGGACACGCCGATTTTCGTGCGCCTGGGGTCGGCGTACTTCTCCCTAATTTCCAAAAGTTCATCTTTGATGATCTGGTAGACCAGGTTCATATCCCCCAGGATGGCCTTGAGCCGCTCGATGGTCTTGAGCAGCTCCGCATATTCCTGCTCGATCTTCTCCCGCTCCAGCCCGCTCAGCCGCCTGAGCTGCATGTCCAGGATGGCCACGGCCTGCCGTTCGGAAAGGCCGAAGCGGGCCATCAGCCGCTCCTTGGCATCGTCGTAGGCTGCCCTGATGATGGCGATGATCTCATCGATGTTGTTCAGGGCGATGCGCAGCCCCTCCAGGATATGGGCCCGCTCCTCCGCCTTGCGCAGCTCGAAGCGGGTGCGCCGCAGTATCACCTCTTTTTGGTGCTCCAGGTAGTGGCTGAGCAATTCCTTGAGGTTCATCACCCTGGGCTCGTTGTTCACCAAGGCCAGCATGATCACGCCGAAGGTATCCTCCAGCTGGCTGTGCTTGTACAGGCGGTTGAGCACCACATGGGGGGAAGCGTCCCGGCGCAGCTCGATGACAATGCGCATACCGCTTTTGTCCGATTCGTCCCGCAGATCGGTGATGCCGTCCACCTTTTTGTCCCGCACCAGTTCGGCGATTTTCTCAATGAGCCGCGCCTTGTTCACCTGGTAGGGCAGCTCCGTGATGAGGATGCGGGTTTTGCCGCTGGAGAGCTGTTCGATCTGGGCTTTTCCCCGCACCCGGATGCGCCCGCGCCCGGTCATGTACGCTTCCCGGATCCCGTCCCGGCCCTGGATGATCGCGCCGGTGGGAAAGTCCGGCCCCTTGATGTATTTCATCAGGCCCCGGATCTCGATCTCGGGGTCGTCAATGAGCGCGATTAAGCCATCGATTACCTCCCCCAGGTTGTGGGGTGGGATGTTGGTGGCCATGCCCACGGCAATTCCCGAGGCACCGTTCACCAGCAGGTTCGGGAACTTGCTGGGCAGAACCACCGGCTGCTCCAGGGTTTCATCGAAGTTGGGGTAGAAATCCACCGTGTCCTTGTCGATATCCCGGAGCATTTCCATGGCCAGGGGGCTCAGCCTCGCCTCGGTGTAACGCATGGCCGCAGGCGGGTCCCCGTCTATGCTGCCGAAGTTGCCGTGTCCGTCCACCAAAAGATACCGGTGGGAGAAGGGCTGGGCCATCCTCACCATGGCATCGTAGATCGCCGAGTCGCCGTGGGGATGGTACTTACCCATAACTTCACCCACGATGCGCGCCGCCTTTTTGTGGGGCCTATCCGGGCGGTTGCCCAGCTCCAGCATGGAATAGAGGATGCGCCGCTGCACCGGCTTTAAGCCGTCCCGCACATCGGGCAGGGCGCGCTCGACGATCACGCTCATGGCGTAGTTGATGTAGGAGGTTTTCATCTCCTCGGTTATCTTAACGGGGACTACTTTTCCGCTGCTTAGATTGATGCTCAACTAGATACACCCCCGGTTAAATGTCAATGTTGGTTGCCTCTGCAGCATGGGCCTCGATGAACTCCCGGCGGGGCTCCACTTTCTCCCCCATGAGGGTGGTGAAGATATCGTCGGCCAAAATGGCATCATCCACCGTCAGCTGCAAAATGGTGCGCTTGGCCGGATCCATGGTGGTCTCCCACAGCTGGTCGGCGTTCATCTCACCAAGACCCTTGTAGCGCTGGATCATGATGCCCGTGCGCCCAATGCGCTCCAGGATCTGCTCCAGTTCCTCATCGTCATAGGCGTAGTGGATATCCTTCCCCTTGCGCACCCCGTAGAGGGGAGGCATGGCGATATACACATAGCCCTGCTCCAGAAGGGGGCGCATGTAGCGGTAGAAGAAAGTCAAAAGCAGCGTGCGGATATGGGCCCCGTCCACATCGGCGTCGGTCATGAGGATGATCTTGTGGTAGCGGGCCTTGCTGATGTCAAAATCCTCCCCCACGCCGGTGCCGAAGGCGGTGATCATCGATCTGATCTCCGCGTTGCTCAGGATCTTGTCCAGGCGGGCCTTTTCCACGTTCAAGATCTTGCCCCTCAGGGGCAGAACCGCCTGGAAGCGCCGGTCCCTGCTCTGCTTGGCAGTACCGCCGGCGGAGTCCCCTTCCACGATGAAGATCTCGCAGATCTCCGGATCAGTAAAGCTGCAGTCGGCAAGCTTACCCGGCAGCGACGAAACCTCTAAGGCGGTCTTGCGCCTGGTCAGCTCCCTGGCCCGGCGCGCCGCCTGCCTGGCCCGGGAGGCCTGGATGCACTTATCCACGATGCGCTTGGCTTCGGCGGGATTCTCCTCCAGGAAACAGGACAAAGACTCATTGACCAAGGATTCCACAATGCCCCTGATTTCGCTGTTGCCCAGCTTAGTTTTGGTCTGCCCCTCAAACTGCGGGTCCTTGACCCGCACGCTGATCAGGGCGGTACAGCCCTCCCGCACATCGTCACCGGTGAAGTTCTCGTCGGAGTTCTTCAGAAAGTTTCTACGGCGGGCATAGTCATTGATGCTGCGGGTTAAGGCGCTGCGGAAGCCCACCAGGTGCGTGCCGCCCTCATGGGTATTGATGTTGTTGGCAAAACTGAGCATGGTTTCCGTGTAGCTGTCGTTGTACTGGATGGCAGCTTCCACGGTTACATCGTCTTTCTCACCCGCGATGTAGATGGGATTCCTGTTCAGAACGGTTTTGTTGCGGTTCAGGTAGTTAACGTAAGATACGATGCCGCCTTTGTACAGGAAGAAGTGCCGGCGCCTGGTGCGCTGATCCTCGAAGGTGATGGTGAGGCCCTTGTTCAGGAAGGCCAGTTCCCGCAGGCGGTAGACGATGATCTCTGCCTGGAAGTTGGTGGTCCGGAAAATTTCTTTATCGGGCAGGAAGCGGATAAAGGTGCCCTGCCCTTTCGTAGCTCCTAAGTCTTCCACCGGCCCCTGGGCCACGCCCCGGGCGTATCGTTGGATGTAGTGGCGGCCGTTGTACCAGACCTGGGCCTCCAGCCATTCCGAGAGCGCGTTAACCACGGACACACCCACACCGTGGAGTCCGCCGGAAACTTTGTAGTGCCCTCCCTCCTGGCCGAACTTGCCCCCGGCATGGAGCATGGTCAGAACAGTCTCCAAGGTGGAGATGCCCGTTTTGGAGTGAATCTCCACTGGAATACCGCTGCCGTTATCCCGGACAGATAACGAGCCGTCTTCATGAATGACCACGTCGATGCGGTCGCAGTAGCCGGCCATGGCCTCGTCAATGGAATTGTCCACTACTTCTTGAAACAGGTGATGCAGACCGCCCACGTCGGTGTTCCCGATGTACATGCCCGGCCTGAGCCGCACGGCCTCCAGGCCTTCCAAGACCTGGATCTGATCCGCTGTATAATTAGGAGCCGTATGCTTTTCCAAACTATCAACTCTCCTTAATCCGATTCTGTTTGCTCATAGCCTTTCCGTGCCCTTTTCGCCAGGGTTTGGGTGGAAATGGGCGATAGGTAGACCTGCTTGGTACAGATCACCAGGGAGGCAGGTTCCCCAGTCAATTGTACCACAAAACCCTCTTCCTCGGCAGTTTTTAGAAATTCTAGGTTGATGGGCTGGCTGCCGCTGTCTAAAGCGATCAAGCCCACCAGATCCTTTAGGGGGATCATCACATCGCCACCAATGTGCAGAAACATCAGCTCACCCTCTTTTCAGGCAATCCTTCCCTGGCGGATGTTGTAGATGGCGGCCCTTGCTGCCAGTTCCTGGGGAAAGGCGCTCAAACTGGTTGTGGTCACAATGGTCTGGGCCTTGGCATCAAGGAGGGTTAAAAGCTGCAGCTGCCGGCCCTGATCCAGTTCGCTTAAGACATCATCCAAAAGCACAACTGGATACTCCCCGGTTTCCGCCTGCATCAGTTCCAGCTGGGCCAAAATACAGGCGAGCACGGCACTGCGCTGCTGGCCCTGGCTGCCGAACTTCTTGAGATCCATCCCATTCACCAAAAAGAGGAGATCATCCCGCTGGGGACCGATCAAGGTCAGGCCCCGGCGGATCTCCTCGGCGCGCAGCTGCTGGAGCTGTTCCCGGAAGATGGCTTTCAGCTCCTCCCCGCTCAAGCCCGACGCTGCCTGGCCGAAGAACGGTTCGTACACCAGCTGGAGATCCTCCCGCTCCCCGCTGATCTCCCGGTGGATTTCCCGGGCATACATCTGCAGCTTCTCCACCACCGCCTGGCGGCGGGCGGTGACCCGGGTACCGAGGTTCACCAGCTGCCTGTCCCAGGCTGGCAGAAGCTGCAGCTGGGCGCGGCTTTCCTGGGCGGTTTTCAGCAGGCTGTTGCGCTGGCGGACCACCCGCTGGTACTCCAGGAGCGTCTGGCGGTAGACAGGATCGATTTGACAGATCTGGATATCTAAAAAGCGGCGGCGCTCTCCAGGGGGCCCCTTCACCAGCTGCAGGCTGTCGGGGCTGAAGAGCACTGCGTTCAAATTGCCCACGAAGTTGTTGGCGGTGGTGGCTTTGCCGTTCACCAAGAGGCGCTTCTTTTCCGTAAGGCTGAGCACACAGCTCAGGTCCAAACTGGCCAGCTTGCGCACCCGCGCGCTGGCCACAGCCGAGGAAGCGCCCTGCCTGATCAGATCCGCATCCCGCAGGGCGCGGTAAGATTTGCTCAGGGCCAGAACGTAAATGGCCTCCAAGAGATTGGTTTTCCCCTGGGCGTTGTCCCCCACGAAGATGTTCAGCCCCGGATCCAGGCCCAGGCTGACCTGTTCGTAGTTTCTAAAATCCTGCAGGGTAAGCTGTTCTAGCCGCATTCAATTCTCCGACCTAACTAGATAAGTCTCCCCGCTGACCTCCACAACAGCCCCGGGTTGGATTTTGCGTGAGCGCGCCGTTTCTACCTGGCCGTTGACCTTGACCATGCCCCCTTGGATCAGGCGCTTGGCCTCCCCCCCGGTCGCGGTGATCCGGGCCCACTTAAGGAACTGATCGAGCTGAATGGCATCGGTGTTGATAATCACTTCCCGCACAAAGACCAATCCTCTTCCCTGGCTAAATTCGCATGGGCATGACCACATACAGGTGGTCATCGCTGTCCACCGCTTTGATCAGGGCCTGCCTGGTGCCCTCGAAGCGGAACTCCACCTGTTCTCCGCCCATGGTCTTGAGCATATCAAGCAGGAACTTGGGGGCATAGGCTGCCTGCTGCCCGGGACCCTGCTGTTCCACACTGGCCTGCTCTTGGCTCTTGCCCAGCCTGGAGGTGGTGGCCACTTCTAGTATGCCTTCGTTCACCTGAATCAAGACGGGAGCCTCATCAGCCCGGCCAAACAGGGCCGCCCGCTCCAGGGCCTGGATCAGCTTCTGCCGCTTAATCACAAAGGCAGTCTCCTGATCTGTATACAGAACGGAACGGTAGCGGGGGAATCTGCCGTCAATCAGGCGCGTGGTGAAAATGGTGTCTTCAAAGTGGAATGCCAGCTGATTATCACCGAAAAAGACCTCCACCTGCGTTTCGGTCATGGGCAGGCAGCGCACCAGTTCGATCAGGTTGATCTTGGGTACTATGTATTCGCCATGTTCCACATGGGCCTGCCCCGTTTGGGCCCGCACATAGGAGAGGCGGTTGGAATCGGTGGCCACAAAGCTGATGGCACCCTCGGCGATCTCCATGAGGACGCCTTGGAAAATCGGTTTATGTTCATCGTTGGAAGCGGCAAAGACGCTGTTGCGGATCAGCCGTTCCAGCTCGTAGTCTGTCAAGCTGATCACTTTTTCCTGGCAACTGGGATATTCTGGAAACTCATCATCCACGATGGTGTTCAAAGCGAACTCCATGGTGTCCACGCTCACCAGTACCTGGCCGTCGCGCCGTTCCACCACCACAGGCATTTCCACGGGAAGTTTGCGCACCAGTTCGCAGAAGAGCCTGCCGCTGACCAGGTGTTCTCCCGGCTCCAGAACCTCACAGGGTGCTTTGGTCTGCACCGCGATCTGGAGGTTATTGGCGGTTAGGGTCAAGACATTATCCCGCGCCGCGAGGTGCAGGCCTGTTAAGGCCGGAGTTTGGTCATTTGTGGATATGGCCCGTTCAACAATGGCCACGCTGCTCACTAAGTCTGAACATTTGATCTGAAAGCGCATAAAATTACCTCCTGTGGATTACTTGGTCGCGGGTACACTGAGTAGTTAATAAAGATCTTTATTAGTAGGCGTAGTAGTAGGCCATGTTCAAATGTGGAAAACCTTTTTTGGGCCGTCGGATGTGAGTTTTGCACAGATGAGAAACTGTTGATGATTGTCCAGGCTTATCCACACGGCCAACAAACGCCAAACTGCCGAAAAAACTATCCCCAGGCTTTTCCACAGCCTATGCTCAGCCGCGGCGGATCAGACTGATCAGTTCCGTGACAGTGCTCTGCAGGGACGGATCCAGTTTCAGCTCGCTTTCGATCTTCTCGATGGCGTGGATCACTGTGGAGTGGTCCCGGCCGCCAAAGGCCTGTCCAATCTCGGGCAGGGAGCTTTCCGTCAGATCCCTGGCCAGGTACATGGCGATCTGCCTGGGAAAGGTGATGTTCCTGGTCCTGCGCTTGGACTTGAGCTCAGAAACCTTGATGGAATAATAATCAGCCACGATTTCCATAATACCCTCAATAGTAACCGGTTGGTGGGCCGGTGTCTTTAAGATATCCTTCAAGGCTTCCGCCACCGTTTCCAGGGTCAGGGGCGTGTTGTGCAGATTGGCGTGGGCGATCACCCGCACCAGGGCCCCCTCCAGTTCCCTGATGTTGGACTGGATGTGGGTCGCGATGTAGCTGAGGATCTCCTGATCGATCACCAAATTGTCGTCCTTCGCTTTCTTGCGCAGGATGGCGATGCGGGTTTCCAGATCCGGCGGCTGGATATCCGCGGTCAGTCCCCATTCAAAGCGGCTGCGCAGCCGCTCCTCCAAGGTGGGGATATCCTTAGGCGGCCGGTCAGAGGAGATCACCAGCTGGCGGTTGGCTTCGTAGAGGGCGTTAAAAGTATGGAAGAACTCTTCCTGGGTCGATTCCTTGCCGGCGACGAACTGGATGTCGTCGATGAGCAGGATGTCCGCATTGCGGTATTTATTGCGAAAATCAACCATGGACTTTTTGCCGATGGCTGAGATCAGATCGTTGGTAAAGGTCTCGGAGGTCACGTACACCACGGAGATGTTGGAATTCTGCTCCAGGGCATAGTGCCCGATGGCATGCATGAGGTGGGTTTTGCCCAAGCCCACTCCACCGTAGATGAACAGGGGGTTGTAGGCCTTGGCCGGGCCTTCCGCCACCGCTAAGGAGGCCGCATGGGCAAAGCGGTTGGAATTGCCCACCACGAAGTTCTCAAAGGTGTAGCGGGGGTTCAAGACTGAGGAACGGGGAGCCGGCGGATCCGCAGGCGCCGGCTGTTCGCTCAGGGGCGCGCGGTTGGACCAGTTTCTGTTGGTGGGCATTTGGCGTGCCGCAGGGGCGCCTGGAGAGCCCAAAGATCTCACCCCTTCCGGGATGGTGAATTTAAGGTCCCACTCCCTGTTGGTCACCTGGCGCAAAGTCCTGGTGAGGGGGTTGAAGTAGCGGGCTTCCACCCAGTCTTTGGTGAACTCGTTGGGGAATTCTACATATAGAGTATTGCCATCGAGGTAGACTGGCCGGCTGTCCTTCAGCCAGGCGTCGAAAGACCGCTCGGGTAAATCGGCGGCCATGATGCTCAGGACTTCCTCCCAGACCAGTCTCAATTGGTTCAGTTGATCCATGATGTACCCTCCCGATGACTCGAACTCCTAGGGTAGAGTTCTTGATTTATCCACAAGATCCTGCCTAGGCGCTTGCGCGCCGCCCCCAGGTTACCCGCAAGTTATGCACAATTGGCCGGTTGGCCAAAGGTTGTCCACACCCATCATACAGGGATTTATCCACAAGTTCAACAGTTTATCCACAGAGAGCTGGGTTTTCGCGTTCATTAAGCTACATGTGGACAACACTTTTTTTATCCCCAAGTTTTTTCACAGGTTGCCCACGGCAGGGTTTACGCAAAAGTGGCGAAATTGTCTGTTGAATTTTCAAACCCAGCTTAAGCCGGCGATCTCAAGTTATCCACAGCTGTGCAAAAGGGGGTTATCCCCAAGTTATCAACAAGCTGTGGATAAAAAACCAAGCTTTAGTGGGCAGATCGGTGCCGGGAACGTATGTTTACTTGAGTTATCCACAGCGGTGTGGACTGATTGTGGATTATTCTGTGTTCATTTGTGCATAACTGAGTGGTGGGGACCCTTGCTATTGACACAGTTTTTAAGAATAAGATATAATCGCTTTGAATGTCATGTTCTCAGTGTGGTGAAGGGAGGATTCAGCGTGAAGCGGACGTATCAGCCTAAGACGCTTAGAAGGAAGCGCCTGCATGGCTTTCGTGCTAGAATGCAGACCCCCGGAGGCCGCAGAGTGTTGGCTCGCCGGCGCAGGAAGGGGCGGAAAATCTTAAGTGCCTAACCGATCTGCGGGTACTCGGGAGGTTTCAGCGTGGAGCGATTGAGGAATCCCCGGGAGTTTTCTTTTGTTTACAGCAAGGGGACCCCTTATTTTGGCAGATACGTGGTGGTATCTGCCCTGCCCACCGGAAAAGCTGTAAGCCGGGTGGGTTTTGCGGTGAGCAAGAAGTTAGGCACCGCGGTGACCCGCAATAAGGTGAGGAGAAGACTGAAGGCCATAGTACAGGAGTTGAAAGACCAGTTCTCACCTGGCTACGACGTGGTGATAGGTGCGAAACGCAGCGCCGTGGGGGCGAGTTTCGCACAGTTGAATCAAGACCTCCGCTGCACCCTGGAAAAGAGCGGCCTTTTGGCCGGTGCGGCGGAGGCCGCTGGAAGCGGTGAAGAGCATGCTTAAGCTGGCAACACTGCTCATTAGGGGATATCAGAGGTTCATCTCGCCGCTCCTGCCCAGGAGCTGCCGGTTTTACCCGACCTGTTCTGAGTACGCTCGCCTGGCCATCAGCAAGCATGGCTGGAGGGGATTGTGGTTAGCCATCAAGAGAATTGGCAGATGCCATCCTTGGCATCCGGGAGGATTTGATCCCGTTCCTTAACTGATTGGAGGATTTGGCGTTGAGTGCGATTATGGATTGGCTGGCCGGGGGGCTGGGATGGATACTTAACCAGCTTGTGCAGTTAACCGGAAGTTATGGGCTTAGTATCATTCTTTCTACAGTGATTGTCCGCCTGCTGCTCTACCCCCTGATGGTGAGTCAGACGAAGAATATGGCGGCCATGCGCAAGCTGCAGCCGGAATTGGAGAAGCTGCAGCAGAAGTATGGCAATGACAAAGAGAAGTACCAGCAGAAGATGGTGGAGCTCTATAAAGAGCACGGCATCAACCCCTTGGGCGGCTGTTTGCCCATGCTGGTACAGCTTCCCATTTTGTGGGCGTTTTTCCGGGTATTAAGCGGCAGCGGTTTTGGGGAAGGGGCTAAGTTTTTGGGCTTGTGGGTTTTGAGCCAGCCCGACCCCTATTACATTCTTCCCATTCTATCCGCAGCCACCACCTACATCCAGTCCAGAATGACCGTTACCGATACATCACAGAAGGCCATGCTGTTTGTCATGCCCATCATGATCGGTATTTTCAGCTTGAGTTTCCCTTCAGGGATGGTCATCTACTGGATCACCAGCAACCTGTTCAGCATTGCACAGCAGGCCTGGATGAACAGGCTGTACCCGTTGACTGATTAAGAGGAGGCGCCGGGCAATGGATTTTATTGAAGTGGAAGCTCGTTCCGTGGACGAGGCGATTGACGAAGCCCTTGCCAAGCTGCAGGCTACACGTGATGAAGTGGAGATAACTGTTTTAGAGGAAGGCACCAAGGGGTTTTTCGGCATCCTAGGAAGCAAGCTGGCCCGGGTCAGGGTGGAAAAGAAACGGTCCCCGCAGGAGGTTAAGCTGGAAAAGGCCATCGAGTTCACCAGCGAACTCCTGCACCATATGGACATCCCGGCCAGGGTTGTGGGCGAAGCGGATGAGGAAGCCGTTTACCTCCGCATCGAAGGCGATGATCTGGGCATCCTCATCGGCCGCAAAGGGCAGACCCTCCAGAGCCTGCAGTATCTGATCGGTCTGGCCGTGAACCGCGGCGATGGCGAGTGGATGCGCATCAATCTTGATATCGGCAACTACCGGGCCCGCCGGGAGCAGTCGCTGCGTGCCCTGGCCCACCGGGCGGCCCGCCGGGTGGAGGAAACGGGACGCAGGGTGGCCTTGAGTGCCATGAGCCCAGCGGAGCGCCGCATCGTCCACCAGGCGCTGAATGACTACGCCGGGGTAACCACCCAAAGTGAAGGGCAGGAACCCTACCGCCGGGTGGTCATCCTGCCGAAATAAGGCTGGCGCAAGCAGGGGGTGCACTTCCGTGGTGCGCCCTTTTTTTGTTTTGTGGTAGAATAACTTCTGAGGTGATGGGCATGGCAGGCGAGACCATTGCTGCTGTGGCTACCCCTCTGGGCGAAGGCGGTATCGGGATTGTGCGCCTGAGCGGCCCGGAGGCCCTGGCCATTGCTGACCGCATGTTTCAAAGGAAAGACGGCCAAAGCCTTCTGCAGCAGCCCACATATACTCTGCGCTATGGCAAGGTGGTGGATCCCAAAACAGGGCGTAAGCTCGATGAAGCCATCGCAGTGGTCATGCGCGCCCCCCACTCCTATACCGCCGAAGATGTGGTGGAAATCCAGTGCCACGGCGGCGTTGTGGTGGTGCGGGAAATCCTGAACCTCGCCCTGGAGCTGGGGGCACGCTTAGCTGAGCCCGGGGAGTTTACCAAGCGGGCCTTTCTCAACGGGCGCTTGGATCTCGCCCAGGCAGAGGCGGTGATCGATCTTGTTCAATCCCACACCCGCCTGGGTTTGGAGGTGGCCGTGGATCAGCTGGAAGGAAGCCTCAGCCGCCGGATCGCCCAGATCCGGGAGGGCTTGTACGATCTGGCCGTGGGCATTGAGGCCAGCATCGATTTTCCCGAAGATGACCTGCCCGAAGTTGAGCTGGATGAGGTGGAGCGGGGCCTCCGGGCCAGCCTTGAACAGATCGAAGCCCTGCTGGCCACCGCAGATGATGGCAAGATCCTGCGGGAAGGGTTGAAGACGGTGATCACCGGCAAGCCCAATGTGGGCAAATCGAGCCTGCTCAACACCTTGCTGGATGAAAACCGGGCGCTGGTTACCGATATTCCCGGCACCACCAGGGACACCATAGAAGAGGTGGTAAGCCTTAAGGGCGTGGCCCTGCGGCTGATCGATACGGCCGGCATCCGGGAAAGCAGTGACCTGGTGGAGCGGCTGGGGGTGGAACGCAGCCTGCAGCTGCTGGAGGAGGCGGATCTGGTCCTGCACGTGCTGGACCGCAGCGTCGCCTTGACCCCGGAAGACTTCCAGATTCTGGACATGACCAAAGGCAGCCGCCGCATCTTGCTGGTGAACAAAACCGACCTGCCCCCCGCCTGGGAGCTGCAGGATTTGGGGGAGATCGACTCGCCGGTGCTGGAAATCTCCCTGGTTGCGGAACCGGAGCGGGTTGTGGCCGCCTTGAGCGAGGCCATCTTAGATCTGGTGGGCCTGGCTGCGGTGCACAGCTCCGCGGGGTCCCGGGCGCTTGTTACCAGGGCCCGGCATAAGCAGGCCCTGCAGGAGGCCAAAAGGTTCTTGGAGGAATCCCTGCGTACGCACCTCGCGGGGCTGCCTTTAGATCTGGTTGCCGTGGACCTCTACCAGGCTCTGGAAGCCCTCGGGGAAATCACCGGAGAGACGGTGCGGGAAAACGTGCTGGATCGCATTTTTGCCGAGTTCTGCATCGGTAAGTAGGAAGGGATGTAGTTATGCCGCGCACTTATGAGTATGATGCAGTGGTGGTGGGAGCTGGACATGCCGGGGCGGAAGCGGGCCTGGCTCTGGCGCGCCTGGGCCACCGGGTGCTGGTTGTCACCCTGAACCTGGATAATGTGGCCCTGCTGCCCTGCAACCCCAGTATCGGTGGTTCGGGCAAAGCGACGCTGGTCCGGGAAATCGATGCCTTGGGCGGCGAGATGGGCCGGAACTGCGATGCCACTTTGATGCAGATGCGCCTGCTCAACACCAGGCGGGGGCCCGCGGTGCAGTCCCTCCGCTGCCAGCTGGACCGCAAGCTCTATCAGCGGCGCATGAAGTATGTCTTGGAAACCACCCCGGGGTTAGACCTCAAGGAAGGCCAGGCCACCGATCTGCTGGTGGAAAACGGAGAGGTGCAGGGCGTGGTTCTGCGGGGCGGTATGAAGGTCTATGCCCCCGCGGTGATCCTGGCCACCGGCACCTACCTGCGCAGCGTGATCCACATCGGCGAGCTGAACTACGTGTCCGGGCCCCAGGGCCAGCATACCGCGCTGGAGCTTGCGGAGTGGTTGAAGAAGTGGCTGCCGGTGGTGCGCTTCAAAACGGGCACCCCTCCCCGGGTTAACCTGCGCTCCATCGATTTTTCCAAGCTGGAGAAGCTGCCGGGGGATGCCACCCTGCCCGGGTTTTCCTTCGAAACCGAGGGACTCACCATCGAGCAGGTGCCCTGCTGGGTGACCTACACCACACCGGAAACCCACCGCATTATCCGGGAGAACCTGCACCGCACCGCCCTTTACGGCGGAGCCATCAAGGGTACCGGGCCCCGCTACTGCCCTTCCATCGAGACTAAGATCGTGGAGTTTCCCCAGCGCGACAGCCACCAGGTGTTCATCGAACCTGAGGGCTGGCAGACCAACGAGGGCTATCTCAGCGGCTGCTCCACCTCCCTGCCCCTGGAGGTGCAGGAGGAGATGCTGCGCACCATACCAGGTCTGGAGAATGTGGAGATCATGCGCCCCGCCTACGCCATTGAATACGACTGCCTGGATCCCCTCTGCCTCCACCCTTCCCTGGAGACGAAGGAGATTCGGGGGCTGTTCTGTGCCGGGCAGATCAACGGCACCTCGGGCTACGAGGAGGCGGCGGCCCAGGGGATCATGGCCGGCATCAACGCGGCACGCTACCTCCAGGGGAAAAAGCCGGTGATCATCCCCCGCTCCCAAGCCTATATTGGCGTGCTCATCGACGATCTGGTCACCAAAGGGGTGACGGAACCCTACCGGATGATGACCTCCCGGGCGGAATACCGCCTTTCGCTGCGTATGGACAACGCCGATATTCGCCTCACTCCCCTGGGCTACTCCCTGGGGCTGATCAGCCCGGAGCGCTATGCCGCCTTCCAGGCTAAGCAGGAAATGGTGGATGCGGAGGTGGCCAGGCTGTCCGAGACCACCGTACGGGGCACGGCGGATGTCAATGAGAAGCTGGTGGAGCTGGGCACAGCCCCCCTCAAGCATGGCGTGACCCTGGCGGATCTTCTGCGCCGGCCGGAGCTGAAGTATGACGACCTGGTCCATTTCAGCGAGCTGCCGGAACTGCCCCGGGCCGTGCGGGAGCAGGTGGAGATCCGCATCAAGTATGAAGGGTATCTCACCAGGCAGGAAGCGGCCATCGAGCGCTTTTTGCGCATGGAGAATAAGCTTCTGCCGGAGGATCTGGACTACGCCAAGATCAAGGGCCTCTCCAAGGAAGCCGTGGACCGCCTCAGCAGCGTGCGGCCCATTTCGGTTGGCCAGGCTTCCCGCATTTCCGGCGTTACGCCTGCGGACATCAGTGTGCTTTTGATCTACTTGGAGCAGGAGAAACGGAGGGCGGAAGTATGACCTTTGCCGGCGGTCCCTTTGCAGAAGTGCTGCGGGAGGGCCTGCGGTCCTGGCAGCTGGCCCATCTGGAGGACACGGTCCCGGCCATGGTGCGCTTTGCAGAGCTGGTGGAGCGCACCAACCGGGAGCTTAACTTGACCCGCATCGTGGAACCCCAGGAGATGGCGGTGAAGAACTTCCTGGACAGTTTGAGCCTCCTGCTGGTGGACTGGCCGGAAGAGCTGCGCTGCCTGGATTTGGGCACGGGAGCAGGCTTTCCCGGCGTTCCCCTGGCCCTCGCCCGGGAAGGCTGGGAGATCACCTTGCTGGATTCCCTGCGCAAAAGGCTCGCTTTCCTGGATGGGGCCGCTGGGGAGCTTGGGCTGGCCAATGTCTCCACCCTGCATGCCCGGGCGGAAGATGCGGGCAGGCAGGCACAGCATCGGGAAAGCTATGATCTGGTGGTGAGCCGGGCTGTGGCTTCCCTCCCGGTCCTTTTGGAGCTGGGCACTCCCCTTGTGAAGGTGGGCGGTGTGTTTGCGGCCTATAAGGGAGCGGAAGTTGAGGCTGAACTGGAGAGTGCTTCCCGGGCCATGGAGATCCTAAAGGTCAGTTTAGAACGGGTGTTCCCCCTGGAGCTGCCCCTGGGGATGGGCGGGCGCACCATCCTCCTCTTCCGCAAAGAGGCCCCCACCCCATCTGCTTACCCCCGCCGGGCGGGGATACCGGAAAAACGACCGCTGCAGTAGGTCCCCTAGATCAGGGGGCCTTTTTGTTTCCGGCTTTGGTCTGGAAGGAACTTCCCTGTCCATACAGAAGTAACTAGTATCTGTGGGAGAGGTGAGCCTATGAAGCTGACCGATGTCCTGTTGAGACGGAAAAGCGGTGCAGTAAACCAGGAAGAGTCCCCGGGCGGCTGGAGTGAAGAAGTCCAGGCCGTTCCGGTCCACCTGATCACTGCCGGGAAATATCAGCCCCGCCAGGAGTTTGACGATGAGTCGTTGGTGGAGCTGGCGGAGAGCATCCGCCTCCACGGCTTGCTGCAGCCCATCATGCTGCGCCGGGCGGCTGTGGGGTATGAGCTGATCGTGGGCGAGCGCCGCCTGCGGGCCTGTAAACTGTTGGGATGGGAAGTGATCCCCGCGATCGTGCGGGACGTGGATGATCGGGAAGCGGCGGAGCTGGCCCTGATTGAGAACCTGCAGCGGGAGGATCTCCACGTCCTGGAAGTGGCCGAGGGTTACCAGCGGCTGCTCAGCGAGTTTAACTTAACCCAAGAGGAGCTCGCCCAGCGCTTGGGCATCAGCCAAGCCAGCGTGGCCAACAAACTGAGGCTGCTCAAACTGCCGGAGGAAATCAGGGCAATTATTTCCCGGGAAATGTTGAGCGAAAGACATGGACGGGCCCTGCTGCGGCTGCGCACGACCGAACAACAGTTCGAGGTTTTGGGGAGAATCGTTAAGGAAGGACTGAGCGTCAAGCAGACGGAGGAACTGGTTGAGGCTTTGCTCTCTTCCCCGGAGCCTGGTCCCCGCCGGAAGCAGGATCAGGGCGCGGGCAAGCAGAAGTTAGTCATTAAGGATCTCCGCATTTTTTCCAACAGCGTACACCGCTTAGCCAGAACACTGCAGGCCAGTGGACTTGTGGTGCAGGTGGACGAGGAAGAAGACGATGAGGTTTACCAGGTTGTGATCAGGGTGCAGAAAGGCCGAGGGAGTGAAGGGCATGGCTAAAGTGATTGCAATCGTCAACCAAAAAGGCGGAGTGGGGAAAAGCACAACGGCGGTCAACTTAGGGGCTTATCTCGCTTTAGCCGGCAAGAAGGTGCTCCTGGTGGATATCGATCCCCAGGGGAACGCCTCCAGCGGCGTGGGCGTGGACAAGCGGAAGGTCACCCGCTGTATGTATTCGGTGCTCATTGATGGGGATAAGATCGAGCACATTATCGCGCCAACAGACATTGAGAACTTCCATGTGGCCCCCGCCACCATCGACCTGGCGGGAGCCGAAATCGAGCTTGTGTCCACCCTATCCCGGGAGTTCCGCTTGAAGAAGGCTTTAGATTCGGTGCGGGACCGCTATGACTTCATTATTATAGATGCCCCTCCGTCCTTGGGCCTGCTCACCATCAACGGCCTGACTGCAGCCGATTCGGTCTTGGTGCCCATTCAGTGCGAGTACTATGCCCTGGAAGGCCTCAGCCAGCTGGTGAGCACCATTGCCATGGTGCAGGAACACCTCAATCCGACCCTGGAGTGGGAAGGTGTGGTGATGACCATGTACGATGTGCGCACCAATTTGTCGCAGCAGGTCATTGAAGATGTGCGCACCTATTTCCAAAACACTGTGCGGGTGTACCAGTCGGTGATTCCCCGCAACGTGCGCTTAGGCGAGGCGCCGAGTTTTGGCAAGCCCATAGCGCTCTATGACCCCAAGAGCAAGGGTGCGGAAGCCTATGCCAGCTTAGCCCAGGAGGTCTTGAACTCATGAGTACGCAGAGATTAGGCAGAGGTTTGCGGGCGCTCATTCCGGAAACGGAACCGGAACGTCCCGGCGGCGAGGTGCAGCAGATTGCCCTCGAGCTCATTGAGCCCAACCCCTACCAACCCAGGGAACATTTTGATGAGGAGAAACTGCAGGAGCTGGCCCAGTCCATCGCTGAGCTAGGGCTCTTGGAACCGGTCCTGGTTCGGCGCACCGGCCGCACGTATCAGCTGGTGGCCGGGGAAAGGCGGGTGCGGGCGGCCCGCCTGGCGGGGTTGAGTGAGGTCCCAGCCTTGGTCCGGGATTTCGAGGATCAGGAAGTGATGCAGGTGGCTTTGATTGAAAACCTGCAGAGGGAGGATCTCAATCCCATCGAAGAAGCCCAGGGATACCAGCGCCTAATTGAGGAATTCGGCTTTACCCAGACCCAGGCGGCCAAGGCCGTGGGGAAGAAACGCTCCACCATCGCCAACGCCCTGAGGCTTCTGAGTCTAGATGAAACGGAACGGCAGATGGTGCGGGACGGCCTGCTGTCGGTGGGCCATGCCAAGGTGCTCCTGGGTGTGGCCAACAAGAAGAAGCGTACGGAGCTGGCTAAGAGGGTCGTGGCTGAGGGGCTGAGCGTGCGGCAGCTGGAGGAGCTGGTGAACAGTGAGCGCAGCGTGTCCCGCCGCAGCCGCCGAGGGGCAAAGGCCAAGAGCCCGGAGCTGGTCCAGTTGGAGGAGGAACTACAAAGGCGGCTGGGCACCAAGGTGTCGGTTACCTATCGTAAGGGCGCGGGCCGGATCTCCATTGAGTATTACTCCGACGAAGAACTGGAAAGGCTGCTGGAGCTAATCGGCAGGATCTAAAAGGGAGTGTTCCACGTGGAACAATCTCCGGTCTTGCCAGATGAATATAAAGATGTTCCACGTGGAACAGTCCTTCTGGGTTGGGAAGTGTTCCACGTGGAACATTTCTTTTGCGTTGACCCGCCAAACCCTGGATCCCAGAGGGGTGTTCCACGTGGAACACCGAGCCGCTAAAGCCGGGAAAAGGGGCCCAGGGCCACTTCCGCCTTGGAGGAGTGGCTGCCCAGGTAGAGGAGGAGAGCCTCGGCAATCACCTCTGCCATGCTCAAAACCAGGCTCAGCCTGGTGTTCTGCAAAACCGCGTGCTCCAAGAAACCAGAGGCATTGACCACACCGATGATATGGTAATCGCCCACCGGAGGCAGCTGCTTGTTCACGCCGGTACCGGGCTGCAGCGGGCCGCGTTTGATGGAAATATAACCGATACTTTTCACCCGGCCCAGGCAGGCGTCCACGGCAATAACCGTGCTCTTCCGGCTCTGGCGGCGGATCATCTCAATGGTCTCCGCCAGGTTCAGGGCGTGCACCGGCTGGTGAATGGTTCCGTACACGCATACGCTGGGGGGCAGCAGTCCCCTGTCCTGGTGCCTCACCAGGGCCGAGCCAATAAACGGACCCAAGGAATCTCCCGTGGAGCGGTCCGTGCCCACACAGACGATGTCCACAAAGGGACGGATGGGGAGGGAAGCTAAGGTGACCGCCAAATAGGACGCGGCCACGGGCTCACTCCAATGGATACGCCCCAGCACATCTGCATCTTCCAACATCCGGCCACCTCCCGCCGCCCATTCTTCTGCTAGTATATGCTCTGGCTTGAAATTTATGCCTACTTGTCCCCTAACATGGAACGGAACTGGTCCGAATAGGGTGGAAGCGGGGGTGATGCAGTGGGAGTGTGGGGGGTAACTGGGCTCTTCGTGGCCGGGGTGGTGGGCGCGGGGTTCGCCACCGGGAAGGAACTGGTCGTCTTCTTTGTGCGCTACGGACGGGCCGGGCTGGCTGGTGTGGTCTGGGCTGCACTGCTTTTGTGTGCAGGTACCGGCCTGATTCTCGAAAGCTGCGCCCGCCACGGCGTCAGCTCCTATGGCGAGCTCCTGAAAGCGCTGGAGCCCAGGCTCAGCGGCCTTTTTGACGGCTTGTACAGCCTGTTTTTGCTAGTGGGCACAAGCGTTATGTTTGCCGGCTTGGCCGCGGTGGGTAGATCAAGCTGGCAGAGCGAGCTCCTCAGGTTCGGTTCCGCGCTCCTGGTCTACCTGCTGCTCCGCCGGGGTACGGGACTTGTCATTAAGGTGAGCGGCTGGATCGCCCCGCTGCTTGTGGGCTTTCTGTGCCTGATGGGAGTGGTTCAACTGGCCAATCATGGCTTGACCTGGGCCCAGCCCTTCGTGGAAAGGGGAGGGCTGTGGAAGGCCCTGGAGGCAGGAACCCTCTACGCCTGCTACAACCTGGGCTTTGCCCTGGCCTTTCTGGCCGCCAGCCACCAGTACCTGAAAACCCGGGGCCAGCGCTGGGCCATGGCCGCGGTGGGCAGCGGCGTCTTGGGCCTGAGCATGCTCCTTTTGTACCTGGCCCTGGGCACCCTCGGCGCGGCGGAGCTGGGGGATGCTTTCCCCCTTTTCCATCTGCTCTCGGCTTGGGGAGCCCCTGCTCAGAGGGTATATCTTCTCCTCCTCTGGTGCGCCATGTTCACCACCGCGGCGGCCAACAGTTTGGCTTTGGCCAGCCGGCTGGCGGCGCTTCCCTGGCTGAACTGGCCTGGAGCGGCCCTTGTTGCCGTTGGCACCGGCACGGTCCTCTCCCATCTGGGCTTCAGCTGGCTGATCCAGATGGCCTACCCCATCCTGGGGCTGGTGGGCCTTTGGCTCATGGCTCAGCTCCTGTGGCATGCTGCCGCCTAGTGTGGCTTTTGTCCCGCTTTTTAGGTATAATGAAACAAACGATCTCGTACATAGGGGAGGTGGTCAGCTGTGACCGCCCGCAGTGAGGAACTCTACAGCCAAGCGCTGTACCACATGGACAAATGGGAGCTGGACAAAGCGGAGGAAATCCTCAGGCAGCTCCTGGAAGAAGACCCGCAGCACGCCCCGGCCATGAACAAACTGGGGGTGATCTTTGCCCGGCGCAAGGACCTGCGCCAGGCGGAAATCTGCTTCAACGAGGCCCTAGCCATGGACCCCACCCTGGCCAGCGCCCACTCCAACCTGGGGAACATCTATGCCGAGCGGGGCTGGCATGATCGGGCCAAGGCTGCCTATGAACAGGCTCTGCTCTTAGATCCGGACAACCCCACCGCCACCCACAATCTGGGTGTTTTGTACCGCAAGACCGGGGATATCGCCAAGGGAGTGAGCCTGATCAAGCAGGCCAGCCGCGCCGAACGCCGACGCCTGCGCAGCGAGGTGCGCTCCAACCCCGAGACGAAAAAGGTGGTTCAGGCGGGCTGGGTGATCATCGCCATCATCTTCTTCATCATCTTATACTTCCTGAACAGGTAGAATCCACAGAGTTGTCCACAGGCCCTGTGGATAATGTGCATAACTTGGGGAAACGATCCCGCTAGCGCCGTTTGCGCCGCCAGATGAGGATCACGGTTTTGCGGCGCGCCTTAAGTAGAGGATCCACAATCCGCTTAAGCAAAGACACGGCCTATCCCCCCTTAACAAAGGGTAGTAGCCCTTTATATTATCCACGAGTTGAGAATTGGTGACAGGAGGAAACTAGTTTCTGGTGGAGAAGAACTTGGTAAGATTTCAGCGCTGGGCTGGAAGAAAGGAAAGGAGAGGGACAAGTGAAACAGACGCCGCTTACTGCCAGGCACCGGGCCATGGGTGCCAAGATGGTGGAGTACGCGGGCTTTGAGATGCCGGTGCAGTACACCGGCTTGGTGGAGGAACACCTCACTGTGCGCTCCAGCGTGGGCATTTTCGATCTCACCCACATGGGTGAATTCGAGGTCACAGGTCCCGGAGCCCTGGACACCGTGAACAGGCTGGGCAGCAACGATGCCAGCCAGCTGAAGGTGGGTGAGATCCAGTACACCTGCCTGACCAACGAGCGGGGCGGGATCATCGACGATATCCTGGCTTACCGCACTGAGCAGGGCTTTTTGCTGGTGGTCAACGCCGCCAATACGGCTAAAGACTACGCCTGGATTGAGCAGAACCTCCAGCCAGGCACGGAGCTGGTGGATCGCAGCGGAGAAGTCACCCTGATTGCCATCCAGGGGCCCAAGTCCCCGCCCTTGGTGGAAGAGGTGCTGGGGGTATCCGTGGCTGAGCTGCGCAATTATACGTTTATGGAGCCGGAGTACAAAGGTGTGAAGGTGCTCCTTTCCCGCACCGGGTACACCGGTGAAGACGGCTTCGAGCTGTACTTCCCCAACGCCTTCGCGGAAGAACTCTGGGATGCCTTCCTGGCCCAGGGGGAGAAATACGGAGTCAAACCGGTGGGCCTGGGGGCCCGGGACACTCTGCGTTTAGAGGCCCGCATGCCCCTTTACGGCAACGACATCGATGAGGATACCACACCCCTGGAGGCGGGCCTGGGGCGCTTTGTTAAGCTGCACAAGGAGTTCACCGGCCGCGACGTCCTGCTCAAGCAGAAGGAAGAGGGGCTCCAGCGCAAGCTGGTCGCCTTCACCATGCTGGATCGGGGGATTCCCCGCCAGGGTTACCCCCTGCTCAGCCTGGATGGGGAAGAGATTGGGGCCGTGACCAGCGGCACCCACTCGCCGAGTTTGGGCTATCCCATCGGGATGGGCTATGTACGGATCGATCTGGCCAAACCGGATACGGAAATCCGAGTGCAGATCAGGAATAAACTAGCCCGGGCCAAGATCATCAAGGGCCGCTTCCTGGCTTAGCTGGCCGGGCTAGATAGAGAAAACAACGAGGAGGTTTCATCATGAGTGAGAAACTGCTGTATACCAAGGAGCACGAGTGGGTTCTGGTAAAGGGCAGCGTTGTCCGGGTCGGTATCAGCGATTACGCCCAAAACGAGCTGGGCGACATCGTTTTCGTGGACCTGCCGTCCGTGGGTGACGTTGTGGAAGAAGGCGAAGGCTTTGCTGTTTTGGAGTCGGTGAAGGCTGTTTCCGACGTGTATGCTCCGGTGAGCGGCAGGATCGTGGCTGTGAACGAAGCTTTGGAAGACAGCCCGGAACTGATCAATGAATCTCCCCTGGATAAAGGCTGGATCGCGGAGATCGAGCTGGACGATGCGGCTCAAGTTGGCGATCTCATGAACGAACAGGAGTACGCCGAGTATCTGAAGGGGGTCTAACCAAGTGCGGTATATCCCCATCACAGAGGATGAAAGGCGGGAGATGCTAACCAGCCTGGGCTTGGAAAAGATCGACGATCTCTTCCAGGACATTCCCCAGGAGGCCATCTTCCAGGGAGAACTGGACGTTCCCGGCCCGTTAAGCGAAGCGGAGCTGATCCGCCATTTCCGGGAGCTGGCAGCTAAAAACCAAGATGCAACCAAGCTGGTTTCCTTTTTGGGAGCCGGTGTGTACGATCATCTGACGCCCAGTATCATCAAGCACATCATCGGGCGGGGCGAATTCCTCACCGCCTATACGCCCTACCAGCCCGAGATCACCCAAGGCGTGCTGCAGAGCATTTTTGAGTACCAGACCATGATCTGCGAGCTCACCGCCATGGACGCGGCCAATGCCTCCATGTACGACGGGGCCAGCGCCCTGGCGGAAGCCTGCCTCATGGCCTGCGCCGCCACCAGGCGGGAACTGGTGATCCTGCCCGCGACTTTGCACCCCGAGTGGCAGGAAGTGGTCCGCCTCTACCTGGAAAACCAGGATGTGGCCATGGTCTATCTGCCCCAGGATCCGCAAACAGGCACGGTGGACCTCAGCCGGTTGGATGAAGTACCCTGGGCGGAGGCTGCCTGCGTTGTGGTGCAGCAGCCCAACTTCTTCGGGCTCTTGGAACCCGTCGCGGAACTGGAAAAGCGCGTCCATGAAAACGGGGGTCTTTTGGTCATGGCGGTGGATCCCATCAGCCTCAGCCTGCTGAAACCCCCCGGGGAGCTGAACGCCGATATCGTGGTGGGCGACGGCCAGAGCCTGGGCCAGGCCATGGGCTTTGGCGGGCCGGCCTTTGGCTTTTTCGCCACCACAGACAAGCTGATCCGGCGCATGCCCGGCCGGGTGGTGGGGGAAACGGTGGATGCTGAAGGAAAGCGGGCCTTCGTGCTCACCCTGCAGACCAGGGAGCAGCACATCCGCCGGGAAAAGGCCACCTCGAACATCTGTTCCAACCAGGCCCTCAACGCCCTGGCTGCCACCATCTACCTGAGTGTCCTGGGCAAGCAGGGCTTTAGGGACGTGGGGTACCAGTGCCTGCAGAAGACCCACTATCTGAAGCAGCGCCTGCTGGAGATTCCTGGCCTTAAGGCAGCCTTTTCGGCGCCCTCCTTTAGGGAGTTCGCCCTGCGGGGCGCCGTGGACTGGGCCGAGATCAACAGGCGCCTTTTGGACCACGGCTTTTTGGGCGGCCTGCCCCTGGCCAGGTTCGGCCAGCCTGAACTGGCCCTGTTCTCCGTCACCGAGGCACGGACGAAGGCAGAAATGGACGCCTTTGTCAGCACGCTAAGGGGGTTGATCTCATGACCGTACGTGCCAATGTCCCCTTGATCTTTGAACGCTCCACGCCGGGCCGGCGGGGCTACCGCTTGCCGGAGCTGGATGTACCGGAAACACCCCTGGAGGAGCTGATTCCCCAGGAATACCTGCGCAGTGAACCGCCACAGCTGCCGGAAGTGAGCGAGCCGGAAGTGGTGCGCCACTACACGCAGCTTTCCAGGCTCAACCACGGGGTGGATGTGGGCTTTTACCCCCTGGGTTCCTGCACCATGAAGTACAACCCCAGGGTGCATGAGGATCTGGTGAGCCTGCCGGGCCTCAGCGCCATCCATCCCTACCAGCCGGAGGAGACGGTGCAGGGCGCGCTGGAGCTCATCTACAACCTGGGCGAGCACCTGGCGGCCATCGCCGGGCTGGCCAAGACAAGCCTGCAGCCTGCAGCGGGGGCCCACGGGGAACTCTCCGGGCTCATGGTGATCAAGGCCTACCACAATCACCGGGGCGAGGGACACCGCAACGAGATGATCGTCCCCGACTCGGCCCACGGCACCAACCCGGCCAGCTGCGCCATGGTGGGCTACAAAGTGGTGGAAGTGCCCTCCGATGAGCGGGGCGGAGTGGATGTGGAGGCCCTGAGGAAGCTGGTTGGCCCCAACACCGCGGGGCTGATGCTCACCAACCCCAACACCTTGGGCCTCTTCGATGAGAACATCTGTGAAATCGCCGAGATCGTCCACGCCGCGGGCGGCCTGCTCTACTACGATGGAGCCAACGCCAACGCGATCTTGGGCATCGTGCGGCCGGGGGATACGGGTTTTGACGTCGTCCATTTCAATTTGCACAAAACCTTCTCCACTCCCCACGGCGGAGGCGGGCCCGGTGCCGGTCCCATCGTGGTCTCCAAGGAGCTCGCGCCCTTCCTGCCGGGACCTGTGGTGGAAAAGGAAGGGGATCGGTTCCGCCTGGTTATGCCTGAGCATTCCATCGGGCGGGTGCGCTCCTTCTACGGGAACTTCCTGGTCTACGCCAAGGCCTATGCCTACATCCTCTCCCACGGACCGGAAGGCCTGCGGGAAGTGAGCGAGACCGCGGTGCTCAACGCCAACTACATGATGAACAAACTGAAGGATGTTTTCGAACTGCCCTACGACCGGATCTGCATGCACGAGTTCGTGCTCTCCGGGTCCGGTCTGAAGAAGCACGGTGTGCGCACCCTGGATCTGGCGAAACGCCTCTCTGACTACGGTTACCACGCACCCACAGTGTACTTCCCGCTGATTGTGGATGAGGCCATCATGATCGAGCCTACCGAAACAGAAGCCAAATCCACCTTGGATCAGTTCATAGAAGTGATGCGCCAGATCGCCAAAGAGGCCGAGGAGCAGCCGGAAATGCTCACCTCCGCACCCCACAACACACCGGTGAAAAGGGTCGATGAGGCCCGGGCAGCCAGGCATCCCGTTCTGCGCTGGCGGAAAGCATAGTTCAAACGGCAGGATCAAGAAAAGCGCCCATTCCCAGCTGGGAAGGGCGCTTCCTTATTTCCCATTTCTTCAACCTAACTATTTAGGCTCCCAGAGAATCTCCAGACTAGCTTCCTGTTCCAGTTTAGCCACGTAGCTCTGGAAATCCAGGGCATTGGACCGGCGGTAATCCTGCTCCACCTGCTCGGCCACTTCAGCGTAGTTGGCCGTCTTCGCTTCCTGCCTGGAATGGACCGTGACCACATGCCAACCGTAGACACTTTCTGCAATGCCGAAGGCGCCAACTTCCAGGCCAAAGGCCAGGGACTCAAACTCGGGCACTGTGAGGCCCTCGGTGATCCAGCCCAGGTAACCGCCTTGGGTTACTGTACCGGGATCCAGAGAGTGTTCAGCGGCCAGATCGGCCAGGTCTGCCCCTTCTTCCAGCAGGGCCAAAAGCTCCTGGGCCTGCTCTTCAGTGTCCACCAGGATGTGGCTGACTTCCACCGCCAGGGGTTGGTCATAGCGGTTCCGGTTGGCTTCAAACCACTGCTGCAGCGTTTCTTCGGTCACTTCCACCTCAGCGCCGGCCAGGGCAGAAACCAGCATGTTCCAGCGGAGCTGCTCCCGGAACTGCCGCTCGCTGATGCCGTTCTGCAGCAGCATAAGCTGCATCATCTGCGGTCCGCCCAGCTGAGCCACGATCAGCTCCCATGTTTCGTTGAACTCCGCTTCATCGACGCTGATCTCCATCTGTTCAGCCTTCTGCCGGATCAGTTCCTTCTGGACCAGCTCCTGCAGGGCGTAAAAACCGTACTCAGCTTCCAGGAGATCTAAAAACTGCTGCCTGGTTATGGCAACACCGTTCACCTTGGCCACAACCTCCGCGTCAGCGCCGCTTTCCGCCAGCGTGGCCAGGGGAGCAGCGAAAATAGACAGGGCAAGAATGGCAACTAAAAGCAGGGCATTAATCCTTTTCAAGTAGGTCATCCTTTCATCCAGACTTTGATCTCCCCTCAATAGTTCTGCGCCAGGGGGGAATACCCTCTAAATAATTGCCGAAAACCTATGCTATAATAATTGCAGTACAGGGAAATCTTGGGGGGTATCGCCATGCATGAAGTGGGGCAGATCTTGACGCTGCGCAAGAAGCACCCCTGTGGGGGCCAGACCTGGGAGGTAATCAAGCCCGGGGTGGACACGCGCCTGAAATGCACCACCTGCGGCCGGGTGATCCTCATCCCCCGGGATAAATTGGTGCGCCAGATCAAGGGGCAGAGCACGCCTCCGCGGTGAAGAATATACTGGGAGCAGTCGAGCAACTAGAGGGGGGCTGTGCAGTGCCAGTGCGCAGGCTGTTTGCGGGAAGCAACAGCGCCAAGGGTTTCCATTCCTTTTTTCACCACATTATCGGCGAGGACGCCCGCCGGGTGTACCTGCTTAAGGGCGGGCCCGGCACGGGCAAATCACGCCTGATGAAAGACCTGGCGGAAAGGCTGGCGGCAGAGGGCCTTTCCGTAGAGCTTTTTTTCTGCAGCTCCGATGCCCATTCGCTGGACGCCTTTGCCTGCGGGGAATTGGGGGTGGCGGTGATGGACGCCACCTTTCCCCATGTGCAGGAGCCCGCGTGGCCCGGCTGCCGGGATGAGTTCCTCAACCTTGGGGAGTTTTGGGATGGGGAGAAGCTGGCCCAAAAGAGGGAAGAGATTGCCGCGGCCGGAAGGAAAAAAGGGGTCCATTTCCAGGCGGCCTACCGCTACTTTGCCGCGGCCCTGGCGGTGGAAGAAAACGTCGCGGCCAGAAGCAGCGGGAACAAACTGGATGTAAGCTCCGCCCTGGAGGAGATCCTCGGGCCCATCCGCCGCGCCGGGAAGGCTGCCTTGACACCCCAGAAAACCCGGCGCCTTTTTGCTTCCGCCTTAACTCCCCAGGGGTATGTGAGCGAGATCGGCGCTCTCAGCGCCGGCTTCACCAGGTATATCTTCACGGGCCCCCCAGGTGCGGGGCAGTTCCACTACCTAGAGCTGATCCTAAGCCAAGCGGAGCTGGCAGGGCTTCAGGTGGAGGCATTTCACTATCCCCTGGATCCGGGTAAGCTTTTGCACCTGCTCCTGCCTGAGCTGAACCTGGCGGTGCTCACCGCAACCGCTCTGGAGCCTTTGGAAGACCTGGCCGGCCGGCGCCTGATCTGCGGCCGGGGAGGGGAAGGTGGGGCAAACGCCCGGGATCGCCAGCTCTTCAGGGAGCTTGTGGATTTGGGCATCGCCGAGCTCCAGAAGGCCCAGGCTGTCCACGCCGGAGTGGAAAGCATCTATGCTGCAGCCATGGATTTCAGCGGGGTGGATGCCCTGCGGGAGCGCCTGGTGGAGGAAATCCTCTCTTATAAAAACCGGTCCTGATGCCTTTGGATAAAGCGCAAGAGGGGAATGCCCAGCCCCAGAACGACCACCGACTGGCCGAAGCCGATGCTCAGCACCAAGAGCCAGTAGGAAGGGACTTCCAAGATAAAGCGCAGGTACAAGCTGATCAAAAAGGCATTGAGCACGATGGGGGAAGCGTAGGGTATAACCGGATGCCGGCGGTAGCGGTAGGTAAGATAGGCCGCGAGCAGACTCACCAGGCTGCCCCCGAAAATGTCCCAGGGACCGTTGCCGCCCAGGACGTTGGCCAGGAGCGTGCCTATGTAGATGCCTCCGATGGCTTCCGGGTAGACCATGGGCAAGAGGGTCAGGGCCTCGGCCACCCGAAACTGAATGGGCCCGAAGCTGGCAAATTGAAAGGCAAAGACCAAGGCGATGTAGGCGGCGGCGATGATCGCGGCCCTGGTTAGTCGCTGCATGGTAGAATCCTCCTTTACGACTGCGCGTTCGCTCTTTAGTTTACCTTGTTCCGGAGGTGAAATCAATGGCGCTGCGGATCGGCATCATCGGCCTGCCCAATGTGGGCAAATCAACGGTGTTCAACGCCCTCACCGGGCTGGATGTGCCGGCACTGAACTACCCGTTTTGCACCATCGAACCGAACCAGGGAGTGGTACTCATTCCCGATGAGCGCCTGCTGGCCATCGCCCAGGTGAGCCAGCCCCAGATCCTCACAGGCGCGACCATTGAGTTTGTGGACATTGCCGGCCTGGTGAAGGGGGCCAGCAGGGGAGAAGGTTTGGGCAACCAGTTCTTGGGGCATATCCGGGAGGTGGATGCCCTGGCCCACGTGGTGCGCCTGTTTACCAATGAAGATGTGGCCCACAGCACCGGTACCGTGGATCCCCGGCGGGATGTGGAAATCGTAGACCTGGAACTGATGTTGGCTGATCTGGAGACCATCCGCAAGCGCCGGGAGCGGACCGAAAGGATGCTCAAAACCGGAGAGGCCAAGTACAAAGAAGAGCTGGAGCTGCTGGAAAAGTACCAGGCCGCTCTGGAGCAGGGCATTCCCCTGCGCCGCACTTCCCTCCCAGCTCTGCCAGGTCTGCCGCTCCTTTCAGCCAAACCGGTGGTGTATGTGCTCAACACCGATGAGGAAAACCAAGAGGCCCCCGGGGATTTCCTGGCCTGGGCGGCGGAAGAGGGCGCGGAAGTGATCACCATGGCTGCGGATTTTGAGCGGGAACTAACCCGCTTAGATCCGGAGGAAGCGAAGCTGTTTTTAGAGGATGTCGGTATGGACAAGCCTGCCCTGCACCGCCTGGTGGAGGCGGGCGTGCGCCTTTTGAACCTGATTACCTTCTACACCATCAAGGGTGAGGAAACCAGGGCCTGGATCATTCCCCGGGGCCTTCTGGCGCCCCAGGCTGCGGGACGGATCCATACAGATATGGAGCGGGGCTTTATCCGGGCGGAAGTGATCCCCTGGGATGTCTTGGTGCGGGAAGGCTCGGTGCAGGCCTGCCGGGAGCAGGGGCTGCAGCGCATTGAGGGCAAGGACTACGCGGTGCAGGATGGCGATGTGATCTTCTTCCGCTTCAACGTCTGATCTGCTTATCAGAGGAGAAGCAACCCAAAACGCCGATGGAAACGGAGTTCTGGGCTGCTTGCTTTTGCGCAACTATCCAAATTACACTTCTAACATGGTACAATGGAAATAGCAATAAATGCCAACCAAGAAGGGCGGTGCTGTTTGTGGCGGCCGTGTGCATCTGAGCCATGGGCTGTTCCCTCCCGCTTGACCCGTTCCCCGCCACCCTGCCATTTCCAGCCGGGACGGAGGGGGTGCCGGCTCTTCGACGAAAGGCGTCCAGCCGTTGGTGACGAGGCCAGGAGGGCCTGGGATTGGCAAATGGAGATCGCGGCTGAGTATCCCCAAGCCCAGATCACAAGGACCTTTGGCGGTAAGCAGTATACCTTCAGGTACAACAACTTCGACGGTGTTTTGATTATAGAGTTCCCCCTGGATTAAGGCGGCCCTAATGTTTGACTTCGATCTAGTGCGGTGGTATAATAAACCTGCCCTTGCTCTAGGCGGGAGCCTAGGGCCATTTGTCCAGAGGGGAGGTGAAGCTGCGGTGCGTGAGTATGAGCTGATGGTAATCTATTCCCCACAGCTTGACGAAGAAGCATTGACGGCCCAGATTGAGCGGACGAAAGAGCTGATCGTAGGTGTGGGCGGCGAAGTGGAAAAAGTTGACCAGTGGGGGAAACGCCGGTTCGCTTACGAGATCAAGAAAAACACCGAAGGCTTCTACGTGGTGATCGATTTTAAAGCAGAAAGCGGAGCGACTTCCGAGGTCGAACGTATTCTCAAGATCACCGATGAAGTCGTGCGTTATCTGCTCGTTCGAAGAGACGTAGAATGAGCAAAGGAGTGACGACGGGTGTTGAATAGGATCATCCTCATCGGGCGACTGGTAGCCGACCCACAGCTGCGCTACACTCAAACTGGGATCGCGGTAACCAACTTCACGCTTGCAGTGGATCGCCCCTTTTTGAACCAAAGTGGCGAGCGGGAAGCTGATTTCATTGACATCGTAACCTGGCGGAAGCAGGCCGAGATCTGCGCCAATCATCTGACCAAGGGCCGTCTCGTAGCCGTGGAAGGGCGCCTGCAGATTCGCTCCTATGAAGATCAAAATGGAATCAGGAGAAAGGCCGCGGAAGTTGTGGCCGATTCCGTACGCTTCCTGGATCGTGCAAGGGATTTTGGTTCCGAAGAGCCAGTGGAAGGGCCGCCCGAACCCGAATTTGACGACGTTCCGTTCTAATCAAAGTGGTTTGGAGGCGAAGAAATGGCTAGAGATAGAGGCCGTCGAGGCAGAAGGAAGATCTGCTCTTTTTGCGTCGATAAGATCGATCGGATCGACTACAAAGAAGTCGGCCGTCTGCGCCGCTATGTGACCGAGCGGGGGAAAATCCTTCCACGGCGCATCACGGGCAACTGTGCCCGGCATCAGAGACAGCTGACAACGGCGATTAAAAGAGCTCGTTTCATGGCCTTGATGCCTTATACGGTTGACTAAGGGAAAGGGAGCAGCGCAGCTGCTCCTTTTTAGAATGTCAAGTAGAGGGTGACCAGATGAAGACGCGTTCATTGACGGAAGGGGCTATGCTGGGAGCGCTCACCGTTTTGCTCACCTTGCTCGGGGAATACCTGGGCATCCCCGCCGTGATCGTGCCCGTACCCCTGATCCTTCTGGTGTTCCGCCAGGACTTCCGCTGGGGGATAATCACCGCCCTGGTGGCTTCCCTGGTGACGGGCCTGGTGGCCGGACATGTCTTTGCCGGCCTGTCGGTGATTATCTGGGGTTTTGTGGGCGTGGCTGTGGGCATGGCCCTGAAAGAGAAGCTGTCCTTTGCCAAGCTCATGGGCGTGGCTGTTTTCGCCAACCTGGTGGTCATCGGACTGCACATGCTCCTTTATGCCCTGGTCATCGGCGGCAACATGTACACGGATCTGATGAACTCCTTTATCCAGGGCATCGAGCAGGCCATAGAGACCTCCCGGAGCCTGGGGGCTGCGGAGGAGTCCTTGGTCCATCTAGAGATCATGCTGGAGCTGGTGCCGTTCCTCTTTAGAAACGGCCTGCCGGCACTGTTGCTCCTTTCTTCAGCGTTCATGGCCTTTGTGCACCTGGCGGTCTCCCGCCTGGTGCTCAAGCGCATGGGCGAGACGGTGCCCTGGGTCCAGCCCTTTACCCAGTGGCGGCTGCCCGCCTACTGTGCCCTCTTTTTCTTTGCGGGCTGGATCCTCACCCAGCTGGCCGCCCTCTGGGACCTGCCGCGCTGGCTGGAGTTTGCGGGCGTGAACTTGTTTTTCCTCTCATCCACGGCCTATATGGTCACAGGCCTCAGCTTGGCCTGGTTCTATTTCAACCAGCGGAGGACCCCCACGTTCCTGCGGGTTTTGTTTGTCATCCTGCTCTTTACGACCCAGCTTGTGCTCATGCTGCTGGTGCTGCTTACGGTGGCCGACGGGTTTTTTGACTTCCGCAGGTTAATGGCGCGGAAAGCAGAAGTAGTAAAGACGGAAGACACCGAAGATGTCCAAGAGGCAGAAGTGGTGGACGACCGCAGCGATACTGAAGACTAGAAAGGCGGGGTGGTTATGAAGGTAATACTGCAGGCAGATGTCAAGAATCTAGGCAAAAAGGGCGATGTGGTAGAGGTGGCGGAAGGCTACGGCCGCAACTACCTTTTGCCCCGGGGGTTGGCCGTGGAGGCCAGCGCCGGCAATCTGCGCCACGCTGCCCAGCAAAAGCAGTTGGAGGCCACGAAAGCAGAGCGGGAGCTGAAAGAGGCCCAGAAAGTCGGCGAGAAGCTCAAAGACCAAAAGGTGCAGATCAAGGCCAAGGTGGGCGAGGCGGGCCGCCTGTTTGGCTCCGTCACTCCCCAGGAGATCGCCGATCAGCTGCGCAGGCACTTCGCGGTAGAAATTGACAAGAGGAAGATAGAGATCAAGGAGCCAATAAAGAGCTTGGGCACGCACAAGGTGACGGTCAAGATCCATCCGAAAGTGCATGTTCAGGTGCAGGTGGATGTTGTGGCTGAATAGCGGTAGTACTTAGTTGGAGGGTTATCCCCATTGGATACAACACAGTCGCGCAACAAGCAGCTGTCTCTGGAAAAGCACGTGGCAGCACTTATGACCATTTTAGCTGAGGTGCACGGCGAGGACCAGCTGGTCCTCAAGGCAGGCAAGCTGGATTCGCTGGAGTTAATGCAGTCGGATAAGATAGAAGACCGCATCCTGGCGTTAGAGCGCCTGGTGCATGATGATCCCACCATCGTGGACCAGCGCACGCCGGAGGAGGCGGCCCAGGTCCTCCAGGAACTGGAGGACTATTTAGCTGATCTTTTAGCCAAGCGCACCGTGGAAGAGCAGCTGGAGCAGAAAGTCAGTGCCAAGCTGCAGGAGCGGCACCTGGAGTACCTGAAGGAAGTCCGCATGCAGGTGCTCAAGGAAACGGCGGGACCTGATAACGCCCAGACTTTGAAGAAGTACGCGGAACTGGAGCTGCTGGAAAAGCGCAGCCTGGGCAGGGGGACCGCCGATCTGATGCGCCCCCAGCGGTTGGAAGAGGTGGTGGGGCAGGAGGAGGCGGTGAAGTCCCTGCTCACGAAGCTGAGCTCGCCCTTCCCCCAGCATGTGCTGCTCTACGGACCTCCTGGGGTGGGCAAGACCACCGTGGCCCGCTTGGCCCTCCAGTATGCGAAGGAGAGGGAATATACGCCCTTTAGCCCCGGTGCCCCCTTTGTGGAGGTTGATGGAACCACCCTGCGCTGGGATCCCCGGGAGGTGACCAATCCCCTCCTGGGCTCGGTGCATGATCCCATCTACCAGGGGGCCAAACGGGATCTGGCCGATGGGGCGGTGCCCGAACCCAAGCTGGGCCTGGTGAGCGAAGCCCACGGCGGCGTGCTTTTCATCGATGAAATCGGAGAAATGGATCCGGTCCTGCAGAACAAGCTCCTCAAGGTGCTGGAGGATAAGCGGGTGGTCTTCGAGTCCTCATATTACGATCCCCACGATCCCAACATCCCCAAGTACATCCACCAGCTCTTCACCAACGGGGCACCCGCGGATTTTGTGCTCATCGGGGCCACCACCAGGGATCCATCCGAAATCAGCCCGGCCCTGCGCTCCCGCTGTGCGGAGGTGTTCTTCAATCCCCTCACGCCCCAGGATATCGTGGAGATCGTCCGGGCCGCAGCTGAGCGCCTGGGGGTAAAGCTGGCTCCAGGCGTAGCGGAGCTGGCCGCGGAGTACACCATCGAAGGCCGGCGGGCAACCCGCCTCTTGGCCGATGCCCTGGGTGTAGCCCTCTACCGGGGCGGAGGCGGCCGGGGCGAAGCTGTGATCACCAAGGAAGACATGCAGGAAGTGATCCAGTCGGCCAGGCTCAGCTCGTACGTTTCCACCAAGGCTTCTGCCCGCAAAGAAGTGGGGCGCATTTTGGGCCTGGGCGTCAGCGGCTATGTGGGCTCCATCCTGGAAATTGAAGCGGTGGCCTTCCCCAGCAGGGAGCCGGGCAAGGGCCAGGTGCGCTTCAACGATACGGCAGGCAGCATGGCCAAGGATAGCGTGTTCAACGCGGCCTCGGTTTTCCGCGCCCTCACAGGCGAAGAGCTGAGCAGCTTCGATCTCCATGTGAATGTGGTGGGCGGCGGGAACATCGATGGACCTTCCGCTGGCGTGGCCATTTTGGCTGCGATCATCAGCGCGGTGAAGGGGCTGCCCATTCCCCAGGATATTGCGGTGACCGGGGAGGTTTCCCTGCGGGGCAAGGTGAAGCCCGTGGGGGGACTCCACGCCAAGATCTACGGAGCCAAACAGGCCGGTGTCAAGCGGGTCTTTGTGCCCAAGGAAAACCTGGACAACCTGCCCCAAACAGTGGAGGGTGTGGAGATCATCCCCGTAGAACATGTTCTGGACTTTTTGCAGGAGATTTTTCCCCAGGGCTTTCAGGCCAAACCGGCCTGGCCCTTGGCCAATTGAACCCAATACAAAGCACCCGGCTGAGATGAAATTTTCGTAAACGGCCGGGTTTTTTTCTGGGCCCCGAATTGCAGGCCCCGCTGCCTTGGTGTAGACTAGGGAAGGGTAGACTACATACGAAGGGGGGAGAAGTGAGTGGACAGTGGCTGGCGAAGTATGGAAGCGAGCAGTGACCCAGATGGGCGGCCGCGAGGAGTGAGCCCGCGCTCATTTCTCCCCAGTGCCGCTTCCTGAGCATGCGCTGCTCGTTTTTATACTCCACCATGAAAAATGGAAAGGAGGATAAAAACAATGGCAGTAATGATTGACCTTCGTGATCTGGAACGCTTGATTGCCGAGAGAAACCTCAAGGCTGTACGGGCCGAGCTGTCTGGGCTGCAGGATGCAGACATCGCGGCTTTGATGGAGGAGCTGAAGCGGGAGCATGTGGTCATGCTGTTCCGCTCCCTGTCCAAGGACCGGGCCGCGGAGATCTTCTCCTATCTTTCCAGCGAGATGCAGCAGTATATTGTGGAAGCCATCACCGACCAGGAAGTGGGCTCCATCATCAACGAGCTCTTTTCCGACGATGCCGCGGACTTTCTGGAGGAGATGCCCGCCAATGTGGTCAAGCGCGTGCTGCGCAACGCTTCCCCCGATGTGCGGGAGCTGATCAACCAGTTCCTGAAGTATCCTCCCCACTCCGCAGGCAGCATCATGACCGCGGAGTTTGTCGATCTGCGGAAAACCATGACGGTGGCCGAGGCCTTCCAGCGCATCCGGCGCACCGCGGTAGACAAGGAAACGGTCTATACCTGCTATGTCATGGACGATAACCGCCATCTGGAGGGCGTAGTCACCGTGCGGGAGCTGTTTATGGCCGAAGAGGATGCGGTGATCGGGGACATCATGGAAAAGAACGTGATCTTCGTCCGCACCGGCGACGACCAGGAAGAGGTGGCCGCGCTGCTCTCCAAGTACAACTTCATGTCCCTGCCGGTGGTGGATGAGGAGAACCGGCTGGTGGGCATCGTCACCTTCGACGACATCATGGAAGTTATCCACCAGGAGGCTACGGAAGACTTCCAGAAGATGGCGGCCATGGCCCCTTCGGAAAAACCTTACCTGAAGACCAGCGTTTTTGCCTTGGCCAGAAACCGCATCGTCTGGCTGCTGATCCTCATGATCTCGGCCACGGTAACAGGCCATATCCTGGGGAAATATGAGGCGGCGTTTGTGTCCCTGCCCATCCTGGTGACCTTTATCCCCATGCTCACCGACACCGGCGGCAACACCGGTTCCCAAAGCTCCACCCTGGTGATCCGCGGTATGGCCCTCAATGAGCTGAGCATCAAGGATGTGGGGCGGATTCTCCGCAAGGAGCTCAGCGTGAGCGCGCTGATTGGTGCCGCCCTTTCGGCAGCCAACTTCCTGCGCATTCTCTTGATGCACCCAGGCAACCATTCCATGGCCCTAGCCGTGTCCCTGGCCCTCTATGCCACGATCATGATCGCGGCCACCATCGGCAGCATGCTGCCCCTGGCCGCGAAGGCAATAAAAGCGGACCCAGCCATCATGGCTGCGCCCGTTGTGACCACCTTGGTGGATGCGGCGGCCCTGATCATCTATTTCAAGATCGTAGATCTGCTCCTGCTGTGACCCGGGCACCGGGTGCCGGGCGGAAGCTGAAGATTTCCGGCTCAATACCCGTGCGCCGCTGATACTCACTTTGCACATGCTCCTTAAATGCGGGCAGGCTGGTTTGGGGCACCAAGGCTATGGTGCATCCGCCGAAGCCTGCCCCTGTCATTCTGGAGCCCAAAACTCCGGGGACCTCCAGGGCCAGCTCCACCAAAAGGTCCAGTTCCCGGCAGCTCACTTCGTAATCATCCCGGAGGCTTTCATGGGAAGCATTGAGCAGGCGGCCGAACTTTTCCAGATCCCCAGCTTTCAGGGCGGCCACGCCCTCAAGCACCCGCGCGTTTTCCGTCACCACATGGCGGGCCCGCTTGGCTAAGGGATCGGGGAGCTCATTGACCAGGTTCAGGTGCTCTGCACCCACATCCCTTAGGGCCTTGATCCCGGGGATTCTCTCCCTCAAGAGCTGCACCGCTTCTTCACACTGCCTGCGGCGGGTGTTGTACTCGGAACCCGCCAGCCCCCGGCGCACTCCGCTGTTCACCACGGCAACCGCCAGGCCCCGCTCGGCCAAGGGCAGGGGCACCGCTTCATAGTCCAGGGTGCGGCAGTCCAAAAAGAGCGCATGATCCTCCTGCCCCAGCATGGAGGCGAACTGGTCCATGATCCCGCAGGCCACGCCCACAAATTCGTTTTCCGCCTTCTGGGCCAGCTTAACCAGATCCACCGCATCCAGCCTCCAGCTGTGGAGGGTGGCCAAAAGCAGCGCAGCTGCCACCTCCAGGGCCGCCGAGGAAGAAAGGCCCGCCCCCTGGGGAACATTGCCCTGGATAACGAGATCCGCGCCTTGGGGCTTGTACCCCAGCTTCTGGAACTGCCAGAACACGCCCTTCAGGTAGTTGGCCCAGGGATTTTTCTCGCTGGGGGCTATTTCCTCCAGCAAAAAACTCTCCTCCGCAGCATAGTTTAGGGAGTAGAGGTTCACCTGGCTTGTGCCATTGAGCGCGCCGGCGATCTGGATGCCCGCATCGATGGCCATGGGAAAGACGAAACCGTCGTTGTAATCCGTATGCTCTCCCAAGAGGTTGACCCTCCCGGGACCCCACGCCACCGCGGCGGGCTGGGAATGGGGAAACCTGGCCCTAAACTCCTCAAGCAGCCTTCCTGCCTTAAGTTCAGCCATGCTCTTTCTCTCCCCTCAGTTGGGCAGCCTGATCCTCTGGAGTCATGTCGGTGATAAAGGTCCCTGCCCCCGATTCCACGCCCGCCAGGTACTTCAGTTTGGTCGCGGTACGGTTCAGGGGGTAAAACTCAAAGTGGAAATGATAAAAGGGATAGTCACCCTTGGTTGGCGCCTGGTGGAGCGCCATGATGTAAGGCAGGGAGAACCCAAACAGGCTGTCGTATTTGACTAATACCTCTTTCAGCAGGCAGGCTAGGGACTCCTGCTCCGCGGCGTTCAGCTGGGGAAGGCTTTGCACATGGCGCCGGGGATAGATATGCACCTCAAAGGGGTAGCGGGCGAAAAAGGGCACAAAGGCGCAGAACTCCTCGTTTTCCCCGATGATGCGCCGCCCGTCCCCCAGCTCTTCCCCGAGGATTTGGCAGTAAAGGCACTGCCCCGTGGAGCTGTGGTGCTCCTGGGCGGAGTCCAGCTCCTTTTGGATCACGGGGGGAATGAAGGGGAAGGCGTAGATCTGCCCGTGGGGGTGGTGCAGAGTCACCCCCACCGCATCGCCCTTGTTCTCGAAGATAAATACATAGTGAATGCCAGGTTTGGCCCCCAACTCCAGCCAGCGGTCCGTCCAGACCGCGATCAGGTTAGCGATGCGCTCCACCGGCTCCTGGGCCAAGGTGGAGTGGTGGTCGGGGGAGTAGAGGACCACCTCGCACATCCCTTCCGCCGGGGCGGTGCGGTACAGTTCGCTGCCCCCGATCTCCACAGGCGGTGGGGGCTGCCGCAGGGAAGGGTACTTGTTCTGCAGCACGGCGATGTCATAGTCCTCCGCCGGTATCTCCGTGGGAAACGCCCCGGGCTGGGTGGGGCAGAACGGGCAGAAATCCTCCGGGGGTTTATAGGTTCGGTCTTGGCGGTGGGCAGCCACAATCACCCACTGCTTCAGCTGGGGGTTCCAGCGCAGTTCGGACATGTGCTCACTTCCTGATCCTTCTTTTTTTGCGCAAAGGTGTAAAAGATAATATAGCGTCCATCATCTTTGATCTGAACCTGCTTTTCCACACTTCCACCTCCCGCCCTCCCGTCTATTGTACAAAAAAGTTCCGGGCCTCTTCAAGGGAATTGCCCGCCGTCGGGGAAGTAGTATACTGAACACAACTGACGTGGAGGGAAGGAAATGCGTAAAGTAGTGCATACGGAAAAGGCCCCCGCAGCCATCGGCCCCTACAGCCAGGCGATTAAGGCGGGCAATTTGCTCTTCATCTCGGGGCAGCTGGGTGTAGATATGGCCAGCGGCGAGATTCCCTATGACTGCGTGGCCACCCAGACCAAAAATGCCCTAACCAACCTGGAGAGCATTGCCCAGGCTGCCGGCACCAGCCTGCAAAAGGCGGTGAAGGTGACCGTATACCTCACCGATATGGCTGATTTTGCCACCATGAACGAAGTTTATGGCGGCTTTTTCCCGGAGAACCCCCCGGCCAGGGTGTGCGTCGCGGTGAGCGGGCTGCCCAAGGGGGTTACCGTGGAGATAGATGCCATCTGTCTGTGTGAGAATTGAGCGAGCATAAGGGAGGAAGCGCCATGCCCAAACTGAAGGTGGGCGTACTTTACGGAGGGCGTTCAGGGGAGCACGAGGTTTCGCTCCTCTCGGCCCAGTCAGTGATCAATGCCCTGGACAAAGAAAAATACGAGATCGTACCCATGAAAATAGATAAGGACGGCCGCTGGCTGGACGGGATCATCTACGCGGATCCCACCCGCAACTCCGGCCTGGATGTGGTTTTCCCCGTGCTCCACGGCCCCTACGGCGAGGACGGGACTATCCAGGGCCTCTTGGAGCTGGCCAATCTGCCCTATGTGGGGGCGGGTGTTGCCGCTTCGGCGGTTTCCATGGACAAAGCCTTCATGCGGGTGCTTTTCCGGCAGGCGGGCCTGCCGCTCCTCCCTTGGGAAGTGGTGTTCAACTACCAGTGGCAGGGTGATCCCGCTGGCATCACCCGGCAGCTGGAGGAGTCTTTGGGCTACCCCATGTTTGTCAAGCCGGCCAACCTCGGCTCCAGTGTGGGCGTGACCAAGGTCAAGACCCGCAGCCAGCTGGCCCCCGCCCTGGAGCTGGCCCTCAGTTTCGACCGCAAGGCCGTGATCGAAAAGGGGCTGGAGGGAGCCAGGGAGATCGAATGCAGCGTGCTGGGGCACAGGGAGCCCCAGGCCTCCATTCCCGGGGAAATAGTACCGGCCAATGAATTTTACGACTACGAGGCCAAGTACCACAGCGAGGATTCGGAACTGATCATCCCCGCCCGCTTAAGCGGGGAGCAGATCAGGACCATTCAAGAGTATGCCTGCCGCGCCTTTAAGGCGGTGGACTGCTCGGGCCTGGCCCGGGTGGATTTCTTCGTGGACCGGCAGGGCGGAGTGCTGGTGAACGAGATCAACACCATGCCCGGTTTCACCAAGATCAGCATGTATCCTAAACTCTGGGAGCGGTCTGGTCTGTCTTACCCGGCCCTTCTGGACCGTTTGATCGAGATCGCCCTGGAAAAGTACCGGGAGCGCCAGGCCCTGCGCACGAGCCTCTTCGAGGCAGGTGACGACCGGGCCCCATGATCATCGAGGACTTATGGAAGTACTACGGCGATGAACTTGTTTTCCGGGAAGTTACCGCAACCATAGGACCCGCGGACCGCATCGGCCTGGTGGGGGCCAACGGCGTGGGGAAGACCACTTTGCTCCGGATCCTCGCGGGAAATCTCAGCCATGATCGGGGCCGCTTGAGCTGCCCCGGGGGCTACACCGTGGGATTTTTGGAGCAGCTGCCCCCCGGGGAGGGAGGGACCCTGGAGGAGTTCCTCAAGGAGCCCTTTGCCGCCCAGATCGAGCTGGAGCAGAGCCTGCGGCAGCTGGAGCAAAAGCTCGCTTCCCTGGAGCCCGGGCCCGCCCTGGAGGAGGCCCTGGGGCGCTACTCCCGGCTGCGGGATCGCTTCGAGCATGGGGGCGGGTATGATTACCTGGTGCAGATCAACCAGGTGTTAGCCGGTTTGGGCTTTGCTGATGAAGATCTCCCCCGGCCCCTTTCCAGCTTCAGCGGCGGAGAGCAGATGCGCATCAGCCTGGCCCGCCTGCTTTTGGACCGTCCGTCTCTTTTAATTTTGGACGAGCCCACCAACCACCTGGATCTGGAGGCCACCCGCTGGCTGGAAAGCTTCCTGGCTGGTTATCCCCGGGCCTTCATCGTGGTCTCCCACGACCGCTACTTCCTGGACCGGATCGCCCAGGAAATCTGGGAGCTCCACGGAGGAAGGCTCTACCGGTACAAGGGGAACTACTCCCAGTACCTGCCCCAGCGGGAGCTGCGCCTGGCCCAGCTGGAGGAAAGCCTGGAGCGGCAGCAGGAGGAAAGGGCGCGCATGGAGGCTTTCATCCAGAAGTTTAAGGCGGGAACCCGCTCCCGGCAGGCCAAGAGCATGGAGAAGAAGCTGGCCAGGCTGCCGGAGCTGGAACGGGTTCTGGATGATCCCAGCATGACCATCCGCTTTGAGCCCAAACGGCGTTCCGGGGAAAAGGTGGCCGTTTTGGAGGATGTGGGCAAAGCTTTTGGGGATAAGGAAGTGCTGCGGGGCATATCCGCGGAAGTGAGGCGGGGAGAGCGCATTGCCCTTCTGGGCCCCAACGGCAGCGGGAAAACCACCCTGCTCAAGATTCTCGCGGGTAAGCTGGAGTTCCAAGGTGCCGTGCGCTGGGGCGCGGGCGTGGAGCTGGGCTATTTCTCCCAGCAGATCAGCTTCGACCCGGAGAACACGGTGCTGGAGGAGCTTTACGGGGAACACCGGCTGGAGCTGGGGGTGCTGCGCTCAGTTCTGGCCAGGTTCCTCTTCCGGGGGGAAGATGTGTTTAAGCAGACCACTATGTTAAGTGGTGGTGAACGCAATCGCTTAGCCCTGGCCAAGCTGCTTTTGCACCGCCCCAATGTGCTGCTGCTGGACGAACCCACCAACCATCTAGACATCTTTGCCAGGGAAGCTCTGGAAAGGGCCCTGGCGGAGTTCAGCGGCACCATCATCTTCGTGTCCCACGACCGCTATTTCATCTCCAAACTGGCCACCAAGGTCTGGGCGCTGGAAGCCGGCAGGCTGCGGGAGTATGCCGGGGGCTATGAAGCCTACGAACAGGCCCGGGCCATCCAGGCCGCAGAGCGCGGGGCCAAAGGGCCCAAGCCCGCGGCGGAAAAACCCCGCCGCCCTTCGGCCAAAAGCAGGGAGCAGCTGAAGCTTCTCGAAGAGGAGATCGTGGCCCTGGAAGAGCGGGTGGCTGAACTGGAGGCGGCCTTAGCTTCCCCCGAGCTTTACCAAGATGAAAGCCAAAGCGTACCTGTAATCCAGGAATACCAAGAGATGCAGGCCCGTTTAGCGGAAAAGTATGCAGCATGGGAGTGCTTAGTGGAAGCACAGGAGGAGGAATGAGTATGCCCGGCCAGAGAACCAGAGGGGTGCTCCTCAAGGGCGTGGAGGGGCTGCCCATTCAGGTGCCCCAGGCAATCCTGCACAGCCAGGCGCGCCTAGGCCCCGTCGCCACTTTGGTCTGGATCAATCTGCTAGCTTTGGCTCAATTGGGCAGGCCCCTGAGGATCGACGACCTCACAGAGAGCCTGGGGCTCCCCAAGTGGGAGGTGAGCAAGGCCCTGGCCCTTTTGGCCGATGAAGGGTGGATCAACGATGAAGGCCTGGAGATCCAGCTGGCCATCCCGGAGCTGGCTGAGGCCGCAGCCGCCGAAGAACAGGCGGAGCCCGTTGAGCCCGAGGCCTTCGAATGGCTGGTGAGCTACTGGTCTGCCCGGGTGGCGCCTGCCTCCCCAGAGGAGATGCGCAAGCTGCTGTACTGGATGGAGGTCAAGGCCCTGTCCCACGAAGTGATTGCCGTGGCGGTGGAGGAGATGCTGATCCAAGCTGCCCAACCCAGCTTTCCCTACCTGGAGGGTATTCTGCGCAACTGGCATGCCGCGGGCATCCGCACCTACAACGATCTGCTGGAAAACTCCCACCTCACCAAGGTGCTGGGCCCCATTGCCGGCCGCAGGGAGCTGAGCCCAGCAGAGAAAAAATGGAAAGAGGTATTCCCCGATGAATTCGAGTGAAGTTATGCAGGATTTCGACCTGCCCATGGATCTGGCTGCGGAAAGGCAGGTTCTGGGAATTCTCATCAAACATCCGTCCCAAGTGGACCAGGTGGCGGACCGCCTGCGTCCGTCCCACTTTGTGGATCTGGGCCACCGGCGGATCTACGAGATCATTCTCGATCTCTATCACAAACAGGGGCGCATCTCCTACAGCCAGATCTACAACCGCCTGGTGGCGGAGGGCGTTGAATCCCCCGCGGAGCTGCTCATCGCCCTCACCGAATCTTTCGTCTCCCTAAGCGAACTGGAGCCCTGTGTGGAGATCCTCATCCGCCAGGAGGGCCTCCGGCGGATCATCAAGGCCTGCGATACCATTAGGGCCATGGCCCTGGATCCCAAGGCGGAGGATCTGGCGGCGCTCCAGGCCAGGGCCCAGGAACTCATTTTCGACGCCACCCAGGCCCAGGGCGGCCCGGAAAACGAAGTGAAAAACCTCCTGGAGGTTTTGAGCCAGTGCTACCTCAACCTGCTGCGCCGCCGGGAAGGCCAGGAGGATGCCTACGGGCTTTCGGTGCGCTTCCCGTCCATCGACGGCATGACCACTGGCTTTAAGAAGAAAGATTTGATCATCCTGGCGGCCCGCCCCAGCATGGGGAAGACGGCGCTGCTGTTGAATATGGTAACTAACGTAGCCAAGCGGGGCATCCCGGTGTTGGTGTTCAGCTTGGAGATGGACGCGGAGCAGCTGGGGGACCGCATCGTCCTCAGCGAGCTGTTCACCTACAAACAGGACGGACAGCACGTGGTCTCTGCCCACGAGTACCAGACCAAGCTCAGCGACGAGCAGTTCCAGCTCACCCAGAAGGTGTTCAATGACCTTTATCATCTGCCCATCGCCATTGTGGACAAACGGGGTTTGACCGTGGCGGAGATCAGGGCCAAGGCCCGCCGCTTCAAGGCGGAAAACCCCGATCTAGGCCTGATTGTCATCGACTACCTGCAGCTGATCAAGCCCCCCGGCAACGCCAACCGCAGCTGGGCCCTGATCGTGGGCGAGATGGTGCGGGAGCTGCGGGATCTCGCGGGGGAGCTGGATGTACCTTTGATCCTCTGCTCCCAGCTGAACAGGGGCGTGGAAAGCAGGGAGAACAAACGCCCCATGATGAGCGACCTCAGGGATTCGGGGAACATCGAAGAATTCGCCGACGTGGTCATGTTCCTCTACCGCGACGATTACTATTACCCAGAGCTGGCCCGGGAAAAGGGCACCGAGGGTCTGGCGGAGGTAATCTTTGCCAAGCAGCGTAAAGGGGCCACCGGTGTGGTACAATTGAGATTTATAAAGGAATACACCCGCTTTATTGAAGAAACTAAACGACAGGTGGAGGTGGCCCATGGCGCTAGATAGGGAGCTGGATAAGACCAAGGTGATGTTCATCGATACCTGCCGGCGCCTGCTGGAGCTGGGGGAGCTGAGCGAGGAGGAGTACTTGGGCATCTGCGATCTTTTGGATCGTTTAGATGAGCTGGACAAGGAAAGCTTTGAGCAGGAGCTGCGCCGCATCAGCAGGGGCTTGAGCGATCTGATCAGCTAGAGGTGAAAGCGTGTCGCAACTAACCAGTCCATCGTATGTAGCACGCCTCCTGCGGGAGCGGGGGCTTGGCGCCAAGAAGGGCCTGGGTCAAAACTTCTTGGTGGATCAAAATATAGTCAGGCGCATCCTGGAAAGCGCTGCCCTGACCGGGGAAAGCTGGGTGTTGGAAATAGGCCCCGGCCTGGGGGCCCTCACCAGCGGGCTGGCGGCAAGGGCGGCCCATGTGGTGGCGGTGGAGATCGACGGGGAGCTGGCCGCGGTGCTCAAGGAGATCCTGCCAAATCCCAAGATCACCATTGTGGAGGGCGACGCCCTGGGCCTGGACTGGCAGGAGCTCCTCGCAGGGGCGGGCTGGCGGGGCGAGTCCTTAAGCCTGGTGGCCAATCTGCCCTACTATATCACCAGCCCCCTGATCATGAAGGCCCTGGAGTGCGGCCTGCCCTTTGCGAGCATCTTGGTCATGGTGCAAAAAGAAGTGGCCGAGCGCATGCTGGCGGCCCCGGGGAGCAAGGACTATGGGGTGCTCTCCCTGGCCGTGCAGTACTACGCCGCAGGCTCCCTGGTTTTGAAGGTGCCCCGCACCGTGTTTCTGCCCGCCCCGGCCGTGGATTCCGCGGTGGTGAAGCTGGAGCCCCGGCCCCCTCAGGTCAGCGCGCCCCGGCAGGAGCTCTTTGCGGTGATCCGGGCCGCCTTCCAGCAGCGGCGGAAAACGGTGCGCAACGCCCTGAAAGCCTTGGTGGCGGAGTGGGGCTTGAAGCTAGAGCAGCTGGATGAGGCCCTGGCCAGCTGCGGGATTGAGCCCACGGAGCGGGGGGAAAACCTGTCGTTGGAGGAGTACAGCAAGCTTACGGAAGAACTGCTGAAGGGAGTGTGAACAGTGGAGTTCATCAGCCCCACGAAAGGACGCCTTTCCTTTGAAGAAGTATTTGCCGACATCATGGCCTATGCAGCCGAAAGCCCCGATGACAGCTATCGACTCATAGTGGGGACTGATTCCCAGATCCGGGACGGCACCTGCTTTGTCACCGCGCTCATCGTCCACCGCTTGGGCAAGGGAGGCCGCTTTTTCTACACCCGCAGCTATGAAGACCATGTGCGCGCCTTGCGGCAGAGGATCTTCTTTGAAGCTTCCTTGAGCCTGAGCGTAGCTTCCCGCCTCGCGGAGAAACTGGCGGAGTCGGGGCACGAGTTCGACATGGAGATCCACCTGGATGTGGGCAGCAACGGTGCCACGAAGTCTTTGGTGAAGGAAGTTGTGTGCATGGTGAACGGCTCCGGCTTCCTGTGCAAGGTCAAACCCGACTCCTACGGAGCCTCCAGCGTGGCAGATCGTTATACAAAATAAATGTTCCCCCCTTGACATGGGCCTGGAGCCTTGGTACAATATTTGTTTATTGACAACCGCCTGCATTTGTGGTACAATGAATTCGACAAAATGCGAGAAGGCGGTGACCGAGGTGGCTGGGGAAGTGAACAGTATCCAGCGGATCAGGCTGGATTTAGAGTCATGTGTGGGCAAACGGGTCAAACTCCGGGCCAACCGGGGCAGAAAGAAGATCGTGGAGGCGGAGGGCATCATCGAGAACACCTACCCCAAGCTCTTCGTGGTCAAGCTCGACGATTCCCACTCCCTGGACCGTTTGTCCTACACCTATGCCGATGTTTTGACCAAGACAGTGGAAGTCACTGTCGGTGATTGTGTAATCGGACAGAACTCAGCCGCCAATGAATAGATAAATACAGCCCAAGGCACCGGTTGCGGTGCTTTTTTCTTTGCCCCCTTCATAAACATCACTGAAGGGGGTGGGGGAGTTGTGGCAGCTGAAAAGGCGCCTGGGCAGCCGCATCCTGCGTTTGGGCTGCCGGGGCCCGGATGTGCGGGAGCTCCATGCCTTCCTGCGCCGCCAGGGCTATGATCTGGGCGAGGAAACACACTACGGATACCTGACTAAGGACGCGGTGCGGCAGTTCCAGCGGGACCACGGTTTGGCCGCCGATGGCATTGCCGGCAGGCGTTTTTTTGCTTTAGTCCTCAAGGAAGACCTGCCCATCCGCCGGCGGGTTCACGTGGTCCAGCCCCAGGAGGACTTGGCAGACATTGCCGCACGGTACGGAGTGGGTACCGAAGCCTTCGGCCGCTTTGCCGCCCAGGGCATCTATCCAGGCCAGCGCCTGGTCTTTTTTGATCGGGAAGTGTGGGGGATCTGCCGCGGCGGCTCCCAGCCGGAGCGGGGGGGACTGCCCCTGACCGGGGTGATCTGCTGCCAGCCTCCCCAGGCTCCGCTGGAGCTGCCCTGCCTGCTCCGCCCCCAGGAGCTGGAGTGGGATGTGATGCACATCCACCGGGCTCTGCAGACTCCTAAGCGCCGCAAAAAGGCGGCTGAGCTTTTCCTGGCCGCCCTTGAGCAGGTTCCCGGGGCCTGCGGGCTCTATCTCCCCTGGCGGGCAATTGCCCAGCTTGACGGAGTCCGCTATTTGAAACTCCTCCAAGGCCTGAAGCGGGCCCTGGGCCGCCGGGCCATGCTCTGGGTGGAGCTGGGGTCCGGCATCCCCCCTTGGACCATCTGGGGCGGGGTTGATTACGCCCAGGTGAACGAGGTGGCCGACCGGGTGGTGCTCCGCCTGGCCCGGCCAGAAGAGCCCGGCCCCCTGGTGGCCCTGGAACCCCTCCAAGCGGAGCTGCCCGCTGTACTCAAGGCGGTCCACTCCTGGAAAATCCTGCTGGATGTGCCGGTCTACGCGGTGGAATGGGAGCTGGGGCCGGAGGGCCTGCGCTGCACGGAGCTCTCCCACCAGAAGGCCCTTTCTAAGGCTTTGCGCCGGGGAGCCCGGCTGAAGCGGGGCGAGCAGGGCGACCTGCACTACAGCTTCCACAGCCGGGGGGCGCGCCATGAAATCCATCTTCCCCAGCAGACAGCCTTGGCCGAGCTCTGCCGCTTGATCAACCAGCGCAACCTGGCAGGGGTGATCCTGGATGGTCTGGGCCTGGAAGACCCCAGGATCTGGGAGACACTGCGCTCCCATTTCCGCACCGCCGCCCTGAATATTTGCGGGCAATAGACATGTTTTGCGGGCTGTTCTCATAGATATTAAGGAAAGTTGGCGGAAGCCTACGGCAAAAAAGGGGGAGAGAGATGAGCCTCAGTGTAAAAGAAAACCGCATCGCGGCGGTGAATCGCGTGGGGGAAAACACGCTGCAGACAGTCCTCCAGGGCAAGGTCGACCTGCCCAGCACCGCAGCTCCCGTCGGCAGGATAGTGTGGGTAAAGGGCGTTCCCGTTTTGCATTCCGCTGCCCCGGATCAAGACCGGGTCTATGTACAGGGAGCGGTGGATCTGACCATGGTCTATGCCCCCGAGACGCTGGGGGACGAACCGGCGGGGCTGAAGCGGGTGGAATGGCCTGGTGCCCTCCCCTTTGATGCCCATGTGGAAGTGCTCGGTGCGGAGCCGGAGGCCCTGGTCAAGGTCAAGTTGGCTGTCCTGGCCTGCGAGTGGGAGCTGGCCCCGGGGCAGTTCTCGGTGGATGTGGATCTCATCCTAGCCGTGACCGCCACCGTGGATCAGGTCCGGGAACTTAAGGCCATCAGCAGTGCCAACCTGGCCAAACCAGTCAAACTAACCACAGATGGGGTGGTGCTCACTCCAGTGCCCCCGCCTGTGGAGCTCCAGGTGGCGAAGCAGGTCACCGGCATGCTGGAATTCGACCTGGACGAGGACGATCTGGTGCGCACCGTTTTGGACCTGGAGGCCCAGGTCAAGCTGGAAGAGCCCGCCTTCAAGGATGGGGAGATGGAAGTTCGGGGCTGGGCGGCCCTGAGCCTCCTCTACGAAACCGAAAACTTCACGGTTAAGGCCCGGGAGTTCAACCAGGTGCTGGCCTTTGAGCTGAACTTCACGCACCCTGGGCTGGAACCCGGCATGACGCTGGAACCTCGCCTGGAGAGCCGCTGCGAAGGCTTTGTGGTCAACGACGGCCGCAGCCTCAGGGTGGAACTGGGCCTGGGAGGTGTGCTCCTGGCCAAAAAGCCCCAGGCGGTGCAGGTGCTGACCGAAATCTCGGCACCCGGGGGGATGGTGGAAACCCGCAAGGAACTGCTGGCCGCGGACAGCTTCGTGAGCCAGAAGGAGCAGCAGGCGGTGGTCCGGGGTTTGATTGAGCTGGGCGAGAACAATCCGCCCATGCGGGAGATCCTCAAGTGCCGGGCCGCGGCTCACCTCACCGACTATGATGTGGAAGAAGATAAGCTGACCATTGAAGGCGTGCTGGATGTGGAGATCTTCTACCTGGCCCATTCAGAGGAAGATATCAAACCCCTCTTCCGCGGGTATTTGCCGGAGGCGCTGCCCGTTTCCCAGACCCTGGCGGTGCCAGGTTTGGAGCTGGGCATGCAGCCCCGCATAGAGCTGGAGGTGGTGGCGGCCCGGCCTGATTTGATCAACCGGGAGACTCTGGAAGCCGCGGTCACCCTCCGCTACCGGGTGGAGGTCTTGGAATACCTGGAGGTGGAAGCGGTGGTGGAGGCGGTGGATGTGGAGCCCCTGCCGGAGGATCCGCCCACCTTGACCTTTGTCTTTGTGCAAAGTGGCGATACCGTCTGGAAGCTGGCCAGGCGCTACCACACCACGGAAGAAGCGATCCGCCGGGTCAACCCCAGCCTGCAGGATGGGGAGGCGGAGCCGCAGCCCGGCGAACACCTCTGTATTCCCAGGTAAGAAGGGCGGCGGGCGCTGCCGATGCAATGGACCTCTCTGGGGTCCATTTTTCTTTTGCCGGGCATACTACCCCTAGCGAGAGGGCAGGGGGGGATGGATGTGCTGGCGCTTTTGATGGCAGCTCTCTCTGGGATACTCATGGCCCTGCAGGGGTCGCTCAACTCCGCGCTGGGCAAGGCCGTGGGGCTGTTGGAGGCAACTTTCATCGTGCAGGTGGTGGGCTCCATCTCCGGTGGAGCCCTGCTCCTTGTGGGGCTGGGCCGGGGCAGCCTGCTCAATTACGGGAAGGCTCCCTGGTACACCTACCTGGGGGGCCTTTTGGGAGTGGCCATTGTCTATCTAGTGGTTTCCGCCATAGCCCAGGCCGGGGTGGCCAATGCCACCACCGCGATCATTTTGGGGCAGGTGATCACCGCGGCGGTGGTGGATTACTTCGGCTGGTTCGGTGTAGAACAGGTACCCTTCAGCCTCTGGAAGGGGCTGGGCATCCTGCTCATGGCCGCCGGCGCCTGGCTGTTATTGTCCCGATGAGGGCAGGAGGAATTTTCTGCTCAGTGCGGAAATAAAGCTAGGACAGGAGGCAGACCATGGACCAGATTTCCCTGCGGGCCTACGCCAAAGTCAACCTCACTTTAGATGTGGTGGGGCGCCGCCCCGATGGCTATCATCTCTTGGAAAGCGTGATGCAGTCCGTTTCCCTGGCGGATACGATCACCCTAAAGAGGAGGCCCCAGGGTACTATCATCCGCAGCGATCATCCCGAGCTGCCCCTGGATGAGCATAACACGTGCTGGCGTGCTTTCACCGCCTTTGCAGGCTTCACCGGGCTGGAGGGCGGTGTCGAAATTTACATCCACAAAAGAATTCCCCTGGCCGCAGGTTTGGGAGGAGCCAGCGCCGATGCTGCCGCAGTTCTCCACGGGTTGCATAGAATATACGGGGCCAAGCTCAGTTTGGCCCAGCTCCAGGAGATCGGCCTGCAGGTAGGTGCAGATGTGCCCTTCTGCCTGCAGGGGGGGACCTGTCTGGTGCAGGGCATCGGGGAGAGGGTCCAGGCTCTGGCTGCTTTTCCCCGGGCCAGCTTGGTGCTGGTGAAGCCAGGTGCGGCTGTGTCCACTGCCGAGGTGTATCGAAGGCTGCAGCCCGCAGTCCACGGCACCAGGTTCACCGCGGAACTGCGCCAGCTGCTCCAGCAGGGCCGGGGCCTGCCGGAACTGGCGGGGGTTTTGGGGAACGTCCTGGAAACGGTGACCGAGGCGCTGGTCCCGGAAGTGGTTTTGTGGAAGGAGCGCCTTTTGGCCCAGGGCGCGCACGGCGCGCTCATGAGCGGCAGCGGGCCCAGCGTTGTGGGTATTTTTAGCGCCCCGGACCGGGCCCTAGGCTTTCAGGAGCGCTTTGCAGGCCAGGCCGAGATCTTTGTGGTGGAGCTGACGGATGTGGGAGTGGAGGAAATCGACGGAGGAGACCGATGAACATGAAAGTGGATGCCGTAGTTTTGGCGGGAGCTCCAAATAGCGGTCAGCTGCAGGAAGCGGATGCTGCCAAGTGGGAAGCGGCCATTCCCATCCACGGCAAACAGATGGTCAATTACGTGGTGGAGGCTCTGCAGAACTCGCAGCACGTGGCCAGGACGGTTGTGGTGGGACCGCTGGAAATCAGAGATGCGCTGCCGCCCGGCGTTACCTTTGTGCAAAACGGAAACAGTCTCCAGGAGAACATCTTTTTGGCCATGGATCGCCTGGAGAAAAAGAACAAGGTGCTGCTCATCACTTCAGACATTCCCCTGGTCCATGCCGAGGCCATCGATGACTTTTTAGAGCGCTGCGGCGATCTTCAGGGGGATGTGTACTACCCCCTCATTTCCAAGGAAGCCAATGAACAGATGTTTCCGGAATCGCAGCGCACCTACTTCACCCTCAAAGAGGGCTGTTTCACCGGGGGCAACTTGATTTTAGCCAGCCCGCAGGCGATCATCAACTCCCGCTGGGTGATGGATGATGTGTTTTCCCAGCGCAAGAAGCCCTGGAAGCTCGTGCGCATGCTCGGGTTTGTTTTCATTCTTAAGTTCCTTGCCAAGCAGCTGTCCATGGGCGAGCTGGAAAAGAGGGCCAGTTCCATCCTGGGCTACAAGGGCGTGTTCATCATCTCGCCCTATCCGGAACTGGGCACCGATGTGGATAAGCCCAGCGATTTGCAGCTGGTGAGAAAAGCCCTGGAGCCTGTGCAGGGCAAAGAAGCCTAACACTGGAGGTTGAACATGGCTGAAGCAGCGGCAATCATCCTGGCTGCGGGACAAGGCACGCGCATGAAATCCCAGCTGGCGAAGGTGCTGCACCCCTTGGCAGGCCTGGAGCTGGTGAACCATGCGGTACGCAATGTGCGCCTGGCCCAGTTTGAGCCGATCATTGTGGTCGTGGGCTTCCAGGGGGAAGCCGTCCGGGCAGTACTGGACCGGGATGTGGTGGTGGTGGAGCAGGAGGAGCAGCTGGGCACGGGGCACGCGGTGGATCAATGCCGGGACGCTTTGCGCGCCTTCGACGGGCCCGTGCTGGTCACCTACGGCGATACCCCCCTGTTCAGGAGCGAAACCTTCAGGCAGCTCTTGGAGTATCACCTCAAGGAGCAGGCGGCTGCCACGATTGTCACCGCGCATTTTACCGATCCCACCGGCTACGGGCGGATTTTGCGGGATGAAAACAACCAGGTGTTGGGTGTGGTGGAGCATAAGGATGCCTCGCCGGAGCAGCGTCTGATCCAGGAGATCAATACCGGAACTTATCTGTTCCAAAGTAAATTGCTCTTCCATTATCTAACCCAGATCACCCCCGATAACGCGCAGACCGAGTATTACCTCCCCGACGTGCTGCCGCCCATGCTGGCCGACGGGCACAAGGTGGCCGGCTTTGTCCTTGCTGATCCGGCGGAAAGTTTGGGTATCAACGACCGCCGGCAGCTCGCGGAGGCGGAGGCCATCTTGCGGGACCGGATCTGCCGCCACTGGCAGGAGCGGGGAGTGACCATCATCGACCCCGCTTCCACCTGGATCGAGTGGGACTGTGAAATAGGTCAAGATACGGTGCTTTATCCTGGGTGTCTGATCCAAAAGGGGAGCAAGATCGGGGAGAACTGTGTGATCGGCCCTTACTGCCGGCTGTCCGGGGCAGTGATTCCCAGCGGCGCGGTGCTGGAGTATGCGGTTGTGGTGGACAGGACCGTGGGCCAAGCCGAGCGTATCCTGCCGTTTTCCTTTCTATCTAAGTAAATCCTTTGGGGGGCTGTAAAGTGACGGAGTGTGGTAAAAGAATGAAAGTGTTTTCGGGGAATGCCAATCAAGAGCTGGCCAAGGACATCTGCAGCTGCTTAGGCATTCAACTGGGCCAGTCGGAGCTCCTGCGCTTTCAGGACGGAGAGATCCGCTTAAGAAACGTGGAGACGGTGCGGGGAGCGGAGGTGTTTATCGTCCAGCCTTTGAACTACCCTTCCGCGGAGCACATTATGGAACTTCTGATCATGATCGATGCCATGCGGCGGGCATCCGCCCGGGAGATCTGTGCAGTCGTCCCCTACTTCGCCTACGCCCGGCAGGATCGCAAGACCCAGCCCCGCGACCCCATTGCGGCAAAGCTTCTGGCCAACTTGATCACCGCCGCCGGCGCCGACCGGGTGGTTACCCTCGACCTCCACGCCGGGCAGATTCAGGGCTTTTTTGACATCCCCGTGGACAATCTCAAGGCCATTCCCATCATTACCGAATACCTGAAGCAGAAAAACCTGCAGGATGTGATCGTGGTCTCCCCCGATGTGGGCGGAGTGGTGCGGGCCCGGGAGCTCGCGGACCGCTTGAACTGCCAGATCGCGATTGTGGATAAGCGCAGGCCCAGGCCTAACCTGGCGGAAGTGATGAACATCATCGGCGAAGTCGCGGGCAAGACCGCCATCCTTTTAGATGATATGATCGATACCGGGGGAACAATAGTCAATGCGGCTAAGGCCCTCATGGAAAAGGGCGCGGTGGAAGTGTACGCCTGCTGCACCCATGCTGTGTTCTCCCATCCTGCGCCGCAGATCCTCCAGGACAGCCCCTTGAAGGAAGTAGTTGTTACCGACAGCATCCACCTTCCGCCGGAGAAGCAGTTTCCTAAACTGACCGTCCTGTCCGTGGCGCCCCTCTTTGCCGAAGCCATCCGCCGCATCTACGAGGAGCGGCCCGTGAGCCACCTGTTCGTTTGACTGTAACTGACAAGAATGGTATGATAAAGCGGTGTAAAGGAGGGAGCAGTACAATGGCAAACTATCAACTGGCCGTGGAAGAAAGGACCCAGACCGGGAAAAGCTACAACCGCAAGCTCCGGAGTGAAGGGAAAATTCCCGCGGTAGTCTATGGTTTTGGTCAGGATGCTACCCATATCCAGGTGGCCGCGCGCGAGGTGGAAAAGGCGCTGGCCGATCCCGCCAGCTTGATCGATCTGCAGCTGGGGGATGGTAAAAAGACGGTAATTGCGAAGGAAGTGCACCGCCATCCCTTCCGGGGGACGCTGCTCCATGTGGATTTCTACGCAGTGGATCTCAGCAAGAAGCTGGAGGTCACCGTGCCCATTCGCGTTGTAGGCGAAGAACAGCGCCCCAGCGATGGCGGCGTGGTGGAGACGTACCTCTGGGAGCTGCCTGTGCTCTGTCTGCCCACCGACATCCCCGGCCATATCGACGTGGATGTGAGCGGCCTGGAGCTGGATCAGGGCCTGACCGTGGGGGAGCTGGCGCTGCCTGAAGGCGTGGAAGCCCTGGGCGGTCCCGAAGAGCTCGTGGTGAAGGTAAGCGTGCCGCGGGCGGCAGGGGCCGCTGAAGAGGCCGAACCTGAAGAGGCTGAGGAAGCTGAACCAGGGGCCGAAGCGGCTGAAGAAGGCGGAGGAGAAGCTTAGTCTGTAGCTGAAAAGAGAGGGATACGCACAGTGCCTTCCGCCACTGTGCGTTTCTTCTGATCCTCTCTTTAGGGGGGAACAAATTGAAGGTAGTGGTGGGTTTAGGCAACCCGGGGCTGCGCTACGCCAGGACAAGGCATAATTTGGGTTTCTGGGTTGTGGACCTGTTGAGTGAAAAGTGGGGCATTCCCCTAACCAAGCACAAGTTTGGGTCCAAGGTGGGGGAAGGCCGTTTTTTAACCGAACAGGTGCTGCTGGTCAAGCCCCAGACCTTCATGAACCGCAGCGGGGAGGCAGTGGGTGACCTGGTGAGGTTTTACCAGCTTGATCCCGCTGATCTCCTGGTGATCTATGACGATCTGGATCTGGCTCCGGGTTTGCTCCGGGTGAGGCCTTCCGGAAGCGCGGGAGGGCACCGGGGGGTGGCCAACATCATCGACCATCTGCAGTCCGGCGCCTTTCCCCGGGTGCGCATCGGGATCGGATCGCCGCCGGAGCATCTGGATGCAGCTGCGTACGTATTGCAGGTTATTGATGAGGCAGAAACTAAAATGCTGGAAGAGGCCTGCCAAAGGGCGGCGGAGGCCGTGGAACTGTGGCTGAAGGAGGGTGTCCAAGCGGCCATGAACCAGTATAACCGGAGGCAGACAAGCGAACCATGACCGAAGAGGGGGAAGCACCTTGTCGCTACAGAGCTTAGTGGAACTCATGCGCCAGAGCAGGGAGCTTAGCCTCATTGGTCAAAACATCCGGTCTGGACAGGGCAGAGGGCAGATCATCACCGGCTTATCCGGCAGCCAGCGCTCCGTGTTGCTCGGGACCATCTACGACCCCAGCCGGGTGATGCTGGTGGTGACGGGGAACCAGAGTCAGGCTGAGAAACTGGCCCAGGACCTCCAGACGCTGCTTCCCACAAGCAGGGTGCTGGTTTGGGAAGCAAAGGAGCTCATGCCCCATGAGGAGGCCCCCACCGCTCTGGATCTGCGGGCGGCGCGCCTTGCGGTACTGCAGGAAGGAAGCAAACCGGGAACAATCATACTAACATCCATCGCGGCCCTCTTGGAGGGGCTGGTGGCTCCGGAACGCATGCGGAATTCAGAATTTTCAATAAAGTGGGGCTCCCGCTTAGATCTGGATGAGACCGCGGAGCTGCTGGTGAACCTGGGCTATGAGCGGGTAGCCATGGTGGAAAACTGGGGCCAGTTCTCCATCCGCGGCGGGATCTTGGATGTGGCTCCCTTCCACCTGCCCCAGCCCGTGCGCATTGAGCTCTTCGGCGATGAAGTGGATTCCCTGCGCAGTTTCGACTTCGCCAGCCAGCGGTCCCTGGAGAATATGAAGGAAGTTGTGATCAAACCTGCCCGGGAGACTCTCTATGATCTGGAGCAACTGGGCCGGGTTAAAGATGCCATCTGGGAGGCGGCGCAGCGCCAGAGCGAGCGCCTGCACCGGCTGAAGCTTATGGACGAAGCGGATGAGCTTCTGGCCCGCATCGCCCGCCACCTGGAGGCCTTCGATCAGCAGCGCTATTTCCCCGGCATGGACCAGTACAAAGTGTACTTCGGACAGGTAGTTTCCCTCTTGGAGTACCTGCCAGGGGATACCCTGTTGGTATTGGATGAGCCGGTGCGCCTCAAGGAAGCCGCGGTGGGGGCTTCCATGGAGATCGGCGAGCATTTCAGCCAGCTCTTAAGGAAGGGGCGCATCCTGAGCAGCCTGGCGGATCTTTACTGGGACTGGAACTCCCTTTGGGCCAAGTTCCAGACTTACCGGCCCGTTCACCTTTCCACCCTGGGCAAGCGGGTGAGCGGGATGGAGACCCTCTCCTCGACGCCCTTGAGCCTGCGCATGCCCGAGCACTTCGGGGGCAAAATCGAGCGCATGCTGCGCCGGGTGCAGCAGCTGCGCCGGGATCACTACCGCATCCTGATCCTGGTTTCCACTAAAGAACGGGGACAGCGCATTTTGGAACTGCTCCGGGAGGAAGAGATCCCCGCGGTGTACGTGGATCAGCTGGGTAAGGAGCTGCAGGTGGGCAACTGCGTGATCACCACCGGGAGCTTGGAAACGGGCTTTGAATTCCCCGCCTTCAAACTCAGCGTCATCACCGAGCTGGAGCTCTACGGCCGCCCCCGCAAAAAGGCCCGGGCCCCGAAGGTGGAAGAGGGACTGCGCATCGCCCCCCACGAGCTGCGGGAAGGGGACTACGTGGTCCACATCAACCACGGCATCGGCCAGTACATGGGCATCGAACAGCTGGAGGTGGACGGGCGCCGCAAGGACTATCTGTATATCCGCTATGCCGGACAGGACCGGCTCTATGTGCCTGTGGATCAGATCCACTTGCTCCAGCGCTACGTGGGCCTGGATGAGGGCGCCCCGCGCCTGAGCAAACTGGGGGGCAATGAGTGGAACCGGGTGAAAAAGCGGGCTAAGGAATCGGTGCAGGAGATGGCGGAAGGCCTGCTCAAACTCTATGCCGAGCGGGAAGCCGCACCCGGTTTTGCCTTTCCCCCGGACACCCCCTGGCAGCGGGAGCTGGAGAACTCCTTCCCCTACCAGGAGACCCCCGACCAGATCCAGGCCATCGAAGCGATCAAGCGGGATATGGAAAAGTCCCGGCCCATGGACCGGCTGCTCTGCGGCGATGTGGGCTACGGCAAGACCGAGGTGGCCATCCGGGCCGCCTTCAAGGCGGTGATGGGCGGCAAGCAGGTGGCGGTTTTGGTTCCCACCACCATCCTGGCCCAGCAGCACCAGCGCACCTTTGAGGAGCGCTTTGAGGGATTCCCGGTGAACGTGGCGGTGGTGAGCCGCTTCCAGACGCCAAAGGAGATCGCCAAGGTGCTCAAGGGCGCCAAGACCGGAACGGTGGATGTGCTCATCGGCACCCACCGGCTTTTGTCAAGAGATGTGGTGTTTAAGGATCTGGGCCTGGTGATCGTCGATGAAGAGCAGCGTTTCGGGGTGGCTCAAAAGGAAAGGCTGAAGGAAATCGCCCGCAACGTGGATGTCTTGACGCTGTCGGCAACGCCCATCCCCCGCACCCTGCACATGGCCATGGTGGGGGTAAGGGATATGAGCGTGATCGAAACGCCCCCGGAGGACCGCTACCCGGTGCGCACCTATGTGGTGGAGTACGATGAGCAGCTGATCCGCCAGGCCATCCTCAGGGAGCTGGCCCGGCAGGGTCAGGTCTATTTCGTGCACAACCGGGTGCAGTCCATCGAGCATGTCTACTCCGAGCTGCAGAGGATGGTGCCCGAGGCCAGGATCGCCATCGCCCACGGCCAGATGGATGAGTCGGTTCTGGAACGGGTCATGCTGGATTTTTATAACGGTGAATTCGACATCCTGCTCTGCACCACCATCATCGAAACGGGGATGGACATCGGCAATGTGAACACCCTCATCGTGGACGATGCGGACCAGCTGGGCCTGGCCCAGCTCTACCAGCTCAGGGGGCGGGTGGGGCGTACCAACCGGGTGGCCTACGCCTATTTCACCCACCGCAAGGACAAGGTGCTCACGGAAGATGCGGAAAAGCGCCTTTCCGCCATCAAGGAGTTCACCGAACTGGGTTCCGGCATCCGCATCGCCATGCGGGACCTGGAAATCCGGGGTGCCGGCAACCTCCTGGGCCCGGAGCAGCACGGGTTCATCGCCTCCGTGGGTTTTGAGCTCTACTGCCGCCTGCTCGAAGAGGCCATCCAGGAGCTGAAGGGCCAGGAGAAACCCCAGGTGCCCGATCCCTTCCTCGATCTCAAGGTCGATGCCTACCTGGACGACGCCTACGTGCCCGATCCGGCCCAGAAGGTGGAGCTGTATCAGAGGATTGCTAACCTCTCTTCCCTGGAGCAGTGCGATGATCTGGAGGAGGAAATCCAGGATCGCTTTGGCGATCTCCCCCCGGCGGCGCGCAATCTGCTGCAGAGCGTGCGCATTAAGATCTTAGCCCGGGAGGTGGGTCTGGAGAGCATCACGGTGCGCCAAAGCAAGTTCGAGCTCCGCTTCCTGGAGGGGCGGGGTATCGATGTGCACAAGTACGCGGCGCTGCATCAGAAGTACGTGGGGAAGATCTCCTACCGCCATGCCCGGGGCGGTCAGCTGCAGGTGGAAAAACTGAAGGGGGACGAACAGGCCCTGGCACTGCTTACGCAGGTGCTGGGGGAGATGGCCCATGAATAAAAGTGGTAACCTGCGCTTATACTAACCGTAACTTAATCCTGGGAAAAGGGGTGTGACGTTGAAGGCAACGGGCATAGTACGACGCATTGACGATCTGGGTCGCGTAGTCATCCCCAAAGAAATCAGGCGAACGTTGCGGATCCGGGAAGGCGATCCCTTAGAGATCTTTGTAGATAGAGATGGCGAGGTAATCCTCAAGAAGTATTCTCCCATTGGCGAGCTGGGGGATTTTGCCCAGGAGTATTCAGATTCGCTGTACGAAACAACGGGCCATGTGGCCATAATCACAGACCGGGATGCTGTGGTGGCCATTTCGGGAGGGCCGAAGAAGCAGTGGATAGACCGCCCTGTGGTGGCTGTGGTGGAAAAGGCTATGGAGTCCAGGCGCAGCATGACCATTCGCCAAGGAGAACATCCGGAGGATGAAGTGTGGGATTTTGCCATGCAGGCTATAGCTCCCATCATTGCAGAAGGGGATCCTATCGGGGCCGTTATCCTAGGTACTAACGAAACCAACCGCCAGATGGGCGAATTAGAACTCAAACTGGTGGAGACCGCCGCGGGCTTCCTGGCCAAACAGATGGAGCAGTAAAAAGAAAGCGGAAGGACTCCTCATAAGCCGCCAGTCCCAGGCGTAAGCATGAGTAGGAAGGGAAGAGCGGCCTATGACCAAGGAGTCTTTTTTGCGTGGTGCGGCCATCCTGGCGGCGGCCAGCGCCTTGAACCGCCTCATCGGCTTAGTCTACATGATCGCGCTGCCCCGCTTGATCTCGGATCAGGGGATGGGCCTTTACCAGCTGGTTAAGCCCATTCATTACTTCGCAGCGGTGGTGGCCATCGGCGGCATGCCGGTGGCTGTGGCCAAGCTCAGCGCGGAAAAAGCGGCACTGGGGCAGGCCTGGGAGGTGCAGCGCACCTTCCGCACGGGTCTGCTTCTTTTGCTGCTCAGCGGCGGGGCTGTGGCCCTGGCTTTGATTCTGGGCGCGCCCTGGTTTGCCGCGGTGCTGGCCAAGGACCCGGGTGTCATCCCCATCCTGGTGGCCCTGGGCCCGGCCTGCTTCTTTCTGGCCTTGAGCGCCGGCTTCCGGGGCTTTTTTCAGGGGCTGCAGTACATGACCCCCACCGCCATCTCCCAGGTGGCGGACCAGGTGGTGCGGGTTTGCGCCACCATTGCCCTCAGCCTTTACCTGCGGCCCCGGGGCCTGGAGTTCGCGGTGATGGGCGTGGCCGCGGCCTTCATCTTGGGAGAGCTCACCGGCTGGCTGGTCCTGGCCGGAGCCTATCTGGGCCCAGGCCGCCGGCTTCTGGCGGAGCTGAAAGGGGCGGCCCCGGCGCGGCCTGAATCCGTGGGCAGCCTGGCCGCCCGCCTCATTGCCCTGGCCGTCCCGGCAGTTGTGGCCACCATCCTCTGGCCGGTGATGCAGCTCGCGGACAGTTTGCTTGTGCCCCTGCGCCTGCAGGCCGCGGGCTTCGGGCCCGCGGCAATTCGGGAGGGCCTGGGCCATTTGGGCATGGCTTTGACCTTGGCCCAGTTTCCCAACGTGGTCACCGTGGCCCTGGCCACAAGCCTGGTGCCGGCCGTGTCGGAAGCCAAGGCTCTGGCCCGGGAGGGGCTCGTGCGCCACCGGGCGGAAGAGGCGCTGCGCATGGCTTTGATTTTCGGGGTTCCATCCTGCACCGCCCTGTTTGTGCTGGCGGCACCCATCTCCCAGGTGCTCTTCGGCTACAGCCAGGTGGCTGAGCCCCTGCGCATTTTGGCCTTCGGCACCGTCACCCTGGGCATAATTCAAGCCACCACAGGTGTGCTGCAGGGCTTGGGAGCCATGGGCGTCCCCGTACGGAATTTGAGCGCGGGGGTGCTGCTCAAATTCGCCCTCAACTACCTGTTGGTGGGTAGTCCCCAGATGGGCATTTTGGGAGCCGCCTGGAGCACCGCCTTGAGCTGGGCGCTGGTGGCAGCCCTCAACCTGATCTCCGTGTACCGCCGGGTGGGCAGCGTGCTCAACTGGCGCCACGGGGTGTTGTTACCCGCTCTGGCTGCCGGCGGCACCGCGGCCTTGCTGTACCTGCTCCAGGACACCCTGGCCCGCTTTCTCCCCGCCGCCCCGGCCACCTTGGGCCCCCTGGCCTTCAGCTTCGTACTCTATTTTCTCCTCCTGATGATCTGGGGCAGCCTGCGGCGGCGGGATGTGGCCCTGCTTCCCGGTATCGGCGATGCTTTGGGCGCGCGCCTTCAGGCCTGGGGTTTTCTGCGCAGATGATCCTTGGCCCGGTCCCAGAGCTCGTTGAGGCCGTCCAGATCCAGTTCAGCTAAATCCAGGTCTGCCTCCTGTGCATAGCTTTCCAAAAGATGGAAGCGCTCGATAAACTTGGCTGTGGCCTTCTGCAAGGCGAACTCCGGGTCCACCTTGATGAAGCGGGCTAAGTTGACTACGGCAAAGAGCAGATCGCCCAGTTCCTCTTCCAGCTCTGCCTGCTGGCCCGCGGCTGCGGCCTCTTCCAGCTCTTTGAACTCCTCTTTGACCTTTTCCACAACTTCCCAGGTGTGGTCCCAGTCAAAGCCCACCTTGGCCGCCTTCTTCTGGATTTTTTCCGCGCGCATCAGCGCCGGCAGCTCCTTGGGCACCCCATCCAGAACTGAGGTGCGCTGGCTGCCCGCCTTTTCCCGCCGCTTGATGGCCTCCCAGTTCACCATCACTTCCTCTGGCGTCTCCGCTGAAACCTGGCCGAAGACGTGGGGATGGCGGCGCACCAGCTTCTCGCTGAGGTTAGTGATCACATCGTCCATGGAGAACTGTCCGTTTTCCGCGGCGATCTGGGCGTGGAGCAGCACCTGCAGGAGGACATCCCCCAGCTCATCCTTCATGGCTTGGGGATCGCCTGCATCGATGGCTTCCAAGAGCTCATAGGCTTCTTCCAGTAAAAAGCGCTTGAGACTGGTATGGGTCTGCGCCCGGTCCCAGGGGCACCCTTCAGGGGAGCGCAGTTTGGCTACGATGTTAACTAGGTTAGACCAGGACATGGCTGAACTCCTTTCCTAAAAACAGAGAAAACCCCCTAGAAGGGGGTACTCCCCGCCTAAGGGGCTGGCAATTCCTTTACTTAGGGGCAACTGCTTCGCGGAGAGATTTGCCAGGTTTGAAGGCAGGAACCTTCGTGGCCGGGATCATAATCTCTTCGCCCGTGGAGGGGTTTACTCCCTTGCGTGCTTGGCGAGCCCGCACTTCGAACGTACCGAACCCGACGATGGTGACCTTTTCTTCTTTGGCCAGAGCTTCAGAGATTGCGGCAAATACTGCCTCTACTGCATCACCCGCTGCCTTTTTGGTCATGCCGGACTTCTCGGCAACACTGGCGATCAACTCAGCTTTGTTCACAAGTAGACCTCCTTTAGGGTGGAAATATACCCCTTATTTCTAGGATTATTCGAGTTTTCCTGCCGCAGTGGTAATATTTTCCCCACATTCTTTGAGTTTAACCCCCCATTACAAGCGATTTTAGCCCCCCTTTTGGGTGAAACTAAGGAAAAACCTAAGGAGGACCTCCCATGGCAAGGAAAAACCAGGTGGTGGTGCTGGGTTTGGTGCTGGTGGCCATCGCCAGTGTGGTGATGCTGATCAGCTGGTCCGGCGATGACAGCAATATCGTGCGGGAGCTGGAGGAAGAGCCCACCCTCACCGTGTATGTGAACGAGACCGGAGAGATCAAGCAGATGAAGCTGGAGGAGTACCTGATGGGGGTGGTGGCCGGGGAGATGTTCCCCGACTGGCCGGTGAATGCCTACGCCGCCCAGGCCATCTTCGCGCGCAGTTTTACCATGGACTTTGTCTCCCAGGGCGGGGTGAAGGATAAATACGGTGCCGATGTGTCCACCTCCATCGAGGAAACCCAGGCTTACAACCCCGCGGCCATCACCGCCGAGATCAGGCGGGGGGTGGAAATGACCAGGGGCCAGGTGATGACCTACGACAACCGCTACGTGCGGGGCTGGTTCCACGCCTATTCCGGCGGCATCACCGCCCGGGCTAAGGAGGGACTGGATTACCAGGAAGAAGAGCCGCCTTTCACCAAGAGCGCGCGCCTGCCGGAAAACGAGTACGCCCCGGAAGAGGTGAAGGCCTGGGAGGTGGAGTACTCCGCCGGGGAGCTAAGGAACCTTCTGGCTCAAAGAGGAGTGAACGTGGGGGAGATCACCGGAGTTGAGATTCTGGAGCGGGGTCCCACCGAGCGCATCACCAGGCTCATGGTCAAGGGCAGCCAGGGCGAGCAGGAGATGACCGGTCCAGAGTTTAGGCTGGCGGTGGATTCCACCAAGATGAAATCCACCCTGGTGCGGGAGTTCAGCTTCCAAGATGGGGTGCTGCGCATCAGCGGCACCGGTTACGGCCACGGCGTGGGCCTCAGCCAGTGGGACGCCTTTATGCTGGCCAAGGAGGGTAAAAGCCCCGAGGAGATCGTGCAGACCTTCTTTGAGGGCGTGACCATCCGCAAGATCTATGAGTAGTCTAACCTGCCTCCCCCAAGCATAGAATGGTGCAGGAAGATGCGGGCGCAACCACAGCCCGCCTGGGAGGTAAGGCAGGTGGACGACAGAAGGCTGAACAACATGCGCCATCAGCTCATTTTGGCGGAACGGGAGCGGCTCACCCTGGACGGAGTGATCCACGTGGAGAGCTTTGATGATCAGGAAATAGTGTTGGAAACGGAGCTGGGCGGGCTGGTGGTCCAGGGAGAAGATCTGCACATCCAGGAGCTCAACTTGGAAAAGGGGAGCCTCTTGGTGCGGGGCTACATCCAATCCGTGGAGTATCTGGGGGATTCCCTCGGCAAGAAGAGCAGGGGGTTTTTGGCCAGGCTGTTCCGCTGAGGTCAGGGAGGTGTGCTGATGGAACCTTTGGCCTCTCAGCTCTACGCCTTTGGCATTATCCTCCTGGCTGGGGTGAACTTGGGGCTGTTTTTCGATTTCTTCCGGGTGATCAGGGGGCTGCTCCGCCCTGGGTTTATCGCCACCCCCATTTTGGATCTGCTCTTTTGGGCCGTGGTCACCCCGGTTCTGGTGCTGTATCTCATCTTGGCCAACTGGGGAGAGCTGCGGGGTTATGTGGTGATCGGCCTGGCCCTGGGCCTTTTCTTTTACCGCCTGATCTTGAGCGGCCTGGTTATTTCCTTCCTCTTATGGCTCGTTGACCTGATCCGGCGGGTGCTCAATGCCTTTGCCACCTGTGTGGTCTGGCTCGGTTCCCTGCCCATCCAGGTCTACCAGGAGGTGCGCTTCCACTACGCCTACAGGGCCAAAGCGCGGCCGCGGACGGGGCGGCTGTGGAAAATCCGCCCCAGACTGCGCTGGCGAAGATGAAAACCAAAGACTGGCAGGAAAACTTCACGGGAGGGTGAATGAAATACCCAGGAGGTAATCGGCATGGCCCGTGAAGTGACGAAGCGCAAGAAAGTGCGGCTGAATGTGGGGCGTGTTCTGCTCTTGGCTTTGATTCTCTGGATAGGTTTTGGGTTTGCCAGGAATGCTGTGGCCAATTTCAAGCTGCGGCGGGAGATCGAGTCTCTGCAGAGGCGCATCGCGGTCCTGGAGATGCGCAACCAGGATCTGGAGCGGGAGATCGAGGAGTGGCTTTCCCCCGAAAATGTGGAGAAGATTGCCCGGGAGCAGCTGGGGCTGGTGAAACCCGGGGAAATTGTGTACAGGCTTTCGGAATCTGCCGAGGAGTGAAAACCGCACCACTGCCCATGGAGAGCGTGCTCAGGAAGACAGCTTTATTGACACAAAAATGCCAATAATGTATAATGACAGTTAAGCCGAGTGCCCTGCAGCGGCAAAATCCAAGAGGAGGAATTTTTTAACGTATGTCAATTGATGTCGGCAGCATTGTCGAAGGAAAGGTCACGGGGATCACCAGTTTCGGGGCTTTCGTGGAGCTTTCCAATGGACAAACCGGTTTGGTCCACATTTCTGAAGTTGCTGATGCCTACGTAAAAGACATTAAGGACTATCTCAACGAAAACGACATCGTCAAAGTGAAGGTCATTAATGTGAGCGATGGCAAGATTGGGCTTTCCATCAAACAGGCAAATCCTCAGCATTCATCTCGTGACCGTGATCGCCGCGCTTCCCGCAGGAGGGCCAGCAGTTCAGCCGATTTTGAGGAACGGCTCATGCGTTTTCTGCGAGACAGTGATGAGAGGCTGTCAGCACTGAAGAAAAGTCAAGATTCAAAGCGGGGAGGCAGGGGCGCGAGGTAAGATCGGGTTTCACTGGTAATCAACAACAAGCACCTCCATGTGGGGGTGTTTTTGTCTGGGAAGTGATCTTCTGAAGTATGAAAAGCCAAGCAAGGCGGTTTTGAACATCATCAAAGAGCAGATCGGCCGGGAACCCAGGGGCGTCTTGGAGGTGAAGACCACCTGCCGGTGGGGCTTTCCCCAGGTGATTGTCAACAGGCCGGTTTCGGCCCTCGCTTCTGACCTGGAGATTTTCCCCACGCTGTACTGGCTGACCTGCCCCTATCTGTGCCGGGAAATCTCGGCGCTGGAAAGTGAAGGGCTGATTGCCCATTTTGAGGCGCGCCTGGCCGGCGATCCGCAGTTCGCCGCGGCCATGGCCGCGACCCACGAGAGCTACGCCCGGGAGAGGCTCGCTTTGGTTCACCGGGATGTGCGCCGGCGCCTCAAGGAGGAATATCCAGAGCGCTACCAGGTTCTGGCCACCAGCGGAGTGGGGGGTATCCGCAGCCCCCAGGGCGTGAAGTGCCTGCACACCCACGCCGCGGATTACCTGGCCCGGGGCGAAAACGCCATCGGTGCGGAGACGCTGGAGCTGCTGCAGAAGCCCTGGTTTTGCCCGGATGCCGAATGCAGGGAGTACGAAAAATGAAGGCAGCCATAGATGTGGGAACCAATTCTGTGCGGCTGCTGGTGGCGGAGCGCAGCGCCCAGGGCCTGAAACCTGTGCTCAAGCAGGTGCGCATTGTCCGCCTGGGCCAAGGTGTGGATGCTGCCGGCCGGCTGAGCCCGGGGGCCATAGAGCGGACCCTGGCCGCCTTGGCAGAGCTGAAGGCTTTGATCCCACCCGGCATTCCGGTTTCGGCCTTTGCCACCAGCGCCGTGCGGGATGCCCAAAACGGACAGGAATTTGCCCGTTTGGTGGAGGAGCGCTTAGGTTTTCCCCTGGAGATCCTCTCCGGCTCCAGGGAGGCTGAGCTGTCCTTCGCTGGGGCGGTGTTGTCCGTGGGCCACCTGGGGCTGCCGGAACCCATCGCGGTGGTGGATGTGGGGGGCGGCAGCACCGAGATCCTTACAGGTACGGCCCAGGGCGAGCTCCTGGGTGGGGGCAGCAGCCAGGTGGGGGCGGTGCGCATGCTGGAGCGCTTCATCACTAGCCACCCCCTGCTCCAGGACGAGCAGCGGGCCCTGGAGGAAGAAGTACGGCGCATCCTGGCTCCCCTGGTGGAACAGGTGCGGGCTTACGGGCCCAGGACGCTCATCGCGGTGGGGGGGACCGCCACGTGCCTCGCGGCCATCATGCAGAATTTGGCAGAATACAGCGATGCAAAGGTGACAGGCGTACGCTTTTCCCTGGCGGAGCTGAAGGAAGCCTACGGCAGGCTGAGCAGACTAAGCCTGGAGGAGCGTCGGGGGATCCAGGGGATGCAGGCTGGACGGGAAGATGTGATCATCAGCGGAGCGGCCATCTTGGTGCAGGCCGCCCAGCTCCTGGGGTTCAGCGCGCTGTATGTCAGCGCCTGGGACCTGCTCCACGCCACGCTGGCGTTAGTGTAAGGTTTTAGTAGGTGTTTGGAAGGAGTTCCTGGTGTAGACATAAAAAAAGAGACCTCGCACACAAATCAGTAGCAGTTAGGAGGCGAGGTCTCATGAGAAGCGATGTTAGCAA
>Ga0209720_1000189_pt1 | contig 66421 bp, 51 predicted proteins | sample AD_JPNMR3_MetaG_FD_184426 | JGI IMG/M metagenome (GOLD analysis project Ga0209720, IMG submission 184426) | Active sludge microbial communities of municipal wastewater-treating anaerobic digesters from Japan - AD_JPNMR3_MetaG (SPAdes) (version 2) | ecosystem: Engineered > Bioreactor > Anaerobic... | reverse complement strand
TCTAATGCCACTTTTGATTTAAAAGAGGAGCTAAACTTTTTTCTTGAACTTCTTTCCATAAGACAACTTTTAATTATTTATACGTTAAATTTTTAATTTTGTTGTCCTAAAAAAGGGGACCATTATAAAGTTTTAGCTGAAATAGAAGCATGTGATTATGTTTTTATCGGAGAAGGCGAATTACAGATAGTGAATATTTATAATAAATTAAAATCAGGTAATGATATTCAGGATATTCCGGGAATAGCTTACCGAAAAGGTTCTGAAGTTGTAATAAATCTTGCAGATGAAGTTGTAAACAATATAAATTTTTTGCCTGAATTTCCTTATGATATTTTTATCCCTTTTTCTCAGTATAATTTTTCTCATATAATAAGTTCGAGGGGTTGCCCCTATAATTGTACATTTTGCTGTGTAAATTTTGTAGGCAAACGCAGGTATCGTTATAAAAATACAGAAAATACTGTAAAAGAATTAGAATTTTTAGCTAAAGATCTCAAACAAAAACACATTGCGTTTTTTGATGATAACTTATTGGCAAATAAAAAAAGAATAATAGAATTATGTGAATTTATAGGGAAATCAAAAATATTAAAAGATGTAACTTATTCTTTTCAGGCACGTGTTAGAGATATGAATGAAGATGTTTTGAAGTTAATGTTTAATACTGGCTTTAAAACAGTATTCCTGGGAATCGAAACCGTATCGCCGGAAATATTAAAAAATATAGGCAAAACAGAAATGCCGGATGAAATATCTCAAGCAATATTCAAATTGAAAGAGATAGGATTCAGGGTAATGGCGAATTTTATATTTTGTTTTCCTGCCGAATCACGAGAAATACGAATGAAATGTGTAGATTTTTCAATTAAGCACGACTTGGATTTAGTAAAATTTAATAATGTTGTACCTTATCCCGGAACAGTTTTATATGAACAAAATAAAGATAAGATCAAAGTAAAAAAATATTATTCAAATTTTAATTCGCAGGAGGTGTTAGTAAGACCATTCTATAAAAAACCGAAATTCCCTCTTATCCCACAAAATACATCAGAATATCAAATTTACAATGATATTCTTTTTTCTTACTTTAAATATTATTTCAGATACAGGCAGATAAAGAAAATTTTCACTCAAAAAGGCTGGGGTGATTTAATTTTAAGTACCGGAGACAGTTTTTTTATAAAAATAAAAAAGAGCCCTGCACTTATTTTTTTAGGAATAGATATTTTTATTAAATTTGTTCTAATGTTTTTAAGTGTTTTTAAAAGAGATGGTGTTAAAATAAAAGAATTATTAATGGTTTTTCGTGAATTTTTCAAATGAAAATATGACTTCTACAGATGTTTTATTTGTTACATCTTCTAGCGGGAAGGCTTTGCAGTTTTCAATATATCCCTATTTGGGGGTAGGATATTTATCTAATTTATTAAAGCAGAATGGTTTTAATACAGCCTTATTTGATACAGATTTAGAAAATAGTAATATCGACAGATTTGAAAAATTTATTTTAAAAACAAAACCTTTAATTGTAGGGTTCAGCATAATGTCGATATCATTACCTTTTTTTTACAGAATCGTTCCTATCATCAGAAAATTATTCCCGGGATCCTTAATTGTTGCAGGTGGTCCTCATGTAACAAATAATCCTGAGATAATATCGGAGCTGTCTATTGATTATGGCTTTATTGGGCAATCTGAAGAATGTTTTATTGAATTTGTAAAAAAAATTAAAAATGGTGATTGGGATTTTTCAAAAATTAACGGAATGATTATCCCTTCAATAAATAGAATAGATAAACCAAGTAGTATTGATGTATCAAAATTTGAAAGTTTGCCGGATTATACTTTATACGATATTGGAAGTTATCGGAATATATTTTATGGTAAGAATTGGTTTACTATTATTACGAGTAGAGGATGTCCATTTAATTGTAAGTTCTGTAAAGACCCCGGTAAAAACAAATATAAGGAATATCCATTAACTCAAGTACAAAAGCAAATTTTATTTCTAGTAAAAGAAAAAAAATGTCAATGGATTAGTTTTGTTGATGATACTTTTACATTTAATAGACAGAGAGTAATAGAATTATGTAATTGGATAATAACAAACGATTTGAAATTTAAATGGACATGTTGTACCCGAGCAGATACATTAGATGAAGATTTAATAGACATAATGCAAAAGGCCGGATTAAGTTATGTAATAATAGGTGTTGAAGCTGGTAGTGAAAAAGTAAGAGAACAAATTAACAAAAATATTTCTACCAGTAAATATATTTCTGTAATAAATTATTTGAAAGCAAAAAAAATTAGAGTTTTGTGTTCTTACATTTTAGGTAATCCTGGTGAAACATATTTTGATATCAAAAAAACCATTAATTTTAGTTTAAATCTTAAGGCTGATTATGCACAATTTTATTTAATGACAGCTCTACCAAATTCACCTATTTTTTTCAAAGGACTAAATGAAAATGTTTTTGATAAAAATGTTTGGACAGAATATATGAGAGGAAATCATGAATTACCTTATTATTATTATGGAGATTTAGATTTAAAAAAACTTAAAAAAATCCAAAAAAAGGCTTTTTTAAAATTTTATTTAAGACCTAAATATTTTTTTGATTTACTATTCAGATTATTTAATTTCTTTGTTGATACCAAATTTTTACATTTTTTTTCTAAAAAGAATAAAATTTAAAACATAAAAGAAAGCTTTAACAGTATTTATAAATTCGGTAAAGCTATTTATTCGTTTAATCCTTCTTATGAAGTAAGGTAAATTGTAGTAGTAATCAGAATAAATTTTGCGATACTGTTTGATTACATCTTCCTGGCTGAGATAATCTAATTTCATAACTGAATTATTGCCTGCAAATTTGCTCCAATCGGTTGTCAATAAACGATTATTTTGTTTTGCCCATTCATACAATTTACTTCCCGGTATGGGTGTGAAAATACTCGATACAAGAATGTCGGGTTTTAATTTCTTTAATGCTTTAATGTTGTTTTTATATGTGTCCCAAGTATCTATAGTATTACCGACCATAACCGAAACTCGAGTTACAATTCCGGCTTTTCTAGTTGCCGAAATAACTTCTTCAATTTTTTCTACTTTTATTCCTTTTGCTAAATTGTCAAGAATTTCTTGGTTAAAATTTTCAACACCATACATAATCTGATAACAACCTGCCTTTTTCATTTTTTTTAGAATTTGTTCATCCATCGTATCTATCCTTGCAAAACATGTCCATTCAATATCCAGGTTTTCTGTTATTAATCTTTCGCAAAAATCTAATACTCTTTGCTTTTTTAAAGTGAAGGTGTCGTCGTAAATATTGATGTGTTTAATTTTATAGTTTGATTTTAAAAACTTTATTTCTTCAATTATTTTATCAACAGATTTGTAGCTGACTTTCTGACCGAAAGTTTTACAGCAAAAATTACATTTCCCGGGACAGCCTCTGCTTGTAATGATGTTTGCTGCAGGTAATTTTCGATACGAACCTAAAATAGGTTTGTATTTATTCATTTTTAATTGCTTGTATTCAGGTATGGGTAGGCTATCAAGATCTTTTATTCTTTCTCTATCAGGATTTCTTATGAATTTGTTTTCTTTTATGTAACTAATTCCATCAATTTCGTTAAAACTTTTTCCGGAAATAATATCAAATAATGTTAGTTCGCCTTCTCCGTGAACAACAACATCAACAAGTTTAGAATTAAGAACTTCTTCTGCCATAAATGTTGCATGAGCTGCTCCTGCTATAATTAAATTATTTGGGAATCGTTTACGAAGCTCTTCTGCAATTTTGTATGATGCGTAGGCATAAGGAGTTAGAAATGAAATTCCAAAAATTGTTTCCGAGATATTGTATTTTAATTTTAATTCAGAAAGAAAGTTATTAATTTCTGTGTTTGAATTTATTTCAACATTTAGGTCATAAACAAGAGTTTTAAAATTTCTTTCGTTCAAATATGCCGACAAACAGATTAATCCAAGAGGGGGGTCTAAATTGCTCACCTCCCTGTATATGCTGCCCTTTACATACTCAAAATGTGGACTAAATAATATGCAAGATATATTTTCTTTCATTTTTTACTGTTCCCGGAAAAAATATTTTTGAAAATAATTGGAAAAATTGAAAAAAGACCAATCATAAGGACTTTTATTTTCGTTAATGAATTAATTTTAAAAATTGACCTTAAAATAAATGAAGGTCTTAAATAGAACTTTAAATAAGTTTTTCTGTAATATTTCTGTAATGTTTTAAAATCCAAAGTTTCGTGTTCAACAATCTGATAATTACCTTCGTATTTATCCCAATTGTATGTTAATATTTTTCCTTTATTGTGAGCCTCCTTAAACATTTGTGATCCCGGTATAGCAGTAGTTATAGTAACTTGGATCATGTCGGGGTTAAGTTTTTTCAATAATTTTATATTTTCATTTAAAATTTCTACAGTGTCTCCGGGGTTACCCAACATAATTGCAGCTCTGGCTTCTATGCCGGCTTTTTTTGTTTCTCGGATTGCATAAAAAATATCCTCAGGTTTTGTCTTTTTATTTATATTTCGAAGTACTTGTTCATTAAAACTTTCTATACCGAACATTATTTGATAACAACCTGCTTTTTTCATTTTTTTAAGCAATTCGGGATAAACTCTATCAACCCTAGAAGAACATGTCCAACTGATATTTATTTTATTTTCAATTAATAAATCGCAAAATTTTTCAATACGTTTTTTATCAGAGATAAAAGTATCGTCGTAAAAAATAATTTGATTAAATCCATATTTATAATGCAAAATCTTTACTTCTTCAAGCATTCTTTCCGGAGACATAACGCTCAGATAGTTTCCTGTTACTCTGCTGCAAAAAGTACATCTTCCCGGACAACCTCTTGCTGTTACCATTATTGTTGCAGGGAGCCTTTTGTATGTCCCGATGAGGGGTTTGCTTTTATGAATGGGGATAATACTGTAATCGGGTAAAGGAAGCGAATCCATGTTTTTTATTCTATCTCCCGGTGGATTGATGATAATATTATCTTCTTTTCGGTATGCAAGTCCTTTAATTTCAGTTGGATTAGTGCTTTGCAACAATTTTAATAAAGTAATTTCGCCTTCGCCAACTGCAACATAATCAATATGACGGTGTTTTAAAACGTCTTCAGGCAGGGCTGTTGGATGTGCCCCGCCAAAAATAATTTTAGAATGCGGAAATTTTTTTTTTATTTTTTCCGAAAGTCTGTATGCTGAATTCACAGTTTGAGTTGCGCAGGAAAATCCGAAAAATAACGCATCTGAATTACCAAATCTTTTGTCAAATTCTATTTCGAAAGATTCTTCAGATATTTGTTCAAGATTACAATCAAATATGGCAGTTTTGCAGCCGTGGAATTTTAAAAATCCTGCGAGAGAAAGAACTCCCGGACTGTGAAATCTGTATTCTATAGCCTTCCAGATAAATCCTTCCGAAGGTTGATATCTTGGGATAATAAATATTATATCATATTTTAGATTTTCGAAATTCATGAAGAAATAATTTTTACAAATCCTTTGAGGCCTCTCAAAGCATTCTTTACAGCATTCCAAGAATTAATACTTCTTATAGTGTTCAAAATAATTTTTGGTCGTAAATAAAATTTAATATACAATTTTCTTTGGATGGTAAATAACTCTTTTTCCGTAAATATTTTATGTTTATATAGAACTTTGCTAAGGTTGTAATCTGCCCAGTTTTCGTTGATAACTCTTCCTTCGTTTTTTGCTTGGATGTAAAATTGAGAACCGGGCATTGGAACTGCAATAAAGACCTGAAAAAAAACAGTATCAAGTTTTAAAAGTCCTTTCTCGGTTCTTTCTAAACTTTCTCTTGTCTCAGTTGGTGTTCCAATAATTAGAGAAATCCGGGATTCAATACCAGCTTTTCTGGTTAATTTTAGTGCTTTCTGAATTTGTTCGACGGTTATGCCTTTTTTTACATCTAATAGAATTTTTTCATCAAGACTTTCTACTCCATACATAATAACAAAACATCCAGCTTTTTTCATCAAGCCTAAGATTTCTTCGTCCACGGTATCAACTCTTGCAAAGCAACTCCAGTGTAGATTTAAATTTTCATCAATGATCCTGTTGCAAAGGGTTTTAATAAAATTTTTGTTGCATGTTATGGTGTCGTCATAAAAGTGGAATTGTTTAATTTTAAATTTTTCTTTTAAATATTTGATTTCATCTATTATTTGATCAATTGTTTTAAATCTTAACTTGTGTCCTGTGATTCTTGCACAAAAAGTGCATTTATAAGGGCAACCTCTTGAAGTAATTATTCCAATTGCGGGGCGTTTGCTGTTAAGCGAAGCCGGTGGCGGAACATATTTCTCAAATTCCAATAAATCGTATGCCGGTATTGGTAATTTTGAAATTTCAATTTCTTTGGCAGGAATTTTTATAATATTTGGGTGTGGATTTTTTTCAAATAAATTATCCGGACTTAAATCATTATTTTTTATTAGTTCGCAAAGTGTATATTCGCCTTCTCCTGTAATTAAAAAATCGGCATTTTGACATTCATCAAAAATTCTTTTTTTTAGAACAGTTATGTGTGGTCCTCCTAAAACAATTTTTATTTCCGGAAAGTTAGATTTTATAATCTCGGCAATTTTATATGCATTGTATGCCACTGGTGTACAAACCGATATCCCAACCCATTTAGGAATGCCGAAATCTTTTATTTTTTTTATTAAGAAGGATTCTAAGTTTGAATGTTTTAGTTTTGATTGAATTGTTAAATCGAGGATGTTTGTTTTTATGCCATTTTCACGTAAGTATCCTGCAATTGAAAGAAGACCTACAGGAGGCATAGAATATGTAAAAGAATTTAATATACTTCCTTTACCTGAAATAAAATACGGAACTATCAACAAACAAGAATTATCTTGCATCCTCAGAAATTTATTGTAAAAATAAAAAAAAATTAGTTATTTATGTTGTTTTGAATAAGAAGACGTATTTTCTTATAAATAATTTCTGCACAAATTCTATTTCCGTCAAATGTTAGATGGCAATAATCGGTGTAAAATTCAAAATTATGATATTTATCAGCAATTTGCTTGTTCATGTCAATGAAATAAAATTCATGTATGAGTGAAAGGCTTTCTATTTTATTACTCAGGTAATCATCAAAAAAATATTTTAAAACTATATTTCCGTAATGTTCAATTTTTTTAGGCTGTCGGGATTCATTTCGGGAGAACTTAATGATATATTGATGGGGTTAATTTGGTTTTGCATTTTTAATTCTGTTGTTGTTAATTTTATTAATTTGCCTGTAAAGCATTGGTTGTAAGACAAATACAAAGTCTGTTTTGTTTATTCTTGTCAACGCATTAAACATTATTATTAGGTCGGTGAATTGGGTTATTGTTGCTACTAAATTCGTTTTTATTTTCAAGTAATCATCTTTTGAATAACTTGAATAATCATAATTAAGGAGACGTTCGGATAATTTTTTTCTTGTTTTTTCACTTTTTGATTTAGAAATCAAGAATGAAAAATAATCTAGAAGTTCTTTAGTTTTAAAAAGATTAGCAAAGGATTTATTTTTAGAGTTGGTTCCTAAATTTAGATATTTAGGAAATGTGTATTTTTTATCTTCAAAATATGGATTTTCCCCTGCTATTGTTGAAAGGTCATTTTGTCCATCGAAAGAAATAATTATGTCGGGATTAAAAAATTTGATTAAAGAAATATATAAGTTTAAAGATTGATTAATTTTTCTTCTGCTTGAGCAGGCATTAATTACTTGAAAATTGTATTCCGGAAAATTTTGTTGGAGGAGTTTGCTTTATTGACCGCATATTCCAGATTCGTACGAATATAAACCCTGCGGGTATTTTTTTATTTTGTCGTAAGGTTCTGATTGTCCGCTGCCGAATGCCGCCGATCCTCCAACCATAAATATTCTGATACATTTTTTGTTTTTTTTAGTTCTAAAGGGTCCGGAAAAATAAATCTATAAGCATTAATTTTTACATCCTTTTCATCCGAATTATTTTTTATTGTTGTATATATAAATACCGGAGTATTTTCAAAAACGCAAAAAGGAGATGTAATTCTATTGTATTTTTTTGCTGTAAGTGAAGGTAATAGTGATAATAATATTGAATTTATAATCTCAATACTGAAAAAAATATAAGGAGTAAAAAGAAAATCGCATTGAGGTCACTTTTTGTTTTTATTAAATTATTTTTTTTAGAAAATAAATTAATCCTGCAAAGAAATACAAAAGTCTGTAATATTTTCTGATTTTAATCGCGTTTTCCTGAATGTTTTTAAATGAAGAAATTATTAAAATGAAATGGGCTGCTGATGCAGCAAAAAATGAAAGGAATGTTTCATAATCGAGTATTTTCAGATAAAACAAAAGATACAGATAAACCATGTTGAATCCAAGTAAGGTAGTTATAGCATAAGTAGAAGTTTTGATGCCGAATTTAATGGGTGTGGTTTTAAATCCGGATGAATTATCTGCGTTATAATCAATAATTTCGTGAAGTAAATGTCCGCAACTAAAAGCAATTGAAAAATATATTGCGAGTAATATTGCGTTCAAACTTATATCTTTAAAAACCATCCAAGCTAGAATAAAATGAAATATTTGGGCAATAAAATGAATTAGTGTTCCATAAATAGCTTTTTGTTTAAGTCCGTATTTAGGATGTGAATAAAAAGTCCAAAGTATTAAAATAATAATGCTAAAAACTATAGTGAAAGGATTTAAAAATAATGAAATGGCAATTACAAAAAATGAAGCTGTAAAAAATGAACTAATGAAAAATTTTGGAGAAACAGAAAAAAGGCTTTGCAAACGAAGGTTATATTTATCGTCATCAATTCCTGCATAGGCGTTAAAACTATAAACGGCAAAAACAATAAATACGCTTAAAATGCCTAAAGCTAAAATCTTATAAATCTCGTTTATTCCAACTGTGTCAATTGCAAAAAATCCACCGATAAGAAAAAATCCGCTCATCATTATAACTTCGGGGATTCGGAAAGCTGTGATATATTTATTTAATTTATTTTCTAACATCTATCCTTGTTTTTTTGTCATTTTTTAAAAAGTAATCTATATAATTATCCAATAAAGTATGAATATTAATTAATCTAAAGATTTTGCCAGTATTTTTTTCTTTGATAAACTGAATTTCAAAATGACAATTTCGATTTGCAAAACTTTCAAACTCAAAAGAAGCAAAATTAAAAACATTTTCAAATGAATGGGAAACTAAAGCAAAATCCATTCGGTTATCATAGATGCAATTTAAAATATCTTTGACCAAATTTGCATAATTGTCCGAATCCAATCTTTCATTCTCGAAATATATTAATTTAATCTCGGAACAAAATTCCGACTTTTTAATCTCACTTTCGATATGAAAAAAAAATTTTGTTGTATCTTCAGGAAAATAGTTTTTTAATTCATTTTGTTCGGCCTGTAGAATAATAACAGCTGAATTATATAATAATTCTCTATGTTTATTTTTAAGAAAAATTGCTGAAAACACAACAATAAGCACTATTGTGAATACAGAAAAATAAAGCCAAAATATGTATTTATTTTTTTTCATATTTTTTCAATGAATGATTTATTTCTGTTTCGTCAAATGAAATTTTATCCGTATTAAAGTACCTGTTGTATTTTTTTATCCAAAGTTTTAATTCGGGGTCTGAGCCAATCAAATCTTTTTCGTGAACAAAAATAGTTGCAGGTTTATTCTTTATTTCACCTATTATTATTTTAGAAGAACCTGATTTAGTTCCATTTTCGATTTTAAAAAATCTTTCTTTTATTTCGTAGTCGAAATTTTTGTATGTGCCATTTGTTAATTCTATGTAAATTTGTTTTAATTGATTATCTGTGTATAATATTTGTATTATAAAAAATAAAACAATAAAAAAAGAAAATAAATTTATATACTTTAAAATGTTGGAATTTAATTTTTTTAATGTCACTTTATGCAATATCAATACTAATAAAATATAAAACAAGAATATATATAACCATTGGATATAATTTATCAATCTAACCGGATAACCTTCGTTAAACATATTTCTATTTGTGAATGCAAAAATGTAATAAATAAAGTACATAGTTATTAATCCCGAAATAAAAAAAATGACAAGGTCTTTTGTCTTTAAAGAAGTTGAAAAATCGATTTTCTTACAGATAATAGTTCCAAGAAAAATAATAGGGATACTTATTAGATTAAAAAATGTCCATTCAAACAAAATTTTAAAAAAGGGGAAAAATGTGAGATTAAAAGTTTCGATAACGTAAGATAGGTTGTATTGTATCGGCGATCCTAATGTTCTGTGAGAATTTCCCGGGATCATAAAAATGAATGAACTCGAAATTAAAGCAGTAAGAATCAAAGCAATTGTTTCGTGCTTGAATTTATTAATGTTTTTTGATGAGAATTGCCACCAAACAATTATAAAAATAATATAAGCATTCAGAAAAATATTTAATTCGATAGTGCCGTAACTTAAGAAAAGAAAAATTAAAGCTAATATTAATCTGCGTAAGCGTTTTTTTTGATTTTGATCAATAATAGCTAAATAATAAAATGTTGACCAAATAATAACAGACAGAATTCCAAACAAATAAACATAACTCGAACCAATGTAAAAAAAGTCATAAGCAATTCCCGGACTAAAAATTAAATGTGTTGTAAAAATTATTAAACTTAAAATTAGAACTGAAGGTAGTGAAATACTTTTCTTAAAAAATGTTTTCAAACTCCAAAAAATTATTAGTAGAGTAATTATTACAACTAAAATCGAGTTTAGTCTGTGAAATTCTATTCCACCAATAGCAAATGGGCTTAATCCATAAAGGAAATTAGTGAAAAATCTGGCATCATAAACCAATAAAATAATAAAGCCGTTTTTCAGAAAATTGAAATCTCCTTTTTTAGTTGAAAGTGCTATATCTTCTGCATTTGGATACGTGTATGATGCCGCAATTAATAATAAGACAAAGCAAACTGCTAATATTGAGATAGTTGTAAATAGAGCAAAATTTCCTAGTTTCTTATCAAAAGAAGAATTATATAAGCAGGCCGTTTTATAAACCAAAATTGAAAAAATAAATAATAATATTAATGCAATAAGCTTTTGCATGTTTGTTATTAAAACATTACTCAATTTTTTATAAAAACTAATTTCTCCGATTCTTTCGACGATTATTGTATTCTGTTGATAGCGAGACTCAAAACTTGTTTTGTTGTTTTTGTAAAATATTTCTACCTGCAAATCATTATTTTCAGCACTGGATATTTTTTGGGTTTCGATAATAATATTTTTATAATAGCCTGTTTTTATCAGAAAAGAATTTTTACCATCTGAAGGCTCCAACTTTGTTTTAAAACCTAAAGGACCGGTTAAATAAACTGTAATATCTTTAAGATTTTCGTTTGAAAGTATTTTTATCGAAACAGGGCTCAGGACATTGATTTGTTTGATATAAATAAAAAATGCACCAATAAAAAATATAAATATCAAAAAGAAAAAGATTTTGAAATCTTTTCTTTTAACTCGATTTGATAGGCCGGAAAAAAATCTACAAATTTTCATCGGCTGCATGTGATTTTTTAATAATTTCTGTATCTATTCTAATTATCCCTGTAAAATTATCGGTTTTATTTTCGGAATGAAAAAATTCTATTGTCAGGAGGTTTCTGTAATTGCATAAAATATGATTATTTTCATCTAAAAATGCTGCTTCGAATCCGTATTGAGAATTGCTGAATGTAAAAGGTTTAAAAATAATTGTGATTTCCTCACCTGTACTCTCGCTTTCATTGCCAAGGGAAATTTTTTGAGTGTTCAGAAGGTTCCCGTTAAAATCACTAATCATTAGAGCAAAAATTATTTTTTGTTTTATATTTGACTTAATTTTAATTAAAATTTCAATAGGTTTATCATAAAATATTTTATCGCTGTTTGAAAAGCCTTTGTTTGATATTCTAAAAAATAAAATATCAGTATCAAAGGATGGATTTGATTTAAACTTTAAGATATCGTGTTTTTCTAACTCTAAAAAATATGCAAGCTTTTTATTTTGCTTTTGTATTATTCTTTGATATTCTATGATTACATCATTCGGATGATCAAATGATATTTGTTCTGATTTTATAAGCAATAACATTCTATCACAGAGATTGTGGATGGTTTTAGGCACATGTGTAACTATCAAAACTGTTTTGCCTTTTTCTTTAAGTTTTTTTATTTCTGCCAAAGCCTGCCATTGGAATGCGGCATCTCCTACATTTAATATTTCATCAAAAAGATAAATATCTGCTTCTATATTAATTATTATTGAGAAAGCTAAACGCATATACATTCCCGAGGAGTAATATTTTACTTCGGTATTAATAAAGTTCGGGAAACCGAAAAGTTCGATTATTTTTTCAATTTTTTTGGCAATTTCTTTTTTTCTTAAACCATAAAGCTGCCCAACGAGAAAGATGTTTTCGTAACCCGACAATTCTGGTTGAAAGCCTATCCCAATTTCGAGAATTGATGCAAGTTTTCCGTAAATTTCAACTTCACCTTTTGATGGAGGAGTAACCTCTGCTAGAATTTTTAAAAGCGTACTTTTACCGGCACCGTTTGGACCAATTATTCCTATAATTTCGCCTTGTTTTATTTCTAGGTTAATATCTTTTAGTGCAAAAAAATTGCTTGATTTATTTGTTTTAAAAATTTTTTGCCAAAAAGAAATTCTATCTAAGCCTTCTTTTTTTAAAAAGACCTTACTCAAATTTTTAATTACTATGGCATTATCTCCTCTCACAGCAAATCAGTAATTTGTTTTTCGATTTTCTTAAATACTAACACAGCACTTACAAACAAAATTAGAATAATTCCAAAACCGATTAAATATTCTGCATCAGGATTTGACCCGCCAAATAAAAACCATCTGAAATATTCTGCAACTCCTGCTATTGGATTTATGTATAAAATAAATCTGAAGTTTTCCGGAACTATTGTCCCCGGATAAAATACCGGTGTAATGAAAATCAGAAAATTTGTAATTTGAATAATAATTTGGCTTAAATCACGCACAAATAAAGATAATATTGCCGACCACAAGCCCACAGCTAATCCACAAACTATTAACCAAACCAGCAGAATAGGTATGAATAACCAAAAGATGTTAAACTGCATTCCGAAAGCTGTAAACAAAATGACAAAAATTATAAAACCTGCTCCAAAATCAACTAATCCCGGAAGAATCTTTGCCAACACTAAATTTATTCTTGGAAAGTAAAGTTTGTTTATTAGATGCTCAGATTGTATTAAAATTCCGCTACTGTTGCCTACAAGATACGAAAAATACTGCCAGACTATTATCCCCGGTAATGCAAATACAGGATATGGAATATCGCCTGTGTTAATTTTTATAGCTTTTCCAAAGATTAACCAGTAAATGGCTAATCCTAACAAACTTTGAATTATGCTCAGAAATAGACCTGAATAATTTTGGGCATATTTATTTTTTATCTCACCAACGGCAACAGAATATGAAAAATATCTGAAATCGAAAATCTGTTTTAGATATTCCGACAAGCTGATATTATTATTTTGGGAGATTATCTTTCTTTCCATCACCCGTTAATATTATTTTTGTACCATTCAATAAACAATTTTACCCCATTTTCTATATTGATTTTGGGATTAAATCCTAAAACTTCTTTAGCTTTACTATTATCTGCCCAGGTAATTTCAGATTCTCCTTTAATAGAATCTACATATTCAATGTTGGCTCTGGAATTTGTATAGTTTTCAAAAAGTTTAATTATTTCAGAAAGTTTTATGGGGTTTCCGTTACCCAGATTAAAAATTTCAAATTTTGATTTTTTATATTCAAGAGCAGATATTATTCCCGAAATTATATCATCGACATAAGTATAATCTCTGGCAGAGCTGCCGTCACCAAAAATTTTTAATTTTTCTCCTTTGAAAATGCTCCGGGCAATTTTATTCATAACTAGGTCAGGGCGAAGTCGAGGTCCGTAAACGGAAAAAAAACGTAATGAAATAAAGTTTAGTTCATATTTTTCGGAATATTCTTTACCGAGTTTTTCTGATAATAGCTTTGTTTGAGCATAAGGACTAATAGGATTCAGAGAATTGTAATTTTCTTTAAATGGAGTAGGTGAGTTGCCGTAAATGCTTGATGATGATGCAAAGATAAATTGTTTAATGTCCTTTTTTACGGCTAATTCCAGTATATTCTTTGTGCCAACAACATTAATTTCTTCATATCCTACCGGATATTTCAAGGAATATCTTACACCGGCTTTTGCAGCTAAATGAATTATGGCATCGTAATTATCGTCAATTAAAGATTCAATATTTGAAAGGTCTTTTATGTCTGCTTCAAAAAATTTGAAGTTTTTATTTTGTTGAGCAATAGTGATATTATTGCGTTTTATTTCCGGGTTATAGTAATTATCAAAGTTGTCAATACATAGAACTTTGTGATTGTTGTTCAACAGATAATCACATAGATTGCTCCCTATAAAGCCGGCTCCTCCTGTAACAATTAATTTCATAATTAAAAGAAAAATACAAATATACATTAAATTTTTCCATTACATACAGGCGAAAAATCTTTTACAAGAGAAAATTAACAAAATAACTTTGATAATAAACAAAAGGAAAAAAAATTATAAATGGAGTTTTAAATTAGGTTTTATCGTTTTTTAAATGCCACATAAATGTCAGCTTCAATCATTATATTATTTTCGAAATAGTGGTGAACAAAATAAAGATTCCCTGCATCGTCCAGAGTAGGTTCACCCGCAAACTGAGAAACAATTAATTCCGGTTCTTGCCATTGATCATTTATTTTTTTTTGATCTAAAAACAGCAGGAGTTCCCAAATAAGTTCTGCAAAACCATAGTTCGTTACCGTCAGAAGAAATAAAAGGGAATCCATCCATTTCGGGTGAATTTACGGTTGCAATGTTTATAGGGTCTGATCAGGTATTTCCATTTCTTGTAGTCATCCAAATATCATAATTACCTTGCCCGCCCTCTCTATCTGAATGAAAGTACAAGTCATTACCATGCAGGTGAACTTCTCCAATCTTTATTTCTTTCATTAGTCTATCGCCACAGTAAGTCCAATTACTCCATTTTCCATCAATCCATTTTGCAATAAACATGTTCATTCCTGTATAGCCTTCTCGAGCCGAAGCGAACCACATTTCGTCCCCTTGAATTGCAACAGCTCCATCGAGAGCAAGTTTGCCGGGATACTGAAGCCAAACTCTTACTGCCGGTTGCCAAACATTGTTTATTTTATGCGAAACCCAAACTCCTGTTACGCTATCGATAAGCTGTTCATTTGGCGGAATTCTCACATCCGGAGTAAAAAAGAAATACATAGTATTCCCATCAGGAAGAATAAATGGAGAGTCTTCGACTCCTGAAGTTTTAATTCCGTCTCCCAATGGTATTGGAGTTTCGAATTCATCCGAATGTAAAATTGGAGGATGTGGATCATTATCGGGAGTCCGCTTTGAAATATCAACGGGAAGTTTATCAAGTCTATTTACATCGGGATAGTTTGGGTCTTCTTTTTTACAACCTAATTGAGAAATAAATAGTAAAGAAGTCACAGTAAAAATTAAAATTTTTGAATTTTTCATAATCTATGTTTGGGTTAGTATTTTTGAATAACAATAACAAATATAAATAGTAATTTTTTTTAAATCACAAAACTCAGAAACTTTTTTTATCATAATTATAAAGAAGGACTGAAAAATAAAGATATTTCAAATTGGATTATTTTAATTATAAATTATTATTTTTTAGATTATTATAAAATTTAGTTTTTGTAGTAGTAATAGGCTCAATGAAATTTCATAATTTCGATAAATATTATTAAAAAAAATATAAATTTGTGATTTAAAAATCCTATTTATCCATGAAAATAAAAATTGGAATGGCTCAATTACTTGTGGAGGGAGGCGAACCTGAAAGAAATTTCAATAGGGCTGAAAAACTAGTTGTAGAAGCTGCTCAACAAAATTGCGATTTGGTTTTGTTACCCGAAACTATTGATTTTGCATGGACACATCCCTCTGTTTATAACGAGGCTCAACCAATACCCGGAAAATTTAGCTATATATTTACCGAACTTGCAAAGCAACATAATATATATATATGCGTCGGATTAAGTGAACGTAGTAACGAAAAAATTTATAATACTGCCATACTAATTAATAAATATGGTGATATAATACTCAAATATTCTAAGATAAATTTGCTCGAAGTGGAGCATCCTTTTTATGAAGTTGGAACTAAGTTGGAGGTTGTTGATACTGAGTTTGGAAAAATTGGAGTGAATATTTGTGCAGATAATTATTCCGGAGCTTTGTCCATTGGTCATACACTGGGAAGAATGGGAGCCAATATTTTGTTATCACCTTCATCATGGACAGTTGACTATTGCGTAACGGAGGAAATGGACCCATATAAGGATAAATGGAAAAAGCCGTTGCAATCATTAGCTTCGCTGTTTAATATGCTTGTAGTAAGTACAACATCTGTTGGCTATATTGTTGGCGGACCATATGAAGGCAAAAAAATGGTAGGTTGTTCTCTTGCTGTTAATAAAAATGGGATTATTAAAGAAGGTCATTTTAATGAATTTGCTGGAGAATTAGTTGTTTTTGAAACAGATGTGCCTAAAAATAAATTTAAAGGTACACAAATTTCAGATTATTTAAGCAGCCGAGGAGTGGATTATTATTCTAAAATGTAGCGTTTATGGATAAAAGGGTAGTGATTGTTAACGGGAAACCAACAAATTTTGAATATCAGGTATGTAGTCGTTGTGTTCAGGATTCCACGGTACCGGGCATAAAATTCGATAAATACGGAGTATGCAACTTTTGCCATATACATGATAAACTTGAGAAAATATTTCCAAATGGAGAAGCTGGGCGGAAAATTCTCGATAAATACATTGAAAAAATAAAAAAATCCGGACAGGGGAAAAAATACGATTGTGTTGTTGGAATTAGTGGTGGTAGGGATAGTACTTACCTATTATATTTAACTGTAAAAGAATTTGGATTGCGTCCTCTTGCAGTTCATTTTAATGATGGCTTTGATAACCCGGTGGCAGGAGAAAATATGGTTAAAGCCACACGCAAACTTGGTGTAGAGTTGCGAACCATTTCAAGCGACTGGAGAGAAGCTAAGGAGTTAAAAATTGATTTTCTCAAAGCCTCGGTGCCGGACCTGAATATGGGAACAGATATCGGAATAGCATCATCATTATACGGAGTAGCATGTAAAGAAAATCTTAAATATATTTTAATAGGTCAATCTTTTCGTACCGAAGGGATTAAACCTCTTTCGTGGTCATTTTTCGATGGGCGTTATCTAAAATCAGTTCATAAAAAATTTGGTAAAACTCCATTACGAAAATGGAAACCCGAAGACCCTGGTTTTAACTTTGGAGTTAAAGAACTATTGTATTATTCATTGATAAAAGGGATTCGTACCATTACGCCCATGTATTACTGGGATTACAACAGATCCGCAGCGACTGAGTTAATACAAAAAGAATTGGATTGGGTTTATCCCGGAGCTCATTATTATGATGATTTGTATCATAGTTTGATTAAGTATGTTCATAGGGTAAAATTCAATATTGATATGAACATGAACAGCGATTCCGCACTTGTTCGCTCAGGTCAGATGACGCGTGAAACAGCTCTTGAAAGGGCTCATGGCATTTATGCAATTGAGGACCCTAAGGTAATTGATTTATGTATTAAACGACTGGGGCTTACAAGAGAACAATTTGATGAATACATGTCATATCCTCCAAAAACTTTTAGAGATTATGATACAATTTATAATCTTATAAGATTATTCAAATTTCCTATTTATGTTTTTTCGAAATTAAATTTGATACCACGAATTACTTATGATAAATATTTTAATGTAGGCAAATAATGATAGTATTAGGAATCAATGGAGGTGTACGTCTTGGCTATCAAGACGTTTCGGCATCATTACTAAAGGATGGTAAAGTACTTGTTGCTATTGAAGAAGAAAGACTGAACAGGATAAAATTTTCTCCCGGACAGTTATCAGAATTATCTGTTTATAAATGTCTTGAATATTCTGGATTAACGATTCGTGATGTTGATGTAGTTGCTTGCCATGGCAGCACATGGGGAACGGTTTTTGAAAATATTCTTCGTTCATATTTTACCGATAATTTTGGATATTGTCCCGAGTTATATTTTGTTCATCATCATACTGCTCATGCTGCTAGTGCGTACTACGGAAGCGGGTTTGACGAGGCTTTAATTATTACTATGGATGCTTCTGGAGACGGTGTTTCAACTCAAGTATGCACTGGAAAAAACGGTAAAATAGAAATTATCGAAAGATTTAGCCGACCTAACTCACTTGGAATTTTTTATTCTATAATTACCCAATTTTGCGGATTCAGACGCGACAGCGATGAATACAAACTTATGGGAATGGCTGCCTACGGCAATAAACATGCTTATGATTTCAGCAATATTCTCGATTATAGAAACGGACAATTATTTTTTAACGAAGAATTTTTAAAACCTATTAAGCCTGGAGAATCACAACCTACTCGACAGGAAAAAGCCTACAGCAAGAAACTCACGGAAATGCTCGGTAAAGCCCGCCTACGGAACGAAGAAATTACGCAGAAATATTATGACATTGCTGCTTCTGCACAATATCAATTCGAGAAGGTTATTTTGGCGATGGTTGAAGACTTTCATAAACGCACAGGATTGAGAAAAATTTGTTTGGCTGGCGGAGTTGCATTGAATTGCCTTGTTAATCAAAAAATAATGAACCTTGATTTCATTGATGAGATATATGTTCAGCCTGCTACCGGAGATTCCGGAATTTCTTTAGGTGCTGCAATGTATGCTTCGGTACAAAAAGGTTATATTCCCGAACCTATCGAAACAGCTTTACTAGGACCGGATTTTACCAACGAACAAATTAAATCTGTTCTCGACGAAAATTTAATTAAATATAAATATATTGACGATCCGGCCGAAGTTGCTGCCGAACTGATTTCCCAAAACAAGGTTATAGGATGGTTTCAAGGACGAATTGAATTTGGTCCCAGAGCTCTGGGAGCTAGAAGCATTCTTGCAAATCCTGCTATGCCTGACGTTAAAAATATTTTAAACAAGAAAATAAAATTTCGTGAACCTTTCCGTCCGTTTTGCCCATCTGTAACAGAAGAGGATAGCAGAGAATACTTTGTTGGAAAAGCAGAAAAAGCTCCTTTTATGAATATTACCTTTGATACTACACAAAAAGCTAAGGATTTTACTCCCGGAATTGTTCATGCCGATGGCACATCAAGAATACAAACTGTTAATAAGGAACTTCAGCCTCTGTATCACTCGCTATTGTGTAAACTAAAAGAAAAAACCGGTCATCCCGTAGTTGTGAATACAAGTTTTAACACAAATAACGAACCTATAGTTTTTAGTCCTGCAGATGCTGTGGCTACATTCTACCGTAGTGGGCTTGAGGCTCTTGTTATTGGAAATTATCTGATTGAAAAATGAAATTTTTAGTTCTAAATTTACCTTATCAAAGTAAAATAATAAGAAAATATTCTTGCTCTTATTTTGCCAGAGGATTCTTATATCCACCTGTGGAATTGGTTAGGCTGTCAACAATTATTGAAGAAAATAGTTTTCCTGGTGATGAGGTGTTATTTTATGATGCAATTGTAGAAAATCATGACGAAGATAATTGTATCGAAAAAATAAAAAATATTCAACCGGATTATATTTTCACCATGACCTCGATTGATTTTATTTCTTCTGAATTAAAATTTATTGAAAAATTAAGACTTTGTGTAAAAAATCCATTAATAATAATAGGTTATATCCCTTCTTTATATCCTGATGATTTTTCAAAGTATGGTGTTGTTCTGGATGGTAACTTCGAAACAATTGTTTATAATTCATTACTTATAATTAAAGCTGAACAAAAAGCTGATTTTATCGAAATAATAAAAAATGAAAGATTAAAAAGAACGGAGCATAATCCTGATTTGATAGTTCATTATAATTTGAAATTCATTAAGAATTATAGATACAAAGAACTTTTTTCAAAAGGTAATACAGGTTTCACTTATTGGTCTTTCGGATGTCCTTATTCCTGTAGTTTTTGCATAAAAACATACAACCAACACAAAGTTAGTTTTAGAAAAACCGAAAATATTTTGCAAGAAATAAAATATTTTGCCGAGAATGGAATAAAAAATATAAGATTGCTTGACGACAACTGTACTCTCAAAAAAACGCTTCTGAAAGAAGTTTTAAAGTTTCAATCTGAAAATGGATTGAAATTTAACTATTACGGATTAACTCGTATTGATTTGCTTGATAATGAGGTTGTGGATTTACTGATAGATTTGAATTTTAAGCATATTATGATTGGGCTCGAAACCATAAACGAAAATTCGGGAAGAGAATACAATAAAATATTTAACATTGATTTTGAACAGACAAAATTAATACTGAAAAAACTTAGGAAAAATAAAGTTGAAATTAGTATTTTCATGCTTTTTAATCCTTTAACAGAACAATTTACAGATATTAAAAACACATTGAGTTATTTGCGTAATTTGCCTGTAAGTTTTGCCTCTTTATCTTATGTAATTCCATATCCGGGAACAGATATTTTTAAGAAAAATGAGCAAAATATCGAAGTGCAAAATTATCCGGAATTTCGTTGGAGATGGAAAAAAGATTATTATCTCAATTTGAAAAAAAATGAAACATATTTTTTGAAAAACTTTTATTTTACCAATCCTGATAGATTTATTAATTTAATAAGATTATTTTTAAAATATCCATCGCAGGCTTTTGATATATTTTTCGATAGCATGAAGTACCTTTTCACATCGAACAAGGAGCGGGAAGATTATTTTTAAAAAAAAAGTTTAAAAACTTTTAAAAAAATACTTTTAATTCAAAAAAAAACACTAATATTGCAGTCCGAAATTTTAAGGACTTAAAAATATATTTGTGATGGAATTAATGAAAGTTGTAAACGAGACTTTGGCTGTAAAAAGGGAATTTCCAAAATTCAAAGCCGGAGATACTATTACCGTAAATTATAAGATTCGCGAAGGTAATAAGGAAAGAGTACAGTCATTCAGAGGTGTAGTATTACAGATTAAGGGACAAGGTAATACTGCTACTTTTACTGTTCGCAAAATGTCAGGTGCTTATGGAGTAGAAAGAATTTTTCCTTTTGCATCTCCATTTATCGAGTCAATTGAATTAAATAAAGTTGGTAAAGTACGTCGTGCGCGTATTTTCTATTTACGTAATTTGACAGGAAAGAAAGCACGTATTCAGGAAAAGCGTTTCTAAAATTTTTCTCGAAAAAGATAAAACTCCACAGTATTTTATGCTTTGGAGTTTTTTTATTTTACCGGTTTGATGAATTAGTGTAATGTTCAGACCGGGATTTTTATTGTATTATTATTCAAGGATAAAAAATTCAGTGCGTCTGTTTTTTGCTCTTCCTGCTTCGGTATTATTATCAGCTATAGGCATGTTAGGTCCGTAGCCCCTGAATCTCATTCTTGTAGGCTCAATGCCTATGTTAATAAGATAATCGTAAACGGCTTTTGCTCTTTGGTTTGATAATGTCATATTCATTTGCAGAGAGCCCACATTATCTGTATGCCCGCGAATTTCAATTTTTATTTTAGGATTTTCTTTAAGGAAATCGGCAAAAGCATCGAGTACCGGAAAACTTTTAGGTTCAATAGTATATGAATTTGTTGCAAAATAAATATCGTTGAGTTCAACAGTTTTTCCTTTTTCGATAGGTTTAATTTCAAAATCAATTTGAATTGGAGTTTCAATAATTTCAACACTAGGTTCGATAAGAGCAGAGGCAAAACTGTAATTTTCTTTTTTTACAAGCAAAAGGTATGAATCATTCTGAGTTGAATCAGTAGTTACAGCAACGGCATAATTTCCATCGTGTTCATTAATTATACCTTCGTTTATTTCTTTTGTTCTGGTATTTCTGATTTCGAGTTTTGCATTATTAAGGCTGTCGCCGTATTCGGTAATAATTTGTCCTTTAATTAACATAACTTTTTCGGGACGCGCTTCGGGATAAAGGTCGAAAGCATAAATATCCCAGCCTCCGAGCCCGTTTAACTTATTGCTTGCAAAATATGCTTTTGTGCCTTGTGTATTAACAATGAATCCAAGATCATCGCTTTTGGTATTTATGGGATAGCCCATATTAACAGGTTGCGTCCATATGCTATCTCTGAATTTTGAAAAGAAAATATCATATCCTCCGAGTCCGGGATGTCCATCCGAAGAAAAATACAGAGTTTGCGAATCAGAATGGATAAAAGGAGATTTTTCGTTTCCGGGAGTATTTATCGGAGGTCCCAGATTTTTTGCTTTAGACCAAGTACCATCGGTTTTTTTTGTAGAATACCAGATATCTGATGTGGGATTGTTAGGGTCGAAACCGACATTCCCGGGACGAATTGATGCAAAATACAGAGTTTTTCCGTCAGCAGAAATAGACGGTTGTGATTCCCATGAGTTTATCCCATTGATTTCCGGGCCGAGACGTATAAGTTCCGACCAATTATTTCCTCGCTTAACAGAATAATAAATATCACAATTATCATAATCCCGACTTACAAATTCACATATAGTGATGTATAAAATGCTGTTGTCAATAGTTATTGAAGCTGCTCCCTGATTTTTGCCTGTATTGAATGGAAAGGGCATTGGTACAGTATTTGAAAACTTTAATCCTGAATCATCGCTTGATGTTGCCATTGTAAACTCTTCGGTAAATTTGTCCACATAAACTGAGTTTAGGTCTTTCTTCATATATGCTTTGGTGAAGAAAGCAATACTTCCGTCAGGCGAAATTACCGGCAAATAGTCGTCATTTACAGTTGATAATCCTTCAACGACAACCGGATTAAATGGAACAGGAGAGTTAACTAAGTTTAAATATGTATTTATGTAATCGTAAGTGTTTTGGGCATCTTTGTAGTTTTTGGAATTTTTATCTGCATTACTTAGATAAACATTCAAATATTGCAGTGCTTTCTGATTTTCGTCGCGATTAAAATAGTGTTTCCCCAGAATGTAATTATATTCATATTTGTTAAATTGAGGACAGGAAGCAACAATGTATTCTAAACATCTAATGTATTTCTGAAATGAAATATTAGATAATTTAGGATTAGTAGCAGAATTATATTGTGAATAATAAATCTCTGAAAGCAAATACCATACCTCGGTAAAATCTTTTTCTTCGTCGCTTATTTTTAGAAGAATTATTTCTGATTCCGTTAAATTACCTTTCTTGTAAAAATCAACGGCTTTTTCGAAACTTTTAATAGTTTTTTTACTTTCAATTTCATTACAGAAATAAAATCCCGATTGAGCAAAAGCCATGAAAGGCAAAAGATAAATAATTATCAACAGCAATAATCTCATAACTTTTGTCATCAAAATTTGTTTTTTTATTAACGTAAATAGTTTGTAAAATTATACATTTTACTGTGAATTTTTAAGTAAATTTTTAACATATCACTAAATATTTTGATTTATTTTGTGAGCGGATGAAAAAGATTGAAAGAAATATATTCAATTCATTTAATATTTATTATCGGTATTATAAAAAAACCGGATTATATTCCTTTGTTATCAGTAACATTATCAAGATATTTTTGGTTTTAGTTTTTGTTTTTATTCTTGCCTTCGTTATAAACAAGTTTATAATCAAGCTTTCAGAATTGCCGGAATATCTTGTTGATAATTTTTCCACACCTTTAGTTTTGTTAAGTTTTTTTATTTCAGAAAGTATTTTAGGTTTAATACCTCCTGATTTTTTTATCCTTTGGGTAAGTGAGTTTGATAATTTTTATTTAATGGTTGGAGTTTTAGGATTTGTATCCTATTTAGGTGGTTTAGCAGCCTATGGTATTGGAGTTTCTATACGTCAAATTCCTTCGATAAAACAACGAGTTTTAAAGTTTTATTCTACTCATGTTGATAAAATTAAAAAGTGGGGGTCTTTGTTTATTATTATTGCAGCATTATTTCCTTTGCCTTATGCAGTAGCATGTACTGTTGCAGGAGCAATGAAATTTCCGTTGAAAAATCTTCTTTTTATTGGAATTTTCAGAATAGCAAGATTTTTTATTTATGCTCCTATTGTGATACAAATTCTATGATATTTTTTAGACTTTTTAAAAAGAGGTATAAAAAGAAATTATAATAATTATTGTATAAACAACAGAGGCAATGCCGTTAACTGTTCCAAAAGCTAAATTTACTTTGCTGATATCATGAATTTTTACAATTTTGTTTTGATAAAAAAGCATAATACCAAAAATAATTGTACCAATAATGTTTAAAGGGTTGATACCTATCAAATAATTAAATATTAAGCTAAGTATAAATGATATAATGTGAAATATTCGGGCTATTCCGATAGCTGTTTTCCTTCCAAATCGTGCAGGTAGGGAGTGTAATTTCTCATTTCTGTCAAATACTTCATCCTGTAGCGAGTATATAATGTCGAATCCGGCTGTCCAGAATAATACTAAAAGTGAAAGAATAATTACAGGGAAAAATAATTTTCCCGTTACGGCAATAAATGCAGCCGCCGGAGCAATACTGAGGGCTAAGCCGATAAAAATATGCGAAAGGTATGTAAAACGTTTTGTGTAAGAATATAATAAAATTATTACCAGAGCCGGAAGTGATAAAATAAAACATAGAACATTGATAAAATATGTCGTTATTATAAATAATATAGAATTAACAATTACAAAGATTAGTGCATTGCGAGATTTTATTTTATTTGCAGGAATTTCTCTATTTGAAGTTCTTGGATTTTTAGCATCTATAAAGCGGTCGGCATAGCGATTAAACCCCATTCCCGCATTACGGGCAAAAACCATACATAAAATAATAAAAATAAAAATACGAGATGTAAAATCATAATTGTATAATTCGACAGCCATGAAAAATCCAAGTAGAGCAAAGGGCATTGCAAAAACAGTATGGCTGAATTTTACTAATTTGAAATAATTTTTTATTGTTTCTCTCATAAAATATGCTATTTGAAAAATTAATTTTAAATTAGCTGTTCAAAACTTAATGCAAATGTAACATTAAAAGGATAATTTTGGGGATATAAAATTTTATGTTTTTGCACAATTCCAATAAAATATTGAACTTGCTAACATTAATTGTTTTGTTAATGTTAATTGCACGAAGCAATTTGTTTTCTCAAAAAGTTGGTTTAGTTTTGAGCGGTGGAGGAGCAAAAGGATTGGCACATGTAGGTGTTATCAAAGCTCTGGAAGAAAACAACATCCCGATTGATTATGTAACAGGGACTTCAATAGGAGCAATTGTAGGAGCTTTGTACGCTTGCGGAATTACACCTGACGAAATGATTGAAATGTTTAAAGACGAAAAGTTTTATAATTATTATAACGGAATTATACCTGAAAAACATTATTATTTCTTCAAAAAGCTAGATCCGGATATTTCGTTTTTATCTGTAGGAGTAGTAAGAAAGGATAAGTCATTATCTGTAAGTTTGCCAACAAATTTGATAGCCACTCAACCAATGGATTTAGGAATAATGGAATATTTTACTCAATATACTGCAGCAGCTAATGAAGATTTCGACAGTTTGTTTGTTCCTTTCAGGTGCGTTGCATCGGATGTATATAATAATAAAGCTGTCGTTTTCAGAAAAGGAGAGCTTGGTCTGGCTGTAAGAGCATCAATGACTTTTCCTTTTTATTTTAAACCTGTTGAAATTGATGGAACTCTTTATTTTGATGGAGGAATTTACAATAATTTCCCTGATGATGTTATGTATAAAGAATTTGCTCCAGACTTTATGATTGGAGTTGTAGTAGCAGGACAAACAATAAAGCCTGATCCTGATAATCTTATGGCTCAGATTGAAAATCTTGTGATGGGCGAACAACGTGAATATTTTATTGATGAAAACAAAGGAATAACAATACGTTTAAACTTGAATGATGTTGGATTGCTGGATTTTCATCGTGTTGATGAAATTAGTAATATGGGGTATGAAGCATGTTATCAGGTAATAGATTCCATCCTTACACGTATTGACAGACGACAATCTGTTGAAGAATTAAATCAAAATAGAGAAATATTCAGAGAGAGAGTTCCGTATTTAATGTTTGATCAGATATTTATTAAGGGTGTTGATAAACCTGTTAAGGAATATATAAAACGGAGCATTAAAAGACCAAATGAAAAATTAAATTTGAAACAATTCGAGAATGAGTATTATAAGTTAATTAATGATTTTCAAATAAAATCTGCTGCTCCAATTGCAAAGTATAACGACTCTACCTGCTTTTTTGATGTAAATCTTAATGTTAAAAAAAGTGAAAGATTGAATTTTATGTTCGGGGCAAATTTATCGAGCAGTTATTCTAATACAGGCTTTTTTGGTGCTTCTTACAAAGTTTTAAAAAATTATTCCCTTTTATTAAAATCAAATGTTTATTTCGGCAGACTTTACAGTTCTATAAATTTTACAGGACGTATTGATTTGCCATTGAGTTTGCCTTTAGCATTGCAGTTTGAATCAAGTATAAATAGAATTGACTACTTCAGGGGGGTACCTCGTTTATTTTCTTTGGATTCAAGACCTCCTTACATCGTAAATTTTGATAATGGAACTAGATTGGATGCTTTTGTCCCTCTTAATAAAAAAAGTATTATAAAATTAGGGATTGCCGGAGGATTGCAAACATGGAGTTATTTCCAAACTAATTATTATTTAGCAAACGATACAGCCGATTATACTACTTTTACTCCGAAAACCATTCATTTTTCAATTATCAGGAACAATTTAGATTATCCGCAATTTGCAACCAAAGGTGCTGAAAACGTAATTTCAATCCGACATGTCAGTGGAACAGAAAAAAATATTCCCGGATCTACTACTGCTCTAACAAACAATTATGAAAAATATCATTCATGGATAAGTATTTTTATGAAGAGCGAAAGCTACAACAGGATTTCAAAAAATTTTTGTTTAGGATTGCATTTTGAGATGCAATTAAGTAATAAAGATTTTTTCAGAAATTATCAGTCTTCAATTCTTTCGGCATATTCGTTCAATCCATTAATTCACTCAAAAACATTGTTTTTACCTGATTTTTATGCAAATACTTATTTTGCGGCGGGAATTAAACCATTATTTTGCATGACAGATAAATTTAGCTTCAGAACTGAATTTTATATTTTTGCCCCATATGAAAAAATATTGAAGATAACTCCTTACGATAGAGTTTTTGCGGCACATTACTCCGAACCACTGGCTTTTTTACAATTTATGGGTGGAGCTTCTATAATTTTTCACACTCCTTTAGGACCTTTGTCGTTTTGTTATAATTATTATCCGGGCGAAAATCAAAAGTCATATTTTGTTGTTAATTTTGGTTATCTTCTTTTTAATAGGAAAATTACCGATTATTGATTTTTTAAAACTTTTTTTGAATGATTATTGTAATTGTAAGAAAACTTTAAAGATGAAAAATTTCAGAACGGATATCTGTTTAATTATTTTTTGTTTTTTGTTAATTTCCTGTTCTGTTGGACGAAAACTCGAGAAAACACATTATCTATATTTGTCTTCTATTGATAATTCAATAAAACTCGAGAATTATGATTTTTCTAAATATTTAAAAAATACGAATTCGGAAAAACTTAAAGAAATATTTATCGAAGAGTTTAGAAATCGTCTTAAAGATTATAATATAGCACTCTTAATTGATAAAAATGAGAATTCCTCGTTGAAAGTTTTAAACTCGTTTACTTTAAGAATTCAAGATTTAAAATATTACGAAGAAGTTGAAATTAAAGATAATAAACAATCACAACAAGTTAACACTTATTATGTAACATCTTGCAAACTAAGCCTTGATTTTTATATCGGAAAAGAACCTTTTAGTTTTGTTGGTTTAAAAAAGCATAATGTTTTTGCAGTAAAAGATGAAAAACTTAGTACGGATAGAACTTTTTGGCAAATTATTTTTGGCACAAATAAGGATAATTCAGTTTATACCTATAAAGAATTAGATAAAGACGTTTTTGAAGATTTAACAAGAAAAGTTGCCCGAAAAACTGCTGCAAAAGTGTCGCGAATTATGTATAAAAAAACAAAATAATTTTATTGCAATGATTTATTCCTCTTTGATAAATGATGTGAAAGGTTTTGATGATTCGCTGAATTTGCTCTCTGCTATGATAGAGGATATTAAAAGTGCTAAACATAAGGTGTATTTACAAACATATAAATTTTGCAATGATTTTGTGGGGCAAAAATTTCGGGATGTACTTACTCAAAAAGCAGCCGAAGGAGTAAAAGTTAAAATTCTAATTGATGACTGGGGAAGAAGCGTATCGAAAAGTTTTTTTTCAAAACTTATTCATTTTGGCGGGGAGGTTGAATTTTTTGAAAAATTAAAGTTAAGTTGGGATATTTTTTCAGCAAATCACTTGCGAAATCATCGTAAACTTTTGATTGTAGATTCTTCTATTTCTTATCTTGGATCAAATAATATAACCTCTTATTCGATATCATGGAGGGAATTTGCTGCAAGATTTACGGGTGAAATATCTAAAAAACTCGAAAATATTTTTCTCGAAGACTTCCTTGATGCTAAGAAAATTTTTATTGACAAAAAAAAGAAAACAAGAATATTAAGCTATAATTGTATTAAAATTATAAGAGACGTCCCCGGAAATGTTTATCAACCTGTGAGAGATAAACTTAAAAAAATGATTAATAATGCTAAACAAAGTATTGTAATCGAGACCCCATATTTCCTTCCTGGCAGTAGTTTAAGACGAGCAATTATTGAGGCAGCACACCGAGGTGTTCAAATTACTGTTTTAGTACCTCTTAATTCGGATGTCAAACTTTTTGATATACTCAGAGATAAATATTTCGGAAAGTATTTTAAAAACCATATAAAAATTTTTCAATATACTCCTTCAAATCTTCACTCAAAAATTGTGTTAGTAGATGATGATTGGTTTTTTTTCGGGTCAAGTAATTTTGATTACAGAAGTTTTAGGTTTATGTATGAAATTAATATTAGTGGTTACGATGAAAGAATTTTACAAATTCTAAAAAATCACGTAATCGAAACTCAAAAACATTGCATAGAATTTAATTATGAAATTTGGAAAAAACGTCATTTTGTTCAAAAAATTATTGAAAGAGTTTTGATTCCATTTCGACATTTGTTTTAATTTTGTAAGAACTAAAATTAATTAATAACCATGAAAAAGATATTTACAATAATCGGGATTGTTTTGCTTCTAACAAGCTGCGATGTGCTACAGGGAATTTTAATCAATTCCGGGGGAGTTACAAAACCGGGACTTACACAACAGGAGGTTGCTCAAGGATTAAAAGAAGCTCTTACTGTAGGTATTGCAAATACAGTTGATATTGTAAGTCAATTGAACGGATATTATCGTAATCCAGAAATAAAAATTCCATTCCCCGAAGAAGCAATAAAAGTTAAAGAATATTGCGAAAAAATGGGATTGAAAAATCAGGTTACACAATTCGAGGAAAAACTTAACAGAGCTGCTGAAGAAGCTGCTAAAGAAGCAAAAGATGTTTTTGTTGCTGCAATTCGTCAAATGACGATAAATGATGCAATTAATATTTTAAAGGGTAGTGATGATGAGGCTACTCAATACCTGAGAAAAACTACATACAATATTTTATACGATAAATTTTATCCTAAAGTAATTGCTGCCAACGAAAAAGTTATGCTTGCAAAATATTGGACTCCGCTGGCTGACAAATATAATAAAGCAATGTCAATAACTGGAGGACAAACCGTTAATACCGATTTAAATGATTATGTTACAAAAAAAGCACTTGACGGTTTGTTTATAATGGTAGCTAAAGAAGAACAAAAAATCAGACAAGATCCGGTTGCAAGAATTAACGACATTTTGAAGAAAGTCTTTGGCAGCGATTTGAATCCTTATAATTCTAAAAGTTAATAATAATAAAAGCTGAAGCCTCTACATTACCTAATAAATATTATTTTAAAAATATTATAAGATAAAAAGAAAAAAATATTTATCAAAAAATTTTTTTTGACTAGTTATGTTGTTTTTAGTAGCGATCGATCCTTAAAACTTATTAGATTTTAGATTATTTTCTACATAAAAAATTTTATTGGTTGCTGTTTTTCTGAATTCATAATTTATTAACCAAAGAATTTCATTTAATTATATATAATTCATTTATGAGATTTGTAGGTATTTATTTTTTATGCTGCTATTCACAATAATATGGAAAGAACCTAAGAAATTATAAAAATAATCATCCACATGGATTTGTTTACTTTTTATTATGCCTACACATTCTATAGATATACTTAAATTTATACTTTGAGATCAATTCACATGTTGACAAATTAAAGGTGATAGATGGATTTAATGAAATTTTAAAACATGCTTATTCAAAATAATGTAATGATACAATACATGTTCATTATTTTTAAACGAATTGATATATGTTTGAGATTTTTATGCTATAGTTTTAAAATTAACTATACCCACAAAAATATATATAAAGATTTTGTTTAAATTTTATTATTTTTCCGGGTACTTTCATAAATTATTGATTTGATGTAAGGCTATATGAAAAATAATTATAAATTTACAAAAAATACTAAGAGAAAGATGAATAGAATAATTTTAATTATTACAGCAGTTTTTATCAACTTAAGTTTTTTGTATTCAGCCGAACCATTCAGAACGCCATTTATTACAATAAAAGTTAATGGAAAAGAATATCAAAACGGTTCAGAAATAAAAGTACGTTCAGGTGAAAAAGTTCAGGTTGAAGCTAAACTATATGGTGGTCGAAGGGATTATTGTTCAAATCCTTATAAATATGCAAATGTTGGGAAAAATACTGTTATAGAGTCTTATGGAGAAAATGGAATTAGTTTTAATATTAATCAGGGACAATTTAGGGGTGTATGGACTTTAACTGAAGAAACAGCAAATTTTTCATCAGGCGCAGATGTAGTTATAACAAAAAATTCAAGCAACGGTAACATTTCCCGTACTGCTTTGGTCGAATTTAAACCAGGAAATTATTCCAAAGTTTTTTTTAAAGTAAATTCAAAAACAAAATGGCATTATATACGACATGCTCCCGGAGGAATACACGAAGAAGACGAAACTTATGAGGGTATCGCAACATTTTATTTTGTAATTGAATCAGAACCGGGAGTCTGGTATTCCTCAAATAATATAAAAGCTAAAGGTAATGAAGATTTTAGTGTTAGGAATAACCTCGACAGGATTCAAAGTTTTTATAATCTTATAGAAAAAGATCTAATTAGTAAAAATTGGTCTTCGGCTCGTAATAACTGGAACAATCTTAAAAATTCTCTGGCTGATTTAAAGTCTAACATTGACAAAGCAAAACAGAAAGATCCAAAATATGAATGTGAGATAACACTAATAGGATTGCCTTCGGATCTTTATATGCAACACATTAAACAATTAAACGAACTTAAAACCAAATGGATAGAGGCAAGTAAAATTTGTTTGGATAATGTTCAGAAAATAAATTCAATGCTGTTAAATACACAAATGAAATTTTCGTCAAATATTCTTAAATCTGTCTTTAAAAATTATATTAACTGGGGGACATCAATGCCTACCGGATCCGAAGACTTGTTAACAATTTATGATCCAAGAAATGTTTTTGGTCCTATAGATATGCCGAGAAAATTATTAGGCTGGTATGAAGAATCTGAAAAAGATGCGTCAATACTTAAGGATCAAGCAAATGTGATAAGATATTTAAGTAATTTGAGAGAGTTTTATTTAAAAAGGGGTGAAGGCATTACCAAAGAAACTCAAAACTTAAAAAAGATAATAGAAGAATTAACTCCTGTTCAAGAATTACATTCAGAAATGGAAAATTATTTAAGTTCGAATAAAACCGTAAAATTTCAAAACAGAAATTAATTTTTTGTTAGATTCCAATTGATTAGAATCCTTGAAATATTAGTAGCATGACGGTTTATAGCATTTAATAAGCCTATTAATTCGAGATGAATTTCAGAGCTCGAAATGGATTTAGTATTATTTTCGATTAGACGTGAGTAGTGATGTCTTTCCAATTCTTCGGCAAGTGCAGAATATTTTTTGAATTTACTTTTAACATAAGCAGCTTTTTCAAGATTCACTTCACTAAAAACTTCCATGGATCTTGAAATCTGTTTAAGACATTTTTCTTGTAAAATTATTAATTCTTTTTGTCCCTCTTCAGAAAAATCCAAATTTTGAGTTATAAATTTTTCAGCATGCTTTTTTATGTTAGTATTAACTATGTCTCCAATCATTTCTAATTCTTTCACAACATACATAATCTGGAAAGCTTCGTTCAGATTTTCAGGAGAAGAGTTTTCGACACCAACCGAAATCAAATATTTATTTATGTTCTTTTTCAAGAAATCGGATTCATTCTCCAAAATTTGCCAACTTGAAAATATTTTATCATCTCTATTAATAAAAGGGACTAAAGATAATGAAACTAATTCTTTTACAGTTTCACCCATACGTTCGGTTTCCTTTTTTGCTAAGCTCAAAGCAAGAGCTGGAGAGGAGATATATGATTTATCAATATATTTGAGACTGAGTTTTTCGTCAACTGTCTTCTTATCCGGAATAATAAAATTAATAAGTTTTGCCAGAGTATTAATCAAAGGCAACAATAAAGCAGCGACGAATAAACTGAAAAATGTATGAGTATTAGCAATCTGAAAAGGTAAAACTTTTGCTAAATCTTCCATTTCGTTTGACGTGGCAGGAGTAATTTTTTTTAGAAATATTGAAAATTCTGGGATAAACCACACAAACACAATTACGCCTATGAATTTAAACAGAGTATGTGCAAAAGCAACTCTTTTAGCCTCTCGTCCTGTGTTGATGCTTGCTAATATTGCCGTCATTCCAGTTCCAAGGTTTGCTCCTAAAATCAGAGGTATCGCTGCTTCCAAACTGATTAATCCTTTGGAACCTATTGTTATAAGGATGCCGATAAAAGCTGCACTGCTTTGAATTAAAGCTGTAAAAACAAATCCAATTAAAATTCCTAAAAATGGATTTTCTAATCTGAGCATTAAATTAATGAATTCAGGATATTCTCGCAGAGGATACATAGCTTCGGACATAATAAACATACCAAAGAAAATAAATCCGAACCCTAAAATCGCTTTACCAATGTTAGAGGTAATATTTTTTTTTGCTGCAATCATCATAAAAAAACCAATAGCAACAAATATCAATGAATAATCCGTTAGTTTTAAGGCTATAAGCTGAGCAGTAATTGTTGTTCCAATACCGGCACCAAGAAGCATACCGAGTGTTTGTGCAAAAGTTAAAATTCCTGCTTCTACAAATCCTACAAGCATTACACTTGTTGCTGATGAACTCTGAAATACAACGGTTGTAATAATACCGGCAATAAGTGCCAGAAATCTGTTTGATGTAAATTTGTGTAGGATATTTCTAAGTTTTGTTCCTGCTGATGTTTGTAAGCCTTTACTCATAAAGTCCATTCCAAACAGAAAAAATGCTATTCCTCCAAGTAATCCCATGATAATAAAAAATACCCAGGATTTTTTTTGTGCTTTAATTGTAAATAGTAAAGGTTTTATTTCATGATTATCAGCAGATAAAACTAAAATTTCATAAAATCCTTCTTTGTCTCCAAGTTTAAAATAATTTTCTGCAATTCCGGTGCTGTCGGTTATAACTTCGGTATTAATTATTTTAAAGTTTTTTGCATTTTTCGGATAATTTATAACCCGAAATATTAACTTATGATTAGCCAGGGGCTTATTATTTTCGTCAACAACCAAAACACGAATCGGACTTTCAGTTTTTGTATTTATCAATTGAACCTGATTATCACCTGAAAATGACGGATTGTCAGCGTTTATTGGTTTTCTGAGTTCTACACAGAATGCAGTAGTAGTTAAAAAAAATGTGATAAAAATAAAAATTCCGGAAATCTTTTTCATAAAGAATCTTTTACAATACAAAAATAAAAACTTAGCTCAAAAGTTATTGCAAATATATAAAGGAGAATGTATATAAGAGTTCTATTAAAGAATAAAAAACCGGGCTTGTTCCCGGTTTAAAAATGTTAACTTCTTCCTTCAACGCTGACATTTCTGTCAATTTTAGTAATAAGTCCTTGTAATACATTTCCGGGTCCTACTTCTATAAAATGTTTAGCACCGTGGGTAATCATATTTTGAACGCAATCTGTCCAACGAACAGGACTTGTGAGTTGTTTAATTAAATTTTCACGAATGGTTTCAGGTTCTGTATGTGGCATTCCATCCACATTTTGGAAAACCGGACAAATAGGAGTATTAAAATGAGTTTGATTGATGGCAATACTTAGTTCTTCTTTTGCGGGTTCCATAAGTGGAGAATGAAAAGCTCCGCCAACAGGTAATTTAATAACTCTTTTTGCTCCCGCTTCTTTAAGTTTTTCCATTGCGATGTCAATTCCGGAATTAGTACCGCTAATTACAACTTGCCCCGGGGAATTATAATTTGCAGCAACAACTATATCATCAATTTGAGAACAAATTTTGTCAATAGTTTCAAAATCAAGATTTAAAACTGCAGCCATAGTTGAGGGTTTTATTTCACAAGCTTTTTGCATAGCCAGAGCTCTTTTGTAAACGAGTTTTAATCCATCTTCAAAAGAGAGTGCCCCGGCTACAGTAAGAGCAGAAAATTCACCTAGAGAATGTCCTGCGACCATGGCAGGTTCTGGATCTTCATCGAGGCATAAATACGTTATTACCGAATGCAAAAAGATTGAAGGTTGTGTTACTTTTGTTTGTTTTAGGTCTTCATCTGTTCCATTAAAAATGATGTCGGTAATTCTAAATCCTAAAATTTCATTAGCTTTTTCAAAAAGTTCTTTGGCTTTAGGGTTGTTGTCGTATAATGGTTTTCCCATTCCAACAAATTGAGAACCCTGTCCCGGAAAAACATAAGCTTTCATATAATCTTGTTTTGGTTAATACTTATTCAATTTGATTAATGATAAAAATTCTTCTCTTGTAGCTTCTTTTAAAAATGCTCCGGTAAAATCGGAGGTAACAGTTATAGAATTTTGTTTTTGAACACCTCTTATTTGCATACACATGTGCTGTGCCTCTATAACAACCGCAACTCCGAGAGGTTTTAGAGTATTTTGAATACAATCCTTAATTTGAGTTGTTAATCTTTCCTGAACTTGTAATCTTCTGGCATAAACGTCAACTACTCTAGCAATTTTACTAAGCCCGGTGACGTAATGATTTGGTATATAAGCTACGTGGGCTTTACCATAAAATGGTAGCATGTGATGTTCACAAAGACTGTATAATTCTATGTCTTTTACAATAACCATTTGTCTGTATTCTTCACGAAACATTGCAGAACGAAGAATTTCTTCAGCATCCTGATTATAGCCCTGTGTTAAAAACTGCATGGCCTTAGCTACTCGCTGTGGTGTTTTTTCAAGTCCTTCACGTGATACATCTTCACCAAGCAAGCAAATAATTTCACTGTATAAATCAGAAATTTTTTTTGTTGTTTCAGGATTATATTTTTCTGATTTCTGATATCCATTTTCTTTATTCGGTTCGCAACAATTTTTTTTCATAAAACAATTTTTTGCAAATAAAATAATTTTAACCCAAAAATTCTATTTTTGTTTTAATATATAATTAACACTATTTTCTTACATGAATATTCTTTTAGTTGCAGCAACATATTTTGAGGCCGAGCAAATTATCTCAGAATTTTCCTTTATTGAGAAAGCTCCAGATTTTTATCAAAGCAGTGAAGCTGAAGTTGATATTTTAATAACGGGAGTTGGAATTCCGGCTATGATGTTTTCATTATTTACTCAAGTTAATTGCCGATATTATGATTTAATTATAAATTTTGGCATTGCCGGAGCTTATAATAAGAATTTATTGATTGGCGATGTAGTAAATGTAACAATAGATAGATTTGCCGATTTGTTAATTCACGACAGAAACAATATTTCAATGGAGGCTTTTAACTCTTCGTTTAATCAAAAGTATTCAAATATTGTTACTGGTGGAAAAATTGAAAACACATCGGATTATCCCCCATTTTTTCATTCGATAAAAAAGACCAGAGCAGTTACAGTAAATTATCCGGGTAAGTACACTTTTAATAGTGCCGAAATAGAAAGTATGGAAGGTGCTGCCTTTATGATGATATGTAAACATTTTAAAAAATGCTTTATTCAAATTCGAGGTATTTCAAATTTTACCGGTGACAACATAAATAATTGGGATTTTAAAACTCCGATTCAAAATTACTCAGATATTTTAATAAAATTCTTAAAAACTAAATTGTAATGAAAATTAAAATCGCTTTTTCTTCTTGTCCGAATGATACATTTATTTTTGACTTCATTGTTAACAAAACTAAAGATTTTGAAGTTGAGTATCATATTGCGGATATTGATGTTTTAAATAAATCAGTCGAAAATGAAGAGTTTGATTTGATAAAAATTAGTTTTAATAGGTTTTTTGAAGTTATAGATAAATATCAGCTACTTGATTCAGGTTCTGCAATGGGAGATAACTGTGGTCCCTTGTTGGTTTCAAGGCGTAAAATTTATCCGGATGAAATTATTCATTGCAAAATTGCTATCCCAGGATACAATACTACAGCCAATTTATTGCTAAAAATATTTTTCCCAGATGCTTTCTACAAAAAAGTTTATTTATTTTCTGATATTGAGCAAGCTGTTTTAGAAGATGAATGTGATGTGGGATTGATTATTCACGAAAGCAGGTTTACATATCATCAAAAAGGATTACGAAAAATTGCAGACCTTGGGCAGATGTGGAAAACTAAATTCAATTGCCCAATTCCGCTTGGAGGAATTGCTGTGAAAAGAAGTTTGGATGAAAACCTAAAAACAAAATTGAAGTTATTGATGAAAAATAGTGTAGTTGCAGCACTCGAAAATCCTCAACAAACATATAATTTCGTTAAATCAAATGCTTATGAACTTGATGAAGATGTAATTTATAGTCACATTAAGTTATATGTTAATGATTTTACTGTTGAAATGGGAGAAAAAGGCAGAAAATCAATAATCACACTATATAAGGAATTTTGCAAGCTTAATAATCTTGAGCCTAAGCTTGAAGGAAAGATGTTTTTGTAATCGAATTTATCTTATGAAATGAGGAATCTTATCAGGTAAAATAATTGATATTTCAACTAATCCTCCAAATTCTCCATTTTGATACCATGTACATTGATAGATTAATTTTTTGAATCCGTTTTTTTCTATTGTATATGTATTTGTGTCGCCTAAATTAAGCAGTTCTTTAATTTTTAAAACAGAGTTTTCGTTATGACAATCAAAAAGTGATTTCCCAATAATTGAATCTTCAGAATTCTTTAAGAAAGTTAATACTGATTTATCATTCATGTAAATAATCTCAGCATCTTTATTGCAAACCGTAACTGCAAAAGGTAGCGATTGTAAAATTTTAAATTCCATATAAAAATTTTTATTGCAAATGTAAATTATTCGACAGATAAATTTAAGTTTTTGATGTTCTTATTCAAAATTATGTTGTTGAATTTTTAACAGAAAATAGAGGCAAAATGTTATTTTTTATACTCTGATACAAAATAATGTGGAATAATTGGTTTTAATTTTTCTTAAATCAATAGAGGTTCTTATTAAAAATTGTGTTGTTGAATTTTTCAGTCTGGAATAATTGAATGAAGTAGATTTTTTAATAGTGAGAAAAACTACTTTTTGATATTCATGTTCAAAATTATGTTGTTGAAGAATCTGATTATTTTTTTGATTTAGTTAAAATTAGTAATATACTAAGTAATGTGGTTTGGAAATTAGTAAAAGAAAAGAGCAGGAATGGAATGGAGAAAGTTTACAGATTTTAAATTAGTTTTTTTGTTTAAATATTCTTATTCAAAATTATGTTGTTGAATTTTTAACAGAAAAGAGGGGCAAAATGTTATTTTTGTTACTCTGATACAAAATAATGTGGGAAAAAATTGATTTTAATTTTTCTCAAATCAAAAGAGGTTCTTATTAAAAATTGTGTTGTTGAATTTTTCAGTCTGTAATAATTGAATGAAGTAGATTTTTAATAGAGAGAAAAACTACTTTTTGGTATTCATATTCAAAATTATGTTGTTGAAGAATATGTTTATTTTTTTGATTTAGCTAAAATAAGTATTATACAAAATAATGTCCTTTGAAAATTTACACATCTAATGAAAAACGTCCTTAAATTTTTTTGACGAATATTTCTTTTTAATGAATGTATTCTTGTCCCAAAATTTTTTTTAACTTTGATATGAAACGCTTTGGCTGAATTTTTGATAAATTTAATTTTCAAAATTTTATATAGTGCAAAATTTTTTTATTCGAAGAAAAATAATTGTTAGTATTTCAATAATTCTTGTTTTGATAAGTGTTTTAATACTTATAAAATACATTTACAGATTACCGGAAAACTTTATTGATGGTAAAGCAGAATTTTATAAATCAGAATGTCGAGAATGTGATAGTATAGTCAAAAGTTTAAAAGATAATTCAAAAATTGAGGCAATATTAGTGTGGGAGGATAGCTTAACTATTGACGATAGAGCAAAACTTTACGGATTTCGATTTGAACTTGAAGGAAAATATACATTTAAAGCGGCATATTCTAATTCTTTATCGGTTTTAAATTCAAATAATTTTAATGTTTATCCTCAATATATTATTACATCTGTAAGGGATAGTGTTTTTTTGAAGTATTATTTTTCATTTCAAACTGAATTACTGTCGAAAAAAAATATAAATGGACTTATTCTTGAGATTCCAAAGGATTTATATTCCATGTGATATTACCTATTATAAACTGTTTATAGATAATTTTAAATTACGAATTTCATTCCTACATCAGGCAAGAATTTTAAGTTTTATTGATTTTAGCGGGATTGATAGTAATATCGCCTATAAAATTTTTGATGATATTAATTCTACTGGCTTGTGTGGGGTGTTTACGAATGATTTAGATTTTATTAATTATGTAAATTCAAAAAACTTTGATGGAATAATTGTTTATAAACTAAATGAGATATTAAATTCCGATAGAATAATTGAGTCAAAAATTCCGGATATCTTTATTTATCCCTTTAAAAATGGCGATAACAAGAAAAAAAGTATAAAGATTATTACAAGAAAATATAAAAAATCGGAAATAAATTTAAAAATATATAAAATTATTCGAGCTGTTAATTGGATAAAAACAGGTCATGAATATACTTCGGATTTTGGTATTGATAGTATTACTTTAAAAATATTTAATAGTCGTTTGATTCAATCAAGTTTTGTTTTGATAAGGAATCATGATGAACTTATTCCTTTAAAAGATTTAAATCTTGGGATAAGGATTTTTGCTTATGATAAAGATCGGTGTTCATATTTTATAAAAGCGTTAAGTGATTATACCAATAATTTTCAAATAACATACTATAATATAAACTCAAAATTCAACTGTCCGGATAAGAATACTCTTATGATATTTTTATATGAAAATCTTTCAGGACAAATTGACGAAAACATATTGAGTTTTGTGAATAAATGTGAATGTAAAAAGCTCTTTATAAATATTGGGATTTTAAATGAAAGTCTTTTAAATACTAATGCCGAAGTTATTCTAAATTCTTATTTTGATTATTCTGAATCATTAAGTTTACTTGCACAGGCTGTTTTTGGCGGTATAGGGATAAATGGAATTTTATCATTTCCTGTCAATGATAGTATTAAGGCAGGATATGGTTTGAGAACAAAGATTTCGAGAATAAGATATACTTTTCCTGAAGAGGTTGGAATTAATTCTCAAGTTTTATTGCGAATTGACAGCCTCGTGCAAGATGCAATTTCAAAGGGAGCTTTTCCGGGTTGCCAGGTTTTTGCTGTTAAGGATGGTGTTGTAATATATGATAAATCTTTTGGTTATACTAATTATTCAAAAACATCTCAAGTAACAAAATATACAATGTATGATGTGGCTTCGCTCACAAAAATTTGTGCAACCACATTAGCTATGATGAAAATGGTAGAAATCGGTAAAATTAAACTTGATGATAAGATTGGAGAGTATTTCAAAAACAAAAAAATAAATTATTACAATGTAAAACCAGATACTGTTGTATTTATTGATACTGTTTCGATACGGAATAGAACAAAGTAAGAAATCGAAAAAATTGTGCAAAACAAAGACAGCGTGCACATTAACGATACCCTGATTGTTATTTATGATACAATTATAACAAAACCAACTCCGTCATCCAATATTTTTAATGTTCCGATAAGATCATTGCTGGTTCATCAGAGCGGTGTTGCACCATCTCTTCCTATTTTAGATTATTTATTTTATGTTGATTCTTACAAAAAACAATTTAAGGACAGCCTCGAAAAGTTGGAGAAGGAGGGAAAAAAAATAGATATTAGAAAAAATGCTTTTGATTATTATTTTTCCGAAACTTATAATAAGGATAGTGCTCGAAGGAAAATTGCTGATGGAATGTACCTCAAAAAGAATTGGGAAGATTCAATTTACGAAGATATTAAGCGTCTTGGAACTTTCAAACGCGAAAAGTATCAATACACCGACATGAATATGATTTTAGTTCAGATGGTTATTGATACCATTAATAAAAAACCTATTGACAAATTTTTATCCGAAGAGTTTTATAAACCTATGGGACTTTTTAACACCTGTTACAATCCACTAGACAATAATTATAAAAAAGAAAATATAGCTCCAACAGAAAACGATCGACACTGGCGAAGGCAATTAATACATGGGACTGTTCACGATCCATCAGCTGCAATGTTAGGTGGAATTTCGGGAAATGCAGGATTATTTTCATGTGCAAGGGATTTGGCTATAATAGGTCAAATGTTGTTAAACAACGGTTTTTACGGTGGTTTACGATTTTTATCCCCTCAAACAATCAGACTATTTACATCAAAACAACCTGAAAATCACCGAGCTTTGGGTTTTGATAAGGCTAACAAAAATAATCTTAATGCAATTTCAGCTACTCCTTCAACTTACGGACATACAGGCTTTACTGGTTGTGTTATGTGGATTGACCCCGAATATAATCTTGTATATGTTTTTCTTTCAAATAGAGTACATCCCGATTCAAAAAATCAAAAACACCTGTCCTTAAAAATTTATAGTAACATTCATCAAGTATTTTATGATGCTATGGTTCCGGTTCAATAATTAATCATCAATAAGTTTTAACACTTCTTCAATGCTGAAATTTGAGGGTTTAATTTCTGATTCAATGTATTTATCAAATAATTCTAATTTTTTGGATTGTAATTTTAGAATTTTTTCTTCTATTGATAGCCGCGATATGAATTTGTAGATAAAAACAGTTTTAGTTTGTCCAATTCTGTGGGCTCGGTCAAATGCTTGAGCTTCGGCAGCAGGATTCCACCAAGGATCCAATAAAAATACATATTGAGCAGCTGTAAGATTGAGCCCTAATCCACCTGCTTTTAACGATAAAAGAAAAAATTTGCATTCAGGATCAGAGTTAAATTTATTAATTTGTTCTTCCCGATCTTTTACACTACCGTCAATATAAGCGAAACTAATATTATTATCAAGGAGAAATTCTTTTATTAATTTTAAATACTCTACAAAAGAACTGTATATAAGTACTTTTGCAGATGTATGATGAATTTCCTGAATTTTCATGCAAATGTGCTCAAATTTGCCGCTTTCATCATTATATTCTTTGTCAACCAAAACCGGATGATTTGCTGCTTGCCTGAGTCGCATCAAACCTTCAAGGAAAACTAAAGAATCAACTTTTCCGTCAATTTTTGCACTGTCAATAAATCTATCACGGTAACGATTTCTGATCTCTTTATAAAATTCATATTGTTCGAAGGTCATTTCGGAGTATTCAACTGTGATAATTTTTTTCGGTAGATCTTGCAGAACTTCTTCTTTACGACGTCTAAGCAAGAAAGGCCTTATCAAACTGCGATATAAATCAGCTTTTAATGGGTCTTTCACCGAATTAGAAAAATGATTTAAGCTTCCAAGCATTCCTTGGTTTAAAAAGTTCATTTGCGACCATAAATCTGAAACACTATTTTCAATTGGCGTACCTGTAATACACAAATAGTGTAAGGCTTTTATCTTTTGACAAGCATTTGCCGTATCTGATTTAGGATTTTTTATGTATTGTGACTCATCAAGAATGCAATAATCATAAATGTGTGCCGATAAAAATTCTATATCTCTTCTTAAAATTGAATAAGTAGTAATTATTAAGTTAAATTGATTGAAAATGGTTTCATTTTTTATTCTTTCCTGACTTGTAAATTCGTAATACTTAATATTTTGACAAAATTTATTTATCTCATTTATCCAATTGAAAACCAGACTTGTTGGTACAATCAATAATACTGTTCCTCGGTTGACTTCTTTCAACCATTGAATCAAAGCCAGAGTTTGAACTGTTTTTCCAAGTCCCATGTCATCGGCAAGAAATCCGCCGAAACCTACTTCATCAAGATTACGAAGCCATTTGTAACCATAAAGCTGGTAGGGGCGGAGAGATGCTTTAAATTGTGTTGGCAGTTCGTAATCTGGCATTTCTTCTTTTAGAAAAAAGTTTCGTAGGCTATCTTTAATATTTATTTTTATTCTATCGGATTTTTCTTTTTCCAGAGCAATTTTCATTAATCGCTTTGGAACTGTAGGAGTGCCATTTTCAATTTTTACAAATTCAAAAATTGTTTTATATTCCTCTATCAACCATTCAGGAATTTGTGCAAGTTCTCCGTTTGGTAACAAAAAACTTGTCTTGTTTTGTTTTATTAAATTTAGGATTCTTAGAAATGGAATTTCAAATTCTCCGAATAATATTTTTGCTTTAATATCGAACCAGTCGAGATTTTCATCAAAAACAAGTTCAATTTTTCTTTCTCCCAGGAAAAGTTTTCCGGGCTTATCTTTTTTATCCGTAAAAATTATTTCTATTCCAAGATTATATAATTCCTGCGATTTATCGTTTAAAATATTCAATCCTTTTTGAATTGGAATTATAAGTGGTTTGTTTTCTATACATAAACCTAGTTCTTTTAATTTTGAAACAATGTATTTTTCGGTTTTTATATCTCTTTCAACATATTTAATTAAAAAGCTGTCATGTGTTTTTTCAAACTTTATTGATTTAGACTTTCTTCCCGGATTAAAATTGAATTCCTGATATTTAAACTCAATATCCAGACTAAGATTTGAATTTTGAGCCTCAATATTATTATCATCAAATAACGAAAGTTGTTGTTTCCCTCCAATTTCATGAGCCTTCATAATTATTGCATCAATTTCATCAATACAAATAATGTCAAACCCTTCGGGAACAACTTTGTTAGTGTAAACTAGCGGGAGAATGATTTTTTCAATATAATTTTCAATATGTGGTTTTTCAATAATAACTTCGTCTTTTGAAAAAAATGGGATTAACTTAGCTCCGTCAATTTCGGATTCAAATTCATAAATTTTTTTATCAATTAGTATTCTTGCTCTATTTCGTGAAATTAATGTAGCATTTGTAAGAGAGAGTTTTTTGTTATGTAATTCACATTCAAGAGAGTATTTTATCTGTTCTTTATTGTAATTAAAGTAATAATAAACTTCGGGCATTTCTTCTTCAATAAATAGCTGCTTCCACATAAAAGGAAGTTTCCCTTTTTGTAGAAACAACTTGTTCCCGTTTAATAATTCGAAGAATTTGTTTTGTTTAGTCTCAATATAATTTCTTACAAAATCTTTTGTTGAAATGGCTTTTAATGAACTTTCATTTATTTTAAAAACAACATTATAAAATTCATCCCAGCTTTTTATTTTTGAAAGTCCGGATTTCTGTATTATGGAATCTTTCTCAAGATCAAAACAAATTTGTACCAGCTGTTTAGTTGCATTGTTAGCAAGGTGCTCGAAATTTTTAAAGTTGCTTTTGTTAATTCTTGTATAGTCAATGCCAATTTTATTATTTTCAAAACTAAGTACAAAAGCTTCCGGAATGCATCCAAACCCGCTTAAGGGTTGAAATACAAAAACAATTTCTTTTCTCATTACTTTCCTGCAAGATCCTTATGAAATATTATCCGTTTTCTTTTTTGTATTTTTTATATAACTCGATTGCTAGTCCGTCAACTAGTCCAAGTTGGGGAGCTATAAGATATTCTATATTTCCCCATTTCATAATGTTATTAAAGATTTTGGCAGCTGGAATGATTACGTCGGCACGATCAGGTCTGAGAGTGAACCTTTCGATTCTTTCTTCGTATGAATGTTTTTCTAGTTCTCCTACTGCAAATTTAATTTGAGTTCTGGTTATAGTATTGTCTTTATTGCCGAATAAATCTGTGAGTTTGCTAATATTTCCTCCCGAACAAATGCAATTTACTTTTTGTTTTGTATCTCTTACTGTTTCCAGCCATTCTTTCAATCTAAGCCATTCAGAATTTTCTACCTGATCGAATAGATATTTAATCGTTCCAATTTGAAACGACTGAGATGATATGAATTTTTCTTTTTTAAAGTAGGACATTTCCGTACTACCTCCACCAACGTCAATATATAGAGTATCATCGTGAATTTTATTTACGTAAATATTATTTGCATGTGAAACTATTTCAGCTTCTTCCAACCCGTCAAGAACTTTTAGTTTAATCCCGGTTTCTTTTTTTATTATTTCCAATACCTGTTCTTTGTTTTTAGATTCTCTGATTGCAGCAGTAGCACAAGCAGTAAAATCAATTGGTTTGTAAATATCTTTGATTAGTTCATAAGCTTTAAAAGTTTTTATTAACATATCAATTTTCTCATCAGAGATATATCCTTTTTCAAAAACATCCATTCCCAATCTTAGAGGAACTCTCACTAATGCAATTTTACTTGCATAAATTTGATTACGTTTTTCAAAAACATGTGCAATGAGAAGCCTTCCGGCATTAGATCCAATATCAACAGCTGCAAAAATCATAAGGCTTTTTTATTTAATTTTTTCAAATATTCGTAAGTTGCAAATTGGGTTCTTATTTTAGTTTTACCTGTATTAACTATTGTGTTTTCATCTTCACTGCCCCAGTCTCGAGCTTTTGTATTGTCATTCATTTGAATTTCAAATATATCTCGAAGTTCTTTTTGTAATTCCTTGTTGTAGATCGGAGCAGTTACTTCAATTCTCGTGTCAAGATTTCGAATCATTATATCCGAAGAACTTATATAGTAAAGGTTTTCGCCACCGTTACAGAAAATATAAAACCTCGAATGTTCTAGAAATTTATCAACTATACCAATTGTTTTTAGATTTGGATTGTTTTTATGAACTAGAGAACATGATGCTCTCGCTGAAATTCTTACCTTAACTCCAGACTCTACTGCTTCTTTGAATTTTTCAACAAGAGTAGGATCTGTAAAACTATTTAATTTCATATCAATCCAAGCCTCTTTGCCTTGTTTTGCATTATGGATTTCGTTTTCGACAAGTTCGATAAATTTTGTACGGGCATAAAGAGGACTGACTATTAAATGCTCAAAATTTATAATTCTGTATGCAGATTCCATTAAGTAAAAAACTTTTCCAACTTCTATTGCAATCCTCTGATCGGCAGTTAGCAGAGAAAGATCGCTGTAAATTTTTGCAGTAATTTCATTAAAATTTCCGGTACTGATGTTGGTATAAAAGAAATTTTCCTTATTTTCTTTTGTTCTTATCAGAATTAATTTTGAGTGTACTTTTATACCAGGTATAGTTTTAATGATTTTCACACCGGCTTCTTCCAGCAGTTGAGTAAGGTAGATATTATGCTCTTCTTCAAATCTGGCTTTTAATTCAAGGAAAACCGTAACACTTTTACCATTTTGAGCAGCATTTACAAGGGCAGAAATTACTTTTGAATCTTCAGCCAGACGATATAATGTAATTTTAATAGACCTAACTCGGGGGTCAATAGAACATTCTTTTAAAAGTCTTAAAATATAATCAAAAGAATTATACGGGAAATGAAATAAAATATCCTTTTTCTTTATAGAATCAAGTATTGGGATATTGTTGTCTATATCTCTATGGGGAATTTGGTCAATTGATTTATAAATAAATTTTTCTCCTAAAACATTAGGAAATTTCATGAAATCTCTTGAATTATGATATCTGTATCCTTTGACAATCTGTTCTTTTTTCTTGATTTTAAGCCCGTTCATCAAGATATTAATCAAGGGTTCGGGCATATTAGAATCGTAAATAAAACGAACAGGTGTTCCTGTTTTTCTTTTCTTTACACTTTCAGAAATTAAGTCAACAATACTTTTGGAGGAATTTTCAAAATAATCTATCTCTGAATCTCTTGTAATTTTTACGGTATATGCTTCAAAAGAATCATAACCAAATTTACCAAAAATATCTTTCAAACAAAGTCTTATCACATCATCAAGATAAATAATATATTTTTTTCTCTTTACAGACGGGATTTCGATAAAACGAGGAAGCTTTCCTGTTGGAATTTGGATAAGTGCATATTCTACATCTGGCAAATTGTTTCTTCGAAGTATGATTCCCAGATAAATGCTTCCATCACTTAAATTACTTAAATCTGAGGATTTAGTTAGTCTAATTATTGGAAGAATAGATAAAATATTTTCATGAAAATAGTTTATTAGATAATCACGTTGTTCATTATTTAATTCAGTTTCGTTGACTAAAAAAACTCCTTTTTTTTCAAGTTCTTTAAGATTAAACTCTTTTGCTCTGTTAAAATCAATTTGTTTACTCTGAATGAACGAATATATTGAGTTAAGCAATTGTTCATTTTCTTTAACTTTTTCCGGATAATTCTTCTTATTAAACTCCATTAAACGAAGTAAAGAAGCTACTCTAACTTTGTAAAATTCATCTAAATTATTTGAATAAATTCCTAAAAATCTGATACGTTCCAGCAATGGTACTTCAGGATTTAATGCTTCTTGTATAAGCCTTGAATTAAAATACAACCAACTTATCTCTCTGTTTAAGAATTTCATGTGTATTAAAAAATTAAATTAATAGGTATAAATTTTATAGATAATCAATGCATTTTTCCAATTTAATTCCTCTACTACCTTTGATTAAAATAAATTTTCCGGATTCTGGATGTTTTGAGAGGACTTTATTTAGTTCCTGTACATCATTAAAAAAAAGAAATTCAAAATCACTTTCCGATTTTTTGAAATTATCGCCAACTAAATAAACTTTCCTGAATTTCAAACTTTCTATTAGTTGCAATATTTTTTTGTGTTCATTATCGCTTTCTTTTCCTAATTCAAGCATATCCCCAAGTATGAGTGTTTTGTTTTTTTCGTTTGTGTCGTATAAATTCATTATTGCAGCTTCCATACTTGTTGGATTGGCATTATAGCAGTCTATTATTAAAGTGTTTCTTTGTGTTTTTACTAATTGGGAGCGATTGTTACGTGGAAAATAACAATTAATCGAGCTATCAATAGATGTGCCTGGAACACCGAAGTAATTCCCGACTGTTATAGCAGCCATGATATTTTCGAAATTGTATTTGCCAATAAGATTTGATTTTGCAAGACCGTTTTCGGTGCTTGTTTTCCACCTTACAGCAGCTTGCAAATTGAATTCCAAGTATTCTCCGCTACAAAAATTATCTTCGTTATTTCCATAAGGAATTCCTGAATAATTTTTAATAGAATTTACAAGGATAGGATTGTCGGCATTGTAAAAAATAGTGCCATTTTTTGATTTCAGAAAATTATATAAAGCAGTTTTTTCTTTTATAACACCTTCAAAAGAGCCAAGTCCTTCGAGGTGAGCTTTTCCAATATTCGTAATTAGTCCAAAGTTTGGTTCAGCTATTTTGCAAAGAGTTTCTATTTCTCCCGGAGAGCTTGTCCCCATTTCTACAATACCAAAATCTACAGTTTTGTTCATTGATAGAAGTGTTAGAGGTACTCCTATATGGTTATTTCTGTTGCCTGAGGTACTTGCAGTTCTATATTTTTGAGCCATAACTGTTGAGATTAGCTCTTTTGTAGTAGTTTTACCGTTAGATCCGGTGATGGCTAAAATAGGGATATTTAATGTGCGACGGTGTAAGTTTGCCAATTTTTGCAAAGCAATTAGTGTGTCTTCAACATATATTACTTCTGGAATGTCTTTTAATGATTTATCAGATGAAACTGCAGCAATACAACCATTTTTTAAGGCTTGTTCAACAAAATTGTTCCCGTCAAAATTTTCTCCTTTAAGTGCAAAAAAAATTGAATTTTCTTTTAAAATTCTACTGTCAGTGCTTATACTTTTACACTGTTTAAAAATTTCGTAAATTTTTAAAATTGTATTATCCATAAAATAGAATTATAGTAATAAATAAAAACCCCAAAATTTTGGGGTTTTTAAGTTTTTAAATTATTTTTTTGGAAGAGTTGGAGACCCTACACGATCCATTGCGCATCTAAAGCCAAGGTCTGCTCTAGCCATTTTTTCATCGAGGAAACGGCGAGTTCCGGGAACCATCCAATAAGCGCGGTCTTTCCATGAACCGCCTTTAAATACTCTGGAACGATCAGTTACAAGAGTAGCCATAGCGGTATTTCGTGGTCCGTCACCTTTGTTTATTTTTGGATTTCTTGGATTATATTGTCCACGTCCCCATTCTCCATATTCGCCCCAATTTCCTTCTTTATACATTTCTTTGGTTCTTTTCTTGAAGAAAACATCAGGATAAATAATACTACCGTCCGGTAGCTGGATTTCGCCACCTGGTAATACAATCGATCCATCAGGCATCATAATATTACCGTCAGCAGTTTTTTCATGTCCGGTTGGTAATGTATAAGTCATGTTTTGTAAATCTACTTTAATTCCGTTTGGTAAAAGTATTTCATTACCACCGCTTAAAAGTATTGCTCCTGGATATATTTCTCCAATGTTTTCTTGAGTGAGATTCTGATCTACGGGATCATATATTTTTGGAGCTCCTGATTCTGGAATAAATTTATCTTCTTTAGTCCAATAATTTTCAGCACTTCCCATTGGAATCAATGATTCTAAGTCACCATCTAGATAATTTCTATTGTCTGCAGTAGTATAATTTTCTCTACTGAAACAAGCTTCATCTCTAACGGGTTTTTTTAGAATTTTGCCAGTGTAATCAAAATAATTTTCTGCTTCAGGGGTTAATTCTATATCACCGGTTCTCGGATCAATAAACAATTGATATTCTGTGAAAACATTACCTCTGAATGGTCTGAATTCATCCATGTCTTCAAATGTGAGATCACGATAAACGTCCATTACCCATTCGTTTACATTACCAGCCATGCAGTATAAACCATATTCATTAGGCCAGTATGATTTAACAGGAGCTGTAATGTCTGCTTTATCATTTAAATATCCTGCAGTACCCATATAATCCCCACGTCCTCTGACAGAGTTTGCCATCATTAACCCTCTTTCAACACCTCTACTGTCGTTTCTTATGTAGTGACCATTCCAGGGATATAATCTTCTTTCGTAAATTCTTTCACGATAATGATTTCCAATATGAGCAAGTGCTGCAAATTCCCATTCAGCTTCGGTTGGAAGCCTGTAGCGTGGTAAGAAAATACCATCATCCATTCTTACCCATCTTCTGTCGTCTCCGGTGTTTACCTTACCTCCCTTTTTGCCAGCTTTAAGAACAGCTGGATCAACATAAAGGTTTTGGATTTTTCCATCAGGGCCTTTACCTGATTCGTCAATAGGTAGGTCTAAGTTTTCTGCATAAATTAAATAAGAATCAAGATTAAAATGTTTTGCTTGATCTTGAGGAGCAAGATATTTGCTTATTATTCCTTCTCTCATTAGAATAAGTTCATTAACTCTATCGGTTCTCCATTCACAATATTTTGTTGCTTGTACCCAACTAACTCCAACAACAGGATATTGTTCGTATGCCGGATAGCGTAAATATAATTCAACCATTGGTTCGTTGTATGCTAATCTTGATCTCCATACAAGAGTATCGGGTAATGCTTCGCGATATAAAAATCTGTAATCAGAAGCATAAACATACGATAGCCAGTATAAATATTCTCTGTAATCAATGTTTCTAATTTCGGTTTCGTCCATGTAAAATGAAGAAACAGTTACACGACGCGGAACGTTATTCCAATCGTACATAACGTCTTGTTCCACTCTACCCATAGCAAAAGTTCCACCTTCAATAAATACTAAACCGGGACCGGTTTCTTGTTCATAACCCGGATGATTTTGAAAACCTCCGAAATTCGGGTCATTGTAGTTCCAACCGGTAGTGCTTGAAACTTCTTTTTTACACGAACTTAGGAGTAATACTCCCATTAAAATCGTTGAAACTATTAGAACGATATTCTTTTTCATATTTTGATAATTTAAAGAATTCATTATTAATTAACTAAAATGAAGGACAACTTATTGTGCTGAATTTCTTTTCTCTTGGATTACATGTGAAAGTATATGCTAAAGAAACTTCATGTGCTCCATAAGTGGAATTTCGTAACTTACTTACAGTTAAGTCATAGCTGTATGCAAAACGCAATTTGTCTAGTCTGAAACCTACTAACATTATAAAAGCATCATATTGGAAATTGAAGTTTTGTCTTAACCAAAAACCAGCAACAACTTCTCTTCTGGCAACATACAATCCCCAATTAAATTGCTGAAATTCTCCCTGTTGATGAAACAATAATTGTGGAGCAATTTTTAATTCTCCTCTTTTAAAGTTTGCACTGTTAATGTCTATTTCAGTTCCGAAATGACCGGTAAATTTTCTTGGTAAAACAGCATCACTCCCTCTTAAGAAGCTTTCAGAAGGTTTAGTTAAGTGATGAATCGCAACTCCAAAAAATGTTTTTTCACTAAAAGCAATCAATCCTGCTGAGAAATCAAAATAATTTCTCTGAGGATTTACAATATCTGGATTCTCTATTGTTGAATATATAGGTCCATACAATGGATGTATCATGTCGGGGAAAATAAAATCCCAATTTATAGATTTCATTATATATGAAACTTGAAATCCACCGGCGACATAAAACCTACGAGTAACAGGCAATGTATAGGCATACATCCCGCTAATCATTGTGGTATTTATAACACCTCCGGCTTGTACATCGTTTAATAAATGCAAACCTACGCCGCCTTGAATCAGATTACTAAACTGATCATAAGATGCACTGTAAGTAACGTAAGTTGGTCCTAATGCAGGCCATTGATTCCTATAACTTAAAGCAACTCTTGGACATTTTTCTGATCCTGCAAATGCCGGATTTAGATACAATGAATTTGCATAAAACTGCGAAAAATGTGGATCCTGTGCAAAAACCAAAGTCCAACTGCCTATGAATAAGGCACTTAATAATAATATGTAACGTTTTACCATAATTATTTTTGTTCTAACAATGCACAATTTTAATAATTTTTTTTTAATTCCAATTTCTAAACTACAATATTAAATTAAATTTGTCGTTCTAAAAAATAAATTTTTAAAAATTTTTAATTTTTTTTTTAATTTTTTTATTTTATGAAAAAAATATTCATTCTTTTTACGGTTATTTTTATCAACAACTTATTAACATCTCAGGAAATTTTCATTTCAGATTCACTTTTTTGGCAAAATAAACAAATTTTTAATTATAACGAAAATCAATTAAAAAATATTTTATATTGTTCTAATTGTGATAATCAGGCTTCAACCGACTTGCCTGTTTACTTTTACAGAATACCTATTAATACTAATTTGGATGTTAAAGACTTAAAGTTTGTTAATATTAAAACAGAAGTTATTAACAATGAAGTTATTAACAAGGGTTTAAATCTTGATAAAATCTCTGAGAACATTAAAATTAATACATGGATAAGTATTTTTCGCAAGCAAAATTATTTGAACATAGAGTTTATTCCTTTACAACGAAATTCCAAAACCGGACAAATTGAAAAAATTATATATTTCGAATTGAAAGGAAAGTATTATGAAGTTCCCGGATTTAGAAATCAATCGAAAAGTTTTGCTTCAAGTTCAGTAATGTCATACGGGAAATGGTATAAAATTAAAATTGAAACTTCAGGGATATATAAATTAACTTATTCTCAACTTATTTCTATGGGATTTACTTCACTAAATAATATAGGTATATTCGGATACGGGGGTATGGTTGATAAAGTTGCCGGAAATCATAAATATGACGACCTCCCTGAAATTCCGATACATTTTGTTGATGCTAATTCAAACGGAAGTTTTGATAATGGAGACTATATTTTATTTTGGCTTGATGGTCCTCATTCTCGCAAATTTGGTTTGGATGGTAAATTTTCACATGAGTTTCATAATTATTCGGATTATGCATATTATTTTGTATCGGATAGAGGCTCATTAAAGCAAGCTCAAGTTCAAAACCAGGAAAGCTCTTTTGACGTATCAACAAATACTTATGATGATTATGTTTTTCTGGAAAAAGATTCTATTAATATTATGAAATCCGGAAGAAATCTTTTCTGGCGTGAATTTGATTATTATCTTACTCAAAATTTTAACCTCAATATACCGAATACTTCAACTGTCGATTCTGCAACAGTAACTATTGTTGTTGCTGCCAGATCAAGTTTTTCAAGCTATTTTAATTTCGAAATTAATGGCGAGCTGAAACCTCCTGTTTATATAAATTCAGTTTCAGGATCAACTACTGATATGTATGCTCGTTACAATACAACAAAAGACTTTGTAATAGTTCCGAGTTCAGACAATTTTACTTTTAGAATAACTTATAATAAAACTGCCGCAAATTCAAAGGCATGGTTGGATTATATCTCAGTAAAACTTCGTAGAAAACTGACAATTAGCAGTGGTTATGTTAATTTTAGAGATATTAAAACTGTGGCTGGTGGTCAGAAAACCAGATTTCAAATTTCTTCGGCAAATTCAAAAACTATAGTTTGGGATATTACTGATAGGGAGAACGTTTATAAAATAAACGGAACTTTAAATGGCAGTACATATAATATAAATGTACAAACTTCTAATTTGAGAGAATTCGTTGCATTTAATTATGATAACAATTTCCCGTCTCCAATTTTCAATTCAGAAGATACCGGTCCTGTTGAAAATCAAAATTTGCATGCAATTCAACCCGTAGATGTGATAATTATTACTCATCCTCTGTTTTTATCTCAGGCTAATCAGTTAAAGCAACTTCACCAACAATTTTACGGATATAGCGGAGTTGTTGTCAGCACGGATAAAGTTTTTAATGAGTTTTCGAGTGGCACTCCTGATGTTGCTGCAATGCGAAATTTTGTAAAAATGCTATATGATAGGGCAGCTGATCCTTCGAAAATTCCACATAGTGTAGTGCTTTTTGGTGATGGTAGTTATGATAATAAGTCGTCCGGGATATCAAACTTCATATTAACTTACCAATCTGAATCTTCATTATCACCGACTTCATCATTTGTTTCCGATGATTATTACGTCCATTTGGATGATGGTGAAGGTACTTTAAGTGGAAATCATAATATGGATATGGGTGTGGGAAGAATACCTGTTAAGTCTGTATCCGAGGCTCAGAATTATATCAATAAATTAATTGCCTATCATAGTTCTGCAGCATTTGGTAATTGGAAAAATAATGTTTTGCTGATTGCAGATGATGCAGAAAAAGGTGAAACAATGCATCAAAACCAATCTAATTCACTCTCTATTCAAATAAATAATATGGCTCCGGTATTTAATATTACTAATATATATCTTGATGATTATGAACAAGTTTCTACTGTGCAGGGACATCGTTATCCGGATGTAAATCTTGAAATAAATAACCAGATGAATAGTGGAAATTTGGTTGTAAATTGGATTGGGCATGGAAACGAAAAAACCTGGGCACATGAGGTTGTGCTTACATTAAGTATGATAAAATCATGGAAGAATTCTCCGAAATTTCCATTATTTGTAACAGCAACATGCGAATTTTCTCCTTTTGATCACCATGATATTGTTTCGGGAGGAGAAGAAGTTTTGCTAAATGAAAATGGAGGCGGGATTGGTCTTTTTACAACCACTCGTTTGGCTTTTGCTACCAGTAATTTTAATCTTTCAAGTAAGTTTTACAATCGCTTGTTTGAAATAGACCCGCAGGGAAAATTGTATCCGATAGGTATTTCAGTTGCCAAGGCAAAAAATGATCAAGGACCTGATTCCAACAAAAGAGTTTTTAATTATCTCGGTGATCCTGCAATGAGATTGTCTGTGCCTTTTTTAAATATTGTAACTACTAAAATCAATGATGTTGATATTGCAACATTTAACGATACACTAAAAGCAAAACAGTTGGTAAGTATTGAAGGTGAAATAAGGAATCCTGATGGAAGCCTGAGATCGGATTTTAACGGACTTATATTTCCGGTTGTTTACGATAAAAAGAATACTTATCAAACACGAGGAAATGACGGCTATCAACCATTAACGTATCAGGCTCGAAAAAATATAATATTTAAAGGTGCCGCCAGTGTTACAGAAGGAAAATTCAAATTTAGCTTTATTGTACCAGTTGATATTGCGTATTTTTTTGATTTCGGAAGAATAAGTTATTATGCTCATAATCAGTTTGACCTCGAAGCTCATGGCTATGACGAAAGTTTTATCATTGGTGGAACATCAAATCAAGATATAAGTGATAACAAGGGACCTGAAATAACTTTATTTTTAAATAACGAACAGTTTATACCTGGTGGAATAACCGATGAAAATCCTGTTCTTATAGCTAAATTAAAGGATGAATCCGGTATAAATACAGTAGGGTCGGGAATAGGTCATGATATTACATTAACAATTGACGGCGATACTAAAAATCAAATAGTTTTAAATAACTTTTATGAATCTGAAATTGATGATTTTACTTCCGGTACAGTTACTTATCCAATGTCAGGATTAACTCCGGGACCGCATACAATTAAGATAAAAACTTGGGATGTTCTGAATAATAGTTCCGAGTCTGAATTAGATTTTATTGTAGCTAAATCATCCGAGTTAGTTCTGGAATATATTTTAAATTATCCAAATCCTTTTTCAACAAAAACTTCTTTTATGTTTGCTCATAATCAACCAAATGTTCCACTTGATGTACTTATACAAATTTTCACTGTTTCGGGGAAACACGTTAAAACTCTCAGTGCTACAATGATTTCTGATGGCTTCAACAGTGAGCCAATAGAGTGGGATGGCAAAGATGAATACGGTGATAAAATTGCAAAAGGAGTATATATTTATAAAGTCAAAGTAAAAAATCCTGCCGGAAATGTCGTGGAGAAATTTGAAAAACTTGTAATTATAAATTAGCAATAACATTCTTTAAAGTGAAATTTCCACAATATTTATTTTTTATTTACGTTTAAAAGTAATGTTTTTTGATAATTTAACATTAGTTAGTATTTTTGTAAAAAATTAAAAAAGAATGAAGAAAGTTTTTTTTATAATTTCAGGAATTTTAATGGTAGGAATAACTTTTGCACAGGTTAATCCTAATGATGATGTTATTGGTCGCGATGCTCCTAATACCATTACTACGACAGTTCCATTTTTGTTGATAGCTCCTGATACACGAGCAGGAGGCCTGGGAGATGCCGGTGTTGCCACAACCCCTGATGTGAATTCTATGCATTGGAATCCAGCTAAATATGTTTTTATGCAAAATGATATGGGTGTATCAATATCATATACTCCATGGTTGCGACAACTTGTGCAGGATATGAATCTTGCGTATATAGCATGGTATAAAAAGTTTAACTCTGAAAATGCCATAGCTGCATCATTATTGTATTTCGACCTTGGAAGTATTCAATTTAGAGACATTAATAATAACCTTATGAGAGATTTTACTCCTCACGAATTTGCAATTGATTTTGGATATTCGCGTTTATTGGGGAATAAATTCTCAGGTTCTGTTGCTATGAGGTTCATATATTCAAATCTTACGGGGGGTATAGAAGTTGCCGGTCAACAGTCATTCCCCGGAAAATCAGTTGCTGCCGATGCATCTTTTTACTATAAAAATCCTGATATTGAGCTTGGTGGTATGCCGACTACTTTGATGTGGGGTTTGAATATTTCTAATATTGGTTCTAAAATCTCATATACCAGTAATGAATATCGTGATTTTATTCCAACAAATTTTAGAACAGGATTGGGTTATTTGATGCAATTAGATGATTATAATGAGTTAATGATAACTGTTGACTTTAACAAGTTACTTGTACCTACTCCTCCGGTATATTACAGTCCCGGTGATACATTGCCGAATGGACAGATTGTAACCTCCTCGGACAAAATAATAAAATATGGGCGTGATCCAAACATCTCTGTTCCGGCAGCTTTATTCTCATCCTGGGTTGATGCTCCCGGTGTTGCTACTCCTTTTGTTAAAAATGGTAAAGCTTCTCCTTTCCGGGAAGAATTGGCTGAAGTTACAATTTCCACGGGAATTGAATATTGGTACGACAAACAATTTGCTTTAAGAGCCGGATATTTTTACGAACACCAATACAAAGGTAACAGAAAGTACTTTACTCTTGGTGCAGGTCTTAAAATGAATGTATTCAGTCTGGATTTTGCATATCTTATACCAACCACTCAAGCAAATCCTTTGCAAAATACCATGAGATTTACTCTTATTTTTGATATAGGGGAACTATCAAAAGAAAAGAAATAAATGGGATATAGAATTGGCATAGGCTATGATGTTCATGCTTTAGATAAGGAATTAAATTTAATTTTGGGTGGAGTAAAAATTCCTCATTACAAAGGCTGCATTGCACATTCAGATGGAGATGTCCTAATACACGCAATTTGTGATGCTATTCTTGGTGCTGCCGGTTCGAGAGATATCGGTTGTTATTTCCCTGATAATGATCAAAAATATAAGGGTATTGACAGCAGAATTTTATTGAAAGAAACTCTTGAGATAATCTCACGGAAAGGCTTTAAAATTGTAAATATTGATACTGTTATATCTTTGCAAAAACCAAAAATTAAAGAATACATCCCTCAAATGATTAAAAATATTGCTGAAACTTTAGCAATGGATATAAATGATATTTCAGTAAAAGCTACCACAACCGAACATCTCGGATTTGAGGGTAGGGAAGAGGGCATCAGCGTTAGAGCTGTAGTATTGTTGGAAAAATAATTATGAATACTATCAGATCTTTAGAACATTTTGAGGACGTCATAAAATCAGAGACTATAGTTATAATTTATTTTCATAACGAAAAATGTTATGTGTGTAATTCTTTATTTCCAAAAATTATAAAATTTGCAGATGATAATAATTATAAATTATATTTTGTTGATTCTCAAGAATATCCCGAAATTCCTGCACAAAAATTTCTGATGACTTTTCCTGCGTTAATGGTATTCTTTTCTGGATATGAAATAATAAAAATGGCAAGGTTTATAGACCTTGCCAAATTAAAACTTGAATTGGAGATTTTTAAAAATAGGTTTAATCTTTAATAACTTTTAATGCATCTCTGACAGATACAAGAGTAGCATTACCATTAATTTTATCACCGACTGCATTTTTCATCCAGGCCTGAGGAGTAATTCTTCCTTGCACTAACATTCTTGTAACTTCATCGGCAAATTTTTTGTCTTTTATATATTCAGCTATTTGAAACTCAATTAAATGACCAATTGGATAATTTGCCAGATACAATGGCGAGGTAATCATGTGAGAGTAAATAGCGAGAATAGGACTATCTTTTACTCCAAAAATAGGATAATAGTATTTATTCCATACATCAATGGCAATTTTTTCAACAGCTTCTTTTAATTCTTTAGGATTAGCATCAGGATTTTCATACATCCATTGCCAAACATACATATCAACTAAAGCAACTCCCATAATTTCGTAAGATGACCAACAATTATCGAGTGCATTGATAGCATCAACTTTTTGTTTTTCCCCTGCATTTGATCTGCCTAAAAGTTTTAAGTCATTTCCCTGAAATAAGAAAGCAATAGCTTCAGTAAACGCGGTATTTGGAACACCGCTTAGCATATAATAATCTACGTCGTATAGAGTAATGGTTTGTTCAACATTGTGTCCAAGTTCATGAATGGCAATATTATATCCTTTATAATCCATTCCTTTCTCGCCGATTCTGGTGCGTAAATGAGCTTGATCGCCTTTCATTTGAGCTCCCCATGCATGTCCTGCCCCTCTGGATGGATCGACTGCAATTTTTGCAGCAATATAATTAGCTTTATCTCTTGTCCAACCTAAATCCATTAAGATTCGTGGGATATCTTTTGAAAATGCTTGTGCATCAGGATATTTACGACGAGTTATAGCAGAGAGTTCATCTTGGTTGATTTCACTGCGAAGTTTAAACCCGTCATACCATATGTCAAAAGGCTGTAAGTCCCTGTTAAGACGTTTTTTTATGAGTTTCGCAACTTCGGCAATTTCCGGTGCTGTAATAAAATCAATGAATATTTTTTCAACTTCTTCTCTTGTAATTTCCATTGATTGGTCATAGGCTCTCGAAATGTAAGTATGATAAACCGGATTGTACTTATCCATTGCCGAAAGTGCTTTGAAATTCTTTAATAAATATTCATATCTTGTATATGGTTCGGCAGTAAATTTTACTTCTTTGTTTTGAGCATCAAAAACTAAATTCTTTGAAGGATTCCACTTGTATTCTGATTTATTGATGACTTCAACCGGAATTTCTTGTCTGATTATACGAAGCATTATGTCGTAGATGAATTTTTGTTTTTGCAAACCATTTTCTGTATTATAATTAGCTTTAAGTTCGTCTCTTAATCCCCAGTGGGTAATTAATACCATATCTTTTGGGAAGTATGTATTAAAGTTTTCATCAATTATATTTCCCATGTAGATATTATAATCAGCAATATAAGCATCTGATTGTGTAGCAACTTCGGAATAATTTTGATTCAAATCTGAGGGGACTCTCGAGATAAACATGTCTCCCATACGAGCAAAAGCCCAATCAATTCTTGACCAATTTTCAGAAAATTTTTCTTTTTCTGTTAAGGAATAAGCTGGAAAATTCAAAGCTACATAAAAAGCAATTTTATTGGCAAACATATCCTCATTAAAATGAGCCATTGGCGAATAAGCGCCCATAGCCATATCAACAAAAGTAATTTCGCCCATATTGAGGTGTAAAGGTTCGTTGAGTTTTAATGTCATTTTATTGTTTAATCCGAATATTATCTCAAAATTGCGTTCGAGTTTGGAGAAAATTGTTAATAATTTTACAGAATCAGGCTCAAAATTTTGGAGGCAAAAACTAACAAAATCTTCTTCTTTACCATCAGATTCTGACCAAAGACTTGCTACTTGTTGTACTCCTCTGTCAATTCTAAATTCATAAGTTTCGCCGTATTTTTCTTTTAGCTGTCTGGCGGTTTCTTTAGTTGTTTCTTCAGAAATTTTAAAAGTTTCTGACTTTGTTGAGGGTTTATTTTGGTCGCTTTTGTTTTTACATCCGGTCATAATCAGAAATGGAATAATAATTATTAAAATTTTTGTTTTCATAAAGTTTAAATTAATTGTTAAACAATTCATTTATTAAGTTATCATCTGCTATATTTGGGAGTGTAACTTTGAGATTAGGATTTTCGTTCATTGCGCGTTTTATTGCAAAAATTGCTTCAGAGTTTCTTGCCCAGCTTCTGCGAGCGATACCATTATTAACGTCCCAATGGAGCATCATTTTTAATCTTCTTTCTGAATCTTCTGATCCGTCGAGTACCATACCAAAACCTCCATTAATTACTTCGCCCCAACCAACACCACCTCCATTGTGAAGCGAAACCCAAGTCGCTCCACGGAAAGAATCTCCGATAACGTTATGTACAGCCATATCAGCAGTAAAACGACTACCATCATAAATATTTGAAGTTTCTCTAAAAGGAGAATCTGTTCCTGAAACGTCGTGGTGATCTCTTCCCAACACAACAGGTTGTTTTATGATACCACGTTTTATTGCATCATTAAAGGCTTTGGCAATTTTAATTCTACCTTCTGCATCAGCATATAAAATTCTTGCCTGCGAACCAACAACAAGTTTATTTTGCTTTGCTTCTTTGATCCATTTAATGTTATCTCTCATTTGTTGAGAAATTTCTTCGGGTGCATGTGCTGCTATTTCCTCCAGAACTTTCATTGCTATATTGTCAGTGGTTTCGAGATCAGCGGGGTCAGAGGAGGTACAAACCCAACGGAAAGGTCCGAACCCATAATCGAAACACATTGGTCCCATAATATCTTGAACATAAGATGGATATCTGAAATCAATACCGTTAGGAGCCATAATATCAGCTCCGGCTCTTGAACTTTCGAGTAAGAACGCATTTCCATAATCGAAGAAATACATTCCGAATTCTTCTGTTAAGGTATTTATTGCTTTTACTTGACGTCTTAAAGATTCCTGAACAGCAACTTTAAACTTTTCTGGTTCTTTGGACATCATCTCAACAGATTCTTCATAAGAATAACCTACTGGATAATAACCTCCTGCCCAAGGATTATGTAATGATGTTTGATCACTTCCGATATCAACTTTAACTTTTCTTTTTGCAAGTCGTTCCCATAAATCAACCACATTTCCGAGATATGCTATGGAATGAGCAATTTTTTTTGATTTATATTCGAGTGCTGTGTCAATGGCTTTGTCAACGTCATCAATAATTTCGTCTACCCAGCCTTGTTCGTATCTTTTGTATGCTGCTTTGGGATTAATTTCAGCACAAATAGTAACAACTCCTGCAATATTTCCTGCTTTAGGTTGTGCACCACTCATTCCACCTAATCCTGAGCTTACAAACAATTTACCTTCCGGACCTTCATTTTTTTGAGAGATTTTTCTACAAGCATTTAATACAGTAATTGTTGTTCCATGGACAATCCCTTGTGGGCCAATATACATGTATGAGCCTGCAGTCATTTGTCCATATTGAGTAACTCCAAGAGCATTAAATCTTTCCCAGTCGTCGGGTTTGCTGTAATTTGGGATCATCATTCCATTAGTAACTACAACTCTTGGTGCATCTTTATGCGAAGGGAATAATCCCAGCGGATGGCCTGAATACATTACAAGTGTTTGTTCGTCGGACATTTCGGCTAAATACTTCATGGTTAAAAGATATTGTGCCCAATTCTGAAAAACAGCTCCGTTTCCACCATAAGTTATAAGTTCGTGAGGATGTTGAGCAACAGCATCATCCAGATTATTCGAAATCATTAACATTATTGCTGCTGCTTGTAAACTTTTGTGAGGAAACCATGAAATATCTCTCGCATAAATTTTATATTTTGGCTTAAATCTGTACATGTAAATTCTTCCGTAAGTTTCGAGCTCATGCTTGAATTCTTCGGCAAGTGTTTTATGAAACTTTGTCGGAAAATAACGCAATGCGTTTTTTATTGCTAATTTTTTCTCTTGCTCAGTGAGAATTTGCTTACGAATGGGAGCATGGTTAACATTATTATCATAAACATAAGCATCTGGCAAATCGTCAGGAATTCCTTGTAATATTATTTTCTGAAAAACTTCTTTTGATATCATATTGTATTAATTTTAATTCTGAAGCCAAAATTAAAAATTTTAAAATCAAATACAAAAAAAGCTGCCTATTGGCAGCTTTAATTTTCTAAAATTGCATTATACTTTCTTATAACGTAATTGCCATATTCCTGAAGTTCTGGTAACCTTCTCCAGCCAAAGTTCATTTGTCGTTAAACGTAGAATTTTAAAATCGTCCCATTCCGTTTCAGATGGTATCGGAGAATAAGGTTTTTTTACTAACAAGGTTTTTTTGTCATCACTGAGTTTCCATTCTATATCGTCTGATATAGTAAAACTTTCAACTTTAGTATATCTGGTTCCAGAACCATCTTTTTGTAAGATAAATTCTAACTTGAACGTTGTGTTTTCCTGTAATTGGTCATTGATGTACATAGCTTCTTGTACCCAACTTCCTTTAATTCTCATTTCTGCTGGTAAAAGTGAAAATTCAGGACCTTCTTCATAGGTTGTACATGAGTTAAACCCAAAAGCAACAAAGCTAAGTGCAAAAAATATAACCGCTATTCTTTTCATAAAAAACTATTTTTTTTCAAGTTTAGTAATTGTAGTAATTGTTTCTCCATTTTCTGTTTCAACATCTCTAAACCATAGTTCTGAACTTGTAAGTTTGATTATTTCTGAAGATTCCCATTCCTCCCATTCATTATTTTGGTTTTTCATTCTAATCATTAAATTTTCTTTGTTATCATCAAATTTCCATTCCATATCAACAGAAATAGTCATTCCAAAGAAACTAGTATTTAATTTACCGGTTCCGTCTTTTTTTAATTCAAATGTTGTATTGGCAAAATCTCCGAGGTCTTGTACATTGCCATTAACTGTGATTTCTTTAATTCCCCAAGTCCCAACTATTCTTGCTTTTTTAGTTTTTAAACTGAAGGCAGGACCTTCTTCATATTTGCCACATGCGGTAAAAAGTATTGCAAAACCTGCAACAATTGATAAAATAATTCCAATTTTTTTCATAATCTTTAAATTTAAGTTAATTTGCTACAAATATAAAAATATTTTAGTTTATGCCGAAAAAATATTTTATTTCTTCATTATTATTTTTTTCAACAATCCATAAATCATTTGAGGAGAGTCTGATAATTTTTTTTGAGTAGAAATCGCTCCATTCATTGTTAGATCCTCTAAACCTTTCAAAAATAGAGTCCTTTTTTTCATTAAACTTCCATTCGAAGTTTTCGTTAACGGGATTCATTCCTATCAATTGAATAGTCTGAATTCCGGTTCCATCAGGATTATAGGTTTTTTCCCAGATTTCAATTCCTAAATCGTTAATTAAAATAAATTCGTCGTTAACATAATATTCTTTTAGTGTCCATAATTTTGTTATTCTTTTCTCCGGAGATTTGAAACAAACGAATGGACCTTCTTCGTATTTAGAACACGAAACTAAAATTATCGTAATTAATAATGAAAATAAAATATTCTTCATCTTGAGATATTTACATATCTGCGTTCAACGATATATTTTTCAGATAAGCTATTTTCTTCTTCGGAGGTAATCCACAACTCGTTTTTGGTAAGTCTCGAAATATTGAAAATTTCGGGGAAAGTTTCGTTTGAAATTTTTGTTTCAAAATTCAGTTGTAAAATATTATTCTTTTTATCCAAATTCCATTTTCCGGAAAAAACTTTTTTATCTGTTGGAACATCATATATGAAAAAATCACCATTTTTTTGAAATTCTAAAATAAGATTTTTTTCAACATTAAGTTTATTATAATCGGTTTTATCAGAGATAAGCAGATCCTGTAATTCCCATTTGTTCGACAATCGCGTTTCAGGTGTGTTAATTGTTACAGAAGGATCACTCTCATAAAAGCAACATGATGTGAAAAGGTAAAATAAAAATATTAAAATCAGAGTATTTCTCATTGTTTTGCTTTTTTTTCAAAAATAATATATAAAAAATCTTTTTAATTCAAATGGATTTATATTTATATTTACATTCATGATATGAGTAATTTGTGCTATTATATTTATATAAATATGTTTTTTTGATGTATTTCATTCATAAATTTTTAGTTCAGGGTTGTTTAAAGTACCATTGATTTTGATCAAAATTATTTTTCTGTTTGTTTCTGATTTGAGATTATTTAATTTTTCGGACTTTTCGCTCATGGCTTTTAATAAAATCTTAAGTTTATTGCTTAGATATTCTTTCGGAATATCTAAGAGGAGATTTAATATTATGTTTTGAGTTGACAAGTTGTACTCTCCGGAATATCTTACTGATGCTTTATTAAAATAAAAATGATTAGGTGTAATTTTCATAAGATTATTGTTAATGATTGATGAGAATTCAAATTTAGGAATAAAAATTTCTTTTTCAGGAATTTCAAACTCTTTAAGTTTGTCCCAATAGAATATTAGCGAATCTATCTTAAAGTATATAGTTCCGTTTGTTTTGTAAACAATAGTGTCATTCAAAATTTTATTAGTAATTAAATTAGAATTAACCGAAATAATGGCTTTAATATCTTTATTATTCATAAATAAATTAGAAAGGTTAAAGTCTTTTGTGTTTAAAGTTAATTTTTGAGTTATTTCTTTATCGGAATTTTTTATATTATAAAAAGAAAAATTCAAGTTAGAATTGATAGTATTTAATTTTAAATCCTTAATTGCCCAAAGAAATGGTGAGAATTCTGTAATAAATGAAATGGATTTTATTGTTAAATCATTTACTTTAATATTCCTGAGATTACAATCTAATATTGTTTGAGAATATTTTGTGAAATAATCATCATATCCTGAAGTATTTTTTACGATGTTTGGAGATTTTACTTCACTTTGTTGATTAAAGTTTGGAGATAGATTTAAAGAATCAACATTTATAATAATTTTATTTACAAAAACATTTTTATCTTGTAGTCTAGTTATGTAAGGCGATTCATAGTTTAGTTTTGCAGAAATATATGGATTATTTATTTTAATTTCGGCAGTTAAATTATTACTATTTGCTTTGAAATAAGGAACTTCGATAGTGGTGTTTTTAAATTTTATTAATAATGAAACAATAGTTTTTCCTTGTAAGGAATTTTTTACTTCAATAATTTCGCCGGTTAGATTTGAGTCTGAGTTTAAATATATTTCTACAGGAAATTTCTTAAATACTTTTTCGAAAGATTTATGTGTGATTTTTCCGTTAATTGAATTATTGAAAATTAAATTATCATTTTGATGAGAAAAATTGAAATTACCTGCTAATTTTTCTTCGTTGCTATTAAACTCCATTTCAGAAATAACAAAATTAAAACTATTTGGAGTGTTAAGTATTTGAACGGATGCATTAAAATTTAAATTTTTGTTGGTTTTACTGTTCAGTATATTAACATCTGAAAATGTCAGGTTTATACTTAGGTCATTAAAATTTTTAAAGTTTCCTTTTTTTTGTATTAAAACGTTGATAACTCCGGAGGTCTTGTAATATTCATGAACATATTTGGATAAATCGCTAAATGCTGTGATATGAAATTTTTCAGGAACAGAATCTGATATGTTAAAAAATAAATAAAAGTTAATAGGTATGTCATTAAAATATGCATTAGTCGTGGTAGTAAAATAATTGTTTGAGATAGTGAAAATACCTTTTCCTGAGAATTTCTCGGATAAATTTTCTGATGTTAAATTTCCAGCAAATGAATAATTAAATAAGGTATCTGTCTTTGAAATTTTGTTAAAGCTAAAGTCTAAATTATTTATGTTAAAGTTATTATCACTGCTTGCATGGTAAAAGTTTAAATTGTTAATTTTAAGTTCGCTTAGATTTATTGATAAGTCTGGAGATTCAGAGATATTTGTTTTTCCGGATTCAAATTTTTTTAAAATATTGTTAAAGTTGTTTGTTCCATAATTTTGAATTGACAGGAAAATATTTATATCCGAGATTTCTATTTTTTTTATATCTATTTTTGAAGTATTTGATAAAGATAGATTTTCCAGTTTGATTTTAAATTTTCGACAACTTAGAAGAAGGCTATCATTCAAATCTGTTAATTCAAAATTTTTAATAAAAAAATAACCATTAAAAAGATTGAAATCAACGTGTTGAATTTTGATTTTGGCATTGAGATTTTTTTCGAACTCTGAAACTATTTGTTTTTTTATGTATAATGTGAGTAAAATATATATAACAGCTACAACTCCAACAATAGTTGTTAATATAATAGCAATGATTCTAAAGGTCTTTTTTTTACTTAACATTAAATTTTAGAAAAATAAGTGCATTTTTTCTTTTTTACGCCACCCGGCATCATATCTGCTATCAACAAAGAAAATAATTACGTCGGCATCATACTTTGAGTCCACGAAATAAATCTTTTTGTTAGCATCGTATTTTGACTCAACAAAAAACCAAAGACCTTTATTATCTGTAGCATCGTATCGGG